>ERZ1643247.2624-NODE-2624-length-13841-cov-27.358552_pt1 | contig 13841 bp, 15 predicted proteins | sample MGYA00579264_ERZ1643247 | MGnify/ENA primary metagenome ERZ1643247 (study PRJEB29033, sample SAMEA4952262) | chicken gut metagenome | biome: Broiler Chicken; feature: Gastrointestinal Tract; material: Caecum | place: Ireland | collected 2018 | study: Broiler... | reverse complement strand
TCGACACCCCGCAGAACCTGTACGATTATCCGATCAACCAGTTCGTTGCGGGCTTCATCGGCACGCCGCAGATGAACTTCTTTCCTGCTACCATCACGCAGGCGAAGGGCAAAACGTACGTCGAATTTACGAACAACAATAAGATCCTCCTTCCCAAAACGGTCGAGGCGAGGATCAGGAATATCGAAGATTACGCAAATACGGGCAAACCCGTCGTTCTGGGCGTCCGTCCCGAGGATATCCACGACGAAGAGAACTTCATCGCCGCTTCTCCCGACACGGTAGTCAAAGCGTTCATCGAAGTCCTTGAAAAACTCGGCGCCGAAACGCAGATCTACTGCAAACTCGACTTCAAAGAGGGCGAAACGGTTGAAGACGCTACCGATTCCATTGCCGACGCTTCCTACATGGTCGCCAAGATCGACTCGCGCAGCCTCGTGAGCCGCGGCGAAGTCGTCGAACTCGCGCTCGACGCGCGCCATATCCATCTTTTCGACGGCGCTACGGAAATGTCTATCCTTGCCAGAGACGAGGGCTATGAGATCACGCCCGAGAACGAAGCTTCCTCCAACTTTGTCCCTCTGACGCCGCAGGAGATGCAGGCGATCATCGAGCAGAACAGGGTCGTTACCAAGGAAGAGAAGAAGGCTATGCGCCGCGAAGCGCACGCCGCCGCTAAAAAGGAAAGGGCGGAAGCGAAAGCTGCTGCCGAAGCTGCTGCCGCGGCAGAACAGCCCGAAGAACAGCCCGAAGAGCCTTCCGACGACAACAAGGAAGAATAATTTTTCATCGGTCAATAAAAGACCCTCCGCATTCGGAGGGTCTTTTCGCGCCCGTTTTTGATGCAGGCGGCCGCGATGCGCTTGCATTTTTTTGCGTTTTGCGCTATAATCTTAAAACTTTATTGCCCGCCGCGCAGCGGCGGAAAGGGGTCGCATGTTCGCCGAAATCATGGAAATCGTGCTCGACGCGCTTTTAGACAGTTTAAAAGTGTTCCCGTTCCTGTTTTTGATGTACGTTCTCATCGAATTTCTGGAAAACCGCACGAACATCACAAAAAACAAAAATATTTTGCGCGGGAATCTCGCTCCGCTGCTCGGCGCGGCTACGGGCATCATTCCCCAGTGCGGGTTTTCCGTCATGGCGGCGAAGCTGTACGATAAAAAGATTATCCGCACGGGCACGGTGCTCGCCGTGTTTCTGGCAACGAGCGACGAAGCGCTCATCATTCTGCTTTCGTCGGGGCAAAGCGCCATCGCGGTCATGCCGCTGATCGCGATCAAGTTTGCCGTGGCGGTGGGGGTCGGCTATCTGTTCAATGCGCTGCTCAGGCGCGAAGCGCTCGCGGAGCTTGCGGAAGGCGAGGAGATACACGGCACGCCGTGCGGACACGACCACGAGGAAGACAGCAAAGTGCGCCGCTATCTTCTGCACCCGCTGCTGCATTCCCTGGAAATATTTGCATATATTCTCGTCGTAAATCTCGCCTTCGGCTTTGCCATGCACTATGCGGAAGGCGCCATCACATCGTTTTTAGACGGCGGGTATTGGTTTCAGCCGCTCATCGCGGGGCTGGTGGGGCTCATTCCGAATTGCGCTTCCAGCGTGCTCGTTACGCAGAGCTACGTGCTCGGGGCGCTCTCCTTCGGCGGCATGACGGCGGGGCTTTGCGCGAATGCGGGGCTCGGGTTTGTGATCCTCTTCAAAAACATAAAATCTTGGAAGCGCAATCTCGCGCTTTTGGGGATATTGTATATCGTAAGCGTCGCGGTCGGCTATGCCGTGCTCGGCGTGATGCAGCTGTTTTAAGTGGCAGAAAAAAGCCTCGCCGCGAATGCGGAAGGGGCTTTTTTCTTTGTTTTCGGGCACAAAAAATGAAAAACCTCTTGAAAAGCGGGCACATATGTGTTATGATATTGGTAATCATCGGCAGGGCGCATTTTATTTCGCCCGTTCGCGGCACGCATTCGCGCGCATGCATATGCGCGCGGCCGCAAATTTATATCGGGAGATTATTATGACAATCAGAGAAGTGGTCAAATTGCTTGACGCGGAGATCCTGTGCGGGGAAGACCGCCTCGACACGGAGATCCATACGGCTTGCGGCTCGGATATGATGAGCGACGTTCTCGCATACGTTAAAGATCAGTCCGTGCTTTTGACGGGGCTTTTGAACCCGCAGGTCGTGCGTACGGCGGAGATGATGGATATGCTGTGCATCGTGTTCGTGCGCGGCAAACGCCCCGAACAGCCCGTAATAGATCTCGCCGAAGGAAAGGGGATCGTGCTTCTTACCACGGAAAAGCGCCTGTTCGTCGCGTGCGGCATTTTATACACCAACGGGTTGGGTGGCTGACATGGAGGAGTGCATAAGGCTCGAATACGATGTAGACGGGGAGAATTTTTCTTCCGCGGGCAACGCGAGCGAGAGCGTAAAGCGCACCCTCAAACAGATGGGCGTCGCGCCCATGTCTGTCAGAAGGGTCGCCATCGCCATGTACGAGGGAGAGATCAACATGGTCATTCACGCGCACGGCGGCAAGGCGATCGCGGAGATCTATCCAGACCGCATCGATATTTATCTGAAAGACAAGGGCCCCGGCATTGCAGACATCGATCTCGCGATGAAGGCGGGTTATTCCACGGCTACGGAAAATATCCGCAGCCTCGGTTTCGGCGCGGGCATGGGGCTTCCAAATATGAAAAAGTACAGCGACGAAATGAAGATCGATTCCACCGTCGGCGTGGGTACGACCGTATTTTTGCGCATCAATTTCTGACGGCGAAACGTAAGGGGAGAGATCATTGAAAGGTGAGGAAATGGCGGTAACGCTGAAAACGGTCGTTTTAGACAGCGAAAAGTGCATCGGCTGCATCACCTGCATGCGCAGGTGCCCGACGGAAGCGATACGCATCGAAAACGGCAAGGCGAAAATTTTATACGATAAGTGCATCAACTGCGGCGAATGCGTCAGGAGTTGCAAGGGCGGCGCCAAGCGGCCCGTGTACGACAGTTTCGATCTCGTGGCGAGCTATAAATACAAGATCGCGCTGCCTTCGCCCTCCCTTTTCGGGCAGTTCAACAACCTCGACGATCCGAATTACGTCATCGAGGGGCTTTTGGCGCTCGGCTTCGACGAGGTGTTCGAGGTGGGGCTCGCGGCGGAGCTGGTAACGGATTGCACCAAAAAGCTGATGGAAAACAAGGATCTCGTGCGCCCCGTGATCAGTACGGCGTGCCCGGCGGTGGCGGAGCTGATCCTGCTGAAATTCCACGAGCTCGCCGATCACATGCTCCCCGTATACGCGCCCGCAAAGATCGCGGCGAAGCTCGCGAAAAAGCAGGCGCTCGAAAAGGGGATCCCCGCAGACGACATCGGCATATTTTTTATCTCTCCCTGCCCCGCAAAGGTGTATTCCCTGCACAGGGAGGAAGTTTCGAACGAAAAGTACATATCCGGCGTGCTTTCGCAGAGCGACATCTATTTCCGCCTCGTGGAAAAGATGAACAAGATCAAAAATCCCAGAAAGCTGGGCAAATGCGGCTATTCCGGCATCGGTTGGGGGTCTTCCGGCGGAGAGAGCAACTCCCTCGGGCTCGGCAATTATATCCACTGCTCCGGTACCCGCAACGTTTTGGGGCTTTTGCGCGAAATGAGCGACGGAAAGCTGGACGGCGGCGCGGATTTTGTGGAAATGAACATGTGCCCCGGCGGGTGCGTCGGGGGAGTGCTCAATGTGGAAAACGCCTTTATCGCGCGCAACCGCATGCGCCAGCTTGCCGACAAAATGAAGATCCCGCCCGCAACGATGCAGGATTACGGGCTCACCGAGGATTTCTTTTTATGGGATAAGCTACCCGAGCCTTCCACCTCCTTCCAGCTGGATAAAAACCGCTTTGTGGCGATGCAAAAGCTGATGAAGGTGGAGGAATACCTCAAAAAACTCCCCGGGATCGACTGCGGCGCGTGCGGCGCGCCTACCTGCCGCTGCCACGCGGAAGACGTGGTGATGAGCGGCGGCACCCTCGATTGCGTAAAATTGGAGGAAAGGAAATGAAGGTAAAAGAGCTTGCCGAACAAGCGGGTTACGTCGTTTTTGCGGAGGGGGAAGACCGCGAGATCGAAAGCGGGTACTGCGGAGATTTTTTGAGCAACATCATTTCCCGCGCGCCCGATTCCTGTGCATGGCTCACCGTTATGAACAACGTGAACGTGGCGGCGGTCGCAACGCTGATAGACTGCGCCTGTATCATTTTGTGCGAGGGAACGGAGCCAGACGAGGCGCTCCTTGCCCGCGCGCGGTCGCTGCCCGTCTGGGTTTTGGGAGCAAAGGGAAACGTGTTCGAGGAGACGAAGCGCGTTGCCGCGCTCTGCGGCGTATAAGCCCGCGGGCATGTGCTTTCGGCGCCGCCTCTTTACAGGGCGGCGCTTTGTCTGCAACGTGCGGAAAGCCGCTTTGCAGACCCGAAAAAAGGGGAGGAGAGCATGAAGTTATACTATGATTTTCATATCCATTCTTGCCTGAGCCCCTGCGGAGACGACGACAGCACGCCCAACAACATCGTAAACATGGCGCTCATCAAGGGGCTGAACGTCATTGCGGTTTCCGATCACAATACCGGCAAAAACTGCCCTGCGACGATGGCGGTCGGCAAAAAAAACGGGCTGGTCGTATTGCCCGCCATGGAGCTCACGACCAGCGAGGACATTCACGTTTTATGCCTGTTTGAAAGGTATGAAGATCTTGCAAAACTGGAAGATCACATACAACGCACCCGTTTGAAGATCAAAAACAGGCCCGAGGTGTTCGGCCGTCAGCGCGTCATGAACGAAAACGACGAGGTGATCGGAGAAGAGGAAAATCTCCTCATCGTCAGCTCCGGCGTGTCCGTCGAAGAGGTCGCAAAGCTCGTAAAGGGGTTTCGGGGCATTCCCGTTCCCGCCCATATCGACAAGCAGGCAAACGGTATCGTCGGCATTTTGGGCGCATTCGACTACGGACTGGGCTTTGAAATGATCGAATGCTCCGTAGATTCGGGCGTAAAGCTGCCGCAGATCACGAATTCCGACGCGCATTATCTTTGGGATATTTCCGAGGCGGAACATTTTATAGAAGCGGAAACGTGCTCCGCTCACGGCGTGTTCGAGGCGCTCAAAAAAATGTGCAGGCAGGGGGAATGATGTTTGGGTAAAACGCCGCGGGGATTTGGGGCTCGGAGGAGAACATGATAGAAAAGGTCAGAGAATATCTTAAAAAATTCGGCGCGGAAGGCAGGATCATAGAACTTCCCGCGTCGTCTGCCACGGTGGAGCTCGCGGCAAAGGCGCTCTCCGTGGAGCCGTGCCGCATCGCGAAAACGCTCTCTTTCCGCGCGGGGGAGAGGGTGGTGCTCGTCGTTGCGGCGGGCGACGCGCGCGTGGATAATCATAAATTCAAGGAATTTTTCGGGGCAAAGGCGAAAATGCTTTCCGCACAGGAGGCGGAAACGCTCGTCGGGCATGCCGTGGGCGGCGTATGCCCTTTCGCCGTAAACAAGGGCGTGGAGGTATATCTCGACGAGTCGTTAAAGAGATTTCAAACGGTGTTTCCCGCGTGCGGCAGCGCGAACAGCGCGATCGAGCTTACGCCCGAGGAGCTTTTTTCGTATGCCTCCGGCTGTAAGGGCTGGGCAGACGTTTGCAGGATCGTATAGGCATTTTCCGCCGCGCCTGTGCAGGCGCGGCGCTTTGAAAAGCGGGCGATTTTACACGTTTATTACAAAAAAGGGATAACTTTATTACAGCTTTTTCGTATAATGAATGCGGAAGGGGCGGTTAGGGGAAAAACATATACGCTTCTTTCGGCCCGCAGAGCTTGCGGGAACGGCCTGCGGCGAGGAGGAAAATTCCGCGCAGGGATCCAATTATGTCGGGCAGAGTTTCGCTCCGCCCGTTTTTTATTTGCAAAGTTTGTCGAACGGCGGAAAGTATTGCCGAATCGGGGCGGCGGGGCGCTTGTAAACGCCCCGCCGCTTGACTTTTCGCGGAAAACAGAGTATGATTATTTTATCATAAAAGAGGGCAGACGAATGAAAAACTTTTTGAGCAAAACCGCGCGCGAGATCGCGCCGTATACGGCGGGCGAACAGCCCGCGGACAGGCAGTACGTAAAACTCAACACCAACGAAAACCCGTATCCGCCTTCCCCCGAGGCGCTGAAAGCGTATCGGGATTACGATTTTTCCTCCCTTAAACTGTATCCGCCGCTGGAAATGCGCGCGCTTCGGGAGGCGATCGCCGCGGCGGAGGGCGTCGGCGCCGAAAACGTATTCTGCGGCAACGGGAGCGACGAGATCCTGGCGCTGTGCTTTCCCGCCTTTTTCGATGCGGACGGCGATGGCGCGGCGTTTGCCGACGTAACGTATTCCTTTTACCCCGTTTTTGCCGAGTTTTTCAAAATACCCAAAAAGATTTTGCCCCTCGAAGAGGACTTTTCTCTCGATTTGGAAAAGCTCACGAAGACGCCCGCGCAGGGGGTTATCGTGGCAAATCCCAACGCGCCCACGGGTATCGGCATTCCGCTCGGCGAGATCGAGGCCTTCGTGCGGGAAAACAGCGGGCGCGTCGTCATTTTAGACGAAGCGTATATGCCGTTTTTTGACCAAAGCGCCGTGCCCCTCACAAAAAAATATGATAATCTCGTCGTGGTAAAAACCTTTTCCAAGGGGTATTCCCTCGCGGGCATGCGCTGCGGGTATGCCGTTGCCGATCCCGCGCTCATTTCCGGGTTGGAGCGCTGCCGCGACTGCTTCAATTCTTACCCCGTAGATCGCGTCTGCCAGGCGGTGTGCGCCGCGGCGATCGGCGATAAGGCGTATTACGATCGCGTAAACGCGCTCGTCATATCCGAAAGAGAGCGCCTTTCGCGGGAGCTTGCTTCGCTCGGCTTTACCGTATTGCCCAGCAAGGCAAATTTCGTCTTTGCAAAGCACGCGGCCCTTTCCGGGCGCGAAGTGTACGAAGCGCTCCGCGCGCGCGGCGTGCTCGTGCGGCACTTTCAAAAGCCGCGCATTTCCGAGTACTGCCGCATCACGGTCGGTTCGCGGGAGGAAAACGACGCGCTGCTGCGCGCCCTCGGGGAATTTATACAATAGATCATCAGCGGAGGCACATAAGAGAAAAATCCAAAAAAGGAGCTCGTTATGTGCCGAAAAGAACTTTCGGAAGGCGCAAAAGCCTGCGCGCTGAAAACGCGTTTTTATTTTGACGACATGCGCGCCGCGGCGCGCATTGCGGCGGAGCTGCTGCCCTGCGGCAAGATGCTTCTCATCGCCGACGAGGAAGATTCGCATGCCGCGCTCGCCATGCGAGGCGCGTTTGCGGGGTTGCGCGTGTTTTGCGTCGTATTCGGCGCGGAAGATACCGCCCGCGGGCTGTTTTCCTTGCCCGACGACGTGCGCATGGCTGTTGCGGTCGGGAGCCGCAGCGTCGCCGCGGCGCGGTTTTTCTGCACGCTGCGGGGCGCGTACCTCGTCGCGCTGCCCTCTTCCGTGCAGGCGGAAGGGCTGTTCTGCGCGGCTAACGCAGAGGGGTATCCCGTAAACGAGCCCGACGCCGTTTTGTTCGACGAAACGTTTATCGGCGGCAGGGGGCTGGCGGGCAGCGCTTCGGCCGCGTTCCTCTCCGCTCTGTACGCGGAGGATACGGATATAGACGCTGTCTTTTCGGGCGGGCGCAAGGAATACGGATGTTCCCTCCTGCGGCTCTCGGAAAAACTGTCCGAAAGCGGAGGGGCGGCTTCGCTGTTTGCCGCTTGCGCCTTGCAGGAGATGGCGCTGCGCGCCTTCCCGCAATATCCCTCCCGCGCGTTTTACGATCTGCTGCGCGCGAAGGGAGGCCGTTCCGACGGCGAGTGCGCCTTTGCCGCCGTTTTTTATTCGCTGGCGCGCTATGCGGCGCTCTTTCGGGGCGGCAGCCCCCGCCCGTACTTTGTGCCCGATTACGCCGCCCGCGCGAAAGAAGCGGCGAAGTATATCGGGGAAGACGCGTTCAGAAACGTAAATGTGCCGAGCGCGGAGGAGTGCTTTGCGCGCGTACAGATCTTTTCAGAATGCAGGGAGCATTTTCGTACCGCGGCGGACGTTGCGCTGTGCCGTGCGGAAAAAATGAAAGAGCGCTACTATCGCGCGGGCGGCAAAAAGCCCGTTTTCCGTACGGGCGCCCTGGAGGAGGCGTATTCGCTTTCCGCAGAGCTGTCTCCGATGCTGTCCGTCGCGGCGTTGGAAAGGGATTTCGGATTGCTGCCGCATATGCGCGGCGGCGCATACGGCGTAAAAACGGGGGCGAATGTCTGAAAATTCGCCCGCATGCAGAGGGATACATATGTTATACGCAACAAAAGAGAACGAACAAAGGCTTCGCGCGGCAGTCGCGCAGACGAAGGTGTTTCTGCTGGATATGGACGGCACCGTGTATATCGAAAACGAGCTGATCGGCGACATGAAAAACACGCTCTCTGCGATCCGCCGTTCGGGGCGGCGCGTCGTATACTTTACCAACAATTCTTCCAAAACGGTGAAGGAGTACGAGGAAAAACTTTCCCGCCTCGGCATTTTCGGGGAAGGAGACGCCGTGTATACGTCCGGCGTTGCCGCCGCGGAATATCTGAACGAATTTTATGCCGGCAAAAAGGTATATCTTGTAGGAACGGACGGCCTCAGAGGTGAATTTGAAGAGGCGGGCATCGCCCTCGCGGAAGAGAACGCCGAGGTCGCCGTGCTCGCGTACGATACCTCGCTCACCTTTGAAAAGCTCGTAAAGATCAACCGCATGATCGTCGAGGGCAAGCCCTATATCGCGACTCACCCCGACGCCGTGTGCCCCGCCAAGGGGGTGTATCCGCCCGACGTAGGCTCATTTATAGAGCTTTTGAAATGTTCTTCGGGAAAATATCCCGACGTCGTGTGCGGAAAGCCTTATAAAGTGATGGGAGAATGTATCCTCCGGCGCCTTCGCCTTGCACGGGAGGCGGTCTGCATGGTCGGCGACCGGCCGCATACCGATATACGCTTTGCCAACAACAACGGTTTTCACGGCATTCTCGTTTTGAGCGGAGAAACGGACGAGGCGCGCGCCGAAGCTTCTCCCGACCGCGCGGAAGCGGTTTTGGACAGCTTGAACGGCATTGTCCGCTTTTTGTGAGAGCAGACGCATTTTATTGCATAATTGTTGACAAAAACAAAGATATGCGTTAAAATAAGAGTGCATCGGGCGGGCGTTTTCCGCCTGTGCAACAAAAAAGGAGGATAAAAAGATGTTTAAAGGGTTGGAAAAGGTTTTCGACATCATCGGCGAAATTTTGGCGGTGATCATGGTCATCGTATTCGCGCTTCTCATCATCAACGCGAATTTCAGCTTTTTGCCCGATACCGTGTTGAAGGTGTTTTCTTACGTTCAGAATTACGGTTCGCTCGTTCTGATGGCGGTCGTAGGGTTGGAGGCGATGTCCAAGCGCAATTTTATATTCCAGATCATCTTTCTGGCGTTGCTCGCGCTCATCGTCATATTCCTGTTCTTCCCCGGAACGTATGAAAATCTGATCGGCCTGATCCCTTCCGGCAACTGATGTAAAAAATGAAAGCCTCTTTCCGCAGATGCGGAAAGAGGCTTTTTATATCGTTCTGTCATTCTTCGGCTACGCGATCCTCGATGGGAACGTATTTCTGCCGCTTGGCTACCGCCTGGTACCCGGGGCGAATGATCTTGCCGCCGTTGGTGATCTCCTCCATGCGGTGCGCCGACCACCCCGCGATGCGCGATACCGCAAAAAAGGGCGTATACAGTTCTCTCGGAAGACCGAGCATGTCGTATACAAATCCGGAATAAAAGTCTACGTTGGGGCTCACGCCTTTATAGATCTTTCTCTTTTCCGCGATGAGTTCCGCGGCGATCTCCGCGACGGATTTTCTCATCTCGTATTCCTTTTCCATATGCTTTTCTGCGGCGAGCTTTTCCGCAAACGATTTCAGAATATCCGCCCTCGGGTCGGAAAGAGAATATACCGCGTGTCCCATGCCGTATACGAGGCCGGAGCGGTCGAACGCTTCGCGGTTGAGGATCTTTGCGATAAAATCTTTGAGCTTGCCCCTTTCAAAGGAGGGCACCTGTTCTTTGATGCAGTCGAACATCTCGCACACCTTGATGTTTGCGCCGCCGTGCTTGGGCCCTTTGAGCGAACCCAAAGACGCCGCCACGGAAGAATAGGTGTCCGTGCCCGAGGAGGTCACGACGTGCGTGGTAAAAGTGGAGTTGTTGCCGCCGCCGTGCTCGGCGTGCAATACGAGGCAAAGGTCGAGCACCTCCGCTTCCAGTTCGGTGAATTTGCTGTCTTCGCGCAGCATATGCAGGATATTTTCCGCGGTGGAAAATTCCTTTTTCGGCTTGTGGATAAACAGGGAGGCGTCCGAGTGGTAATAGCTGTAAGCCTTTTGGCTGTAAACGGTGAGGAGGGGAAACTGTGCGATGAGCTGTAAAGACTGCCTTAAAACGTTTTTCTTGGATACGTCGTCCGGCTTCGGGTCGTAAGAGTACAGGCTCAGAACGCACCTCGCCAGCATGTTCATCATGTCCTGCGAGGGCGCTTTCATGATGATATCCCGCACGAACGAGGGCGGCAGCGCGCGGAAGTCGGAGAGGATCTCGCAAAACCTGTTCAGCTGCGCCTTTGTGGGCAGATGCCCGAACAGGAGCAGATAAGTGATCTCCTCAAAGTCGAACCGTCTTCCGGCCGCGCCCTTAACAAGGTCGCGGATATTGTAGCCGCGGTAGCAGAGCTGCCCGTCTATTGGTATTTTGTTGCCGTCTTCGTCCTTGCCGAAGGCGACGATCTCGGAAATTTCGGTAAGTCCGCATACGACGCCGTTGCCGTTGATGTCGCGCAGTCCCCGTTTCACGTCGTATTTTTCATATAGTTTGGGGTTGATGATGTCGCTCTTGCTCGCCATTTTGGTAAGCTCCATTATGTCTTGGGAATATTTCGAAAATCTGGCGAGAAGCTGATCCCGAAGGTCGATATAGTGCATTTGCATTTACCTCCTTTTTTGATTTGCGCTTGTTGCTTATCACGGTAAAAATATGTTTTCGTAAAATATTATACTATAAAATGGCAAAAATGTCAACCGCGGGAAAATGCGGGGCGTGTTGCCCGTTTTTTTTGCAAAAAAATTGTTGAATTAACGTTCATATCTATTGAAAAAGCCCGTCGTTTATGATAAAATAATATTATTGAATTTATCGCGTTACGCGCGTATTTTTACGGAGGTTATTATCGGTGGCTAAAAAGATCGACGTTCCCTTCAACGGAACGAAAGAGCAGGAAGAGCGGCTGAAAAAGGCGCTCGCCGAGCTGAAAGTGGAGCACGGCGGACAGGGGCTCATGATCGCCGCGCTGCAAAAGGCGCAGGATATCTACGGCTATCTGCCCGAAGCGGTGCAGCAGATGATCGCCGACGAACTCGGCGTGTCTTTGGCGGAGGTTTACGGCGTGGCTACGTTCTATGCGCAGTTTTCTCTGTATCCGAAGGGCCAGTACAAGATCGGCGTATGCCTGGGCACGGCGTGCTATGTAAAGGGCTCGGGCGACGTGTATAAAAAGGTGTGCGACACCCTCAAAATAGAGGGCGGCCAGTGCACGGACGATCTGAAATTTTCGCTCGACGCGACCCGCTGCATCGGCTGCTGCGGTTTGGCGCCCGTCATGACCATCAACGACGACGTGTACGGCAAGGTCACGCCCGAGGAGGTCGAGGGCATACTCGCCAAATACAGGGACTGACAAGATGCGCGAACTCGCGTTGAACGTGCTCGACATCGCGGAAAATTCCCTTGCGGCAGGGGCGAAGCTCATCGGCATTTCGCTTTCCTTTGACACCGCAAAGGATACGATGCGCATCGAGATCGACGACGACGGCTGCGGCATGGACGAGGAGACGCTCAGAAAGGTGACCGATCCTTTTACGACGTCGCGCAAGACCCGTTCCGTCGGCATGGGGCTGCCTCTCTTTAAGTATTCCGCGGAGAGCGCGGGCGGCAGCTTTTCCATCGCGTCGCAAAAGGGGAAGGGAACAAAAGTTTGTGCTCAATATCGGATCGGGCACATAGACCGCATGCCGCTCGGCGATTTCGGCGGCGTCGTTTTGCAGCTCGTTACGATGAACCCGAAGGTGGATTTTTGCATATCGGTTACAGACGGGGAACATAGCGGCGTGCTCGACACGCGCGAAGTAAAAAGTGTTCTGGGGGAGGATATACCTCTGGGCGCGCCCGAAGTAAGGGCGTTTTTGAAGGATTATATCCAGGAAAATTTAGTCAGTATATACGGAGGTAGGTTATGAAAAGCTTGGAAGAGCTCAGGGCTCTGCGCGATAAAATGAAATCGCAGACGGATAACAGAACTGTTGCGGGCTCCGATGAAACGGTCATCAAGGTGGGAATGGCGACCTGCGGCATCGCAGCCGGCGCGCGCCCCGTTTTGACGGCGCTTTTGGACGAGGCGGAAAAGAGACAGCTGCACAATGTGAGCATTTCGCAGACGGGGTGCATCGGCCTTTGCCGCTTGGAGCCGATCGTAGAGGTTTTTAAGGGCGGGCAGAAGTTTACATACGTTCTCATGACGCCCGACAAGGCAAAGCGGGTGATCGCCGACCACGTGGTGAACGGCAACCCCGTAAAAGAATATCTGATCGGCGAGAATTAAGGGCGGAGGAAAAAATTTAAATGTTCAGATCGCATATACTTGTCTGCGGCGGTACGGGCTGTACCTCCGGCAATTCGATGAAAATTTACGACGCGCTCGTCGAACGCATCAAAAAGGAAGGGCTCGAAAACGAAGTGCACGTCACCAAAACGGGGTGCTTCGGCCTGTGCGCGCTCGGCCCCATCATGATCGTCTATCCCGAGGGCGCCTTCTATTCCCAAGTCAAGGTAGAGGATGTCGACGAGATCATCGACGAGCATATCATCAAGGGCCGCATCGTCACCCGCCTGCTCTACAAGGAGACGGTCGCGGACGACGGATCCATCAAGGCCCTCAACGAGACGAACTTCTACAAAAAGCAGCACCGCGTGGCGCTGCGCAACTGCGGCGTCATCAACCCCGAAAAGATCGAGGAATACATCGCCTACGACGGCTACGAGGCGCTCGGCAAAGTTCTCACCGAGATGACCCCGCAGGACGTCATCGACGTAATCTCCCGTTCGGGTCTGCGCGGCCGCGGCGGCGCGGGCTTCCCCACGGGCAGGAAGTGGCAGTTCGCCAAAAACAGCCCCGGCAAAAAGAAATACGTCTGCTGCAACGCCGACGAGGGCGACCCCGGCGCGTTCATGGATCGCTCCATTCTCGAAGGCGACCCGCACGCCGTCATCGAAGCGATGGCGATCGCGGCATACGCCATCGGCGCCGATCAGGGCTATATTTACGTCCGCGCGGAATACCCCATCGCGGTACAGCGCCTGACCATCGCCATCAAACAGGCGCGCGAATACGGGCTTTTGGGCAAAAACATTTTCGGTACGGGCTTTAATTTCGATCTCGATATTCGCCTCGGCGCGGGCGCGTTCGTCTGCGGCGAGGAAACGGCTCTGATGACCTCCATCGAGGGGCACCGCGGCGAGCCTCGTCCTCGTCCGCCGTTCCCTGCGGTCAAGGGGCTTTTCGGCAAGCCGACCATTCTCAATAACGTTGAAACGTATGCGAACGTTCCGCAGATCATCTTGAAAGGCGCGGACTGGTTCGCTTCCATGGGCACGGAAAAGAGCCGCGGCACCAAGGTGTTCGCGCTCGGCGGCAAGATCCATAACACC
>ERZ1643247.2621-NODE-2621-length-13847-cov-52.220418_pt1 | contig 13847 bp, 11 predicted proteins | sample MGYA00579264_ERZ1643247 | MGnify/ENA primary metagenome ERZ1643247 (study PRJEB29033, sample SAMEA4952262) | chicken gut metagenome | biome: Broiler Chicken; feature: Gastrointestinal Tract; material: Caecum | place: Ireland | collected 2018 | study: Broiler... | reverse complement strand
GCTACTCCAACCAGGATATTGATACCACCCAGACCTACCGGAATATTCACTTCAAAACTCCCACCGACAGCTATGCTGCCATCTTCGATCAGATGATTGCCGATGGCGTCATCTCCACCCGTGGCCTGAAAGCCGATGCGGTGAAATACGGGGAACTGATTTTTGATGTGAACTCCGCTTACTTTCACAACCACGGCGGCTACGAGTATGCCAAGCAATTCTACACCGACGCATACAAAGCTGCCGTGGAGATTGTAGGCGGTGAGCAGTATATCCTTTCTGCCGTCATGCACGCCGATGAGCGCAACCGGGCTATGTCGGAAGCTCTGGGGCAGGATGTGTATCACTACCACCTTCATGTGGTCTATGTCCCGGTGGTGGAAAAACAGATTCTCTGGTCGAAGCGGTGCAAGGATAAGTCCCTTGTAGGTACAGTCAAGGAGACCATTATGCAGGTCAGCCGCAGTAAAAAGTGGGAATCCAAAGTTGCTCTGGATGAACAGGGCAATCCGCTTCTGACCTCCAAGGGCAAGAAAGTTCTGCGGACATCGTACAGTGTCCTGCAAGACGATTTCTTCAACTATATGAAAGCTGCCGGATATACCGATGTGGAGCGTGGAGAGCGTGGCAGCACTGAAGAACATCTGACTGTGACCCAGTTCAAGGTGGCACAGGAGCAGCAGCGGCTGGAAGATGTGACCGCCCAAATCGCTCAGACAGAACAGGCGCTGGACACCGCACAGGCTGCCGTTGAGAAAAAGCAGAAGGAGCTGCAATCCCTGCAAAAGCAGACCAAAGAACAGCGCACTGCCGCCCTGACCGTACAGGAAATCCGCTCCATGGGGAAAAAGACGATCACCGGCAATATCACTCTGACCCCATCCGAGTGCAGTACGCTCAAGGATTATGCGGTCAATGGGATTCTTGCCAAGGCGGAAAACAGCCGTTTGGAGGAAAAGCTGCAACAAGCGCAAAAGAGCGCCGCTGTCTGGAAACAGCGATATGAATCGCTGAAAGAACAGGCACGGCCCTATCTGGAAGCTGTCAAGCTCGCACCCGAAAAGGTGCGGGTTTTTCTTGACGCCATTCTGACCCGGACCCGGCAAACAAGGCAGCACGATCAACCTTCCCGCCGCAAGTCGCAGAATATGGAACTTTAATTGATGGAGGAAACTGCATGAGAAAATACAAAGATTTTATGAGTGAACCTGACTATGGTTATATCGACATTGAATCTTGCTTTGACCCGATTTTTGAGCCGCCGATTGATTTTCTGGAAGAATGCCGGAAACGCTGGGAAAACCGGATGAATCCGTTCACCGGTACGGTGGAACGGAAAATCGGAAATACCTGGTATCTGCTGGAGACTGTATGTGACGGAAATGAGCCGCTTACCCACAAGGTAAAACGGCTCATTTTCTCGGATAAGGAGGCGCTTTGTTCATGACACAGACTCAAATTCATGCTACAATATCACCATGCACACCGATTCTGTCAGCTGACCCAACCGTAAAGGAGGACGCTATGTTGGATCAGCAGAAAATCACCATCCTGTACTGCCGCCTCAGCAATGAGGATGCGCTGGATGGAGAATCAAATTCGATACAGAATCAAAAAGAGTTTTTAACCCGGTACGCAGCCGAGCATGGCTACACCAACCTGAAAATTCTGGTGGATGACGGATATACGGGAACCAATTTTGACCGCCCTGGCGTACAGGAAGGCTTTGCACTGGTTAAGCAGGGACTTGTCGGTTGCTGGCTGGTCAAGGATCTCAGCAGGTTTGGCCGAGATTACCTGACCGTTGGGCAGTACACGGACATCATTTTCCCCAGCTACGATGTGCGTTTTATCGCCGTCAATGATGGTGTGGACAGTGAACGGGGCGACAGCGATGGCTTTGCCGCTATCCGTAATTTGTTCAACGAATGGTATCCACGGGACACCAGTAAGAAAGTCCGGGTCGTATTCCGTCAGAAAGGCACCAGCGGAAAGCATCTGGGAAAACCGCCCTATGGCTATCGCACTGATCCCGCCGATAAAGACCATTGGATCATTGACGAGGATGCCGCCCCAGTAGTCAAGCGCATCTTTGACTTGGCTATTGACGGCAAGGGGCCGGAACAGATTGCCCGTATACTGGAGAAGGATAAGGTGTTGACTACCAAGGCGCTGTATGCCAAACAGTCGGAAAACCATCCTGACCCGAAAAAGCGGAAGAAGATGCCGGAGCGCCCTTATCATTGGATTGGTCAATCGGTTGCGGGTATTCTGGAACGGATGGAGTACACCGGCTGTACCTGCAATTTCAAGACCTATTCCAAGTCCTATAAGCTGAAGAAGCGGATTCCTAATGCCATCGAAGATATGTGTATCTTTCCTGATACGCAGGAAGCAATCGTTTCTCAGGCTCAGTGGGACAGAGTGCAGGAGCTGCGAAAAAACAAACGCCGTCCCACAAAAGCCCAGCGGCAAGGATTGTTCTCCGGGCTTCTGTTCTGTCCCGATTGCGGGAATAAGCTGCACTTTGCTACCTGCAAGAGCTTTGACGGCAAGCAAGACCACTATGTATGCTCCAGCTACAAAAGCGGTCGAGGCACCTGTTCTGCCCACTATATCCGGGAAGATGTACTGCGGGAACTGGTGTTGGAGCGCATCCGTGCGGTCAATGCCTATATTCGGCAGGACGTGGAAGGCTTTCAGGAAGAATGGCTGCAATGCCGCCGCTCCGATCAGGAACGCAACATCCGTGAAAATCGGAAGCGAGTGGAGCAGGCCAAGAAACGGCTGGCTGACTTGGATGTTCTTCTGTCCCGACTTTATGAGGATTTTGTCCTGGGCGATCTGAGTAAGGAGCGGTATAAGAAAATGACCGCCGATTACGAGGCAGAGCAGGAGCGGTTAAAACTCGAAATTGAAGTGACGGAAGAATGGCTGGAAACGCAGGAAACCATGAGTGCAGATGTGGATGCCTTTGTCGCTCTGACCCAGAAGTATGTGGATGTGCCGGAATTGACACCTACGATAGTCAATGAGTATATCAAGAAGATTGAGGTGTTTGCGCCGGACAAATCCAGCGGCAAGCGGGTACAGAAGGTAAAAATCTATTTCAACTTCGTGGATGACGTAGAGATTCCTGTGATTTCCGAGCCTGTTGTTGCGAAATCTACCCCTGGACGCAGAAAAACGGCGTGACCATTGCGGTCACACCGTTCTCTGCCCCTCGCAAAGCTAAATAGTACCTTATCACTATTAAGCCTTTATCTGACAGGCTTTTTCTCTAACTATCCGACCCGGCAAACCATGACGGACATTTTTTCCTTCCTGAGCGATCACCAGATCACGCCGCAGATAGGGGCGGTCTATCCCTTTGAAGCGATCTCCCAAGCCCTTTTTGACATGGATCATCACAAAGTGGATGGCAAGATCGTTGTGACAATGTAAAACAAACGAGGAAAGGAGGCCTCTCTGTGGGGGCGGAACAGAAAACACATTTCCTGCTGGATAAAAATAAGTGTACGAAATGCGGCAGGTGTATCAATACCTGCTCCGGTATGGTGCTTGCCTTTGGGCCGGATGGATACCCGGAAATGAAGGCGTTTGAGCGATTCGGGTGGAGAGGCTGCTGGAAATGCCAGCATTGCCTGGCGGTATGCCCCCAGGGAGCCATCTCCATATTTGATAAAAAAGCGGAGGATTCTTTACCCCCGCCTCCGCCCGAAATGGGACGTTATATGGAGCAGCTTGTGGTGAACCGCCGCTCCTGCCGTCGGTATCTGGACAGGGATGTTGACCCGAAAATTATCAGCAGAATCCTGGACGCTTTGTCGGCCGCGCCTACCGGCGGCAATTCCTGCAACGTGGAATATACCGTCATAGATGATAAGGAGCGGGTTCGGGAAATCTGGCGGCTTGCTTATTCCAAAATGGAATCGGATGCAAAGCAGCATATTTACACCCATAGCTTCAGTGATTTTTATTATGGGAAGATGAAGCAGTCAGAAAGAACCGTGAGGAAAAACGATCTTCTGTTCTGCGGCGCACCGCATCTGTTCATCGCTCATGAAAAGTGCGTGGGAAAATGGGCCGAGGATTCCAAGGTGAACTGCAACATTGCAACGGCATATTTTGAACTTCTTGCAAATGCGTTTGGCCTGGGAACTGTGATTATGAGTTATCCGGCGGAGGTGTTGGAAGAGCTTGCACCGGAAGCCAGAGCGATGCTGGATATTCCAAAAGACCATTATATGAAACTGATGGTTGGATTTGGCTACCCTGAAATCGGATATGCGAGGGGCGTGCAGAAAGACAGGGGGAGAAAAATCCACCGTTATACAGACAGACGATAGGAGGGCTGCTCAATGGATTTTATGGAGATTTCCAAAAAGCGCGTCACTGTGCGGAAGTTTGCTCAGACGCCGGTGGAGAATGAAAAAATACAGAAAATTCTGGAGGCTGGACGCTGGTCTCCCACAGCGGTCAATGGCCAGCCCCAGCGAATCCTGGTATTGAATACCCCGGAGAGTTTGGAAAAGGTTCGGGAATTTTGTTCCTTTGGTTACGATCAGAAATATGTGGATTTGGCAGAGGAATGTAACGATAAATCCCAGGGCAAACTTAACTTCTACTACGGCGCACCGCTGGTTCTGTTTGTGACCTATGACAAAACGGCCTGCTGGACAAACCCGCACAGCGGAGAAAGCAGCGGCCTGACAGATGCCACGATTGTGGCCACCCACATGATGCTGGAAGCGGCCAGCCTGGACCTGGGGACCGTTTGGATTAGCTACTTCGACAAAGCAAAGGCCAGAGAATTGCTCTGCCTTCCGGAAAATTGGCAGCCGGTCTGTATGCTCTACATCGGTTATCCGGCAGTAGATTTTCTCCCCAACACCAAACTGGGATGCCACAGGAAGCCGTTGGAAGAAACCTGCTTTTTTAATGAGGTTCCTGTGCAGTAAGGAGGCAACCGCATGAATCAGACAGAGCGAAGATTATTCTTAATCCAAAAGCTGCTCTCAGAGCAGCCTAGGTATCACGACATGGGAATACCAGAAGAGGAACCGGAACAAAAGAGACTGCTGCGTTCTCTTCTGAATATTCGTATGCCAGAGCCGGTCAATGATGAATTTTTAGCGGTACAGGATGCCTATTTGCAGGAGGAAATCCGGCGCAAAGGAATTACAGAGCTTTCCAGCCTAACCCCTGTGCAGGAAGGTATTTATCTCTGGCAGGGGGATATTACCACACTTGCCTGTGATGCGATTGTCAATGCGGCGAACAGTCAGATGCTGGGCTGCTTCCACCCTTGTCATGGTTGTATCGACAATGCGATCCACACCTATGCAGGCGTTCAGCTTCGCCTCGCCTGCGCTGAACTGATGGAGCAGCAAGGACATGAAGAAGAGACCGGCAAGGCGAAAATCACACCGGCCTTTAACCTGCCCTGCCGCTATGTTCTGCACACGGTTGGGCCTATTGTCCAGGGATGGCTTACAAAGAAAGACAAAGAACTTCTTGCGTCCTGCTACCGTTCCTGTTTGGAATTGGCGGAAAAAAATAATCTGAGAAATATTGCGTTTTGCTGCATCTCGACCGGAGAATTTCATTTTCCCAATGACAAAGCAGCGCAGATTGCGATTCAGACCGTAAAGGAATACCGGCAGGAAACGCATACCAAGATGGAGGTAATATTCAATGTTTTCAAGGATGAGGATTACAAAATCTACCGTAGACTCCTCGGGGCAGATTGAACAGTTGAGGAAGGAGCTGGCACAGACGGATGCGGTGGTGATTGGGGCCGGGGCAGGTCTTTCGACATCCGCAGGCTTTGTTTATAGTGGAGAACGGTTCAGACAGTATTTTTCCGATTTTGAAGCGAAATACGGATTTCATGATATGTATTCCGGCGGCTTTTATCCGTATGCTACGCCGGAGGAACACTGGGCCTACTGGAGCCGGTATATCTATATCAACCGGTATATGGACGCACCGAAGCCGGTGTATGACAACCTGTTTGAGCTTGTAAAAAGTAAAGACTATTTTGTTATCACAACCAATGTGGATCACTGCTTCCAGAAAGCCGGATTTGATAAAAAGCGGCTGTTTTATACACAGGGGGACTATGGCCTGTTCCAATGCAGCGGACCCTGCTGCCAGGAAACCTTTGAGAATGCAGAAATCATCCGCAGCATGGTGAAACAGCAGAAAGGAATGCGGATTCCCACAGAACTTCTGCCTGTTTGTCCGCATTGTGGGAAACCGTTGACCATGAACCTGCGCTCGGACGATAAATTTGTGGAGGATGAGGGCTGGCATGAAGCGGCAGAGCGGTATCAGCTTTTTCTCCACAGGCACCAGAATATGCGTATCTTGTTTCTGGAACTTGGCGTAGGCTATAATACTCCTGTTATTATTAAATATCCGTTCTGGCGGATGACGCTGAATAATCCGAAGGCCACCTATGCTGTCATTAACTACGGGGAGGCCATCTGTCCTGACGAAATCAAGCGCCGATCCATCTGTATTGACGCAGATATTGGCAGCGTTTTGCCTGCTCTGCTCGTACAGGAAAATCAACCATTATGCGGTTAATAGAATTGTTGATTCGCTTACGCCACATCGCCTTGCTGCTTCTGCCTGGGATACCTGCCCTGATTTACACATCCTTACGACTTTCTTTTTGAGCCCACTTGAAATTTTCTCTTTCCTTGACATACAAAATGCTCCCTTCTCTGCGTTCAGTGCTTTTTTCACTGTTCGCTTTGAAGGGAGCATATCAGGTTTGCCAGTCAGAGCATATGGGCCTTTTTCATTTTACACTTTTACTGCTCCCTTCAGCACCACCTGGCACTCCTTCTCCCAAAAAGCGATGCCGTATTTCAGAATTGTTTTCATGCCGCGGCGGCGCAGGGCTTCATCGTACTTTTTCTCGTCGATCTGTGCCAAAGCTTTGGCACAGGCGGCTTCCAGGTTGCCGTCCTCGGCATATTTCAGCTCAATGACCATCCCCAGACGTTCCGGGGTAGCTACCGAAATATCGCTGTAGCCAATGCCCGTCTCAGCGTTGGAGCGGACGATCCAGCTTCCCTGACTTTGGAGCAGGCCCAGCAACATCCCGTGGTAGAAGTTCTCCTTCATGTTGGAACGCACCGCCGTGTCCCGTACGCTGATGGAATCCCAAAGATAATCGTGGAGCATATCCTGGATGGTAGCCACGTCCCCCTTCGGGAACGCCGCACAGAAGCGGTTGATGCGGGATGCGTCAGCCCTGGTTTCCTCCCGGAACCAGTCCTTCACCAGGTCGATGAACAGCTCCCGCACCTCCCGGTTGGGCAGGGCCAATTTCATCTGTTTGCCGGGCAGGCGGCCTCTGGAGGTCAGGTAGCCGGTGGAGTAGAGCACGCTCCAAATGTTGTCGATAGAGTCCTCGATATCCCGGTAGGTCAGCTCCTGCCGGACCGTCTTGACAATGGTCCCGCCATTGATAAGTTGCTCTACTTCGTCCCGGGTGGTCTGGTCTGCCTTTTTGAGCAGCCGCCGGATGATGCCGTTGCCGCTGGTGTTGGCCCAGTAGTTTTCCGGCTCGGCCTCCGGGTCGGCCCGCAGCAGGTCGCAGTAATTGATCACATCCCAGGGACAGTAGACGCTCACTTTGCCGAACTGGTACCCATCGTACCAATCCTGCATCACCTGCTTGTGAGAAGTCAGACCATAAAAGGCCAGCATCTCGTCCACGTCTGCGTCGGTAAAGCCGAAGTATTCCTCATAGCGGGGATCAGCGATTGTATGCACCTTGAGGTTATTCAGCCCGGTGAAGATGCTCTCTTTCGAGATGCGCAGACAGCCTGTCAGGACTGCAAACTGAAGATTATCATTTGTCTTGAGCGCGTTGCCGAACAAATTACGGATCAGAGACACCATCTCGTCGTAATATCCTGCCTGAAAGGCTTTGTCCAGGGGCACGTCGTACTCATCAATCAGTAAAACTACCTGGCGGCCATAATGCTTGGCCAGCAGTTGGGAAAGATTTTTGAGACTTCCTGCCAACAGCTCATCTTCCATGTCAAATAATCCCTTGTCAACATGGATCAGCGATTCGTATCCTTCCCGCTCTTCTTTGGTCAGCTTATCGCTGTCCCGCAGGAACTGAAAGCGCGAGGCTTCTCTGCCGATTACTGTGCGCAGCGCCGCAGCGGCAGATTCAAAGGTCAAGCCGTCCACGCTTTTCAGGCTAATGAAAATAACTGGGAACTTTCCCTGGTATTCTGCGCACAGCTCTTTATTTTCAGCGATTTTCAGGCCGTCGAAAAGGCTCTTGTCCGTCCCCATCTCAAAAAAGCACTTGAGCATGCTCATATTCAGGGTCTTGCCAAAGCGCCGGGGACGGGTGAAAAGATTCACCTTCCCCCAGTTTTGCAGAAGTTCTGCAATGAACATGGTCTTGTCGACGTAGTAAAAATCTTCCTTTGAAAATTCCTCAAAATTCTCAATCCCGACCGGCAGTTTCTTACGCATCTTCGCGGCCTCCTCCCTGGTGTTGCTTTTTTCACTTTACCATGAAGCTACCAGACAGTCAAGTCTGGATAAATTTCTTGTTCCGCCATATTCCTCGTTTAGCCAAAGGCCGCACAACAGGTCCCGGAACGCCCCATATACCGCAGTTCTCGCTTTACGGATGTCGTAGAATGCCGTTTTGACGTTACCGGCGTATCATCATAGGCAGGCAACGCCTTCTTATGCCTTTTCCTGATAGAGAATGATTTTAAAACAGCTTGATTCATAAAGAGCGGCTTGAATCTTGAACGGCATACAGAAAGCAACGTTTTGAAGATATTTTTTGCCTGTAATGCCGTTCAAATCACGTTCAAAGCCATTCAAATGGATATACATCGTTCAAAATGAGTTCAACAGGTATTTGAGTGTCTTTTTACCTGATCCGATGGTCATCTCACTGGATCTGAACCGCACGCAAATGCTCGGGCAGGGAGCCGATCACCAGCTTTTGGGCCTTGTCATCGGGAAAGAAATAGATACGTAGCAGATTTTCCGGATCGTTGCCCACCTTGAGGTGCCAGTTGAGGGCATATTCGCGGGCTTTCTCCGTGCCGGTCATCTTGTACTTGACCTTGTATTCGCTGGGCGTAAACTCGATGGTATAATCTCCCAGTTTACTCACATCAAAGGGCCGTCCATACTTGGCTGAACACCGGCGGTTCATCTCATCCTTAGGCAAGCGCGAAAAGCGATAGTCCCAGTAGTCCGTGGCCAAAAAATCCAGCGCGTCACAGAGCAGGCCAAGGTCCACGCCCCAGGCCGTTTTCTTGGCCAGTAAAGTCTCGGTCCGTTTGTGCATAATAAGCCTGTCCGCAAACTGCTGCCGAACCCATTCTACTACATCGGTGTGTTTGAGGGGGCGGGTCAGCTTCCGTTCCAGGTAGGCAACTTCGCCGTCCCGGGCCTGCAGCTGCAGCTTGCAATTTTCCTGTTCCTGATACAGCTGCTGGGCCAGCTGCTCTTTTTCCTTTTCGAGTTGAGCCTGGTAGAGCTTCAGCCGGTCCACCTGCCTGCGGAGCTGAGCCGCTTCGGCATCCTTTTTGGCAATCTCCGCTTTGCAGGTGTCCTGCAGCCTGGTAAATTTCTCGGCCCACTGATCTGAGACCGCCTCCGTTTCGCTGACTGCCTGAGCGGTAGCATGCAGCAGGTTTTCTCGAGCTGCGGATAAGAACTCGATATGCCCAAAGCTATATGATCTCCCCCGTGGATAGGTATAGAGGGCCCCGGTCAAATCATCGACCATTTTCTCCTGTTTGCTGGGACGGTATGGAAAGACCTGCGTCCTGCCGCCAAAACGCAGCGGCTCCAGTAAGGTTACATCTCCCGGATTCAGACACACCCCCACCGCCTTGGCAAGGCCTGGCAACAAACCGGCATCCAGCAGATAGGTCCGGCAGAACCCTTTCATCTTCTCTGCAAAGGCAGGAACGTCGCAGGGCAGTGTAAGTTCTTCCTCCGGCTGCCGGGCTGCGGTTAGCAAGTTGAATCGTTCCTCGTAGTGCATTTCCTGCCGGGCCGAAAAGATATCGGGCATCTGCTGGGGCAATGTATTCAGCACCTTGGGCGCGGTATTTTTGACAGGCAACACCGTGCATTGCTTCTGATAATAGGTAAACACCACCGCAGGGAGCTGATTTTCCGGTGTGCTGATCAGCGTGGTCAGCTTTCTGATCTGCGCTGCTGTTTTCACCTCGGTGACACTGCCGTTCACCGGGAGAATCTGGGTCAGCCCAAATGCCGGATTTTCCATCAGCCGCCGCACCACAGCCAACCGGTAGACTTCCGCCTGAGGTGAGGTGCCCTCCGGGTCTGAGACTACAGTCTGAAAGCCGCATTCCAGTTCCTTCCCATAAATGCGGAACGCCACATTGGTCTCAATGACCCGGCCGGGCACAGCCGCCCGTCTTTGCTCTTTCTTCCCAGGGTCAGAACCCAAGTCCGGCTCAGTGATTTGGAGACTCCAGACCCCTTTCTCGGGCAGGGACACAATATCCAACACATACCCGCGATTGAGGTGGAGCGAAGGAAGATTGCTGTCATCTGCCGTCCTGTACTCATCAGGCCCCGGCTGGCAGAGTTCGGCGGGAATATCATCTTGTATCCGCTGGCGCAGCCACTCCATGGTGGTGAGAGCAGCAAGCCGCAGTCCATCCCGAGGCGCAGTTTGTTTGCTGCCCATGGCTGCATACAGCTGGTAGGTTGGGTAAAGGACATTCTGCAATAGTCGGACGGTGCGGCTTTGTGTACTCATAGATGACCTCCTATAGATTGGTTTCTTCCATTATACCGCGTTTGGCGGTAATTGTCATTCCTATAGGGAAAGTCATGCTTTATTAGGATTAAGATAGAGTCTGTTCCCAATCCGTTTTACAGACGAGGTGGATCGGCTCCGTTTTATTATCCGCTGTTTCAAACTGGACATCCCTTACAGTTGGTATAAAGGTTACACCTGTTCTCCAGGGGGCTTTTTCCTCTTTCTCTATTTTTTATATAGAAAATCCCCCCTGGGAAATGTTCCATCCTAGCGAGTCCGAGGACTTTGCGCTTGGTCCAGCGGTCTATCCAGGAAGTTGCCCATTTTGATGCCGGTGTAGCAGTTCGGGAGAAGCAGCTCTGCATCATTCTCTTGCATTTTGACATCAGAACCCCGCTGTTTCTGGGGTTCCCAAAAGATGCAGGAGCTTTTTTGCATTTTACAGCTTTTCCGGCTATCCTGATTCCCTGCAGTGTTTTCTACGATCACTTGTACTTCACAATGGTATACTTGACTTCCACTTTTTCGCCTGCTGCCGCCGTCCGCAGCAATTCCGCAGGGCTGGGCAGGTGATGGGCGCGGGAATTCATTCGCAGTGGCACCGGACTGATGCCCAGCTTCTTAAAGCGGTCCAGCAGATCGGATACGTCATATCCGTTCTTCTCCATTTTGGAAAGAGCCTTATCCACAGACTGCACCCGGCTCAGCAGCTCTACCAACTCACACATCCGCTTTTTCGTTTTCTTTTTGTAGGAGGATGCCTTGATCTTTTCTCGAATGTCATCAGGGTGAAGATATTGCATCTCAGGAAAACAGGCAGTGAACTTTTTGGTCAGTTCTTCTTCACTGCGCTGAATAAGCTCCCACAGTAAATAGGAAGGTTTGCTGAACTTGGCATCCGTACCTCCCTTGGATTTCTTCTGTTTTTTCTTCTCTGTTCCATCCGCTTTACCCGCCAGTTCCTTTTCCAGATTACGGATGTATGGCCGTTTACAGTGCATCTCAAATCGCAGGACTCCTTCCGGCAGGTGCTCGTAGCCAACGATCAGATCGTTCTCGGTCATTTGAAAGGTCTTATCATAGATCACCAGTTCATGGGTCCCGCAAACATAGCGCAGATAGTGCTTGTTGTACTTGTTTGCCTTTTTTCGATCATCACAGGAATAAATCATGCGTTTGTAATGAGTCGGGGTAGGCAGCTTGCGCAATACACGAACAAGCTCCCGAAACAGCTTTGAACTGTCGCAGCGGATGTTGGTACAGAAATCTACCCGCGACACTTTGTAATCATCCATATTCTTCTTGAAAATTGTCTTGTGAAACAACTCCTTGAACGCTTTTGTCACCTGGTTGACGCTTTCTTCATTAGGCGGAAGTATTCCGAGATACCGGTATTTATCGGCTGGCTCGATCAGTTTTCGAGGGTTGATGACCATCTTGAGATAATACCCTGATCCCATACAAAAGGAATCTTCTCTGCAATAACAACGGCATGCTATTAGACGAATACGAACCCCGTGCTTTGCGAATTTCTCGCATTTGCAGTTGTGAACGATGTATTTGCTTTCATTTTTCTTTTTGTCCTCCTGATCCTCTACGTCGTGTTTCGTTTGATATGTACCCGGATACTCTCGATAGAGCTTGTCCTTCAGTTTATCATAATCAGACTTGGATAATTTCAGGAATAATTCAAACGTATGAATGGAAAAACCATCCGGTTCCAGACAGAACACTGCGGTTTTCCGCTTCTCAATCTTCCTGCTCATACAGAACACCTCCCATAATCAGATGGATGGATTGTGATTATAGAGATGTTAGTGTAGATTCAAAAAAGAATGGAGTTCGATGCAGGATGATGACTGAAAAAAGTATGCCCCCTGTTTTGCTCAGAACATATATATAATGCAATAATGCCAGTTCCCGCACAGAGACGGTGCAGATTAAGAATACCCTATTGTATTCAATAGGGAGAGCAGAAAATTGTATGGTGACAGAGCGGGGGACAAGACTATGAAGACATCGACTTGAATCGGTACATTCTGGATCATGGGGACTATACGGTATCTCTGAAAAAATGGCTCCACTACCGTCTGGAGGAAATGGCCGGCATTGCGTTCAGCGATTCCTGTATGGTGCGTCAGGTATTGCAGGTCCTGGGAGAAAATCGCACGGTCAACTGCAACCACTGTACCAACTGCCAGCAGGCACGGAGGTAACAGCCATGAAGGTTCAGAAGATTGAGCGGGGCATCCATACCATTGAACTGTATGCTTGCAATCTCAAATATGAACATGTATAGAAAGTCATGGATTGGCTGGTTGAAGAAAAACAGCTGCAGATCGTCCGGCGCGATCCTTTCAATATTGACCGCCACGCCAAAAGCGACTTTTTGATTGCTTCTGGTGTGCGGATCCATATCTATCAGTCACACGACAAATCCAATGGACTGGGTTTGGTCATCAATCCCAGCTCCCTGCTGGCAGGCAGTTACCAACCCACCCAGCTGTTCCATCCCAAAAAGAAAGCCTGCGGGGAAGTGCTGCTTCGGACAGAGGAGATACTGCATGAGCTGCGTCTGGAGGACAATGCCCATCCCCGAAAACTGGTCGTTCAGCCTGAAGAACTCAGTCTCAGCTAGATGGACCTGACTTTGACAGTTTGAATCTCAATCCTATCCCGCTGCGCAACGACAGCACCTTTGAATTCCTGCCTTCCATCCCGGACATGATACAGCAGGTCATCTCAAAAAACTAGTTCCCAAAACAAAGCACACACCACCAGGCAGAGGAAAATGTCTGATGGTGTGTGTATTCATGGGGCAGAGGGAAATTGTATGGTGATGCTACTCTTTATGAGGTTTATTCATGTATGCATGCCAACATTACAATACCCTCCAGATGAATCGCAGTGACTTTCTCCTTCTCCACCCCCGGCCCTGTATGTGGACCATCCAGCACAAGGCGCAGGGTTTTGCTCACCGGGTCCAGGCCTCGGGCGGCACACTCCGCCGAGGCATAGTAGCTTTTCAGGTCGATGG
>ERZ1643247.2620-NODE-2620-length-13851-cov-3.977965_pt1 | contig 13851 bp, 12 predicted proteins | sample MGYA00579264_ERZ1643247 | MGnify/ENA primary metagenome ERZ1643247 (study PRJEB29033, sample SAMEA4952262) | chicken gut metagenome | biome: Broiler Chicken; feature: Gastrointestinal Tract; material: Caecum | place: Ireland | collected 2018 | study: Broiler... | reverse complement strand
ATAAGGTGATTGCTGCGGCGCTGGAGGCGGTCCAAAAAGTATTTGGAGAGTAACTAACAGAAAGGGTTGCCGCAGAAGGCGATTGAAAATGACAAAGATCAGCAGATATAGAATAATCCAGGGGATTATTGTTATATCTGCTGATTGCTTTCATTAAAAAAATTTCTGCGGCCACCCTTTCTACACCATCTGCTTCCGGTACTCTTCCGGGCTGACCCCATAGCACTCCTTAAAATCCGCGGCGAATTTCCGCATATCGGAATAGCCGCACTGTTCCGCAATATGATACAAATCATCCGGGGCCAGAAAGTTCTGGATGTGGGAACGGGCACAGGCGTTCTGCCAAGGAATCTGTATGAGTTCGGGGCGGACTGTTCGTTTGATGTGATCACTGCCTGTCAGTGCTTCTGGTATTTTAATTATGATGTGGTCTCACCGGCGTTTGCGCGTATGCTAAAGCCGGACGGGTGGCTTGTGCTTTTATATATGGCGTGGCTCCCCTGTGAGGACAAAATTGCAGGAGCCAGCGAAAAGCTGGTTTTGAAATACAGTCCATTCTGGAGCGGGGCAGGGGAAACAAAAAAAACCATTCCTGTTCCGGAGAGGCTGCTGAAGGATTTTAAACTTGTTTTTCATGAAGAATTTGATCTGAAGGTACCGTTTACAAGAGAAAGCTGGAACGGCAGGATGAAAGCCTGCCGTGGCGTGGGCGCGTCGCTTCCGCTGGAACAGGTGAAGGCCTGGGAAAAAGAACACAGGGCGCTGCTGGAGCGGATAGCTCCGGAGAAATTCGAGATACTGCATTATGGCGCTATTGCGGGGCTGCAGGTACGGAACTGAAAATCAGGATGCCGTTGTCCGTTCAGGCTCATCATTCTTTTGCGGATGGCTTTCATATCGGACAGTTTGCGGAGAAACTGCAGGAATTTCTGGACAATCTGAAGTAAATCATTTTGTCCGAAGAGAAGAGCGCGAAATAAACAGGCCGGTACAGCTTCCTATACTTTCAGAGCATATATTATCGTGTGCTCTGGGGAATAGAAAGCTGTACCGGCCTTTCCGAGGGGGCCGCGATAGTTTATGGAAACAGCGCCAGCATCGTGGCGGAGTTCCGCTCGGAGAGGGCGTCCGCGTTATTCAGAAACAGCAGATCGTCCACGCCCCGTTCCTGAATGAATTGGGTTAGATTTCCTGTATAGTAGCGGTAGTCGATAACATAAACCGTCTGATAGTGGTCGACCAGGAACGGAACGAAAGCGTTTCCGTAGGATTCCTTGACGACGACGCAGGAGGAACCGTCTGTAATGGCGGGATTGTTGATTTCCGTATAGGGATTGTCGCCGCCGATAAAGCTGTTGTATTTCAGCCCGGCGCCGTATTCGCTTACGTCTGTGACCACGTTCCAGTGAAAGGTTTCGCCGTCCGCATTGGTGATGACGGCATCGTTGGTTCCAGAGGGCACATAGGCGTATACCGTGTCCGGATTGTTTTTCAGGGCTTCCGCCTGGTTACTGTAGGAATAGAAGGTGCCCAGAAATCCGGGGTAGGCCTGTTCCGTAAAATAAGAAAGCTCGTGAGGCGTAAGCCCCTTGGCTTCGGCGAATTCCCGGTAGGAGTAGTATGCGCCCAGCGCCGTCCAGTGGTGATCGGTACCGTAATAGAGATATTCGGCATTGTGCCGCACCAGTTCGTCATAGACGGACACCTGGTGAACCGACGGGTCCAGCATGCTGAAAATATAATTGAAGGCGTCCCTCTGGCTGGAACCGCCCAGGGACGACTGGACGGATTCATCCAGACAAACCCCGAAGCTGGTGGGAGCCAGAAGGGTATATACCTCTGTGCCAATGCCTACACGGGAACGAACTGTGTTGATCATGGAAGCATAGGCGTCGGCGCCTCCATGGTTGAAGTAATAGATTTCGAACGCGCGGTTGTCTGCCAGGTAGACCGTGCCTGCTGTCTCCGGCGTATCGTGAATGGAGCCGTCCGGCAGTTCTTCTGCAGCCTCCGGGGACGTATCAGGCTCAGATGATCCGGAGCCTGAGGAGCTGGCCGTGACGGAGCCGGATGAAACGGAGGAATCAGAGGTACTCCCGGCACCGGACTCAGACTGCGTATCGGAATTGGAGCTGTCACTTTCAGTTGCGCTTTCGCCGGATAAATTTCCGGAGCCAGATGGAGAGATTACCGGAGCCATACCGCCGGAGGCAGGTATATCATCCGCCGTCTGTCCGGTATTTCCATAAATGGCTTCATCCTGGAGGCCGTACATGCTTTCTATTCCGGCTTCGGCAGTCAGAAGCTGCTCGCGGAAGGGCAAGGTATCTGAAAACCAGAGAACCAGATTTTCAAAATAGCTTCCGTCCCAGAGAGCCTCCAGCGAAAAGGAAGGAAATTCTGCCAGAGACCGTCGTTCCAGCTGCGATTCCGAAGGACGCAGAGGAAGCAGCAGCCCTGCGGCAAACAGGATGACGATCAGGACAGAAAAGGCCGTTAGCGTAATGCGGCCCCATTTTTTTCTGATAAAAGCTGTTCTTCTCTTTGCCGGGGAATCTTCGTGATCAGCAGCTTTATGATCTTTATTATAAGCATCGTTCAATCGGTTCATAGATACCTCCCTTAAAACTGGTTATAGAGAAAGGGCGTATAGCTGTTGCCTGCCAGAAACAGGATGGACAGAATCAGACGCGGTACATACAGAACGGCGGGCGTGATGCCCCGCTGTTCCAGACGGGAGGCCAGCAGACGGCACAGTCTTGCGGCTGCAGGGGTCACGGCGATAATGGCAGCGATCAGGAAAAACAGATTGTTTTTCAGGATCAATGACACGGCAGGGCCTCCGGCACCGTTGCCGTTTAAACCGAACAGGCCCAGAAATGCTGTTCCCATAGCCTCCGGATCTTCAAAACGGAACAGGATCCAGCCGGCGTACACCACCGCCAGGGTATAACAGTGATTTAATGCCGGATGCCATGGCCTGGCATTTTGATTCCCTCGGTAATTTTCGAAAACAATAAACAGAAAATAATACAGGCCCCAAAGTGTATAATTCCAGCTTGCCCCATGCCAGAACCCTGTCAGGAGCCATACGATCAGCAGGTTCAGGATCATCCGGCCGCCGCTGCGGCGGTTTCCGCCAAGAGGGATATATACATAATCCCGGAAAAAAGAGCTCAGCGAGATGTGCCACCGTTTCCAGAAGTCCTTGACAGATGTGGCCATGTAGGGATAGTTGAAATTTTCCTTATAATGGAATCCGATCATCTGGCCCAGGCCGATGGCCATATCGGAATAGGCAGAAAAATCCAGATAAATCTGCAGCATATACAGCAGGGAGCCCAGCCATACCCCGGCGGCCGGTACAGACGACAGGTCTCCGGAAAGCGGCAGAAGGGAATTTGCCAGTTCGCCGCAGTGATCAGCCAGAATGGATTTTTTTGCAAGGCCGGTGCAGAACCGGAAAATTCCGGAGGCGATCCCGTCAGCCGTTACCTTCCGATTGACCAATTCAGGTTTCATATCTGTGTAGCGGACGATAGGACCGGCGGTACAGTGATGAAACAAGGCAGTGTACAGCAGAAGCTCAAGATAGCTTTCCTGAGCGTCCGTCTTTTTCAGATAGACGTCGGCCGCATAGGAAATCAGCTTAAATGTATAGAAGGAAATTCCCAGAGGCAGAGCAAGCTGCCACGCCGGCCAGTCCTGGCGGAACAGCGCGCCGAAGCTGCCCAGAAGGAAACCGGTATATTTGAAAAAAACCAGGACGGCGACGGGAACAGCGATGGCCAGTACCAGCCAGCGCTTTCTGAGCCGGGCGTTGGAAGCGGCCTGGATGTGCAGCGCACAGTACCACACAGCTCCGTTCATGGCAAAGAGAAGAAGCAGATAGCGGATTCCTCCGAAGGCGTAGAAAACCAGAGAAAAAATCAGAAGAATCCGGTTTTTTCTCTCTATGCCCTGCTGGCGGAAGTAGAAAAACGTAAACAGCGGCAGAAAAAACAAAATGAAAAACAGGCTTGAAAATGTCATAGCTCCCCTTAAAACCTCCCGTATCTCCCCCTTAGAGGTCAGAAAAAAGCCGGCGCTGTATTCCCTCCAGAACAACGTATCGGCTTGTATGCTTTTTTCTATTATAGGATTGGAAGAAGGCCTCTGTCAAGGCTGCGGAAAGGGGTTCTTCATCTTGTTTCCGCAGATGGGTTTTAGTATAATGGAAATATCAAGCGAAAAGAGAAAATTACATGAAATATTTAATGGGAATTGATAATGGAGGCACTTTTTCCAAAGCTGCCGTTTTTGACGAAGAAGGCCGTCAGATTGCAGTGGCATCCGTGCCTACGGTGACGCTGACGCCGAAGGCCGGATATACAGAGCGGGATATGGACGAGCTCTGGGAGAAAAATGCGCTGGCCATCCGGACTGCCATTGAGAAAAGCGGGATTGACCCCGGAGAGATTGCGGGCGTATCTTTTTCCGGACATGGGAAGGGCCTGTATCTGGTGGGGTACGACGGGAAACCATCTTACCCCGGCATCGTGTCCACCGACGCGCGTGCCTGGGAGGAGGTGGAGCGCTGGAACAGCGACGGGACGCGGGAGAAGGTTTTTCAGAAGTCCTTTCAGAATATTCTGGCCTGTCAGCCGGTGAGCCTGCTGGCGTGGCTGAAAAAGCATGAGCCGGAGGTTCTGAAACGGACACAGTATATTTTTATGGTAAAGGATTATATACGGTATAAGCTGACGGGAGAAGCATACGCAGAATATTCAGATTCCACGGGAGGCAATCTGGTGAATCTGACTACGAAAAACTATGACCGGGAGCTGCTTGCGTTGTTTGGGATTGAGGAATGCTTTGACAAGCTGCCGCCTCTCCGGTATTCCAGTGAAATCTGCGGCCGTGTTACAAGAGAAGCGTCCGGACAGTGCAGCATCCCGGAAGGAACGCCTGCGGCGGCGGGAATGTTTGACGTGAATGCCTGCGGCATCGCCACAGGGCTTTCCGATGAACGGCAGATGTGCATGATTGCCGGTACCTGGAGCATCAATGAATTTATCCGGAAGGAACCGGTTCTGGACGGAAGCGTGGCGCTGAATTCTCTCTTTTGCATTCCGGGCTATTTTCTGGTGGAAGAGAGCAGCCCTACTTCTGCGGGCAATATGGAGTGGTTCATCCGGAATCTGATGTCCGGTGAAAAGGAAGAATGCCGGCGTCAGGGAAAATCTGTCTACAGTCTGACAAATGAGTGGGTGGAGTCCATACAGCCTGAGGATTCCAATCTGATTTTCCTGCCGTTTCTGAATGGCTCCAACGAGGATCCTCTGGCCAAGGGGACGTTTATCGGGCTGACAGGATATCATACGAAGAAACACATCCTGCGGGCGGTGTATGAGGGCGTGGTATTTTCTCATAAAACCCATGTGGACCGGCTGCTCCGGAACCGGGAGAAGCCGGAGAGCATAAGGCTGTCAGGGGGTGCGGCCAATTCCGACGTGTGGGTGCAGATCTTTGCGGATGTGCTGCAGATTCCTGTGGATGTGGTGGAGGACAAGGAGATCGGAGCCTGGGGAGCGGCCATGGCAGCCGGGATTGCCGCAGGTATCTATCCGGACTACCCATTTGCTATTGCCCGAACGGTGAAAATTACCAAGACCGTGTATCCGGATCCGTCCAGGAGAGAGACCTATGAGAAAAAATATGAGGTATACCGGAAGGTAATAGGCTCTCTGGCCGGCGTCTGGGGGTGTTTTGAGAATTAAGTTTTTCTTGACAAATATGGGAATTGTTATATACTTTAAATGTCAAACTATTTTAATGTAAAAATATGTCAGAATCAGAACCTGCGAAAGCAGGTTCTGTATGCGATGAACATGGAAAACGGAGAAAAGCTATGACTGGAAAAATTTATGGAACGGGCTCCTGCGTGCCGGTAAAGGCCGTGAGCAACGACGATCTGGCGAAGATTGTCGAAACCAATGACGAATGGATTCGGGAGCGGACGGGAATTGCCAGACGGCATATTATTTCCGGAGAGGAATCTACCGTTTCGCTGGCTGCCGAAGCCAGCCGCAGGGCGCTGGAGATGGCGGGAATCAAAGCGGAAGAGCTTGATATGATCCTGTTCGCCACTATCACCTCCAATGTTGTGCTTCCAAGCGCGTCATGCTCCGTACACGTGCTGATCGGCGCGGACAATGCGGTATGCTTTGATCTGGGGGCGGCCTGCAGCGGCTTTGTGTTTGCCTACAGCACGGCCCAGGCATTTATTCAGACAGGAATGTACAGGACGATTCTGGTTATCGGTGCGGACTGCCTGTCGGAACTGACAAACTGGAAGGATCGCAGCAGCTGCATTCTGTTTGGTGACGCGGCGGGAGCCGTGGTGCTCCGGGCAGAGGAAAACATACCTTATGAATCCGTAATGCATTCAGACGGCGGTATGGGATGGACCATGACCTGCAACAGCCGGAACCGGACGGTATGCCCGCCTGTGGAGACGACATATATGCAGATGGACGGAAAGGAAATTTTTAAATTTGCTGCTACCAGAGTCCCTGCAGTGATTCATGAGCTGCTGGAGAAAATATCCATGACGGCGGATGATATCGACCTGTTCATTCTGCATCAGGCAAACGGCCGGATCATTGAAGCTATTGCCAAACGGATGAAGCAGGATATCAGCAAATTCCCCATGAATGTGGAGGAGTACGGCAACTCTTCCTCAGGCACCGTTCCCCTTGTACTGGACCAGCTGAACAGATCCGGAAAGCTGCACAAAGGGCAGAAGCTGATCCTGTGCGGCTACGGCGCGGGGCTTTCCTGGGGAGCTGCCTATGTGGAATGGCAGGGCTGACACATTTAGTATAGAAGGAAAAGAAGAAAAAGAGAGGGTCACACAATGCAGACAGAAATTACGAAGTTGCTTGGTATTCAGTATCCGATTATTCAGGGCGGCATGGCCTGGGTGGCAGAGCACCATCTGGCTGCCGCCGTATCTGAGGCAGGCGGCCTGGGGCTGATCGGCGCGGCCAATGCTCCGGCAGAATGGGTCAGAGAGCAGATACGCAAGGCAAGAGAGCTGACGGACAAACCTTTCGGTGTCAACATCATGCTCATGAGTCCCTATGCGGATGAAGTAGCGCAGGTGGTTGCGGAAGAAAAAGTAAAGGTGGTCACTACCGGAGCCGGAAATCCCGGAAAGTATCTGGAGTCCTGGAAAAATGCGGGTATCCGCATCATTCCGGTGGTAGCGTCCGTTGCCATGGCGAAGATGATGGAGCGTGCCGGCGCAGACGCTGTTGTTGCCGAAGGGACGGAGTCCGGCGGACATGTGGGAGAGACGACGACGATGGTTCTGGTTCCGCAGGTGGCTGACGCAGTGAAAATCCCTGTGATTGCAGCGGGCGGAATCGCGGACGGACGCGGCATTGCTGCAGCCTTTATGCTGGGCGCAAAGGGCGTACAGCTTGGCACCCGCTTTGTGGCGACAAAGGAAGCGGTGGTACATGAGAATTACAAACAGTATATTATCAAGGCCAAGGACATTGACACCAGGGTGACCGGAAGGAGCACAGGCCATCCGGTGCGCGTCCTGAGAAATCAGATTACTAACAAGTATCTGGAAATGGAAAAACAGGGCGCGACCTTTGAAGAACTGGAAAGCCTGACGGTAGGAGGCCTTCGGCGGGCCGTCCAGGAAGGCGATACCAAGACCGGAAGCCTGATGTCCGGACAGATAGCGGGAATGATTCATGACGAGCCTACCTGCGCGGAAGTGATACAGCGCCTGGTGGCGGAGACGGATAAACTGATGAAAGGAACGGGAATGTATGAGTAAGACAGCATTTCTCTTCCCCGGACAGGGGGCCCAGAAGGCGGGCATGGGAAAGGATTTCTATGAGAACAGCCCGCTGGCGGCGGAAATCTATGACAGGGCATCCGAGCTTCTGTCCCTGGATATGAAGGCTTTGTGTTTCGAAGAAAATGACAGATTAGATCTGACAGAATATACGCAGGCTGCTTTGGTGACTACCTGCCTGGCTATGGAGCGGGTGCTGAAGGAGGCTGGCGTGAAGGCGGACATCGCCGCGGGCTTAAGCCTGGGCGAATACTGCGCTATTCATACGGCAGGCGGCATGACTGCTGATGAAGCGATCAAAACCGTGCGGACCAGAGGAATTCTCATGCAGGATACGGTTCCGGCAGGAGAAGGAGCTATGGCAGCGGTGCTGGGAATGGAGGCTTCGGCAATCGAGGATACGATCCGGGATATGGAAGGCGTCTGGATTGCCAATTACAACTGCCCCGGACAGATTGTTATTACCGGAGCAGCGGAAGCGGTAGAAAAGGCATCCGCAGCACTGAAGGAAAACGGCGCGAAAAGGGTACTGCCCTTAAATGTCAGCGGACCGTTCCATTCGCCCCTTCTGATTCCGGCCGGGGAAAAGCTGATGGAGGCCCTGGATCAGATTCAGTTCACACCTCTGTCCATTCCCTACGTCACCAACGTGACGGCGGAACCGGTGACAGACATCGGAAAAACGAAGGAGCTTCTGAAGGTGCAGGTTTCTTCTTCCGTACGCTGGCAGCAAAGTATGGAATATATGCTGGCGAACGGAGTGGATACGTTTGTAGAGATCGGACCTGGCAGGACGCTGGCAGGTTTCCTGAAAAAGATAGACAGAAGCGCGGTTGTATACAATGTGAGCTGCCTGGAGGATGTAGATAAGGTCGCGGCAGCGCTGGCATAGGAGGTACCCATGACGGAGAAAAAAGTAGCGGTCGTTACAGGAGCTTCCCGGGGGATCGGCAGAGCCGTAGCTCTGGAGCTGGCAGGCCGGGGAAATCTGGTAGTGATCAATTACAACGGTTCCGCGGAGAAGGCGGAAGAAGTGAGGAAAGAAATTGAAGCGGCAGGCGGCGAGGCTGCGCTGCAGCGGTGCGACGTTTCGCAGTACGCGGAATGCGAAGCCTTTATCAGACAGGTGATTAAGGATTACGGGCGGCTGGATATTCTCGTGAATAACGCGGGCATTACCCGTGACGGCCTGCTGATGCAGATGAAAGAAGAAGATTTTGACAGAGTGCTGGAGGTGAATCTGAAGGGAGCCTTCAATACTATCCGCTTTGCGGCACGGCAGATGCTGAAACAGAGGAGCGGAAGGATCGTCAATCTGTCCTCCGTAGTGGGACTGCGCGGCAATGGCGGACAGGTCAATTACAGCGCCTCTAAGGCAGGCGTGATTGGTCTGACCAAGTCTGCGGCCAAGGAACTGGCTTCCAGAGGAATTACAGTCAATGCCATAGCGCCGGGCTTCATTGCCACGGATATGACGGATGCGCTGCCGGATGCGGCGAAGGACGCCCTGAAGAAGGAAATTCCGCTGGGAACCTTTGGACGCCCGGAGGATGTGGCGGCGGCGGTGGGCTTCCTCACCTCAGACGCAGCGTCATATATCACCGGACAGGTGCTGTGCGTAGACGGCGGTATGGCCATGTGATAAGACCTACAGTGAAGCGGAACCGCGCTGGCATGGCTGAACGTATGAAGGCGAGGAGTTTATCGGATAACGGAAATAAGAAAGGATAGAATATGAAGAGAAGAGTTGTAGTGACCGGGCTGGGAGCCGTTACTCCCATCGGCAACAATGTGGAGGAATTCTGGCAGGGAATTCAGGAAGGCCGCGTTGGGATTGGTCCGATTACCAAATTTGATACTACGGAATATAAGGTAAAGATTGCCGCTGAAGTAAAAAACTTTAAAGCGGCTGACTATATGGATTTTAAAGCTGCCAAAAGAATGGAAGCCTTTTCCCAGTATGCAGTAGCGGCGGCGAAAGAGGCTTTTGCACAGTCCGGCATCTCTATGGAGGATGAAGATCCCTACCGCGTGGGAGTGATCGTTGGCTCCGGCGTGGGAAGCCTGCAGGCTATTGAGCGGGAGTACGCCAAGCTGCTGGACAAGGGACCCGCAAAGGTGAATCTGCTGCTGGTTCCTATGATGATTTCCAATATGGCGGCAGGCAACGTTTCCATTCAGCTTGGAGCAAAGGGGAAATGCACGGATGTGGTAACAGCCTGCGCCTCCGGCACTCACAGCATCGGAGACGCGTATCGGGCAATTCAGTGCGGAGATGCGGATGTAATGATTGCCGGAGGAACAGAGAACGCCATTACGCCGGTAGGTGTTTCCGGCTTTACCAATATGACGGCGCTGACGACATGCAATGACCCCGGGCACGCGTCTATTCCGTTTGATAAGAACAGAAGCGGCTTTGTGCTTGGAGAGGGTGCCGGTATTGCAGTATTAGAGGAGATGGAGCATGCGAAAAAACGCGGCGCGAAGATTCTGGCGGAGGTTGTCGGATACGGCGCTACGGCAGATGCTCATCATATTACGGCCCCGGCTGAAGACGGCTCCGGAGCGGCCAAGGCTATGAGCCTGGCCATGGAAGAGGCGGGAATCGTGCCGGAGCAGGTGGATTATATCAATGCACACGGAACCAGCACCCCGCTCAACGATCTGTCAGAAACGAGAGCCATTAAGCTGGCTTTCGGAGATGCGGCTTATAAGGTGAAAATTAATTCTACAAAATCTATGATCGGTCATCTGCTGGGCGCGGCGGGCGGCGTAGAATTCGTGACCTGCGTAAAGAGTATTCTGGACGGCTATATTCACCAGACAGTCAATTCTTCTGAGAGTGACGGGGAATGTGATCTGGATTACTGCTTTGGCGCGCCGTGCAGGCAGGAGGTTACCTATGCCATGAGCAACTCGCTGGGCTTCGGCGGCCACAATGCGACGCTGCTGATCAAGAAATATGAGGACTGACAGGAGGCCTATGATGGAAATAGAACAGTTATGCCAGTTAATTCAGGCGGTATCAGATTCGAAGCTGACCGAATTTTCCTATGAAGAGGACGGAGTGAAAATTACCATGGCCAGCGGAAAGGAAACAGTGATCCAGCAGATCGTTCCGGCGCCTGCGCCGGTTGCGGCAGTTCCCGCGGCGGGTATTCCCGCAGCGGTTCCGGTGGCGTCACCGGCAGGCGCGGCAGCGCCGCAGTCAGCAGCTCCGTCAGCTGGAACGCAGGAAGCTGCTGCAGATGCTCCCAAGCCGGGCCAGGTGATCACTTCTCCTCTGGTGGGCGTTTTCTATGCAGCGCCGTCTGAGGATGCGGAGCCCTTTGTTAAGCTGGGAGATACTGTCAAAGAGGGCCAGGTGGTGGCTATTGTAGAGGCCATGAAGCTGATGAATGAGATCGAGAGCGACTGCAGCGGAAAGATAGTGGAAATTCTGGTGGAAAACGGCCAGGCGGTGGAATACGGACAGCCCTTGTTCCGCGTAGAGCCGTAAGGAGGAGCTATGAACAGACTGGGAATCAAGGAAATTGAAGCGATCATTCCCCACAGGCATCCTTTTTTGCTGGTGGATTATATCGAAGACTATGAGCCGGGCGTATTCGCTACAGGCTATAAATGCGTGACATTCCGGGAGGATTTTTTCAGAGGCCATTTTCCTCAGCTGCCGGTAATGCCTGGCGTACTGATTATTGAAGCGCTGGCGCAGGTGGGTGCGGTCGCAATCCTTTCAAAAGAAGAAAATAAAGGAAAAATCGCCCTGTTTGGCGGTATTGATAAATGCCGCTTTAAAGGACAGGTAAAGCCCGGGGACAAGCTGAAGCTGGAAACCCGCATCATTAAGGAGAAGGGGCCGGTGGGCGTAGGAGAGGCCGTGGCCAGTGTGGACGGTAAGGTGGTCGCCAAAGCAGAAGTGACGTTTATGGTAGGATAAGGTGAGAATATGATTAAAAAAGTTCTGATTGCCAACAGGGGAGAAATCGCTGTCCGGATTATCCGGGCCTGCCGGGAAATGGGCATAGAGACCGTAGCTGTCTATTCGGAGGCGGATGCGGAGGCTCTCCACACCCAGCTGGCGGACGAGGCAGTCTGCATCGGGCCGGGAGCTTCCGGCGGAAGCTATCTGAGCATGCAGCAGATTATCAGTGCCACAATCGTGACAGGCGCGGACGCTATTCATCCGGGATTTGGCTTCCTGTCGGAGAACAGCCAGTTCGCCAGGCTCTGCGAGGAGTGCAATATTACTTTCATCGGGCCGGGTTCTGATGTCATTGAGAAGCTGGGCAACAAAGCCGAGGCACGGAATACTATGATTGCGGCCGGTGTACCTGTAATCCCCGGAACGACGGATCCTGTCTATGATGTGCGCCACGGGAAAAAAGAGGCGGAAAAAATCGGTTATCCGGTTATGATTAAAGCGGCACTGGGCGGAGGCGGCAAGGGAATGCGGACGGCGTTTAACGCCGGGGAATTTGATCTGGCGTTCCAGACCGCACAGAAGGAAGCTCAGATGGCGTTCGGGGACGACACCATGTATATCGAGCATTTCGTGGAGCATCCCCGCCACATCGAATTCCAGATCCTGGCGGACAGCCAGGGAAATGTAATCCATCTGGGAGAGAGGGACTGTTCTATCCAGAGGAATCACCAGAAAGTCATCGAGGAGGCGCCCTGCGCGGCTATTTCCGAGAAGCTTCGGAAGAAGATGGGCGAAGCGGCTGTTAAGGCGGCGAAGGCGGCCCATTACGTCAATGCCGGAACCATAGAATTTCTTCTGGAAAAAAATGAGAAGTTCTATTTCATGGAGATGAACACCAGAATTCAGGTGGAGCATCCGGTAACGGAGATGGTGACAGGATTGGATCTGATTAAAGAGCAGATCCGGATCGCTTCCGGTGAGCCGCTGTCTGTGTCGCAGAAGGATGTACGCATTACCGGACATGCCATTGAATGCCGGATTAATGCGGAAAACCCGGACAAGAATTTCCGGCCGTCGCCGGGAACCATAAAGACCCTTTATCTTCCGGGAGGCTGCGGCATCCGGATGGATACGGCGGTCTACAGCGGTTATACCATACCGCCGTATTACGACTCCATGATCGCTAAACTGATTGTACACGGAAAAGACAGGGCTGAAGCCATTGCCAAGATGACCAGCGCGTTGGGCGAAGTGATTGTGGAAGGAATTGACACCAACGCGGATTATCTGTACCGGATTCTTGGCGAGCCGGATTACAGGGCGGGGAATACGGATATCGAGTATCTGAATACCCATGAGATCTGAAAGCAGGGACGATAGACGATGGAGTGGAAGGATTTATTTAAGAAAACCAGGCGGGCAGCGGACAGCCAGACGGCGGGACGTCCTGCCTCTCATCCGGAGGTTCCGGAGGGCCTGTTGAAAAAATGTAATGTATGTAAATCAGCCATACTGACAGACGATGTGAAGAAGGGCTATTATATCTGCCCCAAATGCCACAATTACTTCCGGGTTCATGCATACCGCCGGATCGAAATGATCAGTGATGAAGGGACTTTTGAAGAGTGGGATAAAGGGCTTCCGGAGCGCAACCCTCTGAATTTCAAAGGATATGAGGAAAAACTGAAAGCCATGCGCGCCAGGACGAAGCTGGAGGAAGCGGTTGTCACGGGAAAGGTGATGATCAACGGCCAGCCGGCTGTGGCCGGAGTCTGTGACGGACGTTTTATGATGGCAAGCATGGGGCAGGTAGTGGGTGAGAAGATCACCAGAGCAGTGGAGCGTGCCACCGAGGAAAGACTGCCTGTGATTCTGTTTACCTGTTCAGGCGGAGCCAGGATGCAGGAGGGCATCGTATCTCTGATGCAGATGGCCAAGACGTCGGCAGCGCTGAAGCGGCACAGCGATGCGGGACTTCTCTATATAACGGTGCTGACTGATCCTACAACGGGCGGCGTAACTGCCAGCTTTGCCATGCTGGGAGATATTATCCTGGCAGAGCCGGGAGCCC
>ERZ1643247.2619-NODE-2619-length-13853-cov-5.309320_pt1 | contig 13853 bp, 13 predicted proteins | sample MGYA00579264_ERZ1643247 | MGnify/ENA primary metagenome ERZ1643247 (study PRJEB29033, sample SAMEA4952262) | chicken gut metagenome | biome: Broiler Chicken; feature: Gastrointestinal Tract; material: Caecum | place: Ireland | collected 2018 | study: Broiler... | reverse complement strand
ACTTTATTGTAATAGATAGTTACTTTATGTGTCCACTTTTTTAATATAGATCCAATCAAACCGTCTAATATTTTATTTCCTGTATAGATATAATCTTCTGACAACTGATACTCCTGATCCATTTTATGAAAATATTCTTTTAACTCCTCTTTTTCATCTACTCTGATTAGCCCTTCTAGTATGATTAAATGGTTCTTAAAATCATGTTTTGCTCTTGTTAATCGTTCTTCCGTAGCATGAATCATATCTAATTGTTGTTGATAAGCCTTGTTTTGCAGCATCAATGACTGATTTTGCATTTCTATTTCATAATTTGATACAATGATTTGATATAAATAAAAAAATGCAATATTGATCATAAATAAACAAAATAATACGGCAACAGTAATCCACTGTTCATACCCACCATACAAAAGCATAATATCTGTCACAGCAGAAATAACTGGTATCATGATCAAGACTGCCCATCGCCCCTTTTGATAAATGCGATCTTCCTGTCCAATCATACTTTTCACAAGCAAAATCACAATATAGAATAAAAAGTTACTCAAAGTGTATGTAATCACTTTAATAGAATCGGTATATCCTAGTATTAATATCGCCGTTCTGGATACGATCGTTTCACAAAGTATCCCAAGCAAAAAGATACAACAGACAACAAAAATTCGTTTATAAATTGTACTATTATATGGTAAGGTCAAACATAAAAATAGTATCAAATTAGAAAGCACTGTAACCATCGGGATTTGATACCGTAAATAAATACTACTATTTAGGATATAATACAAAATAAAAATCACATTTTTTAATTCTTGTGAACATCTTAAATTCTTTTTCAAAAAAATAGTTTCCAAAAATAAATTAATACTGAATACACGAAATATATTTGCAATTAAGTAAATGAAATCACTATACGTCAATATCATTTTATATCTCCATTTCTTTATGACATAAGGTTTTCTCTAACTACTTTGCGATATACTCGACTTATTGGCAATTCTTCCATATTACTCAATAACACGCTATCAAATTGAAACCGGATTACATATTGCTTATTTACAATAAACGATTTATGTATTTGAATAAAATCTGCTGGTAGTAAATTCAAATCTGATAACTTTCCATAAAAATAATCTTCTCCCGTTCTCTTATGGATAATAATTTTTTTCGCATCACTACTAAAATACATAATATCTTTAAATGGTATTCTATTTTCCGATTTTCCACTTTTGTAACTGAAAATCTTTGTTTGACGTCCTTGTAATTCCATTGCCTTTTCTAAAACTTCAATCACTTGTTTGGGTGTAAATGGTTTTACAAGAAAATGAATCGGTCTTACTTGAAATAGCTCTAAAGCATAGGAAGCTTTTGCAGAAATAAATGCTATCTGAATATAATCATCTAACATCACTTCACGTATATAACGCCCGACCACTACACCATTGATAGCCGCCAGTTCAATATCTAAATAGATCAAATCAAATTTTTCATTGTTTTCGAGTTCTCGAAATAATTCTTCACCTGACTGAAAACTATCTATTTCATAGTGAATGGATTCTGTTGCAAAAAATTCCTCCAAGATATTCTCAATCTCACTACAGACCACTTCGTTGTCATCGCAAATTGCAATCTTAAACATAGTCAATCCTCCGATCACACTATATTCTTACATTCTATTTTACCACAGTATGTTACTAAAATCTTCTATGCCGTGTCATAAAAAACAAGCAAAAAATGTATTTTATAATTAATTACATTTATTATTGGTAAAACAAAATATTACAAATACTTGTATGCTACATTATTTTTACAAGAAAACGAGGTGAAAATATGGACGATCTTTCATTGAAATTAAAATCCCTCCGCGAAAACAATCATTTTACACAAAAAGATATCGCAACCATTTTAGGTATTTCTCAACAAACGTATTGCAACTATGAAAACAACAAGCATGATATCCCCCTGCATCATTTAAGGAAGTTGGCTGAATTATATCAGGTCACATCCGATTATTTACTTGGATTAACCAATCACAAAGTCCCTCTTCCTCAAATGAATGCAAAGTTCTATAAAAATTTATCTTACGGAGAATTCTTAGAGCTTTTGATGTCTCTGAAAACAGATGTTCGCAAATCGCTTATAGACTATGCCAATTTTTTTTGGAGCAGACAAAAATAAATTTTGCCTGCTCTTTGTATCTCTTCCATGATGCTGTGGTTATTGTTAAACCAGACATTGAGAACATACCGTCCAAGAACTATTGTTCCTTCCCCCATAACGAACGCTTTTGCCTATATGAAATTTACCTTGCCAATCACTTCCTCCACTACTTCAAAAAATCTTAATCCGCTGGATATGCCGCTTCCTTTCAGACAAAATTGCACAACAATTAGTTTTTTCTGTCTTGCTTTCATCCGCACCTACAAAGTTTGATACAACAGATTAAGCCCTCATTCCATGCGCTCTATCAAACCCATCATAAGAGATTTGGAATCAATGGCGATATATGCCTTATTTTTTATATAATGCCTCTCTCCCCGAAAGCATCTTTCTATATATAAGAAGGACTTATGCCAAAGCATAAGCCCTGTTCCGCTACAACAGATATTCTTTCAATGAATATCAATCCAAACTTCATTGGTATCGATAGCTTCCCTTGTGTAATCATGTCCATTTGCTGCTTCTATCATAGCTCCATACGCCCAGTGTTGCATCGTGAGGTCATTGAATGTACGCAGATCCTCCAAATTGTCTGCAATAAATGACAGATCTGCCGCACGATTTTCCATACGGTTCATCACACTTGTCGCTTCCGCACGGGTGATCCATGCATCCGGCTTAAATGTACCATCTGGATAACCGCTGATCCAAGCGTTCTGTGTTGCACCTGCGATTGCACCATAGTACCACATATTCTGAGGTACATCAAGGAAACTGCAAGCTGTGCCTTTGCCGGCATCTGCAAAATTCATTGCCATGGTGACAAATTCCGCACGGGTGATAGGCGCATGGGGCTTGAATGTACCATCGGGATAACCGCTGATGACACCTTTCCCTGCCAGAGTAGTCACTGCTTTTGTATACCACTGATTTGCAGGAACGTCTGTAAATGTTTTTGTATCACCGTTTTTGTCTGCAAGCAGGTTATAGAACATAGTTGCTGCTTCTGCACGGGTAATGGTCTTGTCGGGACCGACCGTACCATCGGGATAACCGCTGATGTATGCACTGTGACTTTCTGTTTCCGCATCTTTCCATACGGCATAGAGATCTACACTACTGCCGGGCATACGGAAAACATCGCCAACTTTGTAGTCTAATTTGCCGTCTTCTTCCAGACTCCAACCTGCCAGTACTTTGCCAACAGGTGCAGTGAATACATCGCCTTTTACGGTAACGGTTTTGCCGGGGATAAACTTGCCGTCACGTTTGGTGTCGTTATCGTTGTGATAACGAACGTAGTAGGTGTTGGAGGTATGGCTGCCGCCGGAGGAAGAAGAACCGCCATCAGATTTTTTATCGAAGGTTACAGAAATGGTATGATTTGTGGTTACATTTTCAAAAGTATAACTTTCTTTCGCACCAACGCTTACACCATCTACCAGAACATCTTCAATCTTATAACCGCTGTCAGGGGAGATGGTAAATGTTTTGTTGTCTCCTTCATTTACTAGCACTACACCACTAGGAGAAATAGAACCATTTGCACCTGCAGAAGCTGTAATCGTAAATGTATTTGGAACAATCGGTTTGAACGATGCATAAATAGCTTGAGGTGCTTGGACATTATAGAATGTGTAACTATCCCTTGCTCCAACACTTACACCATTTACTGCAACATCTTCAATTTCATAACCCTTGTCAGGCTTAATTGTAAATGTCTGGTCATCACCTTTATTTACCTGAACTGCTCCAACCGGGTCAATAGAACCATTCATACCTGCTGTAGCTGTAATGGTGCAGTGCGTTGCCTCTATTACACATACCATAGCTCCAACTTTCACAGCTTCTCCGACATCAGGACTGAAAGAAAACCATTCTATATACGGATCATTTCCGTTCAGTCCTAAACCAATTTTCGGAGTAACGGTTACCGTAGTTTTCGCCTGAGAAGCTAGTGTAATCTTTCCGTCCTGCCATTCATCTCCTGTGGAAATATCGAAATACTGTAAACCTGTAGGCAGACTTACGGTAACAGGATTTCTTCCTATGTTCGTTATTTCAACTGTTTTTCCGACAGGTGCAATATAGCCTAATTCCAAATCATCAAACTCCAATGCTGTAGGTGACACAGATATTTCATAATCAGCTGCTACTTTGAAATTAAGAGTTATTTGAATTGGACCTCCACCCCATTTATTCTTAATCTTCTCACTGTATGTACCCACATCTAAATTAGCCTTGGGTCGTACTGTAAGGGTTGCACTTTCCCCAATTTTCAAAGAAACTTTTCCACTCGAATTCCAATTTCCTGTTTGTGTTTGAACATCAAAATGCTTTAATGTATTTAGTGTAAAGTTAACTGTCTTTTCCCCGGTATTTTTCAATGTAACCTCTATTGCATCAGGTGCATCGGTATAATCTTTATATACTGTTCCAAAATCCAAAGTATTTGACGGAAGGACGGTTATTTCTTCCTTCTTAGCTCGGAAAGTACCTGTTACCGTAACGTTGTCATCCGGCATGGTAAATTCATAAGTTCGATTGCCCAAATGCTCAGTTCCATCAGTTCTTACCGCTTGAATTTCTCTACCATCATCTGTCACAATCGTCAGACTATCCAAAACACCATTTGCTGAGGTTGTCCTAATAACCACTTTTTCTCCTTCAGCAGCTTCCTCAGGATGCGCTTCAATTGTTCCGCTATATGATCCTTTTTCCTCTGTTGTGATCTGATATTTTTGTCCCGCATCCTCTGGCTCTACAACAACAGGCAGAGTAAATGCAACTTCAAATCCGCTGTCTAAAGTCATCTCACCATGAACGTCACACGCATCTGAAGCAGGTGTAACGCTAATCGTTTTTCCTCCGTCTTCAGAAGTTACTTGGATACTGTCACTCGTATCACCATCACTGTACAAAAATCCCTCATTTATATTCGGGGTTTCTTCATGAGAATCATGGAAACTTTCATATTGGAAGGGTACACCTGCCACATTTTCCGTGAGAACCTGCGGTTTGATGTAGTATACATCTTCCAATGGATAATCAGGCATCACTCCATCACCACTTTCCAGAGAGAGGCATTCATTCTCGTAGGAAAATGTTCCCTGATGACGAAGACCATATGTATATACCCTATTGCAAGAAATCTTATCATTATAAGTATATCCTGCAAGATTTCCGTAATGAGAAGGTTTCTCATTTCCTGTTAATTCAATTTGTGAGAAGCAGTCTTCCACATTATAATAAATACCACGACCAAACACACCGCCGACATCTGTGGATATTTGATCTAATAAATCTGTTGTATCAGAAAAATCAGCTTCTGTACTACAAGAAACTTTCTTAATATCTATCAGCTTGCCCGTTGAACTGCTTACACCCGGCATTCTGCCTACAACGCCGCCAATCTGCACTGCTTTATTAGCGTCACCGCCACTCATAAAACCGTTTCCGCTTAATGATGTTTTTAAAGAAAAAATACCATTTTCCACACTGGAAATAGTCTTTCCGTTAGCTTCTCCAATCGCACCGCCAATGGCAGTACGGTAAAAACCGTCAGCCGCTTCACAGCGGACATTCAAATCCGCATCTGTATCTGAAATAGCTGCCTTAGATCCGCTCCAGTTATCTTCTGTCCAGCCCAGCACACCGCCGATAACAGCGTATACACCATCTTCCATCTGAATATCTACATCCATTTCTACCTGGCAGTTTTTAATCTCTACTGTGTTATCGCCTTTTTGGTTCATTTCTTTTAAGCCTGCCGCAATGCCACCAATATAGACACCGGTAAAACGGTCATCATTTGTGTTTGGATCTTCCTCGCCAACTATAGTGCCTTTTACCTCTGCATCACGAATGATCACATCTTCAATAACAGCATTAGAAACTCTGCCAAATAATCCCGCAGTAGTATTGTTTTCTGACAGTATCATGTTCATGCCAGATATTTCATTTCCATTACCATCAAAGTTCCCACCAAAAGGGTGTTCCTGTGTGCCAATGGGCACCCATTCATAATCCGATAAATTTACGTCTTTCTCAAGCGAAACCCTTTTTCCTGCAAAAGAACTTCCTTCATTGACCTGCTTTGCAAACCAAGCCAGTCCTTTAGCACTGGAAATTGTTACATTTCCCTCTGCATCCTCTGCATAGCCTTCCGGTTTTTCTGTAACCACATCTGACCAAGTGTCATCCGCCGCTAATGCCACAGTTGGAAACAGTCCCACTAGTAAACATAAACTTAACAAAATTGCCAACACACGGTGTTTCATTTTTTCCCTTCTTTCTTCTCTCTTTATAACCCGCTGTATTTTTATCGTGTACATAAGGGTACTCAGATTACTTCATTACATAAAATCAAAAAGTACACCTTTTGAAAACAAAAATGTACAGCAAAAACGCAATTTAATCTTTATAATATTGTGGAATATATATTAAAAATTCCTTGAACAAACCAATCATTTATGTTATAAAATTAAAGTATATTAGTGTTACAAAAGGTGTACCATTTGATAAAATATTATTGCAAAAGGTGTACCTTTTGATACTCAATGACAAGGTTTATCATTTTGACGATATTGCTGCAGTCGGCGATAAAATGTCGCTTTACTGATTTGGCAAACCTCTAAAATATAGGAAAGCCGAATTGCCTTATTTTCCCATTCTGAAACCAGCTGCATAAAATTATCTGGAAGCTGTATTTCCGGTCTCCCAAAACGTACGCCTCTTGCTTTGGCTGCCGCAATTCCTTCTGCCTGTCTTTGTTTGATGTTACTACGTTCATTTTCTGCCACAAATGACAGCACCTGCAACACAATGTCGCTCAAAAATGTGCCCATCAGATCCTTTCCCCGCCTTGTATCCAAAAGCGGCATCTCAAGCACCACAATATCAATCCCCTTCTCTTTTGTAAGAATCCGCCACTGTTCTAGAATTTCAGTATAGTTTCGTCCAAGCCGGTCAATGCTCTTAATAAAAAGCAAATCGTCTTTTTTCAACTTCCGCACCATTTTTCGATACTGCGGACGCTGAAAATCTTTACCTGATTGCTTATCCATAAAAATCTTGTCCAGTTTTACATCTAACCCTTTCATTGCAACCAATTGACGTTCTTCGTTCTGATCTTTTGTACTGATACGAATGTAACCATATTGTTTACTCATACGATTCTCCTTTTCTTCATCATTGTTTTCTATCATTTTTTCATGATATTTTCCGATATGATATAGATTTTTAGAATTCATCAAAATTAAACTGTAAAAACACAGTTTAACAAAAAAGTATCGATTCATTCCTCTTTTTCTCCTGTTATCCTGATTGATTCTATCAGAACGTTACATCTTGACTTTTTTTCGTCTGTTGCCGCTTCTTCTATAAAGGAATCCCATTATCCAATGCTTCAACCATCTTTCCTTTCATGGATTTTCATTCCTCTTTTCGCTGACAGTAAAGTTTTGCTCAACAAAAACGCTGACTTCCTGTACGACTGGATGCCACGGAACCACTCTTTTGTTTTAATACAATGTGTTTTTGGAACTCGAGAACGAATAGATTCATGTACCAGCCATCCAACCCTTTCCGTGTTTCCATATGCAGAGTGCGGCAAAAAGGCAGGAAGAAGCCTCCTGCCGAAACAGCTTCGGTTTTATCAACTGCCCCTTTTCCACGCTTTTAGCCAGCGATGTGACGCCCTTCTCCTTGACGCCAGACACCATTCCCGCATTTTCGCGTCACCCGGACCTGAAACGGATGGCGTTCGTCCAGCTTGATCTAGAGAATCGGTTCCTCGCCACGGCGAGGCGCTTCTTTTGGCTTCGGCTGTTCCATGACCGGAGGCTTCACAGCGGCAGCACTCTTGTCAGCCGCCTTTCTCGGAGCGAGAGCCTTTGGAGCTTTTTCCTTGTCCTTGGGATCTTGTCCGACGCTGCCGTCTCCGAGACCTTTGAGAGGTTATCTTCTGACATACACGTTTACCTCCCCTGATTTTGGGCATAAAAAAAGGACCTGATTTTTCGTCAGATCCCGGTGGGATGGTTCCTCCTTTCTTGCCAAGATACAAAAACACCGCCCGTTGTCTCGTTTGGGCGGTATCTCTGCGTAAGATTGGCAGTCCATTGTTAAATTTTATCATGTTCCCTTTTGTACACCGTTGCAAGGTATTTTTTCAATGTAAGTAATCGAGTACTTTACAATGCGTATTACATTAAATCCATTTTCTCTTCTGAACTTCAGCATTTCATTTTTCGGCGCTGAAGGAATCTCCTTGTTTCCCAATCCCTGCAACACTTCATGATAAAGTACCCTTCCCTGCGCAGTTGTTGGAATAAGGATACTCTTTAGATTCATAAATGTAATGAAACATTTATTTTATATAACTACGAAATTCTATTTTTTCAAAAGTTTGGTCGAGCAAGCCATCAAATAATAATGATTGTTATTGTAATCAAATCGCCCAACTTCCGTCATACCAACGCTCCGTGTATGTGCTGCATAAGACCGGGGATTGATCTGATTGATAAAGGTCACCATGATGGGATAGCGGTCACACATACTGGCGAGAGATGCAAAAAACACCTTTTCAAAGATGCCGCTGCTACGGTACTCCTGACTCACGCATACAGGACCATATTGATATGAGTTCTCCGTAGTAAGCTGTTTCCCCTCAAAACTGAAATTGGGAAGCTCCTGGATCAGATAAGCGAAGAACGGCCATTCAGACCAGAACCCCCAGGAAGCCGCTAACGCGAAAGCAACAACTCTATCCCCATCTTTTGCAATCGTGACACCATTTTCCTGTTCTATGAGTGCCGTCATCTGCTGTTCCGTCATATTTGTTGTGACAAATCCCTGACTCTTGTCCGTTACATTGTCAACATGGTTGGCTTTCAGCAATGCCAGTACGCCCGGTATATCCTGTATCGTTGCCTGTTTGATTATCATCTTTTATCCCTCCAGTTACAACAGATCCATTTTTGTAAAGTCAATATTACCAATTTACAAAACTAATTTTATGGAACTTTGCAAATGCTTTTGTGCAAGAAGATCCCATCTCAAAAGCTTTCGTTCCGTTTCAATACAGCTCAGGTGTGAATCACTTATGCCAATTTCTCTATATACATCTTCTAAGCTCAACCTCTGCCCTACATGCGCTTTTTTAGAGAATCCCCCAGTTTATCCATAAAATCACCTCTTATCACGAGCAGTATAACACATTGATTGTATTATTACAATGTATATCGCAGCAATTTTATGTTTATACAACTAACTTCCTCCAGGATCTTTTTTTGCGAAATGCACCTTTCTTACCACCGCCTGACACACAAGATATGATTCATTCGGTTCTATCCCCTATTCCAAAAATAGCTTCCGCTTTATTTTCATCGGCTTTACTCCAGTTCTTATCATCATAAACGTATCCTTCATAATCTTCCGCTCGCCAGGCGTCGTCAATCGTCTGCCTGTCATCTGCAGTCATCTCAATTTATGCTTTCCTTGTGAAATGCCGTCGGTCACAACTCTCCGAACTCCCAGTGTTTTGGACAGTGCATTGGCTGCTTCGGAGTTGGGCGCAGAGCCGCCATATATGCAGACTTGGCAATTATCAAGGAACTACATTATGACAATTTTGCACCAGTCTGCCAAACAGAGGAGATTCGAAAACCTGAATTTTTGATGGCGATGCAGCTATCGCCTAAATTTGTCGGTGATTAGTGTATTTCATAGCAACTCTCTGTTAAAGCAACCGTGTCATTGTATCGGTGTCACTACGGCATAAGGAACGGCGGTCTTGACATACTCAAAACCGCCGCAGTATCCTAAAATCCATTATGAGTGCAAAAACAATCTGCCATACAACGTTTTTTCTTTTTCCGCCAGGCAAGGCAGAATAGATTGTCATTAGTGGATTTTCTCAAATATAAAATCAGATAAAATTCGTATTTATTCTAGCTTCATAAATAGGAGCAGAAATCCCCTGTGCTTTTCCAGCATTCCTATTTTTCAACAACCATGCCATATTTTGCGCCAGTGTCCGCATGGTCTGCAAACCTTCTTCGTCTTTGCGGACATCTTCCGGGGTGAAGCCGTGTACCTGATTCCAGTATTGAGAGCCGACTACGGTCATATTGCAGATGGTGAAATACTTATTCAAGCGGTCAAATGCTGCACTGGCTCCGCCACGGCGGCAGGAAACCACCGCTGCGCCCAGCTTGCCTGCCATCCGCCGTTCGCTGCAAAAGAACAGGCGGTCAAGGAAAGCGCAGAGCTGCCCGGTGGGACCTGCATAGTAAACCGGGGAGCCGACCACGATTCCATCGTATTCGTCCAGTTTCTCCAAAACCTCGTTCACCTTATCGTCAAAAACACAGCACCCAGTTTGAAAGCAGTTTCCGCAGGCGATACACCCAGCCACCGGTTTCGTACCGAGATAGAGAATCTCCGACTCCACATCGTTTCTGGTCAGGATGTCGGCAATCTCGCAAAGCGCCGTATAGGTACAGCCCTTTTCATGAGGGCTTCCGTTGATTAGTAAAATCTTGCTCATTCTTATACCTCCTCGTGGGTGTGATACAGCTTCGCCGTGATCCGCCAGCCTTCCGGCGTCTTGATAAACGTATGGTAATCCGTGTAGGTGATACCCTGCCATTTCTCTACCACTTTTGTTACGGCAGTAGTTTCCGTCATATCCAGAATGTCGATATGGTAGGGCGGGTTATGATCCATATCGGGACCACTCTCATCGATAAAGTCAAAAAAGCCCTGAATCTCGTGCCCATGCTCATCCGGGTCAGAACCGCCCCAGAAAATCACAGCATCCTTGTGAAAAACCGGCGCCATGATAGAAGCATCGCCTTTGTTGCTGGCTTCCAGGTATTTCTTGACTGCGGAAATGATTTCCTCGCAATCAGAAAAATACGTCTTGTTCATCGAAATCTGCCTCCTTTTATTTTGCCGGGCGAAGTTGAGCATAGCCGTTCCAGGCAAACAACGCTTCTTCCGAATTATTGCCATAAACCTGCTCTACATCGCAGATATACAGGTAATGGTCACCTACCTCATGGTATTCCTTCAGACTGCACACCATTGCCACACGGCTGTGGACAGGAATCTGGATGGTGCTGCCTTCCACAGCTTTCAACGCAATATTAAATTTTGATACTTTGTCAGTATTGCGTCCTGTCGTGCTGCCGCAGCCCATCACGGCATCCGCAATCTCTGCGCCGGGAATGGTCAGGATTACCTTGCGGTGATTCCGTACCATTTCTCCGCTGTAAGAAGTTTTTGCCATCGCATAGGCAATCATATTGGGGTTAAAAGAGAGATAAGTCCACCAAGATACCGTTGCCAGATTGGTGGAACCATCCGGTTTCTCCGTACAAACAACCGTTACCGGATTGGGCGAGGTCAGGCGAGAAGCCTGGGGTAAGTTAATCTTTTTCATATTTTCTGATTTCCTTTCTGAAAATTACTGAATGGATTTTCCAAGGTCATAGGCAGCTTGAATTTCAGGTTTTCCTTTGATGTCGCCTACACCACCATTACCACCGGCGAGAACATACCCGAGATTTTTCCAACGCAGATGTTCCATCAAGTGGTCAAAATAGAGCGTCACATCCTCAAAGCCGTGTCCCTCGGCCGCCATCAGCAAAGCGCAGGAACGGTCATGGCCCCGGAGCAGATTTCCGTCCCCTTCCTCAAGCGCAAAGAGGCGGTCAATGGCGGTCCTGATCTGACCGCTCATGTTCCAGTAATACAGTGGTGTCGCCATGACAATCACATCACATTCCTTCACCGCTGGATAAATCTTGTTCATATCATCCTTCTGGACACAGGGACATTCCCGGCTGCTGTGACCGCCAAAACAGCCCTTACAGCCGTGAATATCCATGCCGTCAAGGAAAAACTCGGTCACGGTGTTTCCAGCGCTTTCCGCTCCTTCCGTAAACGCTTTGACAAGGGTGGAAGTGTTCCCGTTCCGACGGGGGCTTCCGTTCAGAATGACAATTTTCTTACTCATCGCAGTCTCCCTCCTGAATTACATTTTGTCCGCAAGGGCAGCCGCCTGCTGGCAGCCGTCCGTTTTCGCAATGTCTCCCACATTCAACACGCCGGGAATCAATACCTCTCCCAGCATATGCCACTTCATCAGTGCTGAAGAACGTTCTAAAGGAATCCGTACGCCGTCCAGAACGGACATATCATTTTCCTCACAACAGGCAATCAATGCACAGCCCTTTCCAGCAATGTCCTTTCCCGCCACACAGAAGGAATACAGCTTATCAATAATCGCCTTAATCTGTGCGGGAATGGAATACCAATATACCGGCATGGTAAACACAACAACATCCGCTTCCAAAATAGCCGGAGCGATTGTGTTGAAGTCATCGTCAAAGGAACAGGCTTTTCCTGTTTTGTAGCAGGTCTCGCAGGCATGACAGCCGCCCACATTCATAGTAGCAGCGTCGAACCGGGTAACGCTGTGACCTTTTGCCTCGGCGGCTTTGATAAAAGCCTCCGTCATGGCAACGCTATTTCCGTTTCTGCGCGGACTGCCGGTAATCACAACAATTTTCTGACTCATATCAATTCCTCCCGTAAATTGGCGATCAGCCAGATTGACTGACCGCCGGTTTTCTTATTTCTTCTGAATCGTGTTGGAGTTCTGGTTATAGGCTTTTGCCACACATTTCCACTCGCCGTTCATCTTCAGCAGGAGCAGCACATCGGTAAAGTTGATACGGTTGCCCCATCCTTGCTCCAGTACACGGACAACGGCCAGTGTTTCTTCCAGCAGCAGAACGTCCACGCGAGCCTTGAAATTGTCGCCGCCGGGTACGGTATCCACATTATGATAAAACTGCTCGATGGATCCATGCTCCAGTTCACCATCAAGGTAGCCAAACAGAACCGCTTCGTCAATAAACAGTTCCTTTGCATACTTGCTGTCGCCCTCTGCAACACTTTTGACAAATTTCATTGCCGCTTCTTCTACCGCCTGGTATTCTTTGATTTCAGATCTCATGGTGATTTCCGCCTTAAAAATTGCATGATGATTATATATAAAGCGTTTCGCCTTATAGATTGATTAAATGTTGCTGCCGACCTCATAGCCGTCCCATACGGCATGAAGGATCGTACTGACCTGCTGCCCGTCGCCAACTTCATAGACAACAGCGCCGCAGCCTGCAAGTTCCTGCGCCATAGACGGTGCGGGACGGAAGCCTACGGCGATAACAATGGCATCTGCGTCCAGTTCTTTCTTCTGTCCAGCACATTCCAGAACCGCCTTTCCGTTTTCAACGGAGACCAGCTTATGTCCTTCCAGAACCTTTACATGGTGGTGTTCAAACAAATCGGGGATCATCTGCCCATTGGGAATGGGAGATGAAATTCCTGCGGAGAGAATCTTCGGCAAAGCCTCGACAACCGTGACCTCTTTTCCTTCCTGGGCGTAATCCAGAGCCATCTCGCAGCCTACTAAGCCTCCACCGATCACAATTACTTTTTCCCCAACCCTTTCCGGGTGAGCAAACGCATCCATGCAGCCGATCACCTTTGCGTCGTCGATACCCGGCACCTTTGGCATAATCGGAACAGAGCCAGTCGCCAACACAATCACATCAGCGCCCATGCCTTTCAGCTGCTCGGCGGTAACTGTTTCCCCTGTATGGATTTCCACCGGCAGC
>ERZ1643247.2617-NODE-2617-length-13854-cov-7.810783_pt1 | contig 13854 bp, 10 predicted proteins | sample MGYA00579264_ERZ1643247 | MGnify/ENA primary metagenome ERZ1643247 (study PRJEB29033, sample SAMEA4952262) | chicken gut metagenome | biome: Broiler Chicken; feature: Gastrointestinal Tract; material: Caecum | place: Ireland | collected 2018 | study: Broiler... | reverse complement strand
GTGCAAGGAAGTCCACGGCTCCGATCTTCTTCGCCTCTTCCTCAAACACACGGATAAATTCTTCGCCGATGATCTTACGTTTCTGCTCCGGCTCGGTCACCCCTGCCAGTTTGTTATAATATCTCTCCTGCGCATTTACTCGGATAAAGTTCAGATCGAAGTTGCCTTCCGGTCCGAAGACAGCTTCCACTTCGTCTCCTTCATTCTTGCGAAGAAGGCCATGGTCTACGAAGACGCAGGTCAGCTGTTTTCCGATGGCTCTGGAAAGCAGTCCTGCTGCCACGGAAGAATCCACGCCGCCCGAGAGCGCCAGCAGCACTTTTCCGTCACCGACTTTTTCACGGATCGCTTTTACGGAATTTTCCACAAACGCATCCATCTTCCAGTCGCCGGCGCAGCCGCATACATTTTTCACAAAGTTATTGATCATCTTTGTGCCTTCCGCTGTGTGCAGCACTTCCGGATGGAACTGGATCGCGTACAGTTTCTCTGTCTCATTTTCAGCCGCCGCCACCGGGCAGTCTGCTGTATGGGCGGAAATTTCAAATCCCGGCGCCACTTTCGCTATGTAGTCAAAATGGCTCATCCAGCAGATCGTCGGCGTTGATACGTTTTCAAATACTTTGGATGCGGTCTTGTCAATCAGCACTTCTGTCTTGCCGTACTCTCTGACCTCCGCTTTCTTCACTTCACCGCCCAGCACATGCATCATAAGCTGTGCGCCGTAGCAAAGTCCAAGCACCGGAATTCCCAGTTTAAACAGCTCGTCTGAGTAGGTCGGTGAATCGGGCAGATAGCAGCTGTTCGGTCCTCCGGTAAGAATAATTCCCTTCGGGTTCATTGCTTTGATTTTTTCAATATCCGTTTTGTAAGAATAAATCTCACAGTACACATTACATTCCCTGACACGTCTTGCGACAAGCTGATTATACTGTCCGCCGAAGTCAAGGACGATTACTAATTCGTTCTTCAAGGCTTTCCTCCTGATTATGTGCCCCGGACGGCACGTTTTCTTTTCTCCTAACAATTATAGTTGAGGCGGCCTCTTTTTACAAGCACTTCATGGTCCGACTTACGCTATTCCTCAATCAGTTCCAGATTTTCGCCTCTTGCCTTACACACCGGACAGACCGGTTCGTCCCCGTCCGGCACCTCAAAAACCGCCCCGCAGATTTTACATTTATACTTTTTCGCTCCGCCGCCCTTTTCCTCCTCATTGCACGGGATCAGCTTCAGCAGCTCTTCCGCCGCCGCGGCGGGAAAATCATCCGAAGGCGGATTTTTCACCAGTTCCTTCAAAAGCCGCCGGGCATTGGCGCTCTGGGGAAGCATATACCCCGACTCCCGGAGTAGGTCTTCATTGACCAGACGGACCGATTTTGCAAATGCAGTCATCAGCCGGTACAGACTGTCAGTTTCCGCAGTCTCCGCCAGCTGACAGGCAGTCTTTTCCTGCCGGGCTTTTCCTTCTGCCAGCGCAAATGAGGGAACGGTTACCGCCTCTGTCTTCTTCTGCTGAGGCGGGTACTCTGCAGGAACCATGGAAATGGCGCCGCTGGGGCAGGCTCTGGCGCAGACTCCGCAGCCAAGACATTTCTCCACATCAATAATACTGTTTTCCGTATCAGTGGCGCCCACCGGACAGACATACAGACAAAGACAGTCTTTTGTACACAGGCGCAGATTTCTTACAGCAATCTCTTTCATGCAGGGACCCTCCTTTCCACTTTTTCAAACTTCCAGGCAGGTACTTTACATACGGGGCACAGTTCCGGCGCCTGATCTCCCACATAGACAAATCCGCAGACCGTGCAGACCCAGATCTGTGTGCCTATCAGAAAGCTTTCTCCTTCTCTTTCATACCTTTGAAGAAGAGAGTTCAGAATATTCGTTACCTTCTCTCCCCAGGTACAGATACGGAGGGTTCCCCTGTCTTTCTCCGCTTCCCCGGCAGACCGGAGAACCGGATACCCTTCCTGCAGGTCATCCCGGATCAGACCGGACAGTTTCTCCATGTCCGCATCCGCTTCATCCGGAATTATGGATGCAAAATAATCCGCAATCTGTCGATACAGCTCTGCCTCTCTGTCTTTATACTGCTTTTCACAGCCTCTTGCCAGATTGGAGCAGATCGCAGACAACACGCCCGGCGGCAGTTTTTTCATGTCTCCGTCATACACGGCGTCCGTCCGGACTGATCTTTTCCCGGAATTTACAGCAGTTTCCCCGGCTTGTCCGTTTTTCCCCTGGTCTTTTGCCGTAAATGCGCTCTTCCCCGCGCCGCACACGGGGCAGGACCAGGCATCCGGCAGTCCGGCAAATGGAGTCCCCTCTTTTGCCTCATCATACACATAGCCGCAAATGGAACAGACATACTTCATAGACATTCTCCTCTCTCTTCATACCAGTCCTGATATTCCATCAGGCAGCACAGAATCCTGTTAACAGTGTCCGGATCGTACCGCTTACACAGCCGCTTTCAGGATTGTTTTCAAATAATTATATCTTATATTATGTTAATTTCAGAATATTTTGTCAATATATAAAAACGGACAAAATAAGGAAGCCCGGCATATCTTATACGCCGGGCTTCCCCTGTAATCACTCTCTATTTTATTCTGCCAGTCTGTACATCTTCTTTCTCATCAGGAAACCGGCGGTCTGCCGCATTTCCGGAAACTATGCCGCGTATTTGGCAAGTTCTGTCTGAAGATCCTCACAGTTGTCTGAATGCACCTGCAGTTCAAGTGTGCTGTTGAGTCCAAGATGCATAATTCCAAGCAATGATTTTGCGTCTACTACAATTCTTCCTCTTTTGACGTCAACATCAAAGTCATACCTGGATACTGTGTTTACGAATTCAACAATTTCATCCGGGGTTTTAAACGTAAGTTTCATGTCGCTCATTATTCATCTCACCTCGCTTTTCATCTTACTGTGACTGATACCGGCTTATTTTCACCGTATATTCTGGCTCTCATCTGAACCAAGCGTATCATACCACACTTTCTCAGTTTGAAAAGGGTGAAATTTTTTTAATAGGTAGAATTTTTTAATGAACTGACTTCCGATATTCCGTCGGAAGCACTCCGACTTCCTCCTTAAATACCCGGCTCATATATTTGGGATCCGCATATCCGGTCAGCTCCGCGATCTGATTCAGCTTCAGTTTTGTATTCAGAAGCAGTCCTTTGATCCGTTCAATCCGGTAGTGTCTGACCGTCTCCGTGAATCCCGTCCCTGTCTCTTTTTTGAACTGGGAGCTCAGATACTCTTCTGATACAAAAAGCTGTCCCGCGATCTCCTCAAGAGTAACTCCCTGGTCATAATATTTCCGGACCAGTTCCACGGCTTTCTGAACCAGAGGACTATACCGCGCATCCCCTTCTTCCGAAAATGCATTAAAATTTACAGTATGAAAGAACTCTTCCATTGCACTGCGGATCTGTCCCCAGCTCATGGCAACTGTAATGGCCTGCATACAGCTCTGAATTCTGAGTTCCGATTCAATTTCATGCTGGGTTTTATACGCATTTACCACCGCAAGATTAAAGCGGATCAGACATTCCTTCATTTCCGCCGGACTGTGAGGCTGAATTCTCAGCCGGTCATAAAGCCGGTAATAACATTTCTTGATTTCCTCTCCCTCCAGCTCAAGCACAGCCTGCCTTGCCTGTCTTTCCAGCTCCGCCGGATACTTCACGGGAACCACCGCAAGTCTTTCTACATCTTCCTTTCGGATCAGATCTCCCCGGTCAAAAAGGAGATTCCATTCCCGCATCCGTTCAATTTTCTTCAGGCCTTCCAGCAGTTCAAGACCGTTTTTCATATCAGCCCAGACACATACAATTTCCCCCCGGAAACTTCCGCAGACCGCCGGAACCACATGTTCTTTAAAGAACAGATACGCGGCATTCTGATCTTCCATACGATATATGACAGCAGTCAGAACCCTCCACGCATCAACCTCCAGCACACAGATGGAAAAATTTTTATCCGCCGCCGCATTTTCAAGGAAACGGTGCACATCCTCTCTCTGTTCTGTATAATTCCCTCCCAGCCAGATCGTACAGACGGATATCGGATCATCCAGCGTAAACCCGTATTTCTCCTGTGTCATAAAATGAAATCTTCCGTCCGGGTGGATCTGTCCGTTCAGACATCCCCGGAAAATATTTTCTACCGTAAATGCCGCCGCTATTGCCTGTTCATTTTCCAGTTTTTCCTTTACACTGAGAACCGCTTTCTTCAGCTGCCCCTTTTTCAGGGGTTTCAGAATATAATTGTCAACGCTCAGTTCAATAGCCTGTCTGGCTTTATTAAAATCTGTATCCGCGGTCAGCACAATTACCCTGCACGAAGCCCCTTCTCCGCGAAGCCGCTTCAGCATGGTTACGCCGCTCATTTTCGGAAGCTGAACATCCATGATAACAAGATCCGGACGTACTTCGCTGATCAGCTTATATCCCTCTCTTCCGTCTGATGCAGTGCCGGCCAGTTCATATCCAGGGCCGGCCTTCTCCAGCAGTTTCTTCAGTTCTTCTCTGACCTGCTCTTCCCCGTCTACGATTACGATCCGCATTCGTGACTCCCTTCTCATTTGTCTGTTTCCCCGGCAGCGGCAGTCAGACCTTCCAAAATGCCAAACCGGTTACAGCCTGCCTCCGTTGCCTTTCTTCTGCCAGAGGCAGAAATATGTCTGTCTCTGACAGAAGAATCTGCTTTCAGTATAACACACTATGAATGCCGATGCAGATATTTCTCTTTTGCGCTTCTGTGACAGGCGTATCGCATAGAATACATAAAAAAGGCAGTCCATAACAGACTGCCTGAAAACTCATTCGTATTTTTTATCCCTTCACAGCGCCTGCCGCCACACCTTTAATAATATGCTTCTGACAGGCCAGATAAAAGATAACAACCGGAATCACCGCCAGGATCAGAGCAGCCATAATCGCGCCCATATCCACGCGTCCGTAGCTTCCCTTCATATACTGAATTGCGATGGATATCGTTTTATATTTGTTCAGATCCAGTACAAGATATGGAAGCAGGAAATCATTCCATATCCACATCGTCTCCAGAATTCCCACGGAAATATAGGTGGGCTTCATAATCGGAAGCACCACATTGAAAAATGTGCGAAGCGGCGTACAGCCGTCGATCATTGCTGCTTCCTCGATTTCCAGTGGAATGGACTTCACAAAACCGCAGAACATAAAAACTGCCAGTCCGGCTCCAAATCCCAGATATATAATCATAATCCCCCACGGAGTATTCAGCCTGGTCCGGTCCGCCACCAGAGAAAGTGTAAACATAACCATCTGAAACGGCACAACCATAGAAAATACACACAGCAGATATAAGGCCTTTGTGAACTTTGTCTTTACCCTTGTAATATACCATGCGCACATGGAAGTACATACGAGAATCACAAGAACCGATCCGACTGTAATAAAAACTGTCCAGCCAACCGCGTCCAGAAGTTCATATTTGTCAATCGCAGTCACATAGTTTTCTATACTGTTCCACGTTTTCTCATTGGGCAGTATAAAAGGTTCCTTATTGATATAAACCTTTTTCTTAAATGAATTCATAAGCACAACCAGAATCGGCGCGATATATACCAGACCCAGAATGGTAAAAAACCCTGTACCGATCATGCTCAGTCTCCGTTTCTTTTTCATTTACTGTTGCACCTCCTTTGAGCGGGTTGCACGAAGCTGTATCAGGCCGATTCCAACCACAATAACAAAGAATATAACGGCCTTCGCCTGTCCGACGCCTTCCCATCCGGTACGCCCGTAGAAGGTATTGAAAATATTCAGCGCCATCATCTCAGACATTTTTGCCGGTTCACCTGCCGTCAGGGACAGATTCTGGTCAAACAGCTTGAATCCGTTTGTGATGGACAGGAACATACAGATTGTAATGGACGGCATCATCATAGGAATCGTTACACGGAAAAGACTCTGAATCCCGGATGCGCCGTCAATCTGCGCCGCTTCCATTACATCCCCCGGTATGGACTGAAGCCCTGCAATATAGATAATCATCATATATCCTATCTGCTGCCAGCTGACAAGAATAATCAGTCCCCAGAAGCCGTACCACTCGTTCAAGCCCAGAGCCGTATTGTATTTTTCCAGTATACCGTTGAAAATCAGCTGCCAGATATAACCGAGCACAATGCCGCCGATCAGGTTCGGCATAAAGAAGATAGTCCGGAAAATATTGGTCCCTTTCATCTTCTGTGTCAGTGCCATTGCAAGCGCAAATGCAACTACATTTATTACAATAAGTGATATTACGGCAAACAGAACCGTATACCAGAAGGAATGTCTGAATACCGTGTCCTTAAATGCTTCCACATAATTAGACAGTCCCACAAACTTCGCGTCTGTAACTGTGGTAAATTCACAGAACGACAGCCATATTCCCATAATAAACGGAATGATAAAGCCCAGTATAAACGCGCAGAAAGTAGGGAGTACAAAAATCGGCATATACCGCCGGATTGTTTTTTCCATGAAATTCTCCTCCTTTCAGTCACCGGAAGTGCCAAAAGACACATTCCTGGATCGTAAGCGGTGGCCAAGCTCTCGGACAGCCCCGGACTTTGGCTCGTCGCTGTTTCAAAAAGCGGCGGCAGAGTGTTTCTGCCTGCCGCTTCTCCTCTCACATAACATCGTTGAACTCCGGATGTTTTTTATTTACTTCGCTGCCGCTGCCTCTGCTGCCCATCCGTCAACGAATGCGCTTACAACTTTATCCCAATTGGCGTCTGTCTGGTCCGCCGCATAGGCCGTAAGAGCAGATCCCACACCATTCTTCCACTCTTCAGAAGGCATGGTGGAGAATACCCATGTTACAGGAATTTTCCCTTCTTCCATATACTTGTTTGCCTCATTAACAAGTGTGTTTTCCGACTCAAGGTTAGATGAGAACGGAATTACAAATCCCATGTCCTTGCACATTGTCTCGACGCCTTCATCAGAAGTAACGCACCAGTTCATAAAATCAAGCGTTGCCTGAATGTCGTCTTCTGAAGCCTTCGCGTTTACACACCAGTAGTTTTCTGTTCCCGTACATACCCCCTGATTTTCTTCGCCGTCAACGCCGATGTAAATCGGGAGAATGCCAAGGTTCTCATCTCCAATGTCCGCAATGTTGTTATACTCCCATGTTCCGTTCTGATAGAACACTGCCTCTTCTGTTACAAAATCAGCCGTTGCATCATCTGCTGTTTTTGTAGAGATCTCCGTTGGCTCACAGGTTGCATTGTTGATATACAGATCCCAGATCTGGCGGTAATTGTCCAGGTAAGTTCCTTTGATCGCATCTGTATTGTTGATACCTTCATCCTTATACTCGTAGTAGATCGGAAGGTTTGCGAGATGTGTCTTGAATCTCCAATCAGAAGAGCCATCCATTCCTGCTGATGTAAATGCAGAAAAACCAAGTTCATCCTTGCGCGCCGTAATATCTTCCACAACTTTTTTCAGGCTGTCAAAATCTGTAATATCGTCTGCAGAATATCCTGCCTTCTCCAGAAGCGCTTTGTTGTAAATAATACCGTAATTCTCAATTACATAAGCAATTCCTGCCATTTTGTCTCCGTCCATCAGAGCGAAGCTGTCATCTGTCAGCTCCCCGGCAATATCAGATCCGGACAGATCATAGCAATAATCCTTCCAGCTTGCCAGCCCTACCGGGCCGTTTACCTGAAACAGCGTAGGAGCATCGGTCTTTGCCATTTCAGATTTCAGTGTTTTCTCATACTCTCCTGAAGCCGCTGTCAGAACAGTTACCGGAACGCCGGTCTCATCTGTATATGTTTCCGCCAGTTCCTGCCAGTATTCATCTGCCTCCGGTTTAAAATTCAGATAATAGACTTTTCCTTTCGCATCTTTTCCACTGTTGCCGCCTCCGTCACTTCCGCATCCCGCTGCCATTCCTGTTATCATTGCAGCTGCCAGCACAATTGATAATACTCTTTTCTTTTTCATATTTGTCCTCCACCTTTCTGAAAACAGCGTTTTCCTTTATCTGAGGAAATTATAGCAATGGCCGCAGTCCGTCCGTTATCAAATACAAAACCTTCTCTATCAAAAAAAATACCTGGCATCAACGTATACAGAACTGTTTCACTGTCCGATACGTCAATGCCAGGTTATTTTCACTGTTCTTCCAGAAATTTCTGAATACTTTCGTCTTCCTTTTCCGTAAATTCCTCCGGGGTCATCTTTCCCTGCGCCAGATCCGGCAGAATCTCGCCTAACGTTTCTTCCTGCAGGATCGAATTCCATTTCACCTGATAATTCGGCACAAGCTGAGGACCGTTCTTATAGGCAGCTATGTAATCTCTCTCTGCAGGAATCATTTCTCCCGGATCCCTTGTAAAAAGTTCTTCCCGTTGCTCCATATTCAGCCGGGTACGGAGTTTCAGAAGTGCCGCCGCCCCCTCCTTTACTTCTTCACTGTAACCGGACACGATAGCCCATCCAAAAGTCTCCGGAGAAGAGATCATCTTATTTTCCGGGAACGCCGAAAAACGCACCTTATCCTGCCATTCCTCCGGTATCTGATCCATCATCCAGTATCCATTGGGAATCATTGCCGCGCGGCCGGAAAAGAAATTTTCATAAGATACGTCAAAATCTGCATACAGTGCATCCTCTGTCGTGTAGGAAAATAATCTCTGCAGGGTCTGTGCAATCCGCAGACCGCTGTCATTCTGATAAGTTTCCGGATAGAACTCTTCCATAAATTCTGCGCCTTCCTCTGCCGAAGCAGCCTCAGCCGTGGCAATCAGCATTGGCGCCCAGGCCGTTCCTTCAGTATGAAGCGCCAGAGGCGTGATCCCGCAGCTCTCCAGCTGCTCACAACACGTCCAGAATTCCTCCCATGTTTCCGGGAATGATTCAATTCCCGCCCGGGCAAACAGCTCCTCATTCCAGAACATACCCGAACAGGAAAAGGCCGCGGTACTGATCGGTCCCAGATAGATACTCCCGTCCTCTTCACTGCAGGATTCAAGCACAGAAGGTTCTATCATAGATTCCCACTCTTCATCCGTATAGATATAATCCGACAGTTCTTCGATCCGGCCGTCCTGTATCATCATATAATAAAAAGCCGGCAGCATTCTCACATCTGTAATGACAGCGGGGAGCGTATCCGTTACATTCTGCCGTTTCAGATTCCGACGGTACTCCTCCTCTGTCTCCATGATCCACTCCACATCCGCCTGCCATTTTCCTTCATAGATCCGGTTAAATTCCTGAATCACATTTTCCTCATTTCGAATCCCCGTGGAGGAATCCACAATAAGGACAATCGGAATTGATACCTCTTCTTCTCCGGCCGGAGCCTGCACATTCTTTTCAGAACATCCCGCCGCAGTCACAGCCAGCAGCAGTGCGGCTACAGCCGCCTGCAGTCTCCCGCCTTTATGGCTGCGTCCCTGATATTTCGTCTGTCGGCTCTCCTGCTTGTATTTTTTTCTTTTATTGTTCATCCTGTTCCTGTCCGCCCCCTTCGGGAATCTTTATCGTACATGTAGTCCCCTCTTTCTCTGCCCTGCAGTAAAATGCCGCCCTGTCTCCATATTTCAGGCGAAGCCGAGTGAGAATATTCACTACACCATATCCGTGTTTCTTATCCGGGAAACAATTTTTCAGTTCTCCCACCGGTATATCATTCATACCATTGATTTTTTCCATCATATCCGGGTCGATGGAAGTTCCGTTATTGGCAACACTCAGGTATAAATCTCCATCCTTCTTCCATACTGCAATTTCTATTCTGCCTCCCTCAAAAATATCCTGAAATCCGTACTTCACCGCATTTTCTACAAGAGGCTGTAGAATCAGCTTCAAAACATAGGTATCTGCCGCATCCACCTGGCAGTCAAGTTTGTAGGAAAAAAGATCCTGATTGCGGATCTGTTGAATTTCCATATAACTCTTTACATTTTCCAGCTCGTCTTCCACTGTCACGATCTCACTCCCCTTGCTCAGGGACAGCCGCAGGTATCTGGAAAGAGCCTGGATCATACGCATGGTTGTCTCTTCCCCGTTAATTCTCGCAAGCATGTAAATCGTATCCAGCGTATTATACAGGAAATGCGGATTGATCTGGCTGATCAGCATATTAAGTTCCGTTGTGCGCAGTTCCCGCTCCTGATCTTTGATTTCATCCAGAAGCTGCCGGATATTGACCAGCATCTCATTATAGGACCGGCCAATTTCATCCAGTTCTGTATTCGTGTGCAGTTCGATCGTCCGTTCAAAATTATTGCCGTCGAATTCTGTCATAGCATCTTTTATCGTCTGAATCGGCTTGGTAAATCTCCTGGAAAAATATATACTCAGAACAACTGCCACCGCTATGACCACAAGATATATTCCCGCAAACACAAAGAATATGGGGATCAGTCCCTGGTTCAGCACCCGGTCCGGAACAAATGAAAAAACGCTCAGGCCGCTGTCCGCATCCCGGTATGCCGACACTACACCGCTCTTTACCCGCTCTCCGGCAAATATCATCCCCGCGTCCTGTTTTGCCGTGATCTGCTCCGCCATTTCGTCCGGGACGCCTTCTCCTGCTTCAAAATTCTCCGGGGCAGAAGAAAAACAGATCTGCCCGTCCCCGTCAATAATCCCTACAGCAGCTTCGTCTGCCAGTTCCGGGCTTATCCCTGCTATTTCCTGCAGAAATCCGGGCTCCATTTTAAAAAACAGCATCCCGGGCTCGTGGGCATACTCCAGACTTCTTACATATCTACCGATAAAAAGAGCTTCTTCTCCGGTACCGAACAGAGTATCTTCTGCCCAGAACCACTTTGTCTTTGAATATTCCTCCCCCAGATATTTTTCAAATCCACTCTCTTCTATATTTTTATAGGATATATCCGAATAGGATCTGCTATATACATTCCCCTTATTATCCACATAACAGTAGTCAGCTACATGGTCCAGGTCTATATAGGCAAAATACTTGCTCAGAGCAATATATCTTACTTCCTCCAGCCCTTGATTTTTTAGGCTCTGCTGCACGTCATCATACAGAATACACTCTGCCGTTGTCTCATCACTTTTCCGATACATATTCTCCAGCGTAAGTCCCATCTGTTCCGTCCTAAACTCATATTTATCAATAATTGAACGCGTCAGCCTGTTCCTTACACTTATAATTACCCCCACACTGGACAACAGGAGCGTAAGACCCAGAAGAGCAGCGGTATACTTCAGATACCTTCGCTGTATCCCGGACATTTTCTTATTCTTTTTCATAATTACTCATACCTTTTTGTTACATCTCATATTCTTTTCTATATTCACTGGGAAGCCTGCCTGTATACTGCTTGAACAGATGAGAGAAATAGGACGGATTGTGAATTCCTACCGCTTCGCAGATGTCTCCGATACTGCCGCCGCCTGCCTCAAGCAGTCTCTTTGCTTTCTCCATTCTCTGCTGCATCAGATATTTTTTAAAAGTCATATGAAATGTATGTTTAAACACTCTGCCGAAATAGACCGGATTCAGATAAATATGCGCCGCCACCGATACAATAGACAGCTCTTCATCCTGAAGGTGACCCTCTATGTAAGCCACCGCCTCAGACATATACTCTTTAAAATATCTCGTCTCATCCTTTTCAGCCTCTTTTTCCCTCGCCTCAATGGCATCACATAGAATCTTATAACATACATCTACCGCCTTCGCCGCCTTCAGATTCTCAAGATTATAGTAATAATTGCAGAATTTTTCTTTGATCTCTTCCGTTAGTCCATAGGAATCCTGCAGCATAAATTCGGTCTTCAGCATAACACGATGCAGAAATTTACACTGCCGGTCTTCTTCGTGAGGAAGACTGTAAATAAGTTGAATGAACGCATCTTTCAGTTCCTCCATATTATTTTTCCGCACAGCGTTTACAATCAGATTATCCATATCCGCTGCCGGCTCTTCCCCCGGTGCCACTTCCACTTCCTCTGAAGAGGTAAACGCACTTGCACCGGATATGCTGGCCATTTCAAACAGTTTCTGCGCCTCCATGTAACTTCTCTTTATCCCTTTGATTTTTTTATATGGTTTTGATATCGCTGCCACTACCGGGCTCTTCTCCTCTTTCTTTACATGTTCCAGAATCTGCTTTAATTCAAAAACTGCCTCTTTATCTTTTGTCCGGATAATAAACACACTTTCTTCTGTCTTCCCTTCCGCTCTCCAATAAGTAAAGTTTCTGCCTATTACTTCCCCCAGACGCTTCATAAGCGTAAACCGGGACGCCTCATAATCCAGAGAATTTGTAATCTTATAAGCAAGATCAATGTCCACGCATACTGTAATAAACCTGTCCTCATTTCCCGGTGCATCCCCCAGCATCCGAAACACTTCTTCTACTTTTTCTTCCGGGATTCTGTTCTGCACATACTTCTGAATCACCACCTGCAGAAAGCTGTCACTGTCTTTTACAAGAAGTTTTTCCCAGCTTTCATACTTTGCCTCATTCGCCATCCGCTCCATACATATCTTATATGCACCCTGCATTGTTTCCTGAAGTTTTTCATCCTCGATAGGCTTCAGAAGATAGGCATAGGCACCCAGGTCACATGCCTGCTGTGCATAGTCAAAATCCCGGTATGCACTCAGCACAATAAAAAGGCACTCAAGTTCTGTCTTCTGAATCTCTTCCATAACCATCAGTCCGGTAATCTGCTTCATCCGGATATCAGTCAGCACAACATGTGGCTTCACCTCTTCAATCACTTTGATCGCCTGCTCCCCGCTCTGTGCCGTTCCCGCTACCTGGAAGCCCATACGTTTCCAGTCATAGGTATTCAGAAGCCCCTGCAGCAAAATAGGTTCGTCATCTACAATTACCAGTTTTAATAACTTCATAAAATTCTCCAGTCCATACACTGAGTCTATCCTAACATATTCCATCTCTATTTTAATCTTTTATTTCCAAAAGCATTATAAAAAAATATACCTGCCATGCAAAAAAAAATACACGACAGGAATCCGCAGCCGGCAATAAATAAAAGCAGGACTGAAACCCAGGAAAATCCGGGGGCAGACCTGCTTTTATTTTCTTGTTCTTTTAACCACGCTGATGCAGATATTTCTCTCTCGTAGCCATCCCGCCCCGGATATGCCGCTCCGACTTGTTCGTATCCAGCACCTTGCGGGCTTCACGGGCAAGGGACGGGTTGATCTGAAGGAGCCGTTCGGTGACATCTGGTGGTGTCAAGTTAGGAATAAAAATCTTTAAGGAATATTTCTATTTATTTTCAGTTCTTGAAAAAAGGACGCAAACCACTCATCTACCAGTTTATATTTCTTTCTTATTGCGTTTAAACGCTTTAATAATCCCTTTCTTTTACTTTCATCCTGCACACACAACAGGCTGAATAGACCTTGGGCATATGCTAACGCAATCTCTTCATTCCCTTCGTATCTCCCGCTCAGCTCTTCCAGACGCCGGACGCTTTCTTCCGCTCCTCCTTCCTCCTGCTTATTCGACAGGTTAAACAGACCTTTGGCATATTCTAACGCAATCTCTTCATTCCCTTCATATCTCCCGCTCAGCTCTTCCAAGCGCCTGACGCTTTCTTCCCTTCCCGCTTCCTCCTGCTCACATGACAGGTTCACCAGACCGTTGGCATATTCTAACGCAATCTCTTCATTCCCTTCGTATCTCTCACTCAGTTCTTCCAGATGCCGGACGCTTTCTTTCGCTCCTCCTTCCTCCTGCTTATTCGACAGGTTCACCAGACCTTTGGCATATGCTAACGCAATCTCTTCATTCCCTTCGTATCTCTCACTCAGTTCTTCCAGATGCCG
>ERZ1643247.2613-NODE-2613-length-13866-cov-5.382449_pt1 | contig 13866 bp, 9 predicted proteins | sample MGYA00579264_ERZ1643247 | MGnify/ENA primary metagenome ERZ1643247 (study PRJEB29033, sample SAMEA4952262) | chicken gut metagenome | biome: Broiler Chicken; feature: Gastrointestinal Tract; material: Caecum | place: Ireland | collected 2018 | study: Broiler... | reverse complement strand
CCGCCCCTCATAACCCGAAGGTCGTAGGTTCAAATCCTGCCCCCGCAACCAAAGAATCTCAGGAACTCCCTTGTGGAGTGCCTGAGATTTTTCGTTTCTGGGCAGACTTGAGTCCGCGGTCTCCTCGCTTCTGAGGCCGCGGCTCATAACCTGAAGGGCGAGCGAGCGCCGGTGGCGCTCTGCCGCGAGCCGACCGAGACGGCAGCCGAGACCGTAGGTTCAAATCCTGCCCCCGCAACCACTTCGAGTATCCTTAAGGGTACTCGATTTTTTATGCCTCTTATGGGTATTCACACCAAAGAATTCCAGCAAACTCCTTGTGGGTTGGCTGGAATTTTTCGTTTCTGGGCTAGGCTGAGCTTGTGTTCTCCTCGTTTTGCGGTAATAGGGCATGCATTCGTGCAGCAAAAAAGCGCAACACCTCCTGGGATACGAGCAGGCGTTCATTCCTCCCTACTCCCGTTTTCCCTTTGGATAAAATCTGTGACTTACCATAAGCGCGGCGCGATGTATCCCGCATTGAAAAGAAAGCACTGGAAAAACTCCGGGAGGAATTCGAGAAAAAGGAAGGCGCCCCCTTGTAATAGAGAATTCTTTTCTTTTGCGCTTTTCTGTGCTATACTGATAAAAAACTACGACGTATAGGAGGCATGCACGTTGCACAGACAGGAGTGGAAAGGCAAAGCGGGAATGCTCTCCTGGTTTTTCCAGGAGAGCGGGGAAACGGTTGGTTCCCCGGGGATACTCTGTATAGCGGAAAATGAGGCGGAAGCCCAGATGTGTTTGCAAACACTGCATTCTTTACAGAAAAAGGCTTTTTTGGCAGCAGTGGTGATTCCCGGAGACCACCTGGCCCCTTGGGAAGAGGATGTGGGAGACTTGGTTGCGTTTCTCCGCCAACAGCCCAAGCTGGATGAGACACGTCTGGCCTTGACCGGCGCCCCAGGCGGGGCAAACAGCGTGTGGCGGCTGGCCTCCCACTTCCCCCAGTGGTTTTCTGGCGTGTGCGCCGTGGGAGGGTATGGGAACCCCTACCATGTTCGGGCACTGAAAGACGTTCCCCTCTTAGCCGTTTCCGTAGAAAGAGAGGACCTGCCTTCGGACGAGGAGGAGTTCCTTGTGGGTGTGGAACGGCTGGTCATGGGCCTGCGCACCGCCGGTTCCCGCCAGGTGGAATGCCGCAGAGAAGGCCCGTGCTCTCGGGAAGAGGCGTGGAACCGCGCCTTTTTGGAAGGGGATGCCGGGGAATGGCTGTTGGCGCAGGACCGGAAAAAGCAGTTTCAAGTGCACTGGCTGTTGCCCGGTGTGTGGCGGATTGACGACTATTTCACCGCCTCCTGCTATCTGGTGGAAGGCCGGGACAAAGCCCTGCTCGTGGACACCGGCATGGGCGAGGGAGATTTGGCCGGCTTGACGGCTTCCCTGACAAACCTTCCGGTGGAGGTGGCCATCACCCACCCCCATTTGGACCACATGCATGGGATCGATGGTTTTTCCGCCGTCTATCTGCACCGGGCCGACCGGGAGGCGCTGCTGCAAAATCCCCAGGCTTTTCCCGGAGCCCTCTCCTCCCCTTCGGCTTCCCTTCCCCCGCTGCTGCCTTTGGACGATGGGGCGCGCATAGACTTGGGCGGCGACATTTGGGTGGAGGCATTGGAGCTTCCCGGCCACACCCCTCATTCCATGGTATTTGCAGACGGGTACCATCGCTGCTTATTCACAGGAGACGCCCTTGGCTCCGGGTATATTGTGCTGCTGATCTGTCCGGAAAAAGAGGCACTGTCCCTGGTGGGGCAGTATCAGAAAGCCTTGGAACGCTTCTCTGCCCAGCTGCCCCGTCTGCGGGATTACGCCTGGCTGGGCGGACACGGCATACAAGAAAACGGGTGCGACGACCGCCGGCAGCAGGACTATTTAGCCGGCTGCTCCCACTACTTCAACCCCATCCGCGCAGAAGTGGTACACGACATGCTCTCCCTGTGCCAGGCGCTGCTCTCCGGAGAAATCCCTTGGGAGCAGGTGCAAAAGGCTCCGGACCATTACTGCAGCCGAGGAAGCGCAGGCATCTTTTTCCGATTTTCCTAAACCTTCTCTCCATAGAGACCGGCCGATTGCTTCCCTCACAGGGACGGAATGTGGGAAAAGAACCGTAGGAACCTTTCTCGGGAACCCGGGGGGGAGATCCCCTAGGGAGGGGCGCGTTTTTCAACAAGAGACGTTCTCCCCCACCCCACAAAACAAGAGAAGCCTGCCCGGCACGGTCTGCTGGGTGGGCTTTCTTTTTGGGGTGCCGTTCCCCTTTTTGCACGGTGTGTTGGCTGCTAGGTTTTGCTCCCTTGGAAAACCAGCCTCCTGCAGAACAGACAAAACCTGGTTCCTTTCTGCAAAACCCGCCTGCAGAGGCAGCCCACCGGGAGGAAATCCGGTTCCCAATCAGAAGATTTGACTGGACAAGCGCCAGAAAATGACTATAATGTTAGCCATAGAACTATATAAGTCCAGGCGTCTTTCTTCGAAGGGAAGAGGGGGCCGGAAAAGAAATATCCGCCAAGGGCTAATACCTTCCGAAAGGATGAATTTTTACTTTGAAAGCGCACAGTACAAAGAAAAAACGTTGGATCCTTTGCGTTGTCCTTGCAGCCTTGGTGGTCTTAGCTGTGGCGGTTTATGGAATCGTCCGTCTGGTGACCCACTCCTTCATTCAATCCGAAATCCAAACTCGAGAGAGCTGGGAAATTGACACAGGCGATCTGGCGGAGCGAGAAGCCGCCCAGCAGGTGACAGTGTACACCGACCCCGTAGAAGCCAGCATAGAAATCTCTCAAATTATTCCTGACGAGTACGAGGACGAGGGCTTTACATACTACGACGAAGAGGTGCAGGACCGCCTGGCGTCCACCCTTCTTCAGCTCACCCAGGAGGGGAATTACACCCTGGAGGCCCCTCTGGCCATTTTGAATCCCTTTGGCACAGGTTCCAACGGGTTGTACCTGTACTTTGGCACCGACAACCCCACCCAAGTGACCTATACGGTGCAGGCGGAGGGCTATCCTGACTATGTGGCTACGGCCAACAACGCAGGAGAGGACGGTTACAGCCGGGTGCAGGAATTCCTGCTTATCGGCCTGGTGCCCGGAGAGGAGAACACGGTCACCCTGCAGGCTGTGAACCGGCAAGGCCGGGAGCGGACCGCCACCTTCACCATTGCCATGCCAGAGCCTGTCTCCGGCTACGATGTGACCTTGGAAACTGTGGACGGCGACAGCAGCCAGGCCCTATCGGACGGGCTGTACTACGCCATGGGGCTGGGCGGCCAATACGGGTACACCTTCTTTTTTGACAACGACGGCGTCATGCGCTATGAGATGGTGCTGGAAGGCTACCACTCCGACCGGTTCCTGTGGGACGAGGACGGCAGCCTGATCACCTGCGTGGGCAGCAACAAGGTGGCCCGGCTCAACCGCTTTGGCCAGGTGACCCAGGTCTTTGACTTAGGCCAGTACGAGCTGCACCACGACATTAACTGGGGCCCCGAAGGCACCATTCTCGCCCTGGCCACGGACACCCAGGGCGAAACCGTGGAGGACCAGGTGCTGCAGATCGACTTAGAGAGCGGTCAGGTCACCCACGTGGTGGACTTTACCCAGGTGTTCCAAAGCTATGTGGACATCACCCGCCCGGTGCAGGCAACCGACCCCTTCGGCCTGTGGAGCGAGGGCGAGTGGGACTGGCTCCATCTCAACTCCCTCCAGTATGACGAGAGCGACAACTCCATCATCGTCAGCTCCCGGGAGACTTCCACCATCATCAAGTGCGCCCTGGGAGAAGAACCTCACATTCTGTGGATGGCCGGCAATCCGGACTTTTGGGAGGACACGGAGTTTTCCACCTACAGCTTGGAGGCGGAGGGGGATTTTCCCTACCAGTACGGCCAGCACGATGTGGAGCTGATGACCACCGCCGAGGTGGATGCCCTGGGCTTTGCCCAGGCGGAGGAGGGCCAGCTCTACCTGCGTGTGTACGACAACAACTACTATGCCATGTCCAGCCGGGATGACTTCCAGGTGGAGGTTCCGGAGGACGTGGGCACCGCCAACATGGAGGATGGGGTGAATTCCCACGTCTATTACTACCTGGTGGATGAGAACGCCGGGACCTTCACTTTGGTGGACACCTTCGACCTGCCCTATTCCAGCTTGGTTTCCAACGCCCAGTGGCGGGGAGACAGCTACACCGTGAACAACGGCGTGCACCAGTGCTTTGAAGAGTACGACCTGGAGGGCAATCTGATCCGTCAGTACAAGTACACCTGCACCGCCAACGGGTACCGGGTGATGAAAGACGACTTCGCAGGCTTCTGGTTCTTGCAGCTGTAACGTTTTGGGCTGTTCGGTTGTCTAAAGAAACAAAGGAGAGAACCATGGTGAAACTGCTTTCTGTTACCGTGCCCTGCTACAATTCCCAGGACTATATGCGCCACTGCGTGGAGACCTTGCTCCCCGGCGGGGAAGACGTGGAAATCCTCTTGGTGGACGATGGCTCCCAGGACAGCACCGCCGCCATTGCGGACGAATACCAGGAGAAGTACCCCACCATTGTGCGGGCGATCCATCAGGAAAACGCCGGCCATGGCGGGGCGGTGATGCGGGGGCTTTCCGAAGCCACCGGCTTGTACTTTAAAGTGGTGGACAGCGACGATTGGGTGGACCCCCAGGTGCTGAAAGACCTGCTGACGCTGCTGCGCCGGTTCAAGGTGACCCACCAACCTGTGGACATGGTGGTCAGCGACTTTGTCTACGACAAAGTGGGCGCCAAACATAAAATGGTGATGCGGTATCCCCACGCCCTGCCCACCAACCGGGTGCTTCACTGGGAGGACGTGGGTAATTTTCCCAAGGGCCATTACCTGCTGATGCACTCGGTCATTTACCGAACCCAACTTCTTCTGGACAGCGGCCTAGACCTGCCCCGCCACACCTTCTATGTGGACAACTTGTTCGTCTATGTGCCCATGGCGCAGGTGCAGACCCTGTACTATGTGGACCAGGTGTTCTACCACTACTTTATTGGGCGGGAAGATCAATCGGTGCAGGAGACGGTGATGATCCGCCGCATTGATCAGCAGCTTCGGGTCAACCGGCTGATGTTTCAGCAGGTGGACTTGGAACAGGTGGAAAACCTGCGGCTGCGCCGGTATTTGCTCAACTACTTGGAGATTGTCACAACCGTCTCCTCCATCCTGCTGCTCCGTTCCGGCACACCGGAGCATCTGGCTTTAGAGCGCTCTTTTTGGGAGGAGATGGAGCGGGACTATCCCAAACACTACGCGCTGCTTTCCCGGCGACTGTTCGGCAGGGTGCTGAATTCCCCAAACCCGGCCAGCCGCTGGTTCGCTCTGCAAGTCTATCGTCTGAGCCAAAAGATCTTCGGCTTTAACTGACTCCATGCCGGGTGGCCCCGGCGGGACAGGACGCGCACGCCGCCGAATGGGCGGCGGACCCTGGGGCAAAAAGGGCAACTCATTGCCCGGACTTCGAACAAGGAAGTGCTTTGCATGAAATTCGACTATCTCATTGTGGGCGCAGGCCTATACGGCGCGGTGTTCGCGCAGCAAATGACCGCTGCCGGAAAACGCTGTTTGGTCATTGACCGGCGGCCTCATCTGGGAGGCAACGCCCATTGCGAAACGGTGGAGGGCATTCAGGTGCACCGGTATGGGGCCCACATTTTCCACACCTCCGACCAAAAGGTATGGGACTACGTGCGAAGCTACGCTTCCTTCAACCAGTTTGTCAACGCGCCTCTGGCCAATTTCCAAGGGAAGCTGTACAACCTGCCCTTCAACATGAATACCTTTACCCGCTTGTGGGACGTGATCACCCCTGCCCAGGCCCAAGAGGAAATCCGCCGGCAAGCCGCCCGGCACAACATCCAGGAACCTGCAAACCTGGAGGAACAGGCTTTGAAATTGGTGGGGGACGACATCTATCAAAAGCTGATCAAGGGGTACACGGAAAAGCAGTGGGGCCGGGACTGCAAAGACCTGCCTGCCTTCATTATCCAGCGAGTGCCTCTCCGCTTCACCTTTGACAACAACTACTTTACCGACCGGTACCAGGGCATTCCAGAAGAGGGATACGACGCCCTGGTGGAAAAACTGCTGGAGGGCAGCCAGGTGCTGCTTTCCACCGACTATGACAGCTTTGTGAAAAACCAGCCCGCCTGCGCGGAGAAAACCGTGTACACCGGCACCATCGACGGCTTTTTCCACTACCGGTTCGGGCCCTTGGAGTACCGCTCCCTGCGCTTTGAAACAGAGGTGCTGGACTGCCCCAACTTTCAGGGGAACGCGGTGATCAACTACACAGCCCGGGAAGTGCCCTATACCCGGATCATAGAGCACAAACACTTCCTGTTCGGCACCCAGCCCCACACCGTCATCACCCGGGAATATCCCGCCTCCTGGGCTCCCGGTCAAGAGCCCTACTACCCTGTCAACGATCCCAAAAACCAGGCGCTTTACCAAACGTATCAGGAACTGGCCCGATCCCGGAAGGACGTGCGCTTTGGGGGCAGGCTGGGAGCGTATCGCTACTACAACATGGACCAGGTGATCCGGGCCGCCTTGGACGACGCTGCGGAAGAGTTGGCCGGCTCCCGTCCGTAACTCTGTAAAAGGCCGGCACTTCTCCAAGCTTTGTATAGACCTGGCAAACTCGGAAAGTTGCTATCGAAAGACCGTTAAGAAAAGGCGCTGCCGCACAAGCTCACCCAGAGCGGCAACCTTTCTTTTGCAAAAGGGAGAGAGTGTACCCAAGGTACACTCTCTCCCTTGTATTATGCGGCAGGCTTCCCCTTCCCCTGCAGTTGGCTTAGAATTTCTCCCACATCCCCGTTGAAGCAGATGGATTTCTCTTGGATTTCCCGGGGGGCGAAGGCCTCCCCCAAATTCAGGCAGGCATAGGTGACGTTCTCCCTCTCGTAGGCCATGCGCCAGAAATTGTACTTAACTATAGTCGGCGTATTGAATCCCACGGCGATCTCCAGCAGCAACAGGTTTCCTCCCTGGTGGCTGCGGATAAACGCTGCGTACCGCTGGGCCGCCTGGTGCCACCCTTCGTCCTCTACAAAAGTGGCGTCTGCCCGCAGGTTCATGGTCATGGGCTTGCCGCACAAGGGGCAGCGGGGTACCAGCTCTCGGGGCACCTGCATGCGAGGCGTCACACCCTGGGGCAGGTAAAGGGCTCCGTTTTCCAAAATCTCATACCCCTGGGACAGGACCATCTGCCGGATTACCTCCCGGTTGTCGTAGGTCTTCTGATGGCAGGGCACACTGCATTGAAACAGCCCATAATCCCCCTGGGTGTAAAACAGCCGCTGCTTGGCAAAGCCTGCTTTTTGAAAGCAGTGGTCCACATTGGTGGTGAGAACAAAGTAGTCCTTATCTTGCACACAATCCAGAAGCGTCTCATACACCGGTTTGGGCGCATCCATATAGCGGTTTATATAGATGTAGCGGCTCCAGTACGCCCAGTGCTCTTCCAAGGTGCCGTAGGGGTAGAACCCACCGGCATACATATCCTGAAAACGGTATTTCTCTGCGAAATCGTGGAAGTACCTCTCAAAACGCTCCCCTGTGTACACAAACCCCGCCGAGGCAGACAGCCCGGCCCCGGCGCCGATCAGCACGGTATCCGCCTGCTGCAGGGCTTCTCTCAGCTTTTGCAAACCGATGGACGTTTCCTCCAATCCATCAAACCTCTGTTTTCCCATGTCTTTACCACCGCCTTTCTCCGGTTCCCATCGCGTCCAGGGCCGGAACAGCCAGCAGCCTTTGGTAAATGCGAAGGTCCTCGTCTTTAAACACATTGAAAATCACCCGGATATCCGCCTGCTGCGTGCGCAAAAAGGAGGATACTGTTTTCACGGCAATTTGGGCTGCCTGTTCCTGGGGAAAGTGAAATTCTCCGGTGGAAATGCAGCAGAAGGCAATGCTCCGACAGTTGTTCTCCACAGCCAGCTTCAAACAGGAGCGATAACAGGAGGCGAGAGCTTTGCACTCCTGCTCACCGACCGGCCCATAGATAATCGGCCCCACCGTGTGCAAGATGTATTGGCTGGGCAAATTGAAAGCAGGCGTGATCTTTGCCTGTCCCGTGGGTTCCTCATGGCCCTGCTTATGCATCATATCCGCGCAGAAGAGCCGCAATTGGATGCCGCTTCGGGAGTGCACGATATTGTCGATGCAGCCATGGAGAGGATGAAAACAGCCCAGCATCCCACTGTTCGCAGCATTTACAACGGCGTCTACCTGCAAGGTGGTGATATCTCCCTGCCACAACACCAGTTGAGGATTCCCCGGGAGAGAGGGCAGCGCTGCGCCATCCGTCACGCCACGTTTGTCCCGCTCGTATTGCAGGAATTCATCTTGCACTTGGAGAAAGTCACGGCTGATCGGCTTGGGCAAACGCACGTTCATTAAACTGCGCAGCAAATCCTTCTGTTCCTGCTCCTGGGAAGGGATGGAAATCCCGGCATACCGGGGATCTTCCCCCAGCAGCTCCCGAATCAAATACACTCTCTGTTCCCCGTGGGTCATGGCCTTCCGCTCCTTTTCTCGGTACCTGACCTTAGCATACCCTAGTTTCTTCTTTCCGTAAAGAGGGCACAAATTTGTGCCGTAGTTACCAGAGGGTAACTACCCCCTCTAGAGAAAGAGGGCTGCCTCTCCGGCAGCCCTGGCTTTCTTTTTTCTGGAGGACCGGTTACTCCTCCACCACGCTGATGCGCTGCTGGATGTGGTTGCCCTGGGTGGCCTCGTCCACCATGGCAATGGCGTAGTCTGCGTAGCTGATGACGCTTTCCCCCTTGGCGTTGAGGGTCAGTTCTTCCCCGCCTAGGATGTACTTTCCGGTGCGCGCCCCCTCTGCCTGAAAATCACCGGCAGGACTGATGTAGGTCCACTTCACATCGGTGCGAGTACGCAGTTCCCCGAGAGCCTTGGCCATGGCAGCTGCCAAGGGCTTGAAGGCATCGGGGAAGCCGGGGCCTTCTGCCACACAGGCGGTGTGCTCCGGATTGGTGTACAGGCTGCCGGCGCCGCCCACCACCAACAGGCGGGTGTCCGTGCCGGAGAGGAAGTGCTGTGCTGAGGCAGGGTCTCCTCGGTCCAAGCCCCAAAGGCATCCACGACCACATCGAAACCGGACAGATCGTCCCGAGTCAAATCGAACAGGTCCTTCTGCAGCACCTTCTGAGCGACAGTGCGGTTTTCCTCCCGCACCACAGCGGTCACGTCCAGGCCTCGTTCCACAGCTTCCTTCACAATTTTTTGCCCAGCTTTTCCATTGGCACACACAACTGCAAGTTTCATAAAGAGTTCCTCCTTAAATGCGATGAGATTCTGCAAGCTTTGGACCGGCCGTATTCCTCAGCTCTTGCCTGCAGTATACTTCCTTTAGTTTCTATTATAAAGTAGGCACTTTTTGGTAACCAAGCCTACAGAAAAGAAACTATTGAGGAGTTTCCTGGTTTTTTCCCTGCGTTTTTTTCAAAAAAAATTTTCCGGCCTTTTCAAAACTCCATCCGGCATGTGGACTCTTTTTCCCAGAGGCATCTTGCGCAACGAAAGCGGCCGGACTATAATGAAGGAAAACACAGCCTTCTGCAAAAGGCTGCCACAACTACGCGCTCTCTAGGAGCGTTTACAAGGAGGATTTGCCATGCAGCACACCGCACCCGATCTGCCCAGCCTGCTCCGCCGGCTGGAACGCCCCACCGGGCCGGTAGACGTGGTTTTAGACACCGATACCTACAACGAAGTGGACGACCAGTTCGCCCTGTCCTATCTGTTGGCTTCTCAGGAGCAGCTCTCCCTAAAGGCCCTGTACGCCGCCCCCTTCTTCAACGAGAATTCCACCGGCCCTGCCGACGGCATGGAAAAAAGCTATGCCGAAATTCTTCGGCTCTTGGACTTGGCCGGCAGCAAGTTTCCCAGCGAGCTGGTTTTCCGGGGCTCCCAGAACTATCTTCCCAATGAGGAGACGCCGGTTTTCTCGCCTGCAGCCGAGCATTTGGCAAAGCTTGCCAGGGAATATTCCCCTGACCATCCCCTGTATGTGGTGGCCATTGGGGCGCTGACCAACGTGGCCTCTGCCCTGCTGCTTCAGCCGGAGATTCGAGACAGGATTGTGCTGGTCTGGCTGGGCGGACACGCCTGGCACTGGCCCCACAACCAGGAATTCAACGCTTGGCAGGATGTGGCGGCGGATCGAGTTCTTTTTGACAGCGGCTGCGCCGTGGTGCAGCTTCCCTGTCAGGGGGTGGTCTCGCAATTCCGCACTACCGGCCCGGAGCTTCGGCTTCATCTAGGCGGGAAGAACGCTTTGTGCGACTACTTGGTTTCTCTGGTAGAAGACTCGGAGAAGGCGGCTGGTTCCGGGCCTTGCTGGAGCAGGCCTATTTGGGATGTGACCGCAGTTGCCTGGCTGTTAGGCCCTTCCTTTGTGGAGGACCGCTTGGCGCCCAGCCCCATTTTCCAGTACGACCACCATTACAGTTTCGATCCGGGCAGGCATCCCATCCGCTACGCCTATGAGATTCATCGGGACCCGTTGTTTGCCGACTTATTTCAAAAGCTGGCCGCAGGAACTTTCCGGTGATAACCAGGTGCAAAAGACGCCAGGAGTGTCATTGTACAAAAAATCGGTCTGTAAAATCCTCTGTGTTAATTCTTTGTAAAGTATAAGAAAAGAACTTGTGATTTTCCCGCTTCCCCTTTATAATGAATATATCGTGAAAAAAGGCAAGTATTAAGGGGAATCCTGATGAGCCACACATCAACAGTCGTTTTTCGAAGACGAAAAAGAACTGGGTTTACCATGCATGAAACAAAGCACGGCTGAGCACCGCTGTCTATGCAGCAGGTGCCGGTCGTGCTTTTCCTTTTGCCGCAGGGGGCGCGTCAGGAACACAGTATGAGAGAAGAGGAAGTGGGAAAAGTATGACATGGACAAACGTGCTGGCGCTTTTGGGAGGCCTGGCGCTCTTTCTGTATGGCATGCAGATGATGAGCTCCGGTCTGGAAGCCGCCGCAGGAAACCGCATGAAACGAATTTTGGAGAAGCTCACCTCCAACCGGATTTTAGGCGTCTTGGTGGGCGCAGGCATCACAGCGGTGATCCAATCCTCCTCCGCCACAACCGTGATGGTGGTAGGATTTGTAAACTCCGGCATGATGACCCTTCGCCAGGCGGTATGGATCATTATGGGCGCCAACATTGGCACCACCATTACAGGCCAGCTCATCGCCCTGGATGTGGGGGAAATCGCCCCTCTGATGGCCTTTATCGGCGTGGCGCTGGTGGTGTTTATCAAAAAGCCCACTGTCCGATATTGGGGACAGATTGTTGCAGGCCTGGGCATTTTGTTCCTGGGCATGAACATGATGAGCGATTCCATGCTGCCCCTGCGGGAGTCGGAAGCTTTCATCGGGCTGATGACCCAGTTCTCCAATCCCCTGCTGGGTATTTTGGCAGGCACGGTGTTTACAGCCGTCATCCAGTCCTCGTCGGCTTCGGTGGGCATTTTGCAAACGCTGGCCAAGTCCGGCCTGATCGGTTTGGACAGCGCCGTGTATGTGCTCTTTGGTCAAAACATCGGCACCTGCATTACGGCTGTGCTGGCTTCTATCGGCACCAGCTGCAACGCTAAGCGCACCACCATTATTCACCTGCTGTTTAATGTCATCGGCACCACCTTGTTTACCGTGGTTTGCATGTGCACCCCTCTCACTAGCTGGGTGGCTGGCTGGACGCCGGACAACCCCTCTGCGCAGATTGCCAACATGCACACCTTGTTCAATGTGGTCACCACGCTGCTTCTGCTGCCCTTTGGCTCCTATTTGGCCAGCCTGGCCACCAAGATCCTTCCGGAGAAAACTTCGGAGGCAGAAGAGGCTGGCGTTCACAGGCTGCTCTACATCAAACCGGTGGACCAGCTCTCCGCGGAACACCATGTGGGCACCTCCGCTATTGTGCTCAACGGCGTCCAGCATGAGCTGGCCCGCATGGCCGGCATGGTGCGGCAAAACGTGGACGAAAGCTTCCAGGCGGTGCTGGACAGCACCCCTGCCCGGTTGGACAAAGTGGAGGAAAGAGAGGAGTATATCGACTACCTAAACAAGGAAATCTCCAGTTATATCTCCCACATCATTGTCTTTGAGACCAATGAGCGAGATTCGGAGCAGATCAGCCGGTTCTTTAAAATCTCCAGCAACCTGGAGCGTATTGGCGATCACGCGGTGAATATCTGCGAATACACAAAAATGCTGGAGGAAAAGCACATTGCCTTCTCCCAACAGGCACGGGAAGAAATTCAGGCCATGCGTCAAACAAGCCTGGAAGCCCTGCAAACTTTGGGCGAGCTGGGCAGCCTTTCCCCGGAAACACTGGAAAGCATCTATCGCTATGAGCAGAAAATAGACGACATGACACTGGAGTACCGGCACAACCAGATGGTGCGGCTGCGGGAAGGGGCTTGTTCCGACGAGGCCTGCACCCTGTACTCGGAAATGCTCACCGATTTCGAGCGCATTGGCGATCACATTCTCAACATCGGGCAAGACCTGTCTGCAGAGCTTACACCTGCTCTTCAGAAAGCCTAAAAGTCCTACTGTACCCATAAAATAAGGAGCTGTTGTGTAACCACAACAGCTCCTTGCTTTGTCTAGAGAGAAGAAAGTCCTATGGGGTCAGCAGGTGGCGCCGCCCTTTACATCCAGCTTGAGGTTTTCCTCTTTCCGCTGAAGCAAATCGTCGGAGAGCAGCTGCTCCTGCACGTTCTCAAAGCCCAGGCGGTTTACCGTGTCGGCAAAGCGCTCGCCGGTGCGGCCCTGCTCCCGGAACAGCAGAATGGCCTTCTCAATCACACGGAGTACCTCGTCCTTATCGGTGAAAACTTTCTCTAAATAGCGGCCCCGGGCCACTTTCTTGCCCCAGCGCCCGCCGATATAGATCCGGTAGCCACTGGTGTAGCCCTCCAAAGCCTTGAAGGGACACTTGCCCACGCAGCGTCCGCAGTGGTTGCAGGCGTTGTCGTCGATGACCACCTTGCCGTTCTGCACCACCGGCACCTGGATGGGGCAAGCCCTCTCCACCTGGCACACCTTGCAGCCCCGGCACTTTTCCAGGTCGATCTGGGGCACCTTTTGACCGATGACGCCCAGGTCGTTCAAGTCGGGTTTGACGCAGTTGTTGGGGCAGCCGCCCACGGCAATTTTGAACTTATGGGGCAGCTTCACCTCGTGATAGCCGTGGTAGAACCGCTCGTGAATCTCCTCGCTCAGGGCAAAAGTGTCGATGAGGCCGTACTGGCAGGTGGTTCCCTTGCAGCTGACCACCGGCCGCACCTTGGAACCGGTGCCGCCAGTTTCCAGGCCACGCTCCGCCAGGAAAGCCCGCAAGGGCTCCACGTTGTCGTAGGGCACCTGCTGGATCTCCAGAGTCAAGCGGGTGGTCATGGCCACTTGGCCGCTGCCGAAACGGTCGGCGGCTTCCGTCACTGCTGCCAGCTCCTCGGCGGTGAGCTTGCCGTTGCGGGTGATGATCCGGGCGTTGAAGCAGTCGGGCGTATTCTTATCCCACAGGAAACCTAAGCCCTTGACCCGGGTGACCTCTTCCGGGGGAACGGATGCGCCGGGGGCTTTGACCCGCACCTGGTTAAAGGTGGTGGCGCCTTCCAGCACCCAAGTGTTCTCATAGCCGTAGAACTTCAGCCGGTTTTGCAGGAAATAGGCCCGCTTGCCACGGCCGCACACCAGCAGCAGCTTCTCCTCCTTGCCGATGCCTTCGATGGGGCCCTCCACTT
>ERZ1643247.2612-NODE-2612-length-13868-cov-5.042062_pt1 | contig 13868 bp, 14 predicted proteins | sample MGYA00579264_ERZ1643247 | MGnify/ENA primary metagenome ERZ1643247 (study PRJEB29033, sample SAMEA4952262) | chicken gut metagenome | biome: Broiler Chicken; feature: Gastrointestinal Tract; material: Caecum | place: Ireland | collected 2018 | study: Broiler... | reverse complement strand
GATATACATCCCAAATATCACGAAGTAACGGTAGTTTGTGCCTGCGGCGCTACGTTCAAGACGGGAACCACGAAAGAGGGGGACGTCATGAAGGTGGATATTTGCAGCAACTGCCATCCTTTCTTCACGGGCAAGCAGAAGCTGGTGGATACCGGCGGACGTATCGATAAGTTCAAGAAAAGATACGGAATGTAAGGAAGAAACGAAACGGGCTTTAAGGTGTCTTTTCATCTTAAAGCCTTATTTTTATGGAAAAACGATTTTCCGCGGCATTTACGGAATATAATATAGGCGTATGAAAAAATCAGATACCGAGAAAAAAAACTGTACGTATATCGGCGGTCAGGCGGTTATGGAAGGCGTGATGATGCGGGGAAAACTCGCCATGGCCACCGCCGTAAGGGACCCCGAGGGAAACATTCAGGTGGAGGCCGAACGCATCACTCCGCCCGAAAAAAAGAGCCGATTTTCCCGCCTGCCCTTCGTGCGGGGCATTTTTAATTTTGTTTCCTCCCTCGTCATCGGAAACCGCGTTTTGATGCGCAGCGCCGAGGTCGCGGAAGGAGACGCGGAACAACCCTCAAAAGCCGAAAAATGGCTGGCTGAAAAACATAAAATCAACGTCAATTCCCTCTTTAACGGTCTGGCGACCGTTCTAGGAATTGCGCTCGCCATCGTCATTTTCGTCATGCTCCCGCAGTATCTGACGGGGCTTACGCCCTTCAAGACCACGGGAATAGAGGGACTTTGGTTCAACCTCATTGAAGGGGGAATCCGCATCGCCGTATTTATTTTGTATATTCTGGGGATTTCTCTCTTTCCGTCCCTTCGCCGCGTGTTTATGTACCACGGCGCCGAACATAAGACCATCACCTGTTTCGAGCGGGGACTCCCTCTGACGGTGGAGAACGTGCGCGGCTGTTCCCGCGTACACGACCGCTGCGGCACGACCTTTCTCTTTCTCGTCATGGTGGTGAGTATCCTCGTGTTTTCCCTCGCCAATACGGTCGTGGGCGCGTTTATCTATACGGGGCATAAGACGCTGGATTTCTTTATCCGCTTGATTTTCAAGCTGCTTCTTCTGCCCGTCGTCGCGGGCGTTTCCTATGAAATTCTTCGTGCGCTCGCAAAGACGCAGAATAAATTTTTCCTCGTGTTCAAGGCGCCGGGGCTTCTTTTGCAGCGCATTACGACGCGGGACCCTGACGACGGCATGCTGGAATGCGCGATTGCCGCCTTTGAAAAAGTTCTGAAAATGGACGCCGATCCGACGATTCCCGAAACGGTGTTCGCGACGGCGTGCAAGATGACGGAACTCCTTTCCAATACGAAAAAGCGTTTCAAAGATAACGGAATAGAGGAGGAAGAGGCGGAGTGGATCTTCTCCATTCTTCTGAATATCCCCAAGAGCGCGGTGAACAGCGAGGAACATATTCTCAGAATCGCGCAGGTGAAGGAAATCCTCAAAGTCGCGGACGAGCGCCTGACGGGGCGCCCGCTTTGGTACGTCATCGGAGATACGGATTTTTACGGCTATAAGATAAAAGTGGACGAAAGGGTGCTCATTCCCCGTCCCGAAACGGAGGAACTCGCGCAGCAGGTAATTTCCTCCGCGGAAGAGGGAGACAGAATCCTCGACCTCTGCACGGGCAGCGGCGCGATCGCGATCGCCGTGTATAAAGAGCTGGAAAAAAATCGCCGCAAAGTGAGCGTGACGGCTTCGGATATCAGCGCGGAGGCGCTGGAACTCGCGAAGGAGAATGCCTTGGCGAACAATGCGGACATCACTTTCGTGCAGTCCGACCTGTTTTCGAGAATTCGCGGGAGATATAACATCATCGTGAGCAATCCGCCCTATATTCCCACGAAGGAGATAGATGGTTTGCAACGCGAAGTGCGGGATTTCGAGCCGCGCGGCGCTTTGGACGGCGGAGAGGACGGACTCGATTTTTACCGCCGCATCGCGGAGCATGCGACGAAATATCTTTCCCGCGGCGGCATGCTCATCATGGAAGTGGGGCTGGGCGAAGCGGAGGAGGTCGTCAAATTGTTCAAATACTGCGATTACGCGATGATTCTCAAAGATTTGCAGGGAGTGGACAGATTTGTGAAAATCGTCGTCTGAACGGACGCGCAATCGCGTAGGAGACGCATTCCGCCGCGGCCGATACGGTACGGCGGCGGAGAAAAGCGAAGGAACGTTCTGCCGTATCCGGCATGGGTGCGACGGCGGATAACACAAAGAAACGATGGGATAAAAAGGTATGTTCAAGAAACTCGACGACATTTTGAAAAGATATGAATTTTTGTCCGCGCAGCTCTCCGATGCGAACGTCATTTCGGATATGGGCGCTTTTGCAAAAATTTCCAAAGAACAGGCCGATCTCAAAGAGACGGCGGAAAAATACCTCGAATATCTCGCGTGCGAAAGGGAGATGAAGGAAGCGTTCGCGGGCGCGGAGGAAGAATCCGATCCCGAAATGCGCAAGTTGTTTTCCGACGAGGCCTATGCCTGTAAAGAAAGGCTTTCCGGGCTCAAAGAGGAGCTTAAAATATTGCTCCTGCCCAAAGACAAAAACGACGAGCGGAGCTGTATCCTCGAAATCCGCGCGGGAGCGGGAGGGGAGGAAGCGGCGCTGTTCGCCGCGGAACTTTGCCACATGTATCAGAATTATTGTGCGGCGCACAGGCTCCGCGTGGAGGCGGCGGAAGTAAATTCCACGGAACTGGGCGGCGTCAAGGAGGCCGTGTACAACGTTTCGGGAAAGGGAGCGTATAAGCTCCTCAAATACGAGAGCGGCGTCCATCGCGTCCAGCGGGTTCCCGAGACGGAGACGCAGGGGCGGATCCATACCTCTACCGCGACGGTGGCGGTTCTACCCGAAGCGGAGGACGTGGAGGTGGAAATCAACGACAAGGATATCCGGATCGACATTTTTCATTCGGGCGGCGCGGGCGGCCAGAACGTCAATAAGGTGGCGTCGGCGGTTCGGATCACGCATTTCCCCACGGGAATCGTCGTCACTTGTCAGGACGAGCGTTCTCAGCTGAAAAACAAGGAGCGGGCGTTCAAAGTCCTGCGTTCGAGGCTGTACGACTACTATAACGGCCGAAGCGAAAGAGAACGGACGGAAAACCGGCGCAGCCTCGTGGGAACGGGGGACAGAAGCGAGCGGATCCGTACCTATAATTTCCCGCAGAGCCGCGTCACCGATCATCGGATAGGACTCAGCCAATACAATCTCGATTCGTTTATCATGGGAGACATCGATTCCATGGTAGAAGCTCTGGCCCTGGCGGACAGAGAGGCGATGCTCGCGAGCGAAAACGGCGCGGAGTAAGTTCCGCGCCGTTTTCGCGGCCGAAAGGCGTGCGGAAAAGGAAAAGGGGGGACCAAAAAGGAAAAAGCGCGCAAAAAAGCGAAAAATTCGCGCAAAAATAAAAATTTCTTTGCAGGGCGTGCGATAGGTTGATTTTTTCATCGAAAACGAGTAAAATAGGAAAAAATAATATTACGGCCATTTGAAATCGAAAAAACAATTTTTTATTCGGAGAATATATAGTCATGAACAAAAGAATCGCATCGAGAATGTCTGCTATTTCCCCGTCGCTCACGCTGGCCATTACGGCGAAGGCAAAGGCGATGAAAGCTGCCGGCGAGCCCGTGGTTTCCTTCGGCGTCGGAGAGCCCGATTTCAACACCCCCGGTCACATCATCGACGCGGCGAAGGCCGCGCTCGACAAGGGATATACGAAGTATACCCCCTCTTCGGGACTCGCGCCTTTGAGAAAGGCCATTTGCGACAAATTTCTCAAAGATAACGGCCTTTCCTACGAACCTTCCCAGATCATCGTGTCGGACGGCGCGAAACATTCCATTTTCAACGCCTGTTTCGCGATTTTGGAGGAAGGCGACGAAGTCATCATTCCCACTCCCTATTGGCTGACTTATCCCGAAGTGGTGAAGGTCTGCGGCGGCGTGCCCGTATACCTCGAATGCAAAAAAGAGGAAAAATTCAAGTTTACGCCCGAAGAGCTCAAAGCCGTGATTACGCCGAAGACGAAAATGCTCATCTTCAATTCCCCTTCCAATCCCACGGGCGCGGTGTATACGGAAGAAGAGGTGCGCGCGATCGCGAAAGTCTGCGAAGAGGCGGAAATTTTCGTCCTTTCCGACGAGATTTACGAAAAACTTTGCTATAACGGAGTGAAGCCTTTTTCCATCGCCGCCTGTTCCGAGAAGATGAAGGATTTGACGATTACCGTCAACGGCGTTTCCAAGACGTATGCCATGACGGGCTGGCGTGTCGGCTATCTCGCCGCGCCCAAGGACGTGGCAAAGGCGATCGATTCCTTCCAGAGCCACGCGACGTCCAATGCCTGCTCGATTTCCCAATATGCTACGATAGAGGCGCTCGCCTCTCCCGAGAGCGAAGTTCAGAAAATGGTAGAAGTATTCGCTTCGAGGCGGGAAAAGATGCTTCGTCTCATCGAGGAGACGGACGGCGTTTCCGCCGTGGAGCCGGACGGAGCGTTCTATGTGATGCTGGTCGTGAACGGTACATACGGAAAGTCCTATAAAGGCAAAAAGATAGACGGTTCGATTTCTTTCTCGGACGCGCTTTTAGAGGCGGAAAAGGTCGCGGTGGTGCCGGGAATTTCCTTCGGCGCGGACGACTGCGTGAGGCTTTCTTATTCCCTTTCCGAAGAGGACATCGAAGAGGGGATCAAACGGATCGGACGTTTTGTCGCTTCGCTTAACTAAAAAGTGAATAAAAACGCGGAAAAAGGAAATAATTCAAAAGACAATTTCCGTACGAAAAAAATTTTTTCCGAAAAAGCGAAAAATTTTCCCAAAAGGTCTTGAAATTAACACGAAAACTTGATAGAATATAGTAAACCGAATTATCTTCGGGAAAAACATTTTATCGTCAAAAAAATTCGGGAGGATTTTTATATGATCAAAGTAATCTACGGCGCGAAAGGAACGGGAAAAACCAAACAGATGATCGACGCGGCGAACGCGGCGGTCGCCACTGCCAAGGGACATCTTATATTCATTACGGACACGAAGCGCGGCATGTACGACCTCGCGCGCGATATCCGCTTCATCGACGTCACCGACTTCGACGTGGCGGGTGAAGCGGCGCTGTGCGGATTCATCAAGGGCATTATCGCGGGCAATCACGACAACGAGTACGTATATATCGACGGCGTGATGCGCATTTCCGGAAAATCCGTGAACGAGCTCGCCGCATTCTTCTATATGCTCGACAAGGTCGCGGCGGAAAATTCGCTCACCATCACCGTTTCCATTTCCGCGGCAAAGGAAGAACTTCCCGATTTCGTACAGAAATATCTTTGACCCCTTCCCGGCGGGCGTTTATCGGGAAAGAGTTTTAACGATCCGGATACCGGGCGGTTCTTTCCGTCCGGTTTTTTATTCCGGGGGGCAAAAATAAGACAAGAGGTAAACTTTATGTATTTTATCAGCACACGAGGCAGCGAAAAAGTGACGGGCGCGCAGGCGATCGTACAGGGACTCGCTAAGGACGGGGGACTGTTCGTCCCCGAGACCTTCCCCCGCGTTTCTCCCGAAGAAATCGCAAAGCTCATCGAAATGAGCTATCCCGAACGCGCCGCTTTCATCATCGGAAAATATCTCGGAGAGTTCGGAGAGGAATTTTTAAAAGGCGCCTGCGCCAAGGCGTATTCCTCCTTTGAGGGCGATCCCGCTCCGCTCGTCAGAATCGATCAGGGACTCTATATCCTCGAACTTTTCCACGGCCCGACCTGTGCGTTCAAGGATATGGCGCTCACCCTTCTTCCTCTTCTCCTCAAAAAGAGTTTGGAACTTACCGATACGAAAGGGGAGGTGCTCATTTTGGCGGCGACGAGCGGCGATACGGGCAAAGCGGCGCTCGAAGGATTCCGCGACGTGGCGGGGACGAAGGCGGCGGTACTGTATCCCGACGAGGGCGTTTCCAAGATGCAGAGATTACAGATGTGCACGCAGGACGGCGGGAACGTTTTCGTCGCGGGCGTCAAGGGCAATTTCGACGATTGCCAGCGCGCCGTGAAACGGCTGTTCGCGTCCGAGGCGTTCAATGCGGCGTTAAAGGAAAAGAACGTACTTTTGTCCAGCGCGAATTCCATCAATTTCGGGCGCTTGGTACCGCAGATCGCCTATTATTTTTCCGCCTATGCCGACCTCCTTTCCTCGGAACAGATCGAAGCGGGTACGGAAGTGGATTTCGCCGTTCCCACGGGAAACTTCGGGGATATTCTCGCGGGCTGGTACGCGAAGAAAATGGGACTGCCCGTGCGCAAGCTGATTTGCGCTTCCAACCGCAACCGCGTTTTGACGGAGTTTTTCTCCAAGGGCGTCTATGACGCGAAGCGTCCCTTCTATCGCACGATGTCGCCGTCCATGGACATTCTCGTTTCGTCCAATCTCGAAAGGCTGCTGTTTGAAGTTTGCGGAAGAAATGCGGAACTGACGGCGTCGCGCATGAAAAATCTGACGGAAAAAGGTACTTACGAAATCTCCGGGGCGGAAAAAGAAATTCTCGCGGAGGACTTTTTCGCCGCGTATGCGAGCGAAGACAACACCGTCGAGGCGATGTACGAGATTTTTGAGGAATACGGATATCCCATGGATACCCATACGGGCGTGGCGATGCATGCCGCGATGTTTTTCCGCGAAAAGCGGGATAAAAAGGACGAAACTCCGATCGTCGTGCTCTCGACGGCAAATCCTTATAAATTTCCGCAGGACGTTCTTTATGCATTGTCGGGGAACGACGTCAAGGACAGCTTCAAGGGAATAAAAAGACTCAATCTCCTCACCGCCATGAAGCCGCCCAAATGCCTCTTGGATTTGCGGTATAAGCCCGTCCGATTCAAACAGACGATTGCCGCCGACGAGAAAAAACTGGGCGCGGAAATTCTCAAATTCGTCGGGGGAGAAGTGACTCCCGTCCCTTCGGCGCCCAAAAACTGATTTTCTCCGCCTTTCCGGTACGAAAAAAAGTTTTCGTTTCACGGGGAACATAGATTTTGTCGTTAAAAACCGATTGCTGAGGTTTTCGGGAGAGAAAATTAATATTTATTTTGTTAAACAGGTGATAAATTCCGTTATTTATTGTGAAGTACGCTTTTTGGGTTTGCTTTTTGAAGAAAGTCGTGTTATAATAGAAGCGGAAATACGGAAACGCGAAGCATTTACAGGTATTTCCGCGTCCTGTTGCACATAGCTCCGCTATGTATAATAGAAGCGGAACGGAGAATGCGCGAAGCATGTGGTGTGCGGGAAAGCGCGGAGTGCACGACGGAGGATTATGTTCGGTTATATTCGTACGGATACGCCATATTTATATATCAAGGATCAAATGCTGTATAAAGCGATGTATTGCGGCGTATGCAAGGGAATATCCGCTTCGTGCGGCCAATGTGCGAGAATGGGGCTCACTTACGACGTCACTTTTCTTTCGGTGATCCTTCACAATATTGCGGGGGTGGACGTCACGATAAAAAAACAGCATTGCCTGACGCATGTCCTGCGTTCAAAGCCCATGGCCGATGTGGACGATATGACGAAAAAGCTCGGCGCTCTGAACACCGCTCTCGTGTATTATAAATATACGGACGACATCAAGGACGGAGACAAGGGGCGTGGCAAGCGCCTTTGGTTTGTGGCGGGGCATAAGCGCGTCGTAAGGGACTATCCCGAAATCGAGCGCATTGTCCGAGATAACCTTGCGGAGCAGGAAAAGACGGAAAAGTCAAAGACGGACAGTCTCGACCGCGCGGCGGACGCTTCCGCAAACATGATGGCGGAATTCAGCGATTATATTCTGAAAGAAGCGCGCACGTCCTTTACGCACAATCTTTTTTATGCGATAGGCAAATGGATTTATCTCATCGATGCGCTGGACGATTACGACAAGGACAAGAAAAAAGGGGCGTATAATCCCTTTGTTCTGGCGTTCGGCCGCGAGGATAAATGCGAGCTTTTGAAGAGGCATAAAGAGGAAGTGGAATATGTGTTCCATTCGCTGTTTTTCGACATCAGGGAAAATTTGTCAATGATAAAATTTCATTTTAATCGGGATTTGTCGGATAATATATTATTGCGGGGGCTTCCTCTGGAGACAAAACGGATTATGACGGAGACGGCGTGCAAAAGATGTAAGGACGCTCCGCCGAAGGAAATCGCTTCGGAGAAAAAATAAAAGGGCAACAAGCATTTTCCCGCAGAAACAAACGGGAAAAGGAAAGGAGAAATTTTTTTTAGAAATGAACAGGGAATATTATGACCTTCTCGGCTTGAACGAGGACGCGACGGACGAAGAGATCAAAGAGCGCTATGCGGAACTGAAAAAGAAGTATAACGAAGACCGTTGGTTAGACGGGGAAGCGGGAAACGAAGCCGCGCGCATGCTGAACAAGCTGGATGCCGCCTATACGGAAATCATGTCGGAGAGGCGGGAGCGTTCGAAAAATACGGACGGCAGCGACGCGTATAAAGAGATTGCAGAACTTTTGAAGAGCGATAAACTTGTGGAAGCGCAGTCCCGTCTCGACGATTTCAACGAGCGGGGCGCGGAGTGGCACTATCTTCAAGCAGTGGTTTTTTATAAGAAGAACTGGTCCAACGAGAGTAAAAAGCAGCTTGAAATCGCGATGCAGATGGACCCCGGAAACAAGAAGTATCAGGAAGCGTACGGAAAGCTCAACGCGAAGAACGATTATGCGCGGCAGTCCGCACAGGCTGCCGATCCTTACGCGGGCGGGAACGGCGCGCCGGTAAACAATCCCGACGCAGATCAGATGGGCGGCAACGTCTGTTCCAACTGCATTTCCTGCTGTTATACCTATCTTTGCGTGGATTGCCTGTTCAGCCTTTGCTGCGGGTGCAGGTAAGGGACGATTTTTTCGCGAATGAAAAAAATTTCCTCCTATGAAATAGCGCTTTCCGCGGTCTCCTGCGCGATTGCCGCAATCGCCCTGACCGTCGGAACGCTGTATCCTCCGTTGCTTTTTACGGGTTATCTTCTGGCGTGTTTCGCGCTGATGATTCCGCTTTCCAAAAATTGCTATTGGGGAGACGTTTTGGCTTTTATCGGCGCCGGACTTTTGGCGCTCATGTTCAACGGATTCAACATTTTCGATACGCTTCCGTTCCTCGTGTTTTTCGGCCTGCATCCGTTGGTCAACGCTTTGCAGCTGAAATTCAAAATCAACCGCTGGATTGCGCTTGCCGTCAAAGCGGTTTGGTTCGATGCGGCGATGTACGTCGTGTGGCGGTTCACGCTCGACATGAATCTGGGAATAGAATTTCTCGATAAATACATCATTCCCGTCATCCTGATCGGCGGTACGGCGTTCTTCGTCTTTTACGATTACTTGCTGTTCAAATGCCAGGTTTCCGCAAATTGGATTATCAATCAGATTATTCGGAAATAATCTCTCGAAAGGAGGTAGGAAGAAGGAACGATGCTTGAAAAAAATCAAGTCATAAGTGCCGTGACGGAAGGCTTGGGAAGTAACGGCGAAGGAATTGTCAGGCACGAAGGAATTACTTTTTTCGTGCCTTATTGTTTGCCCGGAGAAAAGATTCGTTTCCGTATCCTCAAAATCAAGGATAAAATCGGTTACGGCAAGGTAGAGGAGATCATTACGCCCGCGGAAGAACGCGTCCGGGAAAAATGTCCCGTCTTTATGCGCTGCGGCGGGTGTCAGCTCCAACACCTCCAATACAGGGAACAGCTGCGATTCAAGTCGAACGTCGTCAGAGACACCTTGCGGAAAATCGCGGGGTTGACCGTCGACGTCCCCGTCGCCGTAAAGAGCGACCTGCCTTACGGTTACCGCAATAAATTACAACTTCCCGTCGGCGTGAATAAAGAGGGAAAAAACGTCGTCGGATTCTATGCCGAGCGCAGTCATAGGATCATTCCCGTGGATTCCTGCGTCATTCATCCCGATTGGGCGGAAAAAATCATCGCGCTGTTGCATCGGTATATGAAGGAATGCGCCGTCAAGGGGTATGACGAGGAAACGGGTTGCGGGAGCCTTCGGAGAATCGTCGTTCGGGAAATCGGCGGGAAATTTATCGTCGTGCTCGTTTCCGCGACGGAGAAACTCCCCAATCTTTCCTATTTTGTAGAACTTTTGTCCACCGTTTTGAAAGAATTTTCTTTTTGGCTGAACATCAACGATAAAAATACGAACGTCGCTTTCGGCGAGAAGTTTACTCTCCTTCACGGTCCCGCCTTCTTTGAGGCGGAAGAACAGGGAATACGCTATGAAGCAGGCCCCGTGACTTTTTTGCAGGTCAATTCGGGCGTGCGCTCGAAGCTGTACGAAGCGGTGCTGAGATCCGTCGTCGGAACGGGCGGTGAAGTCGTGGTGGACGCCTATTCGGGCGGCGGATTGTTGACGGCGATGCTTGCGAAATCCTGCAAGCGCGTTTACGGTATCGAGCTGGAAGCGGAGGCCGTCCGCTGCGCGGACGAACTCATGCGGAAAAACGGACTCAAAAATATGACGAATATCTGCGGCCCCGTGGAGGAAAAGCTGGAAGGCGTTCTCGAACGGGAAAAGGGCGAGGAGATTCGGCTCGTGCTCGACCCGCCCCGCGCGGGAATCGCGCGCAGCGTGTTGAAGGCGATTTTGGCCTCTGAAATTCCCGAAATCGTCATGGTGAGCTGCAATCCTTCCACTTTGGCCCGCGACTTGGGGATTTTAACGGGCAGTCTGACGGAAAAGGACGGGGAACTCGTCAAAAATCCGGATTTTTCCGCCGAGGGTTTGGAAGGATATTATCGCATATCTTCCGTGCGGCCCTTCGATATGTTTCCGCAGACGAAAAACATAGAGACCTTGACGACGCTTTGCAGAGTAAAATAGCTTAAAAAGGCGGGCCGTTCCGTGCGGGAACGGCCCGCCCCTTGTTTGCGGTTTTGCGTTTTTTTGAAAAAGGGGCTTGTCTTTTGCGCGGATAAATGCTATAATGAAATTGACGGGAGGAAATATAATGGCTTCGAGCAAGGAATACGTCGATTATATTTTGGAACGGCTTTCGGGATTGGAGGATGTTTTCTGGCGTCCGATGATGGGGGAGGATCTCGTGTATTATCGCGGAAAAATCGCGGCATATATCTGCGACGAGCGTTTTTTGGTAAAACCGACCGACTCCGCGAAAGTGCTGCTTCCCTCCGCGCCGTCGGAACCACCCTACGAGGGCGCAAAGGAGATGCTGTTGGTGGAGGACGTGGACGATAAAGAATTGCTTCAAAGGCTGTTCGAGCGCATGTACGACGAGCTCCCCGCGCCGCGACGCAAAGGGAAAAAAGGAGGAGGAAGACAATGACCATACATCACGATAAACTCGCCTACGGAAAACTGGCGTCGGCGAGAGAGGATCTTTCGGAGGATAAGTTGCTCGAAATGCTTTCCGAACTCGAATCGGAGACGGAAATCCGTGAGGCGACGGGGGAAGAGGCGGCGCTAAAAGCTCTTCTCGCGTTTTCGGAGGCTTGGGAGCGGGAAAACAGCTGTTACGGATACCGAAAAAACGAAAGGGGCGATATCGAAGGCCGAAGGATTTTTACGGCCGAACGCGGGGGCGAGACGGTCGGATATCTGTTCGGCGGGAAGGAATATCTGAAAAACGCTTCGTCGGTGGCGGCCGACGGGACGGAATATTTTGAAATCGAAGAGATTTACGTGGTTCCCGAGTATCGGAGCATGGGCATAGGACGGGCGCTGTACGAATTTTTGGAGGAACGCCTGAAAGAGGAAGGGACGGAATATATTTTTTTGAGTACGGCGACAAAAGATTGGCGGAAAATTTTTCATTTTTATATCAAGGAATTGGGCATGGAATTTTGGAGCGCGAGGCTGTTCAAAAAATTGAAGTAGAGCGCGGGCATAATTCGGTGGAAAGTAGCGGATACTGCGATATATGGAAAATGTAGTCAAAGTGCTGGTATTTTCGTTGTCGTCGTTCGCGTTTTTATTCATCGTGACGAAAATTCTCGGCAAAAAGCAAATTGCGGAGCTGAGTTTTATCGATTATGTCGTCGGGATTTCCATCGGATCCATAGCGGCGGAGTGGAGCACGGAGACGGAGGAGCCTTTTTATCATTTTCTCATCGCCATTTCTGTCTATTGCGTGCTGAGTCTCATTCTCGATCTGATGGAGCGCAAGCGTCCGTTTCGGAAATTTCTGAAAGGAGAGGTTCTGACGATTATCGAGGAAGGAGAATTCAATTACGAAAACTTAAAGAAGTCCAAGCTGGACGTGGAGGACGTGTTGGGCATGGCTCGGGAGAAGAATTTTTTCGACGTGAACGACATTGCCTTTGCGCTGTTCGAGACGACGGGAAAACTGAGCATTCTGCCCAAAAGCGGTCAGCGCCCGACGGTGCTCAAAGATCTCGGGAAGAAAGAGGAGAGCGCATGTCCGCCCGATTACGTCATCGTCAACGGAAAACCGCAGTATCGGGTAATCCGTGACCTGGGCGTTTCGGTGGAGGAGGTGTTCGAGCGGCTGAATATCCGTTCCAGGCGGGATCTGAACGATATTTTGGTCGCGTCTTACGACGGGGAAAAGGGAGAATATCAGGTTCACAGGAAATAGAGAAGGCGGCGGAAAGTCGCCTTCCGTATTGTTGACAAAAACGAAAAAAAGTGCTATAATACGGGCAGAAAAAACGGAATAAGGAGCAAACCGATATGGAAAATCAAATCGTATGCAATTGTAAGCAGGTTTCGGTGGCGGATATAGAGAAAGCGTTACATACCCATGCGCGTTTCGACGACGTGGACAAAGAGTTTGAAGAAGTGCAGCGCCTGACGAAATGTTCGACGGGCTGCGGCGGTTGTCACGACAAAATTTTGGATGTCATTTCTCAACTGATGAGCGAATAAAAAAAGCCTGCCGAAAATTTTTCGGCAGGCTTTTTTTATTTAAGTCAAAGCACTAAGGACGGCGCGGAATAGACGCGGGCTTTCAGCTCGTTGTCCAGCATGTAAAGTCCCTTTGCGTCGGAGCCGAACAACTGCATTTTTGTGATGAGGTCGGAGGCATTCTTTTCCTCTTCGCCCTGTTCTTTTACAAACCAGTCGAGAAACTGCATCGTGCGGAAATCCTTGACGGCGTAAGCGGCCGCATAAATGTCGTTGACGAGCGCCGTGACGTATTTTTCGTGCGCCAAAGCGGCTTCCAGCACGTCTGAGTCCCTTTTCCCTTCCGTCTTGGGTGCGTCTACGGTTCCCAGCGTTACGTTTTCTCCGTTATTGAGGAGATAGCGGTAAAACAGCATCGCATGGTCGCGTTCCTCCTGAGCCTGAACTTCGTACCAGTGCGCGAATCCCGAAAGTCCTCTCCGCTCGAAATAATTTGCAAAATCGAGATAGAGATATGCGGAATAAAATTCCTTGTTGATTTGTGCGTTGAGCAATTCCGAAACTTTTTTATCCATCGTTCTTTTCTCCTTTCTCATTATATATAAACGGTTTTCGGCCCCTTGTAACATTTTTGGATAAACATTTTCTTGTTTCCGAAAATGTTTTTTACTTTTTATAAATTGCATAAATTTATATGCTGGATTAATCATATCCCTTATTTTTCAAACAATTTATTCAAAAATATTGTTTAGTATTTTAGAATAATTGATAGGCAAAAAGAATAAAATTTCAAAAATGATATTCAAAGATATTTGACAACGGGCAGGGGAGTATGATATAATCGGAAAGAAAACAGGGGAAAGGTGCGCAAGGAGAACGGGCGCACCTTTTTCGACGGAAAAATTTCCCCGAAAAATAACCGGAGACGGGAAGGAGGAGCAAGAAAATGA
>ERZ1643247.2611-NODE-2611-length-13868-cov-26.270977_pt1 | contig 13868 bp, 13 predicted proteins | sample MGYA00579264_ERZ1643247 | MGnify/ENA primary metagenome ERZ1643247 (study PRJEB29033, sample SAMEA4952262) | chicken gut metagenome | biome: Broiler Chicken; feature: Gastrointestinal Tract; material: Caecum | place: Ireland | collected 2018 | study: Broiler... | reverse complement strand
TGGCAACAAAAACAATTTGAAGAATTATTATCAAGCGGTTTGTTTATATGAAGAAAGGCTGAGAAAGAGCAATAGCCTTGATTTTGATGATTTACTTAATATTACGCTTCAAATTTTCAATAACTATCCAGAGATTTTGAATAAATATGCTGAAAGGTTTAGGTATATTTTGGTGGACGAGTTTCAAGATACCAATCTTGTGCAATATCAACTTGTTAAACTTCTCTCTTCCGTTTGGGGAAATCTTTTTGTTGTTGGCGATGAGGACCAGTGCATCTATTCTTGGCGAGGAGCAAACTACAGAAATATTTTAAATTTGAAAGAAGATTTTAAAGATGTTAAAGTTTTTAAATTGGAAAGAAATTATCGTTCCAGCAAAAACATCTTGGATATTGCCAATAATGTGATTTCCAATAACAGTGAAAGGCTAGAGAAAAATCTTTGGACGGATAAAGACGAGGGGCTTCCACCAGTTATTTACACTGCATATGACGAGCGAGATGAAGCACAATTTGTGGCTCGAGAAATTTTGAACTTGGTGGATGAGGGCTATTCGTTCAGCGATTTTGCCATTTTGATGAGAATAAATGCACTTTCTCGTTCGGTGGAAGAGGGATTGTTAAATTATAATATTCCATACAGGCTTTATGGAGGGCAGAAATTCTTTGAGAGAAGCGAAGTGAAAATTCTTCTTGCATATATCTCTATTTTTGTCAATCCGAAAGACGAGATTTCTCTTCTTAAAGTTATCAACTTTCCAAAGCGAGGCATCGGCGATGTGGCAATTTTGAACTTGAAAAAAGAGGCGGAAGAGAATGACTTACTTTCCTATTTAATCAGCGAAAAGTTTCAGTTTAGTAAGTATTACAGTAAACTTAAAGCATTTGTGGAAGGATATAAGAGTTTATTACATGATATGCCAGCGCTAAGCTTAGAAAAATTCGCGCAAAAGGTGTTGGAAGTTTTTGGAATTATCTCTGCCTATCAAGGAAAGGATGAAGACAGTGTTAACAGGCTTTCCAATATCGACAGTTTTCTTGCTTCCGTTAAAGAATTTGAAGAGCAAAATGAGGACCCAACTTTCATCGACTATCTTGCAAGCGTTATGCTTCGTTCTGACCAAGACGACATCGAAAACGGCGGAACGGTGAGTTTGGCGACCATCCATGCCGTGAAAGGTTTGGAATTTAGAGTGGTGTTTGTGATAGGCTTGGAAGAGGGAATTTTTCCGCTAACTCGAGCCAACAACAGTAAAAGCGAGTTGGAAGAGGAAAGAAGGCTTTTGTATGTGGCAATAACGCGAGCGGAGGAAAAAATCTATTTAACGCACGCAAATAGGCGATATATGTATGGCAAAACGAATAATGAGGTGGAAAGCCGTTTCCTAAAAGAACTTCACATTGTGGAAAAAGCGGATAAAACAAAAGTAAAGGTGCCTAAGCGAAAAGATGACTTTTTTCTTCCAGAAAAAGAGGAAGAAGCCTTTGTTAGTGGTCTGAAAGTGGGCGATAAAGTGGAACATACGAGATTCGGCGTGGGCAAAATTAAAGCAATTTCTGGTGACGGACTTGTTGGAAGAATAGATTTTGAAGATTTTGGCGAAAAAGAACTTATGTTAAACATCGCCACACTTAAAAAATTGGAGGAGAAAGATGAATAAACTTGAAAGAATGAAATTTCTTGTTCAAGAGGTTAATAAGCATAATTATAACTACTATGTTTTAGATAATCCTACCATTTCGGATAAGGAATATGACGCGCTTTACTATGAACTTGTTGACCTTGAAAAAGAACTTGGAATAATTTTACCAAACTCTCCAACTCAGCGTGTGGGAGGCGAGGTTTTAGATAAATTTCAGAAAAAAAGACATGAAATTCGCCTATATTCGCTTAACAAAGTGAGAAGTTTTGAAGATTTGGGCGACTTTATGGCGGAAATGGCAAAATACGAGAAAAATCCAACTTTTAGTTTGGAATATAAGTTCGACGGGCTTACTGTTGTTGTGGAGTATGAAAACGGCGTGTTTAAGTCGGCAACAACAAGGGGTAATGGAGAAATTGGCGAGGATGTGACAGAGCAGGCAAAGACCATTAAAAGCATTCCTCTTGCCATTCCATTCAAAGGTCGTTTGATTGTTCAAGGCGAAGGCATGATGACGATGAAAGCCTTTAAAAAATATAACAAAACCGCCGAAATTCCGCTTAAAAATCCACGAAATGGCGTGGCGGGTGCGATAAGAAATTTAGACCCAAAGGAAACTGCAAGAAGGAATTTGGATTATTTTTGCTATGCGGTTTTGCTTGCAGAGGGAAAAAGTTTTAAAACGCAAAAGGAAATGCATGAGTTTATTGAAGAGCAGGGCTTTTTGACGGGCGGATATTTTAAGATAATTTCCACTTTAAAAGAAGCAGAAAAATATATTGAAGAGGTGGATGAGGTCAAAAATTCGCTGGATGTGATGATTGACGGAATGGTTTTAAAACTAAACGAGGTTGCACCGCGTGAAGAAATCGGCTTTACCAACAAATTTCCAAAGTGGGCAAGGGCGTTTAAGTTTGAGGCTATGGAAACCTCCACCATTTTAAAGGATGTGGTTTGGCAGGTTGGGCGCACTGGCAAAGTTTCGCCAATCGCCATTTTAGAGCCCGTGGAACTTGCAGGAGCAACAATTTCGCGCGCCACATTAAACAATATGGACGACATCAAAAAGAAAGGCGTTTTAAAAAATTCAAGAATTTTCATAAGGCGCTCTAATGAGGTTATTCCAGAGGTTTTGGGTTTGGCAGAAAAATTAGAAAATTCCACTGAGATTGAAGAGCCATCATATTGCCCATGCTGTGAAAGTAAGTTGGTGAAAAAAGGTCCGCTTCTTTATTGTTTAAATCGCGACGGATGCGAGGAGCAGATAATCAGCAGGCTCACTCACTTTGTTTCGAGAGAGGCTTTCAACATTGAAGGGCTTTCTGAAAAAACACTTTTAGCGTTATATCACAAGGTTGGTGTTTGTGAGTTTTCTGATTTATATAACCTAACCGCTGACGATTTAAGAAAACTTGACAACTTTAAAGACAAAAAAACAAGCAACATTATTAATTCCATTAATCGCAGTAAGGAAGTGGAATTATATAGGTTTTTGTTCGCGCTTGGCATAAACGAAGTGGGAATTAAAACAGCAAAAGATTTGGCTAAGAAATTTAAAAATTTAAATGCTATTATGAAAGCGTCGAAAGAGGAACTTCAAGAAGTTGACGATGTTGGCGAGGTTATTGCAGATAACATTGTGGAATATTTTAAAGACGAGGAAAATGTCAAGGAAATTGAACGACTATTTAATAACGGCGTTTCCATTTTAGAGGTGCAAGAAAATGAAAATTCACTTTTTAAAAACATGACCTTTGTTTTAACTGGAACACTTGAAAATTACACGAGAAGTGAGATGAGTGCAATCATTGAAAAACATGGCGGAAATGTTTCTTCATCGGTTTCCAAAAACACCACCTATGTGCTTGCAGGAAGCGAGGCAGGCAGTAAACTTGACAAAGCCAAAAGTTTGGGCGTTAAAATAATTTCTGAAAATGATATTCTTGAAATGTTGAAAAATGCCGAAAATTGATGAAATTTTTGTGATTTTTTGCTTTAAAATGTGATTTTTTACAATTTATTCGTTTAGAAACAAAATTTCCTTGCTTGAATTTGTTTATTTATGATATAATTTGCAAAAGAGGGAAGAGTATGAAATTTATGGATTACATCTATAAAGCGCTTGGTTTTGAAACTGAAGATGTTAAGTTGGTTAAGAAAAAACCAGCCAAGAAAAACGCAACCTATAACTTGAAAGTCAGCGAAAAACTTCCTGACGAAATCGACGGCATCAAAGTTTTCTATCCTGAAAGTTTGGCGGACTGCAAAGAGAAAGCGGAGTATCTGAAAAAAGAAACGCCATTCATTTTAGATTTCAGAAAATGTTCGGCTTTTGAGAAAAATAAAATTTTAGATTACTTCGACGGCGTGATTGATATGCTTGGCGCAAAAGAGGAAGAGATTGAAAAAAATATGTATATCTTCCTGCCTAAAAATTTTGAGATTGAAATTGATTAGAGGGTTTATGAGTAAGAGTTTAAGAAACAAAATTATCGTGCTTGTGGTGCTTTCGGTGGCAATTCTGGCACTTGACCTTATAACTAAATATGTGATATGTGGAATGTTTGCTGAAAATGAAGGGATAACCGCCATTCCATATCTTTTTAACATCATTGTGGTGCACAATGAAGGTGCGGCGTGGGGAATTTTGTCTGGCAACCAAATTGGGCTTATTATTTTAAGTGTCTTACTTTTTGCTTTTCTTGTTTGGTATTTTGTGAAAGAGAAGAAAAAAAGTTGGCTTCTTGTTGTTAGCATGGCGTTCATCTATGGTGGTTGCATTGGAAATTTATTCGACCGAATTGTGTTTGGATATGTTCGCGATTTCATTCAATTTGCTTTCTGGCAAAGTTTTCCAATCTTCAATTTTGCGGATGTGTTTTTAACTGTTGGCGTCATTCTTTTTGCTATTTACCTTATCATTTTCTTGGTTAAAAAAGAAAAGAGTGAGGACACTGAAGTTGTCAGTGCCGGCACTGGCGAAGTGACCATTGAAAAATATGAAGATGAGGAAAAATCACAAAAAAATGGTGAAAAAACCGATAAAAACGCTGAAAAAAGTGAAAATTTTGATAATTTAGACGATAAAAATGAATTTAAAGAAAATAAAAACAAAAGTAAAAAAGAATAAAATTTATGGAAAAAGTGGAAATTTTTAACGTGGAAAAGGAAGATGTGGGGAAACGACTCGATGTGTTTTTACAAGAGAAATTTCCCTCTTTTTCTCGTTCTTATTTTAAAAATTTGATTGATAGTGGCGACGTTTTAGTTGATGAGAAAGATGTTAAAAGTGGCGAAAAATTGAAAATGGGAAAAAGCGTTAAAGTGCGCTTTAAAGAGCCAGAAAAAATTTCCACTGAGGCAGAGGATGTGGACTTTGAAATCGTCTATGAAGATGACGACATTGTGGTTATCAATAAACCGCAGGGGCTTGTGGTGCATCCATGTTCGTCAACAAGACATGGCACGCTTGTGAATGGACTTCTATATCGCGTTAAAAATTTAAGTGGCATAAATGGCAAACTTAGGCCAGGCATTGTGCATAGGCTGGACAAGGAAACAAGCGGACTTCTTGTGGTTGCTAAAAATGATAAAACACACATTTCGCTTGCTGAGCAAATTAAAAACAAAACTTGCAAAAGAAACTATCTTGCCATTTTGGAAGGAAATTTAAAGGACGACGAAGGCGAAATTGAAACCAAGATTGGCAGAGATAAGAAAGACAGAAAAAAGATGGCGGTGATTGAAAACGGCAGAGTTGCCATAACCAATTATAAGGTTTTGGAGAGGTTCAAAAACGCCTGCCTTGTGGAATTTTCTTTAAAAACAGGAAGGACGCATCAAATTAGAGTTCATGCAAAGTTTTTAAACCATCCAATCATTGGCGACAAGGTTTATGGTAAGGAAGTTAAAGGCTTAAATGGGCAACTTCTTCATGCTTACAAACTAACATTTATGCATCCATCCACACATAAAGAGGTTTCGTTCGAGGTCAAACCGCCAAAATATTTTGAAGAATATCTCGAAAAACTTAGGAGGGAGAGATGATATATTTCGTTAGGCACGGCAAAACAGACTATAACGAAAAAAATCTCTTATCTGGTGGAGATTTAGACGTATCAATAAACGAAGAAGGCAAAAAGCAAGCGAAAATAACGGCAAAACTTCTTAAAAATGTGAAATTTGATGTGATTTTTTGCTCGCCACTTATTCGTGCAAAAGAAACTTGCGAAGAGATTTTGAAGTTTCATAAAAATGTGCAAGTTTATTTTGATGAAAGGATTGTGGAACTTAAACTTGGCAAATTAAATGGTGAGTTTGCGCAAGGTTATGACGAGTTGCTTTGGAAAATTGACGAAAAGCCAAAAATGAAAGTGAAAGAAACATTAAGTGAATTTTATGATAGATGTGCAAGTTTTTTAAATGAAGTTCGCGAAAAATATAGAGATAAAAATGTTTTAGTGGTTGCTCACAATGGCGTTGGTGCGATGTTTAAGAGGTATTTTTATGGCGAGCCGAAAGACAAAGATTTAACAAACTACTTTTCAGATAACTGCGAAATTGTGAAATTTAAGTTTAATTGAGTGGCTTTTTTTAACAATTTGAAGCGCTAAAAAGTATGAAATTAGCCTATTTATAGGAAAATATTGCAAAATTTTGCTAAAAGTTTTTAAAAACTGTTGACAAAATGCTTTTTTCATGCTAAAATAAGGACATATCCGCATATATCGGGTTTTGGAAGATTGCCTTAGGCAACACCTATGATAATAGCGAGTTTGGTTAGAGGAGGTATTTAAGATGTTTGCTATCATTGAAACAGGTGGAAAGCAATATAACGTGACAGAAGGCGACATCATCAAAGTGGAAAAACTTTCAAACGCTGTTGGCGACAAAATTAAGTTTGAAGTTCTTTTAGTTTCTGATGGTAAGAAGTTAGTTGCTGGAACACCAACCGTTAAAGGTGCAGAAGTGACAGCCGAAGTTCTTTCTCATGGCAAAGGCGACAAAATTGTTGTTTTCAAGTATAAGCCAAAGAAAAACGAAAGAAAGAAGCAAGGTCACAGACAACCTTGGACAGAAATTAAGATTGAATCCATAAAGATGTAAGATGACAAAGATTTTAATTTTCAAAAACAAAAATTTCATCACAGGGTTCGAAATTTCTGGTCACTCGGGTTATCAAGAGGAAGGGAGCGACATTGTGTGCAGTGCAATTTCCACCGCAAGCCAAATGGCAGTTGTTGGAATTAACGAGGTTTTAAAACTTGGTGCATTCGTGGAAATAACAGAAGGATATTTAAAGTTAAAATTAAAAAATTATCAAAACGAAAGCGCGCAAACAGTTTTAAAAAGTATGCAATTAACCCTTCAAGAAATCGCCAAAAACTACAAAAACTATGTTAAAATGGAGGTCAAAAAAGATGTTTATTAATATTCAACTTTTTGCTCATAAAAAAGGTGGCGGTAGCACTAAAAACGGCAGAGATTCACAGTCAAAGCGTCTTGGTGTTAAGGCTTATGCTGGTCAACAAGTGACCGCTGGCTCAATTATCGTTCGTCAACGTGGCACTGCAATTTATCCAGGTGCTAATGTTGGAATTGGTAAGGACTACACACTTTTTGCTCTCAAAAACGGCAAGGTCGTTTTTGGAACATCTAACGGCAAAAAAATCGTTTCAGTTGAAAATTAATTAAAGGGCGTCATGCCCTTTTTTTGTATTTGAATTGAAAAATTTGTCGAAAAAACAATAAAGCAAACAAATTAAATAACTTTCAGCCAAATTTAGAAAAGAACAAGAGGAAAAAATGAAATACAAAGTCACATCTAACAGCATTGAGATTGAAGGAAAGGATGATTTTGTTGCAAAAGACATCTTGGAGTGCGGTCAGATTTTCGCTTTCATTAAAACCAGCACTTCCTATGTGGTGTTTTCGCGAGATTATAAAGCGGAAATTGTGGAAAACAAAAACGGCTATAAAATTTTCACAGACAATCCCGCCTATTTTGAAAACTTTTTCGATTTAAAAACCGATTATGGAAAAATTAAAAAGATTTTAAGCGGTTATGAAATTCTGAAAAAGCCTATCGAATTTGGTAAGGGAATAAGAATTTTGAAGCAAGACTTGTTTGAAACACTTATAAGTTTCATAATATCGGCGAACAACAACATAAAAAGAATTCAACTCATTTTGTTTAGACTGCGTGAAAAACTTGGCGAGAAAAAAGATGGATATTTTGCTTTTCCAACCCAGCAAAAGTTGCTTGAAGTGGATGAAAACTTCTTTAAGGAAATTGGAGCAGGGTATCGGGCAAGTTATCTTTACAAAGTTTTAAGGCAGGTCGACGAAAACACGCTGGAAGAGTGGCGAAGTTTGCCAACACAAACGCTTAGAAACAAACTTATTGCGCTTTCTGGCGTTGGTCCAAAAGTTGCAGATTGTGTGCTTCTTTTCGGCTATGGCAAACAAGATGTTTTTCCAGTTGACACTTGGATTGAGAAGATGTATTGTAAGTTTTATAAACCTCTTTCCAACCGCGAGAAGATAAGAGAAAATTTGCTCTCTGAATTTAAAAATCTATCTGGCTACGCACAACAATATTTGTTCTTTTCCATGCGCGAAGGTGAAAACTAGAATTTAGTTTTACTTTCAAAATATAATTAGAAAAACTACATTTAATTTTTGTGAATAATAAAGGGGGATATTATTATGAAACGAGAAAGAATTTTAAAAGCGTTAGCAGTGCTTGGCTTAGCAACGACGCTTACTCTTTCTGCAAGTGCTTTTGTGGGGTGTGATAACAGCAAAACTCAAGGGGGGATTGTTGATCCTCCAATCATTGTCGTTGACCCACCAGAACCAGACAAACCAATTATCGAGCCTGACGAACCAATCGAAGAACCAGACGACCCTGTTGATGAGCCCGATGATCCTGTTATTGACGAACCAGACGAGCCTGTGATTGATGTGCCTGACGATCCAGTGATAGAAGACCCAGATCAGCCAGATAATCCTCCAGAGGAAGAAGAGCCTGAAAAATTGACCGAGGCGGAACTTAAAGAAAACGAAAATCGAATTTATCAATATGTGGCGAAAGCCGACAATTCTGGCTGGGAAACCGACAGCCGAGGCAATCCTGTTGAAGTGTTTAATAAGGAAGGCGTGCGTGACGCGTTCAATGAATATATGACAACTGAATTTCCGGGACTTGACGAATCTCCATTAGAGGCTAAATTGTATGGGTTTAATAATATAGAGCAAATTTTTACTAATTATGACGATAAAAATGAAAAGTACCAAATGGGCTATCTTAGTGAATATAAAACACCAGATATTCATGGAAATACTCAAAGATTTGTGACATTAGAAATGTCGATAGACTTGGATGATTATAATAACAGCATTGAAGATTTAAAAGAAAAATTATTAGATACATTGCCTAGAGAAATATCCACTGGAGCGGAATATTCTTATTCTTACTCCAATTTAGATAGAGAATATCGTTCAAATAGAACTTTAAGTGAAGCACTTAAAGAAAAATTGTTTAGCGGTTATAGTGACGATGAAATCATTTTTGAAATGTATGCTGAACCTTATAATGGTGGAGTAGGATATGATTTTGGAGAATTTAAAATAGTTCCAATGGCTTGCATTACTCTTGAAAATGATTGTTTAACTTTGCAAACTGATGCAATCTCATCATCAATGTTTTATGATGGTTGGGAAAAAAATCTATTAGAAAGCGAGGTTGTTGGCACTGATTGTATTAATGCAGACGGCGAACGAGTTTGTGTTATTAATAGAGGAAACCCTACTCCAATTTTAACAATTGACGATAACTTTTACGATGCAGATGACGAAATTGTTTTATCAGCAAGCGTCTCAAATTCACGAAGTAATTTAAAAAATATATACACTGAAAATAAAGAAAGAATTTTATAAAACTTAAAAACAAGGAGATTTCCTTGTTTTTTTATTTTAATATATGGTATAATAAATATATGAGAAAGAAAAGTTTTAGGATTTTATCAATTTTTCTTTGTTTGACGATGTTTTTCCTTGCAGGTTGCACGGGAGGCTTGGGTTTTGACGGTGGCGATGGAGATTACGCCAGCGGATTTCAACCAAGGCAGGTTGATGGTGTTAAGGCAATGATGAAACCGGCAGACTATTCCATCGCTGAGGCTGTTGGGGAAAACTCAGAATATTTTTATAACCTTTTTGCTGGGCGTGTTATTGAATATCTATATAATTCGTATTTCGATTTGTTTGATAACTATAATTCTATAAACAATACTACAGAAGTGCAAGAAGCAGTTTTTCAAAACACAGATTTGTTATCAAATAATATGCAAACAAATGGCGGAGTTGTTGAGGATGTGAATAAAGCATATTACTACTATGACTCCATTCGTTATTCTATTCAAAGCATAACCATAAATCAAGATGAAAATGGCAATCCAATAAGTGCCGAGGTGGTTTTAAATTTAGATAATGGGTGGAATTTTTCCATTCAAAATTTTGATCAATTTAGATTATCTCCTTTATCTTCAAGAAGTGGTGCTGGCATTAATCCGGATTATTACACTTTAACAGTTAGTAGCAATATTGCAACAATTACATATAATGAAAGATTTTTTGCAACTAATACCGATGTAATGGATGCCTTTGGAACACCGGGGAATTATGGCGGTTTCTATTATGGCGACCTTATTATGAAAGACGAAACTTTGCCAAACTATTTCGACTCGGCATATTATCAACAAAATGTGGCAGAAAGCGCAGTGACGGCAGTTAATGCTTATCAAGAGGTTTTGGAATATGCCACATATTTGTTTGTGCTTGGGTATGATTATGTAAACGCAGACGGTTCGGTAAACGCAGACGGCGCACCTTTCTTTGATTTTCAAATTACATACGAAACGCAAAGCGTAAACATTAACGGCGTTGATATGACAGTAAGCGTTCCACAAATCACAGTTGGTGGCTGGGGAAGTGGCTACATTTCCATTACTGAGGCGCTTGCAAGAGCAAAAAGGATGTATGAGCAGTTTGGAACATACATTGGTTTGACAACCGACGAGGAAACGGGAAACTTGGCTCAAATAAAAAGATTTATTCTAGACTATTTTATCGGTGCAAGTCAAAATGCCGACGGAACTTACAATTCCACTTCCATTATGACAGTGACAACTCGTCAGCAACTTTCCGAGGGTGGTGCATATAATGAGCTGAGCAGGGTTAATTACACTTTAGACAGAGAGTATGAAACAGTGGTGGAAAACATCTTAAATTATGCGTGCGACCAAGTTAGAATTGGTAATGCTGAGGACGGTTCGGCAGTGCAAATCGACACCGCTTATCCAATTTCGCAGATAGTGGACTTTGAGGGAGATTATTTTGCTGCAAGTTTCACAGACGAAAATGGTGAATCAGACGATTCAGACCCACTCAGACACATTGCTGAAGCGGAATATCAAAACCTTTCCTTTACAATTTTGGATGAGGATGTCGGTGCAAACTTTTCTGAATTGGTTTTGATTTTTCAATACTACGACACTGGAACCACCGATAGAGATTTGGAGTATTTAGACGAATTAACAATCAATGTTGGGTTTAATTACTATGATTCTTCAAGTGGCGTGCTTTATGATGTCGGCTCGATAAGAAAGACAATTAAAAATCAAATTGCTATGTCCGACGTCGATTACAGCGCTGGCGTTGACCCAGACGAAAATTGGGTTATCTTCACAGTTAGTGATGCGATTGCGGAAAGCGATAAGGTGAAAAAAGTGGAGCCGTTTGAAATGAAAATGAAATTTGATAATAACATCGACGGCGGAGTTTTGAACGCCACCGAAAAGGGTGAAGAAATTGACGGCTCTGGCTACGCTAAGGCGATAACAATCACAGGCTCGTCGCCAGCAAGAGAATATTATCAAATGAACGATTCTTCAACTTATGGAAGATATGCCACATTCAATCCTGATATGTTCTACGGCAAAACGGACTATATTGAAGTTTATTTTGATGTGGAAAAAGAAGAAGGGAGAGAAAATGTTAGCTACAACTTTAAAGTTGGGTTGTTCGGTCTTTTCTCAGATGAATATATGAATTAAAAAAGGTTTGTAGCTTTTAAAACTTAAATAAAAAGATAGTGGAAACAATTTTAACCACTATTTTTTTATATTGGCTTGAAAATAAATCAACTATTTTTTTAAAATTTCTAATTTTTTATAAAAATTTACAGTTTTTTCATAAAAAATGCTTATTTTTGGACTTATTTTTGAATAGATGTGCAATTTTTAATATTAAAATCAGCAAAAACATTTATTTTGTTTTCTTAATATTTTAATATTTAAGCAACCTATTTTGTTTTTGCTTTTATTTTAAGATATTATAAATATTGTTGACAGAAAATTTGTTTTGCGTTATAATCTTCATATGTTAAGAATTGAAAATTTAAGTTATAATATCGCGGATGAGAACAGCGAAAAAGAAATATTGAATAATGTCACATTTAAGTTCGACAAGAACAAAATCTATGTGATAACTGGACCAAACGGAAGTGGCAAATCTACCCTTGTGAAGAACATCATGGGTATTCTTTCGCCCACTGGTGGCAAGATTTTTTTAGATGAGGAGGATATAACCAATTTGCCTATTAATGAGCGCGCTAATCGTGGAATTGCCTATGCTTTTCAAACGCCTGTCACTTTTAAAGGACTTAAAGTGAAAGAACTTCTCGACATCGCTTCAGGCAAGACAAACGACTTTAACACGCTTTGCGACTATCTATCTAGAGTTGGGCTTTGTGCGAAAGATTATATTAATCGTCCACTTGACGATAAACTTTCTGGCGGAGAATTGAAGCGTATTGAACTTGCACTTGTGCTTGCTCGCAAAGCAAAAATCAATATTTTTGACGAACCAGAGGCGGGAATCGACCTTTGGAGTTTTGATAATCTAACCAAGATATTTAAAAGTTTGAAAAGCACAAATATCATTGTCAGCCACCAAACAAAAATTTTGGAAATTGCCGACTGTGTTGTGCTTTTAAAAGGTGGGCAAATTCAAAAAGTCGGAAAATATGAGGAAATTAAACCTTATATTCAATCTTCCACTTGCGGAAAACTGAGAGGTCAAGATGAATAAGATTGATAAATCGCTTTTGGAGCAAGTTTCTGACCTTCACAAAATTTCGCTTGGTGCGTTCAATATCAGAAAAAACGGCGAGGTTTTAGACAGAAAAAGCACAAAAGAAATTGAAATTGTTAAAAAGAAAGACAAAAGCGGAATTGACATTTTCATTAAAAAGGATGTGAAAAATAAGGCTGTTCACATTCCAGTTATCATCACTGTTGGTGGGCTCAACGACCTTGTTTATAACGATTTCTATGTGGGCGAAAACGCTGACGTGACGATTGTTGCAGGGTGCGGAATTCATAACGACACAAACGAAACCAGCACGCATAACGGCATCCACTCTTTCCACCTTGCCAAAAATTCAAGGGTTAGATACATCGAAAGGCATATTGGAGAAGGCAAGGGCGAGGGCGGAAAAATTTTAAATCCTGTCACAAAAATTTACCAAAAAGAAAATTCATTCATGAAAATTGAAACTTTGCAACTTGGTGGAGTGACTTCGTCTGTTAGAAAAACTTTTGCAAACTTGGGTGACAATGCAGTTTTAAACATTCAAGAAAACATTTTGACTGAGTTCGACCAAACAGCAAAAACACTTTTCAAAGTGAATTTAAAGGGCAAAAATTCAAGAGTGGAAGTGGTTTCTCACAGCGTGGCAAAGAATACTTCCTACCAAGAATTTAAGTCGGATGTTATCGGCGAAAACGAGTGCTTTGGTCATGTGGAATGTGACGGAATTTTACTTGATAACGCTCGCATCGTTTCCACACCTATGATTGATGCAAAAGACAGCAATTCTTCTCTTGTGCATGAGGCGGCAATCGGTAAAATCGCTGGCGACGAACTTATCAAACTTATGACGCTTGGGCTTTCACAAGAAGAAGCAGAGAAACTTATCATCAAAGGCTTCCTTATGGGTTAATTTGATAAATGGTATTTTGCAGTAAAATAATTTTAATTAAATATTTCTAAAAATATATCAAAAAATCAAGAAAATGATATGTTTTTTTAAATTTTTTATGAAAAAAAGCGAATTTTTTGATATTTTTATTAATTTTCTTTATTTTTAAGTTCAAATTTA
>ERZ1643247.2609-NODE-2609-length-13875-cov-5.036107_pt1 | contig 13875 bp, 11 predicted proteins | sample MGYA00579264_ERZ1643247 | MGnify/ENA primary metagenome ERZ1643247 (study PRJEB29033, sample SAMEA4952262) | chicken gut metagenome | biome: Broiler Chicken; feature: Gastrointestinal Tract; material: Caecum | place: Ireland | collected 2018 | study: Broiler... | reverse complement strand
GAACTGCAGAACATCAGCAAAAGCTTCGGCGAAAAGCAGGTGCTCAGGGGCTTTTCCTTCACGGCGGAAAGCGGGAAAGCCTTCGGTCTGCTCGGCCGCAACGGCGCGGGCAAGACGACAACCATCCGCATTCTCATGGGCGTGTTCCCGGCGGATGGCGGCACCATTCTGCTCGACGGCAAACCGATCGACTACGGGCACGTGAGCATCGGCTATCTGCCGGAGGAACGAGGCCTTTACCCCAAGAAAAAAATCCTCGATCAGCTCGTGTATTTTGCCGAGCTCAAGGGCATGAAGCACCGTGACGCCGTTTCCGCCGTGGACAATTGGCTCCGGCGGCTGGAAATGGCGGAGTACCGAAACAAGCGGCTCGACACGCTCTCCAAGGGCAACCAGCAGAAAATCCAGCTCATCACGGCTTTGGCGCACGACCCGCAGATCCTCATTCTCGACGAACCTTTTTCCGGCCTCGATCCCGTGAACGCCATGATGCTGGAGAATGTGGTGAAGGAGGAGATTGCGCGCGGGAAAATTGTGATTTTCTCCAGCCACCAGATGAATTACATCGAGGAATTCTGCGATTCCATCGCCATTCTGAACGGCGGCGTGGCTGTTTTGCAGGGCGATCTGCGCGAACTCAAGCGCAGCCGCGCCAAGGACGTGCTGGTGGTGCGTTCCCCGCAGCGGGAACGGATCCTGGCCGATTTTGCCGGCAGTGCAAAGCCGGGGGAGAGCGACACCCTTTTGATCCGGCTGCCCGCACCGGAGGAAAAGCAGGCTGTGATGAGCCGCCTGGCTGCGAGCTACGATGTGGATGAGATTAAGGTGTTCGAGCCCTCGCTCAACGACATTTTTGTCGAATACGCGGGCGAGCAGGCGTGAGGAGGGAACACATGAAACAGTTTGGCACCATTCTGAAATTTGAACTGCAGTATTACGCAAAGAACAAGGTGTTCGTGGGCGTCACGGTTTTCCTTGTGGCGCTCATCGCCGTGGCCATGTTCTTTCCGCGCCTTGCCTCCCTCTTTGCCTCCGAGGGGCAGGAGGCAACGGTGTCTGAAGATCGCCCTGTGCTGCTTGTCTGCGCGGAGGATCCCTCTTTGGAAGCGCTGGCTTCGCCTGCCTTTTCCGCCGCTTTTCCCGGCTATGAGGTGCAGCCGGCGGACGAGGCGGCCGTGCGGGAGCGCGTGGGTTCCGGCGAGGCGGAATGCGGCTTTGTGCTCGACAGCCTCACCTCCTACACCTATTATGTGAACAACCTCACCATGTATGACAGCAACACGGCCGCGGCGGACGAAGCGCTGCGCACCGTTTACCGGCTCAGCGCCATGGAGCAGCACGGGATTGACGCGCAGGAGGCGCAGCAGATCCTCTCCGCCCCCGTGTCGCACAGCGTGGAAAACCTGGGTGCGGACCAGACGAAAAGCTTCTTCTACACTTACATCATGATCTTTGCACTCTATATGGTGATCCTCCTCTATGGCCAGATGGTGGCGACGAACGTGGCAACCGAAAAGAGCTCCCGTGCCATGGAAGTGCTCATCACAAGCGCGAAGCCCGTGGCCATGATGTTCGGCAAGGTGATCTCCTCGTGCCTGGCGGGTCTCACGCAGCTGCTCTGCGTGTTCGGCACGGCGCTGCTCTGCTACCGGCTCACATCCTCCGATTGGGACGGGAACCCGATCGTGAGCTCGCTGTTCGGCATTCCGCCCTATCTGCTCGGCTACATGCTGCTCTTCTTCCTGCTCGGCTTTCTGCTCTATGCCTTCCTGTTCGGGGCCGTGGGCTCCACTGCCACCAAGCTGGAGGACATCAACACCTCTGTGATGCCGATCACGCTTGTGTTCGTCCTCGCGTTTCTCGTGGTCCTGCCCGCCATGACGTCCGGCACGGTGGACAGCCCGCTCATGATCGTCTGCTCCTTCCTCCCGTTCACGTCCCCCATGGCCATGTTCACCCGCATTGCCATGAGCACCGTGCCCGTCTGGGAGATCGTGCTTTCCGTTGCCATCCTGGCCGCATCCGTCGCCGGGATCGGCGTCCTCTCCGCGAAAATTTACCGCGCGGGTGTCCTGCTCTATGGCTCCGCCCCCAAGATCAAGGATATTTTCCGCATGCTCCGCAGGGCATAACGCTTGTTCCCTCCGCTCAATCCCCCCGCTGCTCATTTGGCAGCGCGGGGGATTTTTTTGCAAATTCCCAATCACACACTTCTTATCTAATTAAAATCTACATCTTTTTTAAAAATAGTATAATTTGCCTCTTGACAAACAGATTTCGCGGGATTATTCTATATCCAAGAAATATATCTAAAGTATATTTTTTAAGCAGCTATCCGAATCTTATCCCAAACCAGAAAGGGGGAGCAGGGTTGGACAGCATTGCCATTACCGATGTATTCGAAGCCATGTATGCTGCCGGACGGATCGCACAGGTTGTGCCCCGCTTGCCGGCGCATGTGAAAAACGGGCAGGCGGACATTCTGTTTACCGTGTATAAATTGGCGGGGACAGAGGGAAAAGTTCGTGTAACGGACATCAGCAAGTACAAGCGTGTCACTTCACCCAACATCATTCGTTTGATCAAGAGCTGTGAAGATTCCGGCTATGTCAGGAAGACGAAGGATGAGGCCGACAAACGTGTTGTCTATGTGGAACTGACATCTGCCGGGTTCGATGTGATCCGGGAGACTTTTACGCCGTTTCACCGGCTCGTGGCGGAAAAGATTCAGAAAAAGTACGATGACAGCCAGCTCCGTCTGCTGGTTCACATGATTTACGACATGTATGACGCCATCAAGGAAGCGTCGAATGAAATGGAGAACCAGCTGAAGTAAGGGCAGGCGCACGGGGCGGAGCCCCCGCATCCGAATCAAAAAACAGCAGGCTTGCGGAACCTTTTTAAAAGAAGGAATCGGCAGGCTTTGGGAATTGTACGCTTTTTTAAAAAAGAGGCAGCTTCCGTTTTATGCGTGTTTTTCAAAACCGCGCGCAGGAGGCTTTCTTTCCTGCACCCTTTTTTCTGAAGCCAGGCCGTTTGTGCCTGCACATATAACTTCATTTACACAGGAGGCAAGAAAAATGAGCAACACCAATCTGTCGAAAAAAACGCTGGCCGTTCTGCTGGCCGCCGCCATGGTCCTTCCCGCTGCCGCATGCAGCCCGCAGGGGACGGCTTCCACTGCTCCCAATCCGGATGCTTCAGATGCTTCGGAGGCTTCTTCTGCCTCCGAAGAGGAAACGCCCCAGGAGCCCGTTACCCTTTCCATGATGTGGATGGGCGGAGACACGGCGAACGAAATGTTTGTGCCGATGCTCCAGGCGTGGAACGAAGAAAACCCGCTCATCCAGATCACAGGCGAGCTCTATGACACGGACAGTGAGGAAAAGATCCGCATGACGCTTGCCTCCGGCACGGCGCCGGATATCCTCATGCTCGGGCACGGCTGGGTACCGGGCATTGTAGCGGCCGGAGATTATCTGTGCGATTTCAACGAACAGGATATTTTGGATCTCAGCGGATTCGACGAGGCCGCGATGAAGGACTTCGGCGAGTATGACGGCAAACAGGTTGCCCTGCCGGCTTCCTACGCCACCATCACGCTCTGCGCAAATCTTACCGACTGCGAACGCCTGGGCGTGGAGATCGAGGACGATCTCACCATAGACGAGCTCTATGAAAAAGGCCGCGCGCTGCACGAGGCGCATCCGGAAGCGTATCTCTATATTGTGCATGAGGTGGAGGTTTGGGAGCTGTTCCAGATGCTGCTCAAGCAGGAGGTCGGCGGTTCCCTGTTCAACGAGGATTACACGGTCAATTTCACGCAGGATCAGCTTGAGAAGATTTACAATGTGATTCTCGAAGGGTATGAGTCCGGCACCTTCCAGCCGCTGGCGGAAGCGGTCGCCTCTTCTCCCGACGGCGCCTGCCTGCTCAACGCAAACTGGGTATCCGGCAACGGTCTCATGGTTTCCAACGCGAGCGGCGGCATCATCTATTCGATCTCCTTTGTGGAAAACAATGAGCAGAAAGAGTTCGGCATGTTCACTCTGCCGAAGCTCACGGAAGACAACACATTCGGCAACGGCGTGCTCACCTGCGAAAAGATGTGGGCGGTCAGCAGCGCCAGCCAGCACCAGGATCAGGCGTTCACCTTCCTCGACTATCTTGTGAACAGCACTGAGGCTGTCGATTTCCTGCAGGGCGAAACGCTCGGCGGTGTTTACGCAACGAAAACACAGTTTGAGTATGCGGCGGAAAACGGTTTCAGCAACCCCTACATCACCGAAGCGTATGAAAAAGTGATCAGCCGCGCCCAGCCTGTCTCCAACGCCATCTCCGTCAACACGGATCTGGTGACCATTCTTCAGGATGAGCTCATGAAGGTCTGCTATCTTTCTCTGTCTCCCGCGGACGCGGCTGCCGAGACGATGCCGCTTCTTGAGAGCAAGCTGCAGCAGCTGCAGTCGGAGGCAAATGCCTGACAATCGTGCCGTATCCTCTGCCGGTTTTTATTCCAGATAAGGAGGGATTCCTTTGAAGGCAGTGCGTGCCGGGAACGCGCGCAGGCGCAGGCGGCATCAGAATATCGGGCTTCTCTATATTCTGCCGTGGCTGATTGGGTTCCTGTGCCTGCAGCTGTACCCGTTTCTTTCTTCCCTTTATTATTCATTCACCCAGTACAATATCCTGAATGCGCCGATCTGGATCGGGCTTGAAAATTTCAGGAATATTTTTACCACGGACGCCAATTTCGGGGTTTCGGTGAAAGCAACGTTTCTCTATGTGGCGTTTTCGCTGCCGCTTCGCCTCATTTCCGCTCTGGCGGTGGCGCTGCTGCTGAATCTGAAGATCCGCGGCGTCGGCTTGTTCCGCACCGCCTTCTACATTCCTTCCCTGCTGGGCGGCAGCGTGGCCGTCGCCGTCGTGTGGCGCTATCTGTTCGGCGGCGAGGGCCCCGTGAATCTTGCGCTCGGTCTTCTGGGCGCCGGCCCCGTGAACTGGCTGGCAGATCAAAACATCACAATCTTCACCATTTCCCTGCTGAGCGTCTGGCAGTTCGGCGCCTCCATGGTCATTTTCCTCGCCGGCCTGAAAAATATTCCCGTTGTCTATTATGAAGCCGCGCGTGTGGAGGGCGCCAGGCCGGTCAGGATGTTTTTCAGCATCACCCTGCCGCTCATTTACCGGGTGCTCATGTATAACTTTATCATGGAGTTTATCCGTTCCTTCCAGGATTTTACCGCTGCGTTCCTGATTACAAAGGGCGGCCCGATGAATTCCACTTATCTGTTTGCTCTCAAGCTGTATGAGGACGCATTCCAATCCTTCCGGATCGGGTATGCCTCCGCCGAATCCTGGCTGCTGTTCGCCGTGCTGGTGGTTTTCACCATCCTCATCTTCCGCGCCGGGAATCTGTGGGAATTTTACACGGGAGGCGGTAAAAAGTGACGTCATACCGGAAAGTCAGGCGCGGGGCGGGGCGAGCCGTTGTCTATGTGCTGCTCACACTCGCAAGCCTCATCATGATTTATCCGCTTCTGTGGATGTTCTTCGGCGCCTTCAAATCCAACTCGGAGCTTTTCGGCAGCATGACGCTGCTGCCGGAAGTCTGGGATTTCACCGGATTTGTGAAGGGCTGGGCGGGCTCCGGCTTCTTCGATTACGGCGATTATTTTCTCAACACCTTTCGCATGACCATTCCATGCATTGTGCTGGGCATCGCTTCCAGCATCCTCGTTGCCTATGGGTTCACGCGGTTTCAGTTTGTGGGGAAAAAGCTGTTTTTCACGCTCATGATTGCCACCATGCTGTTGCCGGGCACCACCATGATCATCCCGCGGTATATCCTGTTCAACCAGATTGGCTGGCTTGACACCTATTGGCCGTTTATCATGCCCATGGCGTTTGCCACGGTTGCATTCAACAATTTCATGCTGATCACCTTTTTCCGAGATCTTCCGGAATCTCTCGACGAGGCGGCCACGATAGACGGCGCAAATTCCTGGCAGATCCTCACAAGGATTTATGTGCCGCTGAGCAAGACCTCCATCGTCACGATCGGCCTTTTCATTTTCATCGGAAACTGGAACAACTTCTTTGAACCGCTGATTTACATCAGCAGCCAGGAAAAATTCACACTCCCGCTGGCGCTGCAAATGACTTTCAACCAGGCGCAGGTGGAGTGGAACAGGGCGCTGGCCATGTCATTCTGCGCTGTGGTTCCGCTCGTGCTTCTCTTCCTGTTTGCACAGAAATATTTCATTGAAGGCATTGCCACAACCGGGATCAAAGAATAAAAGGAGGGCGTAATATGACGCAGATGGAACAGGCGGATCAAATGCTGAGAGATGCGCGCCGCACGGCGGACCGCTGGGAGCTGGAGAGCCTTTTCGGCCGTTTTCAGTACTATCGCTCGCTTGTGCAGGGCGGCCGGATGATGGAGCTGTTTTCTGCGGAGAAGGCGGATGTGCGAATTGACCTGGGCAACGGTGTGATAGAGGGCCAGGAGGATCTTCGTGCGTTTCTGACCAGCCAGAAACCGCACCGCGGCGAAATGCACGGCCGCACGCTGCTCAATCCGCTTGTGGAAGTCGCGGAGGACCGCGCCACCGCAAAGGGGCTGTTTGTGGCTGCCGGGCACGATACCTTCGTGAGCTATGAGAAGCCGGATTTCAAGGAATACCCCTTTGCCGCCTATATGCACAAGGACCCGGAGTATCCGCTTTATAAAATGACGCACTGGGTCTGGTATAAATTCGGCGTCGATTTTATCCGGGAAAACGGGGAATGGAAGCTGTGGCACGTGCGGCGCGTGGAGATCATGCGCTGCCCCTACGACGAAGACTGGATTGATTTTTCCATCACCCGCCAGAAGTACGAAATCCTGAACAAGTTCCGCACGCCCTGGCAGGGGCTTACACGGGAAACGTGCGGCCCGCTGAATTTTGTGCCCACGCGCCCTTCCCCGGAGCCGTGGGAGGGCTACACCATCACCCGCCCTGTGCCGGATAACCCGCGCATGCCGGAGCCGTATGCAACGTTTGCGGAAACGTTTGAGTATTGAAAGAAAGGGGAAACAACGTGAAGGAGAAGAAACCGGAAGAGATGACGCTGGAGGAAAAGCTGGACGAGATCGAACGGCTGACCAAACTGGCCGAGGACAAGGCGGAGATTGCCAACCTCTTTGCCGCTTACCAATACAGCCATTCCGTGATTCTGGAGGATGAAACGCCAGACCGGCTCTATGCGCAGCATCAGCCGGACGTGCGCCATGACTGGGGCGGCGGTGTGCTGGAAGGGCTTGACGAGCTGTGCCGATATTATGTGAACAGACCGCGGTACAGGGGAAAGCTCATCTGCCATGCAATCGGGAACCCTGTGATTGAGGTGGCCGAGGACGGTCAGACGGCAAAAGGGTTCTGGATTGCCATCGGCCACGAGACGATCCCTTACCCCAAGGCTCCCACGCTGGAAGGGGACGGCGACCCCTTCGGCCCCCGCACGGAGCCGCCGGACAAGCGCGGCATCCGCAAGATCATCCACTGGGTGTGGAACAAATACGGTGTGGATTTCATTCGGGAAGACGGGCAGTGGCGCATCTGGCACCTGCGCACCTGTGAGCTGATGCGCGCGCCGTATCACCAGGACTGGGTGGATTTTTCCCTGCGCAATCTCATCGACAACGATATGTGCGGCCTGCACACACCGTGGCAGGGGGTGGCTTCCACGCCGCTCAACGCCATGCCAACCCGCCCCTCCGACGATCCGCGCGGGGGATACCGCATTGACGAGCCGCCGCTGGAGCTGCCCCGTCTGCCGGAACCGTATCGCACATTTTCCGAAACGTTTGCCTATTGAAGGAGGAACCTGCATGAGACTGGAAGAACGGCTTGACTCGCTGAAAAGGCGCGTGCAGGCGGCAAAGGATCGCGGCGAGGTTGCCAATGTGTTTGCCACCTATCAATATTACCATTCCCTGATTTACGACGGAAAAACGGTGGAAGAGATTTACGCGCAGCACCAGCCGGACGTGCGCCATGACTGGGGCGGCGTGCTGGAGGGGCTCGATGAGCTTCGCCGCTATTACGTGGACCGTCCCCGGTACAACGGAAAGCTCATCTGCCATTTCCTTGCGAATCCCGTGATTCAGATTGCCGGAGACGGCAAAACGGCAAAGGGATACTGGATTGCGGCGGGGCATGAGTGCACGCCTTACCCCGAGCGGCCGAAGATCACCGGGCCGGACGGCGATCCGGTGGGCCCGCGTCTGGAGGGGCCGGACAAATACGGCATCTATAAGTTCTGCCACTGGGTGTGGAACAAGTACGGCGTGGATTTCATCCGGGAAGAGGGAAAGTGGCGGGTGTGGCACCTGCGCACCAGCGGCATGATCCGCACGCATTTCAGCATGGACTGGATTGATTTCTCTTTGCAGAATCATATCGACGACAGGCTCTGTGCGCTTGCCACGCCTTTGGAGGGCGTGCCTTCCAAACCGCTGAACGCGCCGCCCACCTATCCCTCGCCGAATCCGCCGCAGGGATATACCATTGCGGAACCCGTGGCGCCCGAACCGCGGCTGCCCGAGCCGTATGAATCGTTTGACGAAACGTTTTCCTATTGAATCCTCCTTGCCCGGCCGGTTCCGGGCATGCAGTCCCCCGCGGCAGCGCGGGGGATTTTTTGCGCTTCTTGGGTGGGATGCGCCGGAAATTGTTTGGACGGAACGAAAAACCGAGGTGCTATGATAAAGCCATTCCAAACGGAACCACCCCCGGCGGGCGGCGCTTCCGCAAAAATGAAAAGGGCAGGAGGGTTTCAGACATGACAGAAGATTGGGGCACGATGCTGCAGGAAGGTTCGGCCGGTTCGGAGATCATTCCGGAGAGCATGGAGCTTGTGGATCAGAACGGGGACGGCATTGCAGACGGCGTGATGTTCCAGGAGGACACAAACGGCGACGGCGTGGCAGATACCGTCACCATGCTGTCCGACAGCAACGGGGACGGATACATCGACACCGTCGGCACCGGTGTGGATACGAACGGCGACGGCGTGATTGACAGCGAGCAGCTGCGCACCGACACAAACGGCGACGGCCGGATGGATACTTTTTTCCAGCAGAGCGATTCCGACGGCGACGGCGTGTTTGAATACGCCTCCCTGCGTGTTGACACCGATGGGGACGGCGCGGAGGACTTTCGGTCCTCCGCCACGACCTTCGACACAAACGGCGACGGTGTGCACGACACGGTGCTCTATGTGGAGGATGCGGACGGCGACGGCACGCCGGAAACGGTGCGTGCCATGGACGAAGAAGAGTGGGCGTCGTTTCAGGCGGGCGAGCCGCAGGAGGAGCCGCTTCCGGACAATGAGGGTACGTCTCCGGAAGGCTACGGCGAGGACACTTACGGTGAGGACTCCTATTATTATGAAGGATATGAGCAGTACGATCCCTCGCAGTCCGATCCCTCCAAGGTGGTCGGAGATCCCGCGGGGGACGAAGCCTACTGGGCGTATCAGGGCGAGAACGGCCCCTGCGCTATCTATGCGCAGGTGATGGCGTACGAGGCCATCACCGGGGAGGACGTGGACCCAAAAGAAATGATCGAGGTCGCCGAGGAGAACGGCTGGTACAACGGCGGTACCTCGATGAAGGATATTGACAAGATCCTCGATTATCTGGGCGCCGAAACGGAATACGGCTCCGGCGGCGACCTGGAGGATCTGGCCGACTGCCTGGAGGACGGCGGCCGCATCGTTGTGGCGGTTGACGCCAACGAGATCTGGTACAGCGGCGACAGCGAGATGTTCGCCCCGAATGAGCCGAACCATGCCGTCACCGTGGTGGGGATCGATTATTCCGGCGAGGAGCCCATGGTCATCGTGAACGATTCCGGCATTCCGGACGGACATGCCGTCGCCGTGCCGGCCGACCGGTTCATGGATGCGTGGGAAGACAGCGGCTATACGTATGTGGAAGCATACGCCTGAGCGGGAGAGGAGTGCAGAAGATGAAAACGATCCAGGAGTTTATCCGTCAGATTGGCACGGGCGAGGCGGTCCGCAGCCTGATCCCCATGGGACTCGGCATGAGCTATCCGCTCCTGCGCACGGAGGGAGAGCACCTGCTCGTCACCGTGTTCTACTACCGCTCGAAGGTGAAGCCGCAGGACAAAACGGAGCTTTTTCCGCCGGAATATGTGCTCACGTTCGATTTCCCCAGCGGCAGGCTGATGACCTTTGAGACGCTGCGCGTCGATCCGCGCTGCCGGAACATTGCGTTCGACAAGCCGGCCGGCCTGTTCCGCCACGAGGCGATCCGCGATCTGAACCGCGATCAGTACCGCGCCAAACGGGAAGAATTCTATGAGAGCCTCAACGGGCTGATCGCGTACCTGGGCGGGGAGGGCAGCTTTTCCGCGGAGCAGGAGCAGACGCTTTCCGAGCTGTGCACGCTGCTGTATGAGCCGCCTCTTTATCCGTTTTACCGGACGCTCGCCCGTCCGTTTTTTGAGCGGTTTGTGAAGGCGTGACGGGGGTGCGGCATGTTCCTGAAAAATAAAGGCTTTTTTTCCGAGGAATCAGAGCGGAAGGAGAGCGCCGATATCGAGCTCTACAGCGCTTCCCTGCCGCCGCACGAATCAAAGCTGGCCGAACGGCTTCGTGCGCTGTGCGAGGCGGCCGGGCGCAGGGATCTGACGGCGCGCATCAGCCGCGCGCAGCAGGTTTTGCAGGGCGGCAGGTTTTCCGTGGCGTTCGTTGGCGAATTCAGCCGCGGCAAGAGTACGCTGATCAATGCGATCCTCGGGCGGCCGCTGCTGCCCACGGGCAGCCTGCCCACCACGCACGTGCCTGTGTGGGTGAAGGGCGGAGAGCGGGACGAGCTCTGTTTGAAACTGGGCGCGGAGCGGAAGACGTTTCCCCTCACGGAGCAGGGCTGGCAGGCCATGCAGCATGCGGCGGAACGCGCGAAGGGCGCCGCGGCCACCCTCTCGTGCGTGTGCCCGCGGCTTTCCCAAAGCGGCGCGCTTCTGCTCGACACACCCGGCGGCAACGCACCCGGCGCGGCAGGATTTTCCGAGGCGGAGCGGGCGCTCGCCGTGTGCGACGGCGTCATTCTGGCGGCGGCGGCCGTCTCCCCCCTGGGGGAGACGGAGCTTCGCTTTTTGGAGGAACGCATCCTGCTGCGCACCGCGCCGCGGGCGATCGTCGTGCTGACAAAGCTCGATCTCGTGCGCGAAGATGAGCGAGAACAGCTCGTGCGCGCCGTGCAGAACCGGCTCGCGTCGCTCGGCGCGGAAATTCCCCTCTTTCTTTCCTCGCCCGGCCTGCTGCCCGGCTGGGAAAGTGTTTCCGGCGAGGAAGCCATCCTGGAGCGGATCTCCCGGTGGATGCTGGAGGAAGGCCATGAATCGCGCCGGCGGGCGCGGTTCGGCGCGGAGCTTGCCGCCGTGGCCGGAGAACTGGAAGCGGCGGCGGAAAACCAGCTCGCCGTCCTCTCCCAAAAGGGGGAGAAGGGCCTTGCCGAGGCGGCAAAGCGGAAGGAGACGCTCAGCCGCGTTTCCCGTGTCCAGTGGGGCGAATTGGAGATCGAGCTGCTCGGCCGCTGCAGCGATCGCTTTGCCTGGATCGACGCGAAAACGGAGGAGCGCCGCCAGGATGCGGTGGAACGGCTTACGCTGGAGCTTTCCCACACCTCCAACCCGAAGGAGTGGTGGGAAAACGATTGTCCCTACCGCCTGAAAACGGAGCTCATCGCCCTGGGCAACGCCCTGGAAAACAGGCTGCAAAGCGATTATGTGCGTGACAGGAACTGGCTCAACGCCGTGTTGCGCGAGCGGTATCAGACGTTCGTCCCGCCCGAGGAGGTCGTCCTCGCGGAGAGCGAGCTGTTTCGCGCGCCGGTGGAGCACAGCGCGCAGGGCATGGAGGATCTGCGCCAGTCCCGCCTGATTTCCCGCATCGGCACAGGCGTGGCCACCATCGGCGGCTATCTTCTGAGCAGCCTGTTCGGCGTGTTCCCCATCGGCGTGGCGATCGGCCTGGGCGGCGGCATCCTGTCCGAAGTGCTGATCGGCCGGCGCGCCGAATCGCAGCGCCGTCAGCTCGGCGCCGTGCTGCGCGAACAGACGCCGGAGATTTTCGCCCGCTGTGCGGACGGTGTGAAGGAAAACCTGCGCACGCTGTATCTCGACACGATCCACGCCACGCAGCGCGCCTGCAATGCCTGGGCGCAGGGGCAGATCGCGGCCATCGACGCGGCGCAGGTCCGTGCGATTGATCCGGAAGGGGAGCAGAAACTGCGCCAAACGCAGAAGGAGCTTGCGCAGATCCGGGCTGCTTTTGCCCCGGCGCAGAAGGAGGAGGAAGAGACGTGAACAACACACAGCTTCAGGAGTTTTCGGAGCGGCGCAGGCGGCTGGCCGCCCTGGCGGAGGAGACGGGCAGGCTGGTGCAGCCGCTCACCATGGAGAGCTGTGCGGCCGCGCTGGTCCAGCTGCGCCGGAAGATCGATTCCGACGCCTTCAAGATTATGGTGATGGGCAATTTCAAGAACGGCAAGAGCACGTTCATCAACGCGCTGCTCGGCAGCGAGGTGCTCCCCGCCTACGCCGTGCCCACCACGGCGATCATCAACGAGATCAAATACGGGGAGGAGCCGCGCGCCATCCTCCATTTCCTCAATCCGCAGCCGGAGCAGATCTACGAGGGCCTTCCGCAGGAGGTGCTCGCGCACATCCAGCGCAGCGGGGAAGGGCAGATCCCGCCGATGGAGGTGCCGGTGGATGAGATCGAGGATTACGTCGTGATTCCCATGGGCATGGACCACAAGTCCGCCCTGCGCCAGAGCCCGTTTGAAAAGGTGGAGCTGTTCTGGCCGCTGGATCTCCTGCGCGACGGCGTGGAGATCGTGGATTCCCCCGGCCTGAACGAAAATCCCGCGCGCACGCGCGTCACGCTGGAATACCTCAGCAAGGCGGACGCCATCCTCTTCGTGTTCAGCGCCCTGGCCATGGGTTCCGCCGCCGAGCTCGCCTACATCGAGGACACGCTGCGCCACAACGGCTTTGAAAAGCAGAGCCTGTTCTGCGTCGTGAACCGTTTTGATCAGCTCACCAGCGAGCGGGAGCAGAAGCGCGTGCAGGCCTTTTCGAAGGATCTGCTTGCGCCCTACACGGAGCGCGTCTTCTTCACCTCAGCCTACAAGGGCCTTTCCGGCAAACTGAACGGAGAGGAGGAGATGGTGCAGGCATCGAACATTCCCCAAGTGGAAAACGCGCTCACCGAGTATCTGGCGCATGAGCGCGGCAAGCTGAAGCTGGCCGGGCCGGCGCGCGAGCTCACGCGCATTATCCGCAGTGACGCGCTGGAGACGGCGCTCCCGCAGCAGCGCGCCGCCCTCTCCACCAGCCTGGACGTGTTCCGCGCCCGGTGCGACGAGGCCAGGCCGAAAATTGAAAACCTGCGCGAGCAGCGCGAGATCATCACGCGCAAAGCGGAAGCGATGATCGCGAACCTTCTGCCGGACATCAAGAGCTGTGCCGCATCGTATTTTCACAGCCTGCCGGAGCAGATCCGCGGTTGGGTGAACGAGTACAAGCCGCAGACGAAAATATCCGCCCTGCACGCGAAGCGTGACGGCGAAGCGCTCACCGACGAGCTCGTCACTTTTCTGCAGAACAAGATCGACAGCGAGTCCCGCGCCTGGCTCTCCGGCCCGTTCACAGAACTGGTCAACGAGAAGACAGCCGTGCTGAAAAGCTCGCTGGAGGGCGGCATGGAAGAATTTTACGTCTCGCTCGATGCCGTCAAGCTCGAGATCACGGGCGCCCATCCGGACAACGCGGAGGATCTCCCCGTGTGGAAGCG
>ERZ1643247.2603-NODE-2603-length-13899-cov-7.303308_pt1 | contig 13899 bp, 9 predicted proteins | sample MGYA00579264_ERZ1643247 | MGnify/ENA primary metagenome ERZ1643247 (study PRJEB29033, sample SAMEA4952262) | chicken gut metagenome | biome: Broiler Chicken; feature: Gastrointestinal Tract; material: Caecum | place: Ireland | collected 2018 | study: Broiler... | reverse complement strand
CTCGTGGGAGCGTGGATTGAAATCTTGGACAGCGTTTAAAATATTGCCGGAAGGTGGTCGCTCCCCTCGTGGGAGCGTGGATTGAAATTTGTATACCATGTTTATACCTCCGCTCTCTGCTCGTCGCTCCCCTCGTGGGAGCGTGGATTGAAATCTGCGCTGCACTTTAATAATTCGGCAAGTGTTTCTTGTCGCTCCCCTCGTGGGAGCGTGGATTGAAATCAATAGAAAAGGCAGCCACGCCGATGACTGCCGTTGTCGCTCCCCTCGTGGGAGCGTGGATTGAAATATCTAACATTCCACCGTCTGGCTAACGCCCTGTTGTCGCTCCCCTCGTGGGAGCGTGGATTGAAATTTCAACAGCCGCAAGCTTTATTTCTTTAAGCCTCGTCGCTCCCCTTGTAGGAGCGTGGATTGAAATAATGAGGGAGATACAGAGAGTCTGAAAGCAATGGGGTGCTCCCCCGCAGGAGCGTGAATTAATAAGCTACGGTTATAAAGTTTTTCTCGATTTTCCCCACGAGCCAGATAAACATAACTGGTTTTAAAATACTGTCTATATGTTGCTGCCTCCCATTATCTTCTCATGCCAGCACCCGTCATTTCCTCTCCCCGATATATTCTGTCATATAATTAACAAATCTTCCACGCGGATTCTTCCCAAACAATTTTTCATCATATCGGTTTGTCCCGCCAATCCGGCTTACAAAAAGTAATATTTTTTTAATTGCTAAAGGAATAAATGCCAGTATCAGATCGGCGGCCAGGGCGAAGCCGTCTCCTTTTTGTATAGCTGTATATACTCCTGTGCCGGTACAGCAAATTATCCATATAGCCATATATGGACGATATTTTGCACAATAAGAAAATATACCTTTTATTACAAGCCATATCTTTTTTCTCTTCATGATATTTCCTCCCTGATAACTATCATACTCCTGAAGTTTCGGCAAATCTACTGGAAAGACCGGAATGCGCGGGAATAAGTGCGTATCATGCGTTGAAAGGATATTTAAAAAATTTTGATTTTTTAAAACTTTTTGTAAAGTGCGCTTGTCCAGGTTTATGAATAAAGGTTTTACAGGCATCCTTTAAAAACCAGAATAGTTATTACAAAAGGAGAAAAGATATGAACAAACAGGAAATTTTAAACTATTTGACTGAAAAGAAAAGAATAACAGCGCCGGTTGCGGCTGCGGAGGACAGAGCAGGGAAAGCGAGGCTGAATTACGAAAAGTCAGTGAAAAAATGGAGAGTCGGAATCGTCATATTGCTGATTCTGACAGTGGCATATATATGGTTCTGCTTTACAGGAGATCTTGGCTTGTTTTATATTGACCGCAACGGCATGCCCCAGGCTGGGGGAATCGGCGGCCTGCTTCTCTTCGGCGGACTGTCCGCTCTGCTTCTTTACATAAAGATAAACCGTTATGTAAAACCGGCAGACAGTGAGTGGACAGCAGCACGTAATATGCTCCGTCAGGCCAGGACGAACCCGGAGTATCAGAATGGAGCAAGAGATTTTCCGGCAAAGTTTTATAATTATTACGATATTTCCAGACTGTGGAATATTATCAGTGAAGGAAGGGCGGCGTCTTTAATAGAGGCCTATAATCTGTTGGAGACACAGCAGTTCCAGCAGGATCAGATGGCAATTCAGGAAGATATCAGACGTCTGAACCGGGAGATTGCAGCTGCATCTAAAGTAAATGCGGCAGCTTCTGTGATAACAGCATATAAAACGTCAAAAAGAAAATAAATCAGCGGGAGAATTTAGTCAAAAAAAGAGTCGGATCTGAAAAGAGCCGACTCTTTTACAAGTGTATCTATCCCCTAAAATACGCAAGTCTACATTTTTTACAGTTTAATTACAATGCCGGAAGGATTTATCCGTTATGATCCTTGCAAAGATCAGTCCAAGAGGAAGCGCCATAATAATCAAAAGCGCGGAAGCCAGCCAGGACGCAGAAGGGCTCAGGGACAGTTCGCCCAGATTATAAACCGCACGGTACAGGTACATTCCCGGAACCATGATTACAATGGATGGAACCGTAACAGAGATTCTGGGATAACCCAGCCTCCGGTAAAAGAGCGATGCCAGAAGCCCTGCTGTAAGCGCTCCGATAAATGCCGCTCCTGCCGCCGGACAGGAGGTCAGATCCGCCAGTTCCAGCCGCAGCGTGTTTGCAACCGCTCCGATAACTGCAGCGGTTGCGGCCAGGGGAACGGAGCTGTTAAACATAATGGAGAATCCGAATACTCCGCAGAAACTGGCAATCAGCCGCAGAATAAAAAGCAGGACGGGCGGGATGGCCAGCGCTGGAAAGTCTGCCGGCTCCAGATTTAAAATCAGAGCCATTACCCAGGCTGTGGCTGTAGCGACAGCTATGATCATTACAGCATAGGCCAGACGCTCCAGTCCGGAACGCATATCCAGCTTTGCCAGGTCGATGCCGCTTGTGATAAACGGAAAGCCCGGGATAATAAAAAGCATGGCGCATATGTATCCGGCTTCATGATTTACGGAGAAAGAAAACATTATTTCCGCCAGCCGCAGCGATACCACATAGACAAGACAGGCAAGGGCAACGGAGGAAGAAATACACAGAAAAAGTGTAAAACGTTTCTGGATCAGCTTACATCTGAGAAAATTTCCTATGCCCGCACCTATGAAAGCACAGATCATTTCTATCAGTCCGCCGCCAAGCAGAAAGGTAAACGCTCCGCATGCCAGAGCAGAAGCCAGGCCCAGCATGGCCGGCGTATACAGCCCCTGGATCTTATCGATTTCATCCAGGCGGGAATGTACTTCCTCAAGTGTCATATGAACGCCTTCATTGGAAAAATTTTTAACAAAACGCTCCAGACGGTTCAGTTTGGATGTATTTACGCCGGTATTTCCCAGGGACAAGGACTGAGAGTTGGATTTCTTCCCGTCATAACTTGTATAATCCAGGGACATCAGCCCAACGGTAATTGTACAGGTAAGCCCCAGCTGTCCGGCTACAGAGTTCATGGCGCTTCTGACCCTCCAGGCCCCGGTCCCGCAGGATAAAAGCATCAGTCCGATCCTGCCGACCAGGATGGATTTTTCCGTCAGTCCGGCCTCTACAAGCGGAAGATCTTTGGATCCTCCTGTATAGTCATGCCAATAAACATTCATATGATTCGGACGAATCGTATTTTTAACCATAATCAAATTCCCTCTCTTACATAATTCTCTCAATTTTTCTTTATACCATCTTTATTGTGCAGAATGAGTTGAGAGATGTCAAGGGAAATGTGGAAGAAGAGAAGCGGACGCCGGAGAATATTCTGTGTTATGCATCCGGAAAAATAATTGGTACTGAAGGGGAAAAGAAGCAGTGACAGGCTGAAATTTTCTGAGAACCTGTGCTACAATGAAATTCGGATAAAATAAAAAAATCTGTTCAGGTTAAAACTTTTCCGGATTCCGTCCTGTCTTAGTTGCAGAAAAGAGGTGAGGAACCGGAAAATGAATCTGATTCAATGGTTTGTCCGCCTGTTGAAAAAAGACATGGCGGAATATGAAGTAAAGGCGGAGGAAAAGAAAAAAATATACAGCGCCGTAAAAACAAAACTAAAGAATGAAAATAAAATCTCAGAAAGAGGAGGAAAAAAATGAACTATACAGAGGCAGTCAGCCTTGCCAGAGCAGGCGAAGAAAGAGGCTTTGGCTTTTTATATCAGAATACTTGCAAGAGTAAATATTATCTGGCACTTCAGTATATGAAAAATGAAGATGCCGCGCAGGACGTGCTCCAGGAAGCGTATTTCAGGGCATTTTCCAGGCTGGATACGCTGGATAATCCAGAGGCATTCCCCGGATGGCTGGGGACAATTGTAGCAAATACAGCAAAAAACATGCTGGCGAAGAAGAACCCTCTTTTGTTCTCTGATATTGCGTCAGATGATGAAAATGAAACATTTGAGTATCAGATTGAAGATGAAAATACAGAGAATCAGCCGGAAATGTCTTATACAAGACAGGAAACACAGGCTCTGGTACGTGAGATGATTGACTCTCTTTCCGATGAGCAGAGAATGTGCATTCTGATGTTTCATCTTGAGGGGGCGTCCATCAGCGAAATCGCGGCCGCTATGAACTGTTCGGAAAATACAGTCAAATCCCGTCTGAATTATGGCAGAAAAAATCTGAAGATCAAGGCCCAGGAGCTGCAGAAGAAAGGATACAGACTGTATGGAGTCGCACCCCTTCCGCTGCTTCTGTATCTGCTTCGTACAGAAGAAGCAGATCTGACAGCCGACGGAACTCTTGCGGCAGCAGGGGAAGCAGTGGCGGACCGGGTGTTTTCACCTGCAGCCCCCTGGTCCGGCCAGGCATCATTCCAGCAGGAACAGGGAGCACAGGGAACCTGCGGATCCGGAACAGACGCCCGCCGGGGAATGCCGGGGAACAGGGGAGAGGCTTATTCAGCGGACGGAGCACATTCTGCGGTGAACGCGGCGGCACATACAGCGGCAAAAGCAGGGCTTCTTCATACTGCCGCAGGAAAAGCAGCAGTAATTATTCTGGGGCTTTGTGTGGCAGGAGGCGCTGTATTCTATGGAGCAACACAGTTGAACAGGAAAGATCCGAAGCCGGAAGTGACAGAGAAAGAGAGTGCGGAGGATCAGAAGCAGGGGGCAGAAAGTGTCCGGTCGCCGGAAGAAGTACGCGATGCCCAGTATCCTGTTCTGGTCGAAGGAAATCTGACAAAAGATGAACTGGAATTCGTACTTGCCTGCAGAACGGAAGAACTGGAGGCAGAAGGAACTGGCAGTTCAGATTACACTTATATTCTGAATTCGATGGTTCAGATATCAGACGAAAACGGCGGTCCGATTGAGAATTACGGGGTGGATGAAAACTGGCACGGTCAGTATTCCCTGGAAGATATAAACAGGATGTTTTCCGCGTTTACTGATTATCAGTTTACGGAGGAAAATGACAGTGATACAGAAAATGGAATCAATGTAGAGGGAGACAGACTTGTATTTTCTCCCGCTACAATTAATTACAGTGTGTCTGCGGATATTACGTCGGCAGAGTATACGGAAGACGAAATGGATGTGTACTTTACATATGACTATACCAGATATGCTACTGACGCGTCAGAAGTCACTCCGCCTGTAACGGCATCGAAGAAGGCAGTACTGAAACCGGATGCGAACGGCATGTTCCGGATCACGGACATTGAAGACGCAGAGGAAGATACGGAAAATACCCGGCCGGACCAGGGAAAGACACAGAAAGGAAAGACAATGGAAGAGATCTACGCTGAAGTTCTTCAGTCCGTTGAAGAACAAAAACCGGGATATGAATTCCCGGACGCAGGAGCTCAGGCTATTGGATACCAGTATGTTCTTCAGGACATAGACGGAGACGGGAGAGAAGATCTGATCGTCGGGGCGGAATTTTCAGATGGCATGAATGGAAAATATATTCTGTATGACTGCCGTGTGTTCAGCTGCAGGGAAACAGAAGCAGGATATGATCTGGAACGGATAAGCGGAAATCTTACAGTAAATTCCCTTTATATCGCTTCAGACGGTAACGGCGTCTACAGTATGAACCTGATAAGCGGAGGAACCGGGCAGATACAGGTGAACCGGCTTACGATCCAGAACGGGACATTTAAAGAGGAAGATGAGCCGGCATATGAATTTACTTTGGGAGATGACGCGATGCAGCAGTTTACTGATACAAATCCGGCTGCGGAATGGACAGATGTCTCTGATCTGTCCGGACTCTCCGGCCTGTCATAATAAAATTCTCTCCGCATAATTGTGCAAAAATATGTAACCATTGTACAAGATTAACTGCCGGAACCTTTGTATAATAGCAGTACAGGCGGGAAGATTGTGCCGCCGGGGCAAAAATATAAGGACGGAGGAAAACAGTGTGAATAACATAGAGAGACGGGACAGAGAACTGGCATATATTTCAGATGATTCGGTAATGGAGGAACAGAAAAAGACAAGGAAAATTCTCAGGAGGCTTAATACAATGGATCCGTCAGATTTCGACGGGATCGGTAAAGTTGTGGAGGAACTTCTTGGAAAATCACATAAGGCTTTTATCAATCCGCCATTTTACTGCGACTATGGTTTCCATATTGAGGTGGGAGAGAATTTTTTCGCCAATTATAACTGTACGATCATTGATGTGGCGAAAGTAACAATCGGAGATAACTGTCAGCTGGCCCCGAATGTGGCAATCTATACGGCGGGGCATCCGGTTCATCCCGATTCCAGAAATTCTCTTTATGAGTACGGAATCGGCGTGACCATCGGAGATAATGTATGGATCGGAGGCAATACGGTAATTCTCCCAGGTGTGCATATCGGAAGCAATACCGTAATCGGCGCAGGCAGCGTGGTTACAAAAGATATCCCCGACTGGGTAATAGCAGCCGGCAATCCCTGCAAAGTGATCCGCAAGATCACCGAAGACGACCGGAAATACTACTATAAAGACCGGGAGTTTGACGAGGAAGCATGGGAATACATTCAGACCCATATGAAGAAAATCTGAATTTATCTGTGCCATGGGACTGAATAAAGGTCCGAAAATACTTTGATACAGAGTCAATAGAAATCGTATTCGGAGAGCGGCTGAGGGGATTTTGATCTCCGTTCCGCAGAATTAGTAAAACAACAAAGACAGAACTTTTTCGACTACAGCCGACTGTTTATCCGGTTTCTGCTTTTGAAACAGGCAACTATACCCGTTTTCAAACATCAGTACAGAACACAGTTTCCGTATCAGCCGATAAAGTTCTGTCTTCGTTTCTTCTTCTTTGAATTTGAAATTGTGAGTGGAGAAAACGCAGCCGGGACGGGATGAGGGAGTGATGGAGGACCGTAAAACAGCGCCGGCACTTAGAGCGCGTCCTTTGCGCTCTTATGTACCGCTGCGCTGTGTCCGAACGAAAGTGTGTCCTCCGGCAATCCCTCCTACCGTCCCGGCGGACATTTCTTTACCCACAAATTCAAATCCCCAATGCTAAAAATTTTATTAAAAGTATGAATTTTATGTCAATTCTGAAAACTATGCTTGCGGTGCTATTTTTCCCATATTATAATTTTAAGATAGTTACTGGTTCCCTGATGCAGGATAACAGGATATGTGGTCTGGCTGAAAGGCATCTGCAGTGAAAGGGGACAGTGAGAGCGGATTCCTGGAATCCGCTTTATACATCTGAAAACAGACGGTAAGGAGAGCGGTTTACAATGGGAAAAGTAATCGGGATTGACCTGGGAACCACAAACAGCTGTGTTTCTGTGGTGGAAAATGACACGCCGGTGATTATTCCATGCAGTACGGGAGGGCAGACAACACCCAGCGTAGTGGCATTCACAAAAAAAGGAGAGCGTCTTGTAGGAGCGGCAGCTAGAAGGCAGGCCGTTACAAATCCGGATCGGACGATCAGTTCCGTGAAGCGGCATATGGGGACAGACTGGTCTGTGAAGATTGACGGGAAATCCTACAATGCACAGACCATCAGCGCCATGATTCTCATGCAGCTGAAAAAGGATGCGGAAGAATTTTTAGGGGAGCCGGTAACCGATGCGGTGATCACGGTTCCGGCTTATTTTAACGATATCCAGCGTCAGTCTACAAAGGATGCGGGGCGGATTGCAGGCCTCAATGTAAAGAGGATCATTAATGAACCTACCAGCGCGGCTATGTCCTATGGTCTGGATCACGGAGAACCTCAGAAGGTTATGGTGTACGACCTGGGAGGCGGCACTTTTGATGTTTCTATTATCGAGATCGGGGAAGGCGTAATTGAAGTTCTGTCCACAGCGGGAGACAACCACCTGGGAGGCGATGATTTTGACAGCAGGATTGTAGACTGGATTGTGCGCAACTTCAGGGCCCAGAAAAAGGTGGATGTATCGAAGGACTTTGCGGCTATGCAGCGGATCCGGGAGGCAGCGGAGCAGACGAAGAAAGAATTGTCTACAGCTTCCACTTCCAATATTAATCTTCCCTATCTGACTCAGGTGAAGGGAGAACCGGTGCATCTGGAAATGACCCTTACCCGGGCGGTGTTTAATGAGCTTGTGCAGGATCTGATTGAGCGCACGCAGGCTCCGGTACAGAGCGCGTTAAGTGACGCGGGAATTACGCCTTCTCAGCTTGGCAGAGTCCTGCTGGTGGGAGGTTCCACCCGTATTCCGGCTGTGCAGGATAAAGTGCGGGCCCTTACCGGAAAAGAACCGTCCAGAAATATCAATCCGGATGAATGCGTTGCCAAAGGAGCGGCTATACTGGGAAGTGCGCTTCAGGGCAATGCTCTCACGGCAGCAGGAACAGGACAGAGCCTGCTTCTGATGGATGTAACACCCTTAAGCCTTTCCATAGAGACCGTGGGAGGCGTATCCACGTGCTTGATCAAGCGGAATTCCACGATCCCCACGCGCTACTCCAGAGTATTTACCACAGCTGCGCCCTATCAGAGCAGTGTGGATATCCATGTTCTCCAGGGAGAACGTCCTATGGCGAGGGATAACAAAACTATCGGAAAATTCCGCCTGAAAGGAATCCGCAAGGCTATGGCAGGCGTGCCTCAGATTGAAGTAACCTTTGACATTGATGTCAACGGAATCCTGAAAGTTTCAGCCAAAGACCTGGATACAGGAAAAGCTCAGTCTATTACAATTACAGCGGACGACCGGATGTCTGACATGGAAATCCAGCAGGCAATTCATGATGCCCAGGAATATGCAGGGCAGGATCAGCTGAGAAGAGACGCCCTTGAACTGATCGGCGAGGCACAGAAAAAGGCGGCGGAAGCCCGCCAGATCCTGAAAGTTCAGGATAAGCAGATGGAGAAAGGGCGGAAAAAGCAGATGAAAAAAGATGTATCTGCCCTGGAAAAAGTGCTGGCGAAAACAAGAGTTGACAAAGTTTCAGAAACGGACATGAACAATATCAGACAGACAATGCAGGTTCTGGAGGAGGATATGAATGCTGCAAATTAAACATATCTGTAAAGAGTACAGAACAGGCAGCCTGGTCCAGAAAGCGCTGGACGATGTCAGTCTGAACCTCAGAGACAATGAATTCGTGGCTATTCTGGGCCCCAGCGGCTCAGGAAAGACCACGCTTCTTAATATTATCGGGGGGCTGGACCGGTATGACAGCGGAGATCTGATCATCAACGGGATTTCCACAAAGAAATATAAAGACAGGGACTGGGATTCCTACCGGAATCATACCATAGGCTTCGTATTTCAGAGTTACAACCTGATTCCTCATCAGACAGTTCTGGCCAATGTGGAACTGGCTCTGACCATATCCGGAATCGGAAAGGCCGAGCGGCGCAGACGGGCGAAAGAGGCGCTCGATCAAGTGGGGCTTGGCGATCAGATTCATAAAAAGCCGAACCAGATGTCCGGAGGACAGATGCAGAGAGTGGCAATTGCCCGCGCTCTGGTCAATGATCCGGATATCCTGCTGGCGGATGAGCCCACCGGCGCTCTGGACAGCGATACAAGCATACAGGTAATGGATCTGCTGAGGGAGGTGGCAAGAGACCGGCTGGTCGTTATGGTAACTCACAATCCGGAACTTGCGGAAAAGTACGCGACAAGGATTGTAAATTTAAGAGACGGCAGAATCCGTTCAGATACAGATCCTTTTGAAGTTGACGAAGGGCAGATGGAAGAGCCGGGACACAGAAATATGGGAAAGGCGTCCATGTCGTTTCTGACGGCCCTGTCTCTGAGCTTTAATAATCTGAAAACAAAAAAGGCGAGGACACTTCTGACCTCTTTTGCAGGTTCCATCGGTATTATCGGGATCGCGCTGATTCTGTCCCTGTCTACCGGGGTAAATGACTATATCAAGTCTATTGAAGAAGAGACAATGGCGCAATATCCTCTTCAGATTCAGAGCACAGGACTGGATCTGACCTCCATGATGGCGGAAAGTGCAGGCGGAACGCAGGAAGACGGGGAGACCGGGGAAGTAGAAGTGGCGCAGATGCTGACCAGTATGTTCTCCACAATGGATTCCAATGACCTTGCCTCCCTGAAGAAATTTCTGGACAGCCCGGACAGCGGAATCGGGGAATATACGAATGCTGTGGAATATACTTATGATACGTCGCCTCATATTTACCGGCAGGATGCAGATAATGTGCGGCAGGTTCATCCGGACACTTCTTTTGAGGCTCTTGGTCTGGGTTCGGAATCAGCATCAAACAGCATTATGTCCATGATGATGAGCACGGATGTGTTCTATGAGATGCCGCAGAACGAAAATCTGTATCAGGGGCAGTACGATGTAAAAGCAGGCCGCTGGCCGGAGAATTATAATGAGTGCGTGGTTGTCCTTACTTCCAGAGGCGGAATCAGCGATTTTATGCTGTATACACTTGGCCTCAGAGATTCTGGGGAGCTGGATGAGATGATACAGCAGTTTATTGATGAGGAAAATGTGGATATACCGGAAAATATAGGCTCCTATGATTACGAAGATTTCCTGGGGATTACATTTAAGCTGGTAAATCCTTCAGACTGTTATGAATATGACAGCCAGTATCATGTCTGGAGAGATAAAACCCAGGACAGCGCCTATATGAAAAACCTGGTGAATTCGGGAGAAGATATAACCATCGTCGGTGTGGTACAGCCGGCGGCGGATGCAAACGGCCTGGTGCTTTCTTCCGGAATCGGATATCCGGCTTCCCTGACTACACATGTGGCGCAGGAGGCGGCAGAGAGTGAAATTGTCAGGCAGCAGCTTGCCAGCCCGGATATGAACGTTTTTACCGGAGAACCTTTCGGAGAAGAAAGCGGTGAAAGCAATTTTGATATGGACTCCCTGATTACAGTGGATGAAGAGGCGCTTACGGAAGCTTTTGGCTTTGATGAGAGCTCTCTGTCGGAAGGAATGGCGGGGGCGTTTGACTTTTCCTCTGCTTTTGGCCAGGCGGGTGATTCCCTGGATCTTTCCGGCGCTGTAGATTTAAGCGGTATTGATCTGACGCTTCCGGATATGGGAACTCTGAATCTTGGCGATATCATGGGAGATCTGGATATATCCATATCCTCAGAAGTATTCGGAGATATGGCATCCGGTCTGCTAGCCGGGTATCAGGAATATGCAGAAGAACATCCGGAGGCAGATTATTCCGGACTGGGAGACGCTTTTGCGGCCTTTATGCAGACTCCGGAAGGGCAGGAGATCCTTTCCCGGAATATTCAGGAAATTATCCAGTCCGGAGGCGGCATGGAGATCTCTTCCGACCAGATCCGGCAGCTGTTTCAGGATATCCTTGCAGGATATGCGGAATACGTGCAGGAGATGGAATACGAAGACGCCTACCAGGATCCGGAACAGTTCAGCGTGTATCTGACAGAATACCTGGGAACGGCAGAAGCACAGGCGATTCTGGAACAGTGGGGATCGGAGATCCTGGCAGGCGCGGACTTTACAGTTTCAGGGGAGCAGCTGCAGTCTCTGGCGTCGGAGCTGGCGGCAGGATATCAGACATACGCCCAGTCTTCGGGAGCACCCGATCCCGGTAAAATGGGGCAGTATTTTACGGCATATCTGAATACGGACCAGGCCCGGCAGATTCTGACAGAGGGGCTGCAGGGAGCGGTGGATACCAGCCGGCTGGAGAGTCAGATATCCGAAGCTGTGGAAGGATATATGGGCAGCGCCCTGTCATCCTTTGGCACGCAGATGAGAGACGCATTGGAAGAACAGATCTCATCCGCCATGCAGCAGGCCATGAATCAGCTTTCTGCCGGCATGGAGACAGCGATGCAGCAGGCCATGGGGCAGGTAGGAGACAGCCTTCAGAACGCTGTGAATATGGATGCTGATGCTTTTGCCGCCGCTTTTCAGATGAATATGAGCGGGGAAGAACTGGCGGAACTTATGATGTCCATGGACTCCGGACAGAACGCCACATATGAAAACAATCTGAGGACACTGGGCTATATTAACTTTGCGGAGCCAGGCGGCATTGATATTTATCCGAAGGACTTTGAGAGCAAGGAAGAAGTTGTTCGGATCCTGGATGATTATAACAGCCGGATGGAAAGTGAAGGAAAGGAAGAACAGGTGATTACCTATACGGATGTTGTAGGTTCTCTGATGTCTTCCGTGACGGAAATTGTGGATATAATCAGTTATGTTCTGATTGCGTTTGTGGCGATTTCTCTGATTGTGTCTTCGATTATGATCGGAGTCATTACCTATATCAGTGTACTGGAACGGAAAAAGGAGATCGGTATTCTGCGGGCTATCGGGGCATCAAAGCATAATATATCCCAGGTGTTTAACGCGGAGACATTTATTATCGGGCTGTGCGCCGGACTGATCGGTATCGGACTGACGCTGCTGATTCTGATTCCGGGGAATATGCTGATTCATCATCTGGCGGGAACTACAGATATCAGCGCCGCACTTCCGGTTGTGCCTGCAGTTGTTCTGATTCTTCTCAGTGTGCTGCTGACTCTGGTCGGAGGGCTGATTCCGTCCAGAAAGGCGGCAAAGAGCGATCCGGTAACAGCGCTTCGCACAGAATAGCGATTACCAGAGGAAGAGGCTGGATGACACATGGAGAAAAAAAGAGACAGAAAAAAGTCCGGGTATCCGGACTTTTTTCTATGCGGATTTTTCTGTCAGTCAGCCCGGCTTCCGGGACTGTTTCCCGGTCTGCCCGGCTGCGGGCTCTGCTTTGTACGGCACTGTTTCCGGTAGCAGCTGGGAGTCATCTGTACGCAGTCTTTAAATGCATTTGTAAATTTCCCCTGGGTTTCATACCCTACTTTTGCGGCGATTACGGAAATACTTTCATCGGTTTTTTCCAGCAGTTCCATTGCCTTCTGTATCCGGTATTCTTTCATATAGGCGGCAATGGGCAGACCGTAGACTTCCTTGAAGGTCTTCTTTAAGGAAGCGGTATTGATCAGATACTGTCTGGACAGCTCTTCAATTGTATAACGCCTGTCCAGATGTCTGGTGAGCTGGTCGTGTATGGTACAGATCAGTTCTTCCTGCCGGGACATGCCGGAGGAGCGGCCGGTTTCCTCTTCATCTGACGGGCAGGAAATCCGGATCATCTGTTCAATTATATGATGCAGCAGCTGTGCCTGTTCCGTATCCGCAGCTTTATAATAGACTTCTTTCCCGTGCCGCCGGCTGACAATCAGACCGGCAATTTTCAGCTGCCTCAGATGATGGGAGACGGCAGGACTGCTCATATCCACCAGAGAAGAAAGGTTAATAACACATTCTTCACAGTGACAGAGAAGCCAGAATATGCGGATCCGGCTGCCGTCTCCGAGCTGTTTGAAAATGTCAGCTACTGTCTGAAAATCTCTGGTTTTGGGAATCGCTTCGGATTTATTTTCAAATATCTGATGATGGTTGTGCGGCAAATTGTCTTTTTTCATTACAAAAGCCCTCCTTTGTCCTCTATTGTATCATAAGAAGAGGAAAAAGAAGGGCCTTTTTCACTGTGCTGATTTTATATTCAGCTGACAGGAATCTGTTTTATCTTTCCTGCCGGAAACGGTTCCGTTTAACAGTCAGCCATATAACTGCGGCCGCTGAAGCAAACATAAATGCAAACGGTATAATCAGATTGGTGGTGTCACCGGTCTGTACGGCGCTGTCAGATGAAGTGGTGACAGTATCCGGTGTGTCCGATCCCGATGTATCTGCAGGATCCGAGGAGTCCGCCGGCTTGGAAGGATCCGCCGGTTCAGAAGGATCTGCGGGCTCAGAGGGATCCGTGGGTTCAGAAGGATCTGCGGGCTCAGAGGGATCCGTGGGCTCGGAAGGATCTGTGGGTTCGGAAGGATCCGTGGGTTCGGAAGGATCCGTGGGTTCGGAAGGATCCG
>ERZ1643247.2600-NODE-2600-length-13916-cov-4.126109_pt1 | contig 13916 bp, 11 predicted proteins | sample MGYA00579264_ERZ1643247 | MGnify/ENA primary metagenome ERZ1643247 (study PRJEB29033, sample SAMEA4952262) | chicken gut metagenome | biome: Broiler Chicken; feature: Gastrointestinal Tract; material: Caecum | place: Ireland | collected 2018 | study: Broiler... | reverse complement strand
GAGCCCACCTACCCTTCTGAGAAATACGGTTACATCATTCCGGAGAGCGGGGAAAAAGTTGCGTCCGTTTCTACCTTTAAGGAAAAGCCGGATGCGGTTACCGCGGCGGAATATATCCGTCAGGGCGCTCTCTGGAACGGCGGCGTGTTCGCCTTCCGGCTTCAGTATATGCTGGATAAGGCCCATGAGCGGATGGATTTTACCGATTATCACGACCTGTTTGCCCGGTATGATACGATGACCGGCATCTCCTTCGACTACGCTGTGGCGGAAAAGGAAAAGAGGATTCAGGTGATGCGCTTTTCAGGCCCATGGAAGGATATGGGAACCTGGAATACGCTGACGGAGGCGATGGAGGAGAATATTGTCGGCGACGCCGTCATGAACGAGACCTGTGAAAATGTTCATGTGATCAATGAGCTGAACGTGCCGGTGCTCGCCATGGGCCTTCATGATGTGGTGATTTCCGCCTCCCCGGAGGGAATTCTGGTAAGCGACAAGGAGCAGAGTTCCTATATCAAACCGTTTGTGGACCGGCTGGACCAGCAGGTCATGTTCGCGGAAAAAAGCTGGGGCAGCTTCCGGGTGATGGACGTAGAGGAGGAGAGTCTGACCATCCGGGTGACGCTGAAGGCAGGCCACCGGATGAATTATCACAGCCACCGGCACAGGGATGAGGTTTGGGTTGTGACCTCCGGCACGGGCCGGACGATTGTTGACGGCATGGAGCAGGCGGTAAGGGCGGGCGACGTGATCACGATGCAGGCCGGCTGCCGCCATACGATCATTGCGGAAGATGAGCTGAAGCTGGTGGAGGTGCAGCTCGGCAGGGAGATTTCTGTCCATGACAAACAGAAATATGAGCTTGAAGATGAATGAAAATAAAAAGAAGCCGGAGCCCTTTCTTCTGAAGCCTGCGGGCAAGGACTACCTCTGGGGCGGGAGCAGGCTGAACGACGATTTTTCCAAGGGAATCGACATGAACCCTCTGGCGGAGACCTGGGAATGCTCCACCCACCCGGACGGCCCCAGCACGGTGGCGGGCGGCGTGTTCGCCGGATGGACCCTGAGAGAGGTGCTGAAGGCCCATCCGGAGTATCTGGGCACCCATCCGAGGGGGGCCTGCGTGCAGCCCGGGACGCAGCCGACGCCGTCCGGCACGACTCAGGTAGCCGGAACGCATCCGGAGACCGGGGGAGAGCTTCCGATTCTGATCAAGCTGATCGACGCCAAAAGGGATCTTTCCGTGCAGGTTCATCCCACCGACGCCTATGCCAGAGAGCATGAGAACGGGCAGCTGGGAAAGACGGAGATGTGGTATGTGCTCGACGCCAGAAAGGACGCGAAGCTGATATACGGCCTGTATCATAATGTGAGTAAGGAGCAGCTTCGAAGGAGCATCGGGGACGGCACGGTGGAGAAGTATCTGCAGAAGGTGCCGGTGAAGAAGAACGATCTGTTCTACATCGAGGCGGGCACCATCCACGCCATCGGCGCGGGCATTCTGGTGGCGGAAATCCAGGAAAGCTCCAACCTGACCTACCGTCTGTACGATTATGACCGTGTTGATAAAAATGGGAACAGGCGTGAGCTTCATATTGACAAGGCGCTGGAGGTGGCGGATCTGAAGGCCAGCGCGGAGCCGAGGCAGCCTCTCCGCGTTCTGAAATACCGCCGGGGCTGCGCTTCGGAGCTTTTGTGCCGCTGCAGATATTTTGAAGTATACCGCATGCTGGTCAATACCGAACGGTGCAGAGAGCTGGTGGACTATCGGGCGGACAGTACCTCCTTCCGTGTTCTTTTGTGTACCGACGGCTGCGGAAGCATCACTTTCGGAGAGGGCTCTTCCCTCACTTTTTTCCGGGGCGACTGTATCTTTGTCCCGGCGGATTCCGTCCTGATGAAAATTCATGGGCAGGCGCAGTTTCTGGATGTGAGGGGATAGGAGCGGTGCCCGAAAGCAGTTGCTTTTCGCGGACAAATATTATATGATGAACCTGAACTGTGATAATACAAAGGACGAAAGGGTGGTTTATGCTTATGAAGAAGGGCGGAAAGAGGATGGCGGCTCTGCTTGCCGCCATGATGCTTCTGACGGCGTTTCTGCCGGCCGGCGCGATGCAGATCAGGGCGGCGGAGGTGATCGCCACAGTACATGGAACGATTTTGTCCGGAACCACGGAGGATGTTCTGCTGCTTTCCACGGCGCAGGGAAAGATGGAAATTAAGCTGGATTCCAATACGGACGCCAGCGCGTGCAAGGTCCTGCTTCCCGGCAGAGAGATTTATGTGGAAGTGACCCACGGCTCCGATGCGTGGCTGCATGCGGCGAAGATCACCAGCAGTACACCGGCAGAGGCGAGTACGATCGATTATTCCAGCTCCGTTACCGTGACGGGAAAAATCGGGGACAAAACCCGTGAGGATATTCTATATCTGAATACGGCCCAGGGAGAGATGCAGATCAAGCTGGATTCGACCACGAATATGAATGGCGTTACCGTTCTCGTGGCGGGAAAAGAATATCAGGTTACCTGCGCGAGAGGGTCAGATGCCTGGCTGCATGCGGTGAGCATTTCAGACGCGAATACGTCAAAGGTGACGACAGAGGTGGTAAACGGAGTTTCCGTTACCACAGTGACGGGAAAGGTGACGGACCAGACAAAGGAAAATCTTCTGTATCTGTCCACGGACGGCGGCGTGATGCAGCTGGTGATCGATGACAGCACGGATACGTCTAACGGTAGAGTTCTGGTGCCGGGCCGGCAGGTAACCGTTTCTTTCTACCGCGGCTCGGATGCCTACCAGCATGCTTCACGCATTGTAGGAGAGAAGGAAAGCGCTTCCCAGGTAAGCGTAAATACGGATTCCACCGCGGTCGTGGTTGGAACTGTGGACGGAAAGTCCAATGAAAATGTGCTCTATCTGAATACCAGCGGCGGAATGATGGAGCTGAAGCTGGATGCCTTAAGCAGCATGAGCAACTGTAAGGTGCTGGTCCGCGGAAAGCAGATCGTTGTATCCTGTGCTCATGGTTCCGATGCCTATATGCATGCGGTCAGCATAATAGGAATTTAAACATGGCGGAATGAAGCCCGGCAGTGTTGTCGCAAAGGATAATGCTGCCGGGATTTTCTGCTCAGGAGCAAAGGGTGCTCCGCCAGGGAGGAAAAGATGATTCTGTCTGCATCGAGAAGAACCGATATCCCCTGCTGGTATTCGGAGTGGTTTGTAAACCGCCTGCGTGCCGGATACGTCTATGTAAGAAATCCCATCAATGCCTCGCAGATCAGCCGGATTCCGCTTGGGTCCGATGTGGTGGACTGCATTGTGTTCTGGACCAAGGACGCGGGACCGATGATGGAAAGAATCGGGGAAATCGAGAAAATGGGATATCCGTACTGCTTTCAGTATACCATCACGCCTTACGGGAAGGAGCTGGAGTGCGGACTGCGTGCAAAGGAGGAAATCCTTGATAATTTCCTCGCGCTCTCCGAACGAATCGGCCCAGAACGCATGGTATGGCGGTATGATCCGATCCTCCTGAACGATGAATGGACGGTCGAACGCCACGAGGAAGCATTTTTTAAAATGTGTGAAACGCTTGCGGGCCATGCGGACCGGGTGGTGATCAGCTTTCTGGATCTGTACGCGAAGCTGAGGCGGACGGATCTGAGGGAAGTCGGAGAAGAGCAGGTCCGCAGGCTGGCGCAGGCCGTCGGAAAGACGGCGGGAGCGAACGGGTTGCGGGTGCAGACCTGCTGTGAGAGCTGGGATCTCCGGCAATATGGCATTGAACAGGGCGGCTGTCTCGACAGAAGGCTTCTGGAACAGACCTGCGGCTGCTCTCTTTCCCTGAAGCCTGATAAGGGACAGCGGGAGGGCTGCGGCTGCATGGAAAGCGTGGACATCGGCGCGTATCATACCTGTCCCAACGGCTGTCTGTACTGCTATGCGAATCAGAGCCCTGCCCGTGTCAGGGAAAATCAGACGAAGCATGATCCGGAAGGAGAGCTTCTGTACGGCAGAGTGAGGGAGACGGACCGGATTTACGACCGAAGGGTAAAAAGCCTGAAAATGAAGGAGCGTCAGGGAACGCTGGATGAATGGCAGAAAACTTTGGATGAGGGGCAGGAAACTTTGGACGGGCTACTTGAAAAAAGGCTGTGAAAACAGTATAATCAGCACGATGCGGTCGTTCTGCGTTCTTTCGGAGAAAGGCGCTTCCGGAAGAAGGTTGAGACGGCAAAATCTGAAATGAAAAATGGAGAAGATTATGAGTAAAACAGAAGTCAGAAAAGAACGGGGAAACGGCGGAAGCAATCCGTTCCTGGTGATCTATCACATCATCCAGGGAGCGCTGATCGGTCTGGGAGCGGTTCTGCCCGGCATTTCCGGCGGTGTGCTCGCGGTGGTGTTCGGCGTTTACAAGCCGGCGATGGAATTTCTTTCCAAACCCTTTTCGAGGTTTAAGACTCATGTGCCTCTGCTGATCCCTTACGGAATCGGAGGTGTGGTAGGCTTCCTCGGAATCGCCAACCTGCTGTCCTTTTTTCTGGAAAAATATCCGGATCCTTCCGTGTGCCTGTTCGTCGGACTGATCACGGGCATGCTGCCTTCCCTGTTCCGTGAGGCGGGAGAGAAGGGAAGAAGCAAAGGCTCCTGGATTTCCATGGTGGTATGTATGGTCGTCATTTTCGTGCTTCTGGGCGCGCTTGCGGTATCGTCCGTGCAGATCACCCCGAACTTCGGCTGGTATCTGTTCTGCGGCTTCTGTCTGGCGCTGAGCGTGATCGCTCCCGGCATGAGCTTTTCCACGCTTCTGATGCCTCTGGGACTGTACACGCCCTTCGTGGACGGAATCGGCCATCTGGATCTTAACATCCTGATCCCCGGCGGAATCGGGGCGCTGGTGACGGTAATCTGTTTTGCGAAGGCGGTAAACGCTCTGTTCGATCATTTTTATTCCATCGCGTTCCATGGAATCATCGGTATCGTAATCGCCGCCACGGTGATGATCATTCCTTTCTCCGGATTCACTACCGTTGGAACGGCTGTGGTGAACCTGATCTGCATCGCGGTCGGCATCGTGCTCGCGCTGCTTCTGGACCGCTTTAACAGCAGCGTGGAGGTAAAATAAGAGCGGAAGCGCAGGACGGGAAGCGGCTCCGCTTAAAAACAGGAGGAATCGAAATGGCAAAATGGCTTGACAATGCGGTTTTTTATGAGATTTATCCTCAGTCCTTCCTGGATACCAACAGCGACGGAATTGGGGATCTTCCGGGCGTCATCCGGAAGCTGGATTACATCAGGGAGCTGGGCTGCAACGCCATCTGGCTGAATCCCTGCTTCGTGTCCCCCTTCGGGGACGCTGGCTACGATGTGGCGGATTATTACACCATCGCGCCCAGATACGGAACCAACGAGGACGCGAAGCGGCTGTTCGAGGAGGTACATAAGCGGGGCATGCACGTGCTGCTGGACCTGGTACCGGGGCATACCTCTGTGGAGCATCCCTGGTTTCAGGAATCCATGAAGGCGGAGAAAAACGAATATACGGACCGTTACGTGTGGACGGACAGCATCTGGGAGGCGCCTGAGGATATGGCGAGCCTGAGAGGCATTTCCGACCGGGACGGCTCCTGCGCGGTGAACTTTTTCTCTTCCCAGCCCGCTCTGAATTACGGCTATTATAAAATTACCAGGCCGTGGCAGATGTCGCCGGAGGATGAGGGGCCAAAGGCCACTCTGGAGGCCATGAAGGATGTGATGCGTTTCTGGCTGCGGATGGGCTGTGACGGTTTCCGCGTGGACATGGCTGGTTCCCTGGTGAAGCAGGATGAGGAAGGAAAGGGAACCATCGCCCTCTGGAGAAAGGTGCGCGCGTTCCTGGATGAGGAATTCCCGGACGCGGTGCTGGTTTCCGAATGGGGAGAGCCGGACAAGTCCCTGCAGGGCGGCTTCCATATGGATTTTCTGCTCCATTTCGGACCGTCCCACTATAACGACCTGTTCCGCTGTGAGCATCCTTATTTTTCCAAAGAGGGAAAAGGGGATATTTCCCAGTTTGTGAAAAAGTATGTGGAGAATTATGAAAAGTCGGAGAAAAAGGGCCTGATCTGCATTCCCTCCGGCAATCACGATATGGAAAGAATCGCCTGGAGGCTGGATGAGGAGGATCTGAAGGTGGCGTTCGCCTTCCTGCTTTCCATGCCGGGAGCGCCCTTCCTCTATTACGGGGATGAGATCGGCATGCGCTATCTGCCGGGCCTGACTTCCGTGGAAGGCGGTTTCAACCGGACCGGCTCCCGGACGCCCATGCAGTGGGATGACGGCGTGAACGCGGGCTTCAGCAGCGCCGCAAAGGAGAAGCTCTACATCTGCCAGGATGAGAGCGCTGACCGCCCTACGGTGCAGAATCAGCAGGCGAGAGAGGATTCCCTCTATCATGAGATAAAGAAGCTCATCGCCATCCGGCAGGCCCACCCGGCCCTCTTAAGCCGCGGGGAGATCGAGTTCGTTTATGCCCCGGAGCATGCCTATCCCTTCGCTTATCTGAGAAGCGAGGCGGGAGCGGGAAAGAACGGAGAAAAAATCCTGGTGGTGCTGAATCCCTCCGGCAGGGAGGAAAGCTTCCCCTGTGACCTGAAGACCGGCGAGGTCATTTACCGTTTCGGCGGAGAGCTGAAGGCGCAGGACGGACGGATTGCCATTCCGGCCTGCTCGGCTGTGTGGGTGAAGGTGGAATAACCTGCCAAGATGCATGGAACGAATAGCAGTCTGCCAAAAAGAGCGGAGAGTCCCCCGGCTTGACAGCCCGCAGAAAATGCAGGATAATGTACGCATACCCCTTAAGGTAAAGGAGGCGCGAACGTGAGGCAATGTATGGATGCGGAGAATCTGCACCGGCGGCTGAAGAAGATCATCGGCCAGGTGCAGGCCATCGACCGGATGGTGGATGAGGACGTTCCCTGCGAGGACATTCTTTCTCAGATCAATGCCGCAAAATCGGCCCTGCATAAGGCGGGACAGGTGGTGTTGGAGGGACATATCCAGCACTGCGTGAGAGACGGGATCGAGCACGGAGACGCGGAGCAGACGATCCGGAATTTCACCAAGGCGGTGGAACGGTTTTCCAATATGGGTTAGCGTGACGCTCCGGAGTGGACCAGAAAAGCTGTGAAGAGACGCGGCGTAAGCCGCATTTCTTCACGGCTTTTTTCTATCCTGTGCGGCATGATATTTTGTCAATAAGGAAAAAGACAGGAAAGATAGTTATTGACTGCTCACAATTGTTAGAATATACTAACTATAGTAAGACACGTAAGATAAAATCCGGCATCCGCGGAAAGGGAAGCATTTCCCGCGCGGCCGGGCAAAGGGCGAAGCGGCATGGAGGAAAAGATGGGGCAGGAAGCATCGGAGCCGAAAAAGGCAGGCGGAGAGAGGAAAAACGGTAAGAGCCGAAGAAAGATGGAGGCGCTGAGCTACCGCAGGACGGATATGCAGAAGGAAATGGTGATCCGGAAGCTGCGGGAAAGGGGCTGCCGGATCACGAGGCAGAGGCTGATGCTGATCGACGTCATTCTGGAGGAGGAATGCTCCTGCTGCAAGGAGATTTTTTACAGGGCTTCGGAAAAGAATCCGGGCATCGGCCCCGCGACCGTATACCGTCTGGTGAACATGCTGGAGGAAATCGGAGCGATCAGCCGGAAGAACATGTACCGGATCGATTTCGGACCGGAGGAGACGGGAGAGGAGGCCTGCGCGGTGGAGCTGGACGATGGAACCGTTTTTCCCCTCTCCGGCACTCAGTGGAATCAGGTGGTTCTTTCCGGCCTGAAAAGCTGCGGGTACCTGAAAAAGAAAGGCGTCAAAAGCGTGGTGGTGCACGGAAAGAGGTGAGCGGGAATGGCGAGAAAGGACGGCATTTTTCCGGGAGAATCCCGGCTGGCGGGAGGAGACGGAAGGGTAAAGGTGTACCGGATGGAGTTTGCGGACGGCTGGGGCACCATGACGGCCCATGCGGTGATGGACGGGGTGACGGTGATTTTCGACGATTTTCACACCGCCTCCGGCATACAGGAGGAGGCGCGCTGCCCGGGGATGGTGGAGATTAATCACTGTCTGGCGGGGCGGTTCGAGTGTACCATGCCGGACGGGAGGATGGCATGGCTCGGGCCATGCGACTTCGCCGTCAGCGATATGGGAAGGCCGCCGGTGGAGAGCCGGTTCACACAGGGGCTTTATCAGGGAATCAGTCTGGTGCTGGATATCCGGAGGGCCTCCGTTTCCCTTCAGCGGATGCTGGGCGGGGAAGCGCCGGATCTGGAGGCTCTTTTTGAAGAGCTTTTCGAGCCCTGTTCCTTCCTGCTTCTGCGCGGTGAACCGAAGATCCAGCACATTTTTTCAGAGCTGTATCACGTTCCGTCAGAGGGGCAGAACGCCTACTACCGGCTCAAGACCGGGGAGCTGATGCTTTTTTTACAGGAGAGGAGAAAGCAGATGCGGCGGACGGGCAGCTTTTATTATGGTCTCGACCGGGGACGCAGGGTGCAGGAAATGGGCCAGCGGCTGACCGCCGACCTGCAGGCGCGGATTTCCATTTCAGAGCTGGCGGAGGAGTACGGCCTCGGAGTTTCCACCGTGAAAAAATATTTCCGGCAGATGTACGGGGAGCCGCCCTATGCCTACCTGAAGCGCAGGAGGATGGAGGAGGCCGCCTTTCTGCTGGGCAGGGACGGGCGGAGCGTTACGGAAATCGCGGAGAGCGTGGGGTATCAGAACGCCAGCAAGTTTTCTGCCGCCTTCCGGGATATCTATGGAATGAGCCCTCTGGAATATAAAAAGAAAAGCCGTTTGGAGCAAAACGCCCGTTTGGAGTAGCGGGCGTTTTGTTATGTGTCTATAATCAGGCAATGTGAAGTTAGTTATAACTAATCATTTTATATGACAGGAGGGATTCAAGTGTCAAACGCAAAAGAAAGCAGTCTGAAAAAGATGCTGGCCTATGCGGGCGGCCACAGATATCTGACGATAACGGGCTGCATCCTGTCCGGCGCCGCGGCGGTGCTGGGGCTCGTCCCCTACATCTGTGTCTGGGCGGCGGCCAGGGATGTGCTCGCCGTATTCCCGGATGTGGCCGCAGCGGGCGGATCGGGCGGTTTGGTGAAATGGGGCTGGATGGCCGTGATCTTCGCGGCCGCCAACATCGTCCTTTATTTCGCGGCCCTGATGTGCACCCATATCGCCGCCTTCCGGACGGCGAGAAACATCCGGAGGGCGGGAATGGCCCATGTGATGGACCTGCCGCTGGGGTTTTTCACCGGAAACCAGTCCGGGCGGCTGAGAAAGCTCATCGACGACAACGCGGGGCTGACGGAGGATCTGCTGGCCCACAAGCTGCCCGATCTGACGGCGGCCATTCTTACGCCTGTGGCGGGAATCGTGATGCTGTTTCTGTTTGACTGGCGGATGGGGCTTCTGTGTCTGCTCACCATGGTGCTTGCGGTAGTCTGCATGTGTATGATGATGGGCGGAAAGAACGCGGGCTTTTTCCACCGGTATCAGCAGGAGATTGAAAAAATGAGCGCGGAAGCGGTGGAATACGTCCGGGGCATTCCGGTGGTGAAGGTGTTCCAGCAGACCGTGTACTCCTTCAAGGCGTTTTATGCGGCGATCCAGTCCTACAGCCGGCTGGCCAGCGATTACGCCATGAGCTGCCGGAGCGGGCAGACGGGGTTTCTGACCTGTATCAACGGAGCCTTTGTCCTTCTGATCCCGGCGGCCCTGCTTCTGGCCTCCGGCGGAGATGTGAAAAGGGTGCTGGTCAATTTTATTTTTTATTCCCTGTTCGCTCCGGCCTGCGGAGCCATGATCAACCGGATCATGTACATGAGCGAGGCGGTGATGGAGGCGGACGAGGCCATGGGGCAGCTGGAGGAAATCCTGAAGGAGGAGCCGCTGCCGGAGGCTTCGCGGCCACAAAAGGGGCAGGGCACACAGGTGGAGTTTGAACACGTTTCCTTCACCTATCCGGGCGCGGCGCGACCCGCCCTTTCAGACGTGAGCTTCATCGTCCGCCCGGGAAGCACGGTGGCGCTGGTGGGGCCGTCCGGCGGCGGAAAAACCACGGCGGGCAGCCTGATTCCCCGCTTCTGGGATGTGACGGCAGGACGCGTGACGGTGGGCGGCGTGGATGTGCGGGAAATGGACGCGCAGGCGCTGATGCGGCAGGTGGCCTTTGTTTTTCAGGATACCAGGCTCTTTAAGCAGAGCATCCTGGAAAACATCCGTGCGGCAAGCCCGGAGGCTTCCAGAGAACAGGTGATGGAGGCGGCCCTGGCCGCCCAGTGCGGGGATATCCTGGAAAAGCTGCCGGAGGGGCTGGATACGGTGATCGGCACGAAGGGCGTCTATCTTTCCGGCGGCGAGTGCCAGAGAATCGCGCTGGCAAGAGCGATCCTGAAGGACGCGCCCATCATCGTTCTGGACGAGGCGTCAGCCTTTGCCGATCCGGAAAATGAGTACCAGATTCAGAAAGCCTTCGAGACGCTGGTGCGGGGAAAAACGGTGCTGATGATCGCGCACCGCCTGTCCACCGTTCAGAACGCGGATGAGATTCTGGTGCTTTCGGACGGCCGCATCGCGGAACGGGGCACGCACGGAGCGCTTCTTGCCGCAGGCGGCGTTTACGCCGGCATGTGGGCGGATTATCAGAAGAGCGCCCGGTGGAAGGTTGGAAAGGAGTAAGGTATGACACAAAGACTTCAACATCTGTTTGCCCTGAGCGGGCAGGGCGCAAAGGATCTGGTAAAGGCGGTGGTCTGGTGCTTTCTGTGCAACATCAGCCTGATGCTTCCGGTGGGCGTCACCATGGCGGCGGTGCAGTATCTGCTGCAGCTTCTGGAACGCGGCGGAGAGACCACGGACCGGTTCTGGCTGTATACGGGAGCGGCGGCTGCGGTGCTCGTGCTTTTGTTCGTTCTGCACTGGTTTCAGTATGCGTCCCTGTACCTAGCCACCTATAAGGAGAGCGCCAACCGGAGGATATCCCTGGCGGAGACGCTGAGAAAGCTTCCCCTTTCCTTTTTCGGAAACCGGGATCTGAGCGATCTGACCTCTACCATGATTTCCGACTGTTCCAGTCTGGATCAGATGTTTTCCCATTATATCCCGCAGCTTTTCGCCTCTGTTTTTTCCACTCTTTTCATCGGGGTGTGCATGTTTCTGTGGGACTGGAGGATGGCGCTTGCCGTGCTGTGGGTGATTCCCGTGGCGGTGCTTCTGACGGCGGGCTCCAAAAAGCTGCAGGACAGCTTGGGCACCGCGAACATTCTGACCAAACGGGCCGTGGCCGACTGCATCCAGGAGGGCCTGGAGACCGTCCGGGACATCCGCTCCTGCGGAAGAAAGGAAGCGTATCTGAAGGAGCTGGATGATAAACTGAAAACCATGGAAAAAAGCTCCATCCATGCGGAGCTGGTGACCGGCGTTTTCGTCTGCTCCGCCCAGGCCTTTCTGCGTATCGGGCTGGCCACCACCATCCTGACGGGAGCGGCCCTGCTGCTGGCAGGAGAGCTGAATTTCCTGTTTTTCCTGGGCTTTCTGTTCGCGGCGGCAAGGCTCTATGATCCGCTTGGCATGGTGCTTCAGAACATCGCCGCCACCTTCAGCGCCAAACTGAAGATCGAGCGGATGCGCGCCATCCAGGAGCAGCCCGTACAGGAGGGAACGGAGCGTTTTACCCCGGAAAACTATGATATCACGTTCGATCACGTCGGCTTTTCCTATCATGAGGGAGAGGGCGTTTTGAACGATGTGAGCTTTACCGCGAAGCAGGGGGAGGTGACCGCTCTGATCGGCCCGTCCGGCGGAGGAAAATCCACGGCCGTGAAGCTGGCCGCCAGATTCTGGGATGTGAACGCGGGAAAGATCACTCTGGGCGGAAGGGACATCTCAGGCGTGGATCCGGAAACCCTTCTGAAATATTATGCGGTGGTTTTTCAGGATGTGGTGCTGTTTCGGGATACGGTGATGGAAAATATCCGCCTCGGACGCAGGGGCGCGACGGACGAAGAGGTGATGGAAGCGGCGAAGGCCGCCCAGTGCGATGAATTCATCCGCCGCCTTCCGGACGGCTATCAGACCCTCATAGGAGAAAACGGTTCCACCCTTTCAGGAGGAGAGCGCCAGCGAATTTCCATCGCAAGGGCCCTTCTGAAGGACGCCCCTGTCATTCTCCTTGACGAGGCAACGGCAAGCCTGGATGTGGAAAATGAAAGCGCCGTTCAGGAAGCCCTGTCCCGCCTGATCCGGAACAAGACGGTGCTGATCATCGCCCACCGCATGCGCACGGTGGCGGGAGCGGATAAAATCGTTGTCCTGGAAAACGGAAAGACAGTTCAGCAGGGCAGCCCTGCGGAGCTGATGGAGCAGGACGGACTTTACAGACATATGGTACGGATTCAGCAGGAAAGCGCGGACTGGACCTTATAATAACGAAATGCGCCGCGGCGGGCCGCTCCTTCAAAAGGGCGGCCCTTTTGTGGATCGAGCCGAGGGAAGGGGACGGAAAAGGCGCTTTACGCTGTTGCTACAGAAGACAAAATAGGATAGACTGTATCCGTAACTGCAATGACATCCGATGCCGGTCCGCTTCGTGAACAGGAAAAGCCGGACGTCAGGAAAGGGGTCTGAACAACAGTAGGAGGGACAACATGAGATATGAAATTAAGGGGGATACGCTGCCGGTAGCGGTCTGCAGCCTGCAGAGAGGGGATACGCTTTACTGCGAGGCCGGCGCGATGTCCTGGATGACGGACGGAATCCGGATGGAAACGGAGGGCGGCAGCATCGGCAAGGTGTTCGGGCGGATGTTCTCCGGCGAAACCCTGTTCCGCAACCGGTATACGGCGGAGCGGGACGGTGAGATCGCGTTCGCATCCAGCTTCCCCGGCTCCATCATCGCAGTGGAGCTTTCCGCCGGAAGAACGGTGATCGCGCAGAAACGGAGCTTTCTCGCCTGCGACGCCGGCGTGGATATGGAAATCTTTTTCCAGAAAAGACTGGGAAAGGGCTTCTTCGGCGGCGAAGGCTTCATCATGCAGAAGTTTTCCGGAAACGGAACAGTGCTTCTGGAAATTGACGGCTGTGCAGTGGAATATGAGCTGGAAGCGGGACAGCGGATGATTGTGGATACGGGACACCTCGCCATGATGGACGGCACCTGTTCTATTGATATTGAAATGATCAAAGGCGCAAAGAACATTTTCCTGGGCGGTGAAGGCCTGTTTAACACCTGTATCAGCGGCCCCGGAAAGATCGTGCTTCAGACCATGCCCGTCCAGAAAACGGCCATGCAGCTTTACCAGTTCATGCCCCATTCCAGCTCCAACTGACGCGGAGAAAGGATGGAAGAGCGGGCGGGACAACGGATAAAACAGCGCGAGATCGCCCCTCTGCCGCATGCGGCGGAGGGGCCCCAGGCGGCAGAGGCCGCACGTTCCCCGCTTGCCCTGCCGGCGGGCGATACCGTTTGGCAAGTGAGATAAAATATCATTTTCTTTTCAAAATTCATTTGACAGAGGAGAAAATCCCGGATATACTGTAGGTAGTTAGATAAAACTAACCAATCAGACCACATACAAACATACGAAACGAAAAAGGGCCGGACAGGCCCTTTTTTGTTGGCAGAGCATTGTGTTGAGGAAATTTCTCATTAACTGGGAAATTGCTGGAAAATCCCGAAACAGCGGCCTATAATTATCAAGTATCGCAGGGAAGCGGGGAAGAAAAGAACCCCAGAGCTTCCCTGTCGGTCTGTCCGGCGGACGCTGCGCCGGCAGAGACATCCGGAAATGGAGAAATCACCTGCGTGATTTCTCCTCGCGGCCTCAGCGTACCGCTTCGGCATG
>ERZ1643247.2598-NODE-2598-length-13925-cov-25.307859_pt1 | contig 13925 bp, 14 predicted proteins | sample MGYA00579264_ERZ1643247 | MGnify/ENA primary metagenome ERZ1643247 (study PRJEB29033, sample SAMEA4952262) | chicken gut metagenome | biome: Broiler Chicken; feature: Gastrointestinal Tract; material: Caecum | place: Ireland | collected 2018 | study: Broiler... | reverse complement strand
GGATGCCGTCGTAATCGGCAGAGGGGTCTTCGTCCAGCGTTAAAAGGATTTTCGGATAATGGTCGCGTATCTTTTGCAAAGGCAAAAGCTCTCTCTGCAGCGTGGATTGCTCACGCACCGTCGCCGCCACCTGATAATACCTACGGCTTTCCCTTTATAACATCTATTAAACTTTCTTAATTGACGGTTCGACGTAAAGTTTTACAAAGACTGTTCATGCCACAAAAGGACTGCAAGCAAATAATTTATATTTCGTTTTTGTATTTAAGATTGATATAAGGCTCATATCGTTTTTGCGATACGGCTTTCATTTCCACCGCGATCCGTTCCCGTTCCGCTTTGTTAATCACGCACACCGCAACGACATCCGTTATTTTTACATTCACAACTTCTCCGCTGCGGGGACAGAGTATATCCGTATCTATTCCTGATTTTCCTTTACATAACTTGTGTACGCATATTTCCTTTACGCGCATATTCAATCAAAAAAAATTTATGATCAAAACAGCACCGATTCCGAGCACAATACCGAAAATATTTCTAAGTGTAAGTTTTTCCTTAAAGAAAACCTCCCCTACTACGCTAGTAATAATAATGCTCATGGCGCTGGATACGGTAAACAATACCACCGATTCCACCGTTCGCGCAAGCACGGTAACAAGCAAGTTGATCGTAAAAATCGCGGCGGCCAAAAGCGCCCCGAAAAGATACAGTTTTTTGGAAAGAAGCTGCGGTCTTCTTCTGTCCTTAATGCTTAGCACACAGAAAACCGCAAACAAAATAGCTGCATTCAACCCGAAAGAAAGAAAGGAAAATAGAGAAACATTGCCGTCCGGCACTTTCAGTGCAAAAAGTTTTTGTACTACCATGACGGCACCGTTTGCCAACAGATTCAAAATAAGCATAATCAGCGTTTTTAATGAAAACCCCAGATATGCTTGCTTGGAACCTGAAATAAGCAAGTATACCGATACGAAAAACACGGCAAGCCCTAGCCACTGAAAGACGCTCATCGGCTCATTAAACAGAAATATTCCGACAATACATGGCACAAAAAGCCCGCCGGTCGAAAACATTGTTAAAAGTATAAGAGTTCCGCCTTTGACCGCCTGTAAACTGCTAAAAAGATCGAGCGTAAAAAGCGCCGCCATCGCGACCGCGCAAATGAGGGTCATTGCATTCCAGCCGCTGAATCCGGCAATACATAGAGATATTAAACCAAATGCCGCCGATACGAGCTGATAATATGCCCCATAATGAAAAAACGTAAATCGATCTTCTATCAGTACACTCGCACGTTTACTGCAATTGGACTGTATTACGCGCATACATGCGATGATCGCGAAAAATAAAATTGCCATAGTTAATAATATAATTTAAGATAAAAAGAGGCCATAGCCGGAACAGGAACGTCGAGCAAAGTATATTCCCCTGCCCTTTCGGGTTCGCACTCCTTTTTCTGCCGCGCGCTTACATAAACCGCACGCCTGTACTCCTTTGGCGTTTGGAATTTGAAGAACGGATACGCGTCGTCGGAATAATTGCATACTGCCATCACGTCAAAATTTTCACCCGCAAAAAGATACGGAGCAACATTTGCCGCTTCCGTATGTACCGTGCAAGACGTACTGCCGTAAGCACGTACCGCGGCATATATGGCTCTTTCTCTGATCGGCGAATATAATCCGAACGGGTATTCCCGTTCGGTATACGGAATCAGGAACACCTTGCCGTTTATCGTACAGAGCCCGCTTCCGACGCAAGAATGATCGTAATTGTAAATCGCGGTATAATTATGTACCACCGCGTTTTCCGAGAAACGGACACATACATAATCCCCTGTAAAATATTGGCAAGAAGCGCGCTCCTGCGGTATACGCGCGAGTTGCGGCATTACACACTGCTCGTACGAATATACACCCGAACGTTCCGGCAAGACCTCAAAAGACTCGACTCCCGCAAGCTCCTTCAAGCCTCGCTCGGCAAGTACCTGCAAAGAGGTTCCCGAAAGCAATACAAAATTGTCACGAAACAGGGACCGTATTTCTTCGTCGGTAAAGCAACGGAGCACTTCTCCGCCGACCGCAACTGCTCTACCCTTTTCCTTGCAATCCTTTGTATATCGGAAAGATATCCCCATGCCGCTGAGCACGCCTGCAAACCAAGTATCGGCGGGTACCAAGTCCGAAATTTTTTCTACTCCATATTTTTTATGGAGGGGCGAGCATTCACTGACAAGCACAGAAACCCCTTGCAAAGAAGAAAATCTGCAATTCAACTCATAAAAGCTTTGGAAATAATCCTTACGCACGGCAAGCTCGTCGGCAAAGGATTTGCCATCATATATCCCGTTACCGTTAAATTCAAAAATATCCAAAGTTTGCCCTTCCATACAGAGAGGCAAAGCCATCTCCGTTTGAAAAGCCGTAAAATGCGCACTTTTGGAGTAGAGCGTCATCGGGAAATTTTCGATCTCTCCAACCACACGTTGGTCGTCTTCAAGCATAAAACGCCCGAGCATAAATCCGGCATTAACGTACCACGAATATCCGAGAGACGATGCCTGACGATAACAGCCAAGCGACAGACGATTGAGAGAGGGAGCTCGTTTGGAAAGAATACTGAACATTTCTTTCTGGTCACGTCCTTCCGCCATATACACGGCGGTGCTGCTGGTCATCAGCCCAAAGCCGTCCTGCACACCATTGAGACTGTCTACAATGTATTCAAGCGTATCAGTCATAACGTCATGATTAACTTTTAAATAAGCCGCCCGATACCCCGGCAGATCTTGCGTTACCCCGCGGACAAATTCTTCGCGAGAAACCTCTTTTCCCAATGCCCTGCAATACAAACGCATATGCGCATTGCAGAAGCACCCGCCGTCGGCAAGCGGCTCATGGTTGTTCACGCGAAAATCATCTTCCAACCACATTGTTTCGGGACAAACACTCTCCGCATAATACCGCAGAAGATCGGTAAAATACGCTCGCCAATTTTTGCTGAGCGGGCATACAATATGCATGGCTTTCCTACCGTTACAGTCGACCATCACGTCAAAATCCTGCCCCTTTTGCAGAGGCCTTCCTCGGTCGCCGTGCGAAATCGTTATCCATGGATTGAGCGAAACGCTCACGCCGATTTTGGCGAGTTCTTTTCCCGCCTTTTCTATCTCGCGCATATACGGGGCCGCCTGTTCCTTTGTTACATGCCCGTTATTTAATTCCTCCGCCGCAACAAAAAACATAACGTCGTCGATTTTTGCCTCTCTGCAAAAATCACACAGCGCCCGTACCCTCTGCTTTGTATCCGTAGCGGGATCGAGCGCAAACCGAAGAGAATAACGATACTTCTTTTCCATAAACACTCCGCAGGCGCGCGCCATTACAGCGCGCGCCCATCTTTATTCATTTACCGTTATTTTATGCCGCCTGCTTTTCAAACCCGATGTTTCCAACATAAATTTCCTGCTTGCCGGCCTGAACATTATCCGTCCATGTGCGCAGCAACTGCGTACCGCCGTCGGCAAACAGTCTCGTTTTCAAATCATCGGAAAGCGGAACCGAAACCTTTATCCATGTATCGGCCTTAGGAATACCCCAATTATTGCCCGTGCCGAGTAAACCGTCGAACAAAGCAACGCCGTCATCGGCAGATGCACATACCCAAATATAAAGATGTGTATAGCCTGCTGTTACCGCCGCATCATATACCGCAGCGTCAATTCGCGGATCGATCATATACTCCGCATTGATATGTGCATAATCAGAAGCGACAAATTTAATTGCGTTGCCGTCGTATTCTCCGGCAAAGCCGAGGGAAGTCATCTCTTCGGACGAAACAAATTCGCTCTGTATTGCCGAATTGAGATTATAGATATAATTCCCTGACAGATCGTTGTTGATGAAGACCACCTCGCTTTCCTGTATCGGAGTCGTATCCTGCGGTCCTTCGGAAGTTGCATAGATGCCGTCGAGATAGACCTTCACATTTTCTTCAAGCTCGCCGTGAATACGGGAAAAGTTTGTTCCGTCGGCAAAGTCTTTGAAAGATCCGACAAATTCGTCTGTAATGCGCAAATAGTAATCGTTCCATTCATTATAAACGATTTCGGGGAATGACAGACGACCTATATTGCTATGACCATACCAAAGATTCTTCACGCTGCCGTCGTCGCCGTCAAAATACATGCGCATCACCAACCAACCGGCATCTTTATAACGGGCAACATCCTTTACGATGGGCATCACGCCGAAATAATCGAGCGGAAATTCTGCGTCGACACCGCCGACGAGATCGTAAGAAATAACGCCCTCTTCGCCTAAAACACTTTCATACCATTGATAATTCTGTGCATATGCCTCGGAATACGTGCGCGTCGCCAAAGATACCGACTCGCTTGAAAGCAGATTCCACTCTCCCTCCTGTACGCTGACCGCTTCAAATGTAAACGACTCATCTCGTTTATTCCCTGCGATGTCCTGCGCTGACGCGTTATAGGTATACGTACCGTCATTTTCGGGAACGACATATTCGCCGATATCGTCCTTCTCCTTTTTAAGCGCTGTGCCGTCTTCTGCAATAACCGTTACAGTGCATTCGGGCGCAGTTTCGTCAAATTCTTCGTGCACGCTGACCGCAGGCAGATAGTATTTTTCCCCTGCGGCAACAAAAGTCACCCGCTCTCCGATAGTAATGACGGGCGCCGTGCGGTCAACCACTTTTAAAGTGACCGTCATCGTGTTTTCATGCCCTTCGGCCGTATATACCACCCGATAAGACCCCTTTTCGCTTACCGTAAAAGAATTGCCCGTCACGGTAACCGGCGTATCGTTTATGCTGACTTCTGCCGACACATCATAGGTATTTCCGTCTTCATCGGAAACGGTCGTCATCAAACGATAATTCGTCGCAGCTTCGCTTGCAAAGGGATAAAGATATTTATACGTTTCCTTATCCTCATCATATTTGAAGTCCCCGGGTTCTTTGTTCGGCCGGAAAAGCGATTCAAGAACCTCCAAAGATTTTAATCTTCCTTCCGAGGCAAAAATAGCCGGAGATTGCTGCTCTCCCGAGATCCCGTAATAAAAGTCGGTATATTTCGACATGCCGTCGTACTGCGCCCACCAAATATTGAAAAGAGGGGCCCAATAACCGTCGTTGTTGTTTGACATGATCGCATAGCCCGAATCATAATCGGCATTGTTTGTATTGCTGATCACATCGCATACCTCTACAAGTTTATTTGTGGTGAGCGGCACCTCTAATCCCAGCTTTTGCAAAAGGGTTGCGTTGTATATAATACCGTTCATACCGGACGACCAGGGAAATGCATAATATACATTTGCTTCGTCGGTACTCTCCTTCGGATAGCGGCTCGCGTTTTCCGCCCAGTCAAACATTTTCCCCTCTACCGTCACGCCCGGCTCGCCCGGAACCTCGCTTTTATAAACGGTCTCGGTGATATTGAGCAACTGCCCGCGCTGCTCGCAGCCGTAACCCGCGATCCCAACTCCGAACAAAATATCGGCCGTATTCGCGTTTTCTCCGTAGCTGAGTTTATTGTGGGCCGTCACGTCGAGGTCATCGATCTCCGGAGAATAGTCAAACGAAGGATATTTTTCCTTGACCCAATCCTGCCGGGAAAATGTTTCAAGCGCTTCGGTCAGCCAAGATGTCCCGTAGCCCTTTGAAAGGCAGTAAACTTCCAAAAACTGATCGGTATCCTGAATCTTCTTGGCACATCCCGCAAATCCTGTTACGGCGAGCGCGCTCGCCAAAGCTATCGCAACAAAAGTCTTTTTCATAAAACCTCCTTATCCTTTTAATCCGCCAACCGTCATGTTCTGCATGAGCGAATTGGAAAATATTACAAATATGATCGCCATCGGCAAAATCGAAATGATAATGCCCGTATAATACAGCGTTTGCCCGCCGAAGCGTACAAAAGTGAGAGAGAGAAGATATAACCCGGAAGCGACCGTCGGAAAACTCGGAAGATACAGCAGCACATTGGAATAATCGTTCCACGCCGTTATGACCGCCGTAATGATCATCGTACCGACAACGGGCATTGCCTGCGGGAGCATGATGCGGAAAAAAACGGTATAGTGCCCTCCCCCGTCGATAAATACAGCTTCCGCATAATTCCAACTGATATTTTTAAAAACTGCATAAGCGATCAGAAAATTTGCAGAAAAGCCGTAAATGCTCGTGATGAACGCATATAAGGGCGTATCGTACAGATTCAAGTCTCGAATAAGTTTAAAATATGCCCCGCCAGAGCCGACGATCGGAACGGATATACTGAAAATAATCACTCCGTACAAAAAACCCTTTCCCCTGAAATTGTATTTCGACATACAGTACCCGACCAGCGTAGACATATTCTCGGGCAACGCGAAAGGATCGAAATTTGCAAGTTGCAACGCATATTCGGTAGAATCTTTCAATGAATTCATGAGAAGCCAAAATACAGGAAACAAAATACTCACGGCATACAACACAAAGAAAATACCGACTATAAAGAAAAGTATCTTCTGCGCAACGCTGCGTTTTGTGAGCACATAATCGGCACCAGCTTTTTTTCTACGCAATAATAAATTTTTCATGTGCGCGCACCTCAATATTCCACAGCAGGGATTTTTTCGAGCAGCCATTTTACGATGAGCGCGAAAGGCACTACCACCGCCGTAAAGCAAAGTCCCGTCGCTGAAACAATGCCGTATCTACCGGTCCCGCCGTAATTTCCGTTCCCATACATTTGACTGAACATCCAATAAGAGATCGTGCTCGTGTGGTATTGATTGTCGGGTTGCAACAACAGTACGTTTGCTCCCGCCGAAAGGATCGACGTACAGGAAAGAATAATCAGCGTGGAAAGCGTCGGCCAAATAAGGGGAATGATAAATTGTACTATTTCGCGGAACGGTCCGCACCCCTCGATTTTTGCCGATTCTATTATTTCTGTGGGGATACGCGACATTCCGCCGTTGATAAGCAGGATACAGCTTGCAAAGCACGTCCAAATTTCATAAAAAAGAATGGTGGGCGTTGCCGTACTTACCTGTGCAAGCAAGCCTTCATTTGCCAATGGAATGCCGAGCATGTCGCATAATTTGCCGAGAGGCCCCATCGAAGCGATAAATTCTTTAAAAATGCCCGTAAGTGCAACCACGGGTATGATTGCAGACATATAGAACATTATGCGAAAAAATCGATAGCCCCATATTTTTTTATACAAAAAGTAACAAACAAAAACGACCAATGGTAGCCTGATAAAGACGCCGGCACTGAAATACAGGAGCGTGTTGAGCGCGGAAATTTTCAGATCCCCATCGGTTGCCGTCAAACTTTCAAAAAACTGCGTAAAATTGATTGTAGACCATTGGCCCTGCATATCTTGGAAAGCGAGTAAAAATGAACTCAAATTCGGATACAGCCAAAACAATAAAAAGGTTGCAAATGCTATCCCGAGCGACGGGATAAGAAAAGCAGACTGTCCTCTTACGCCGCCTTTTAATAGTTTCCCTTTTTTCATTCGGCTCCTCCCGGTAAAGAAAGAACGTCGTTCTTATTCCGCAAAATCCACTTCCCGTTGGTAAAATCCGGTATCGCGACAGGCGCGCAGCCAAGATCGATAGATTGTTCGGAAAGGCAGCTGACCGACATCCAACTCGCCGCATCATAGACGTCGAGCGGCATTTCTTTGCCGTTAAGCGCCTTATCGATGAAGGAACGAAGCATGATCGCATCCATGCCTCCATGTCCGCTCTTGATCTCTTCATCAGTAATCTTCAACCATTCTTCCGGCAAAAACTTTTTTTCATAACGCGAAGCACTGCCGAAAAATTCTGAAATTGCTTTTTCCTCGGAACAATCTTTGTCTTCTATCACGGCGTCGATAGTCTGCATATAAAGCCCCTTCGTTCCCCTCACCGTAAATTCACGGTCATAAATCCGAGGGAGCGTGGTATCGAGTCTGAGTGTGATCGTACTGCCGTCGGCGCAACGGATAACCGTATTTACAACATCTCCCTGACGAAACGGCCCGTATTTATAGAGCGCTTCGTCCTTCCTATCGCGTATATAATCGGCCATGCCCGCCGAACGGGACGCAACCGACACAAGCGAAAGCAACCTGTTCCCCCTGTTAATGCCGAGTATCTTGGCAATGGGCCCAAGTTCATGCGTAGGATAATTGTCGCAGTTTCTGAGAAGGTAGTTGCGTAGCCGATAATGTTTGCGAATCTCGCCGTAGGCAACCTCTTCCCGAAGGTCGTGCCCATAGCTCCCGTGGCAATGGACGATGTCTCCGAACACCCCTGCGCGAACGAGAGACGTTGCCAAAAGTTCACTTTTATTATAACAGCAGTTTTCCATAAAAAAGAAGGGTACTTTCGTACGCTCGTACGTACGCACCAACCGCCAACAATCGTCTAAGCTGTAAGCGCCTCCTACTTCGAGCGCGGTTATTTTTCCCGCCTCCATCGCGCGTACTGCAATGTCGACATGCGCTTCCCACGAGGCGCAAATGAGAACCGCGTCAATGTCGCTTCTGCAAACGATTTCCTCGTAATGCTCCGAAACAACCGGCGTTTTGCCGTATTTTTCCTTTACCGCAGCAGTAAAACGGTCTCGACGAAAATCGTAAAGATCGCAACCTGCCCTTACATCCGCTTCCGGCATAGACAATAAAATATTTAAAAGAGCATAGCCTCGCCCGCCTAAACCGCATATGCCAATCCTGAGCCTGTCCATAAAATACCTCCGCTAATATCAGCTCCATTATACTTTCACCATAACTCTTTTTCAATGGTCAAATTGACACTGAAATAGTCTTTTTTGACACTATTGCCCGGTCGGTATTGATATTTTTTATCAGGCTTGATATAATGGAGCAAATTAAAAAAGACAACGGTACGAGATTTAATACTGTTTATAAGAGGAGCCATTTGAAAAAAATTATTTTTCCCATTGGCAAAAACTGGGCGCGCACCAACTCTATTCACAACGAACGTTTCCACGTTCTTGATGTGGGATTTAATGATTTCAGCACCCTAAAAGGCTATTATCAACATTATAAAACATCACATTCAACTCTGCATTTCGTTCTCGACGGCCATGGATTCCTTGAATTAAGCGGAAGGCGCTATGAACTCAGCGCGGGCGATTGTTTTTATATTCCCGGCAATGAAGACAAATGTTACGCCCCAAAGGAAGCCGCCCCGTGGAAATATTGTTTTTTTACTTTGGAAGGCAACGCGGTAGATGAATTTTTTAGAAATATCGGTTTTAGCTTGACGAAACCCGTCCAGCATATAGAGCGAAACGCGCAAAGCATAGCCGACACATTCGCAGAGCTTATCCAAACTCTCTATTCTTCCAACGATGCGGCAAGTCTGTTTATGATGTCTGCTTTGTACAAAATTGCAGCATACATCAGGCGCGAAACGCAAAGCCCTATTCCCCATGATGCCAACGCAAAGCACCAACTTGCTTCTCAAATCAAAAAATGTATTGAATCAAACTATTTTGATCCGAATTTCAATGTGGGTACGATATGTCAAATGATGTTTTACAGCCATTCCTACCTATTTCAAGTCTTTTACTCAGTCAATCATATTTCTTTGAAGGAATATCTTTTACAAGTACGCCTGCAAAAAGCAGCGCAACTGCTTGAACAAACCACCCTTCCTGTAAAAGCCATCTCCGAATCCGTCGGATACGTCGACTATATTCACTTTACAAAAATTTTCACAAAAAAATACGGTATACAACCGACTGCATACCGAAAAAAAAACAGCGTAAAAAATTTGTGAGGTAAAACACATGCTGTATCTCAAAAGTTATCCCGATGACGAGCTCGGCAAAATACTTACAGACGAGTTTACCGATCTCATCTCTTTGCGGGAAGACGGAGCCAGCCTTCAAATCTTGCCGGCAAACAGCTTTTACTGCCGCCGCCGCGGAGACCTGATAGAAATCGGCTACACAAAGCGAGTCGAAATTTTCCGTGGGCTTTCTTACGCGCTACAACATACAAATACACGGAATTGGCAAACAACGCAAAAACCGTGCTTCCGTACGCTTGGCGCCATGCTGAACACGGCGCAATGCACCTATAATTTTTCTTATTTTAAAAAAATCGTACGCACGCTGGCTCTTTTCGGATACGATAACATACAACTGTATCTCGAAGAAAATTTTGAAGTAAAGAGAGAACCCTACTTTGGCCACATGAAAGGCAGATATACGGCTTCAGAACTGAAAAAAATGGTCGCTTATGCGTCTTTATTCGGCATTACAATCGTCCCTGCCATAGAAACTCTTGCGCATCTTTACAATCTTTTCCTTTGGCAGGAGTATATTGTCGTTCAAGACGTTGACGACGTACTCCTGACAGACTGTGAAAGGACAGCAAAGCTCATCGAAAATATTTTTGAGACACTCGCCGATATTTTCCCCTGCAAAAAAGTGAATATCGGATTCGATGAAGCAATGTTTGTAGGTGGCGGAAAACATGCAGATCTTTACGGATTCGAGCCAAGACACGAGATTGTTTTACGGCATCTCAAAAAAGTTCTATCTATTGCAGAACACTATGGCTTTACCTGTATGCTTTGGAGCGATATGATCGTTCCTTTCGATGAACGCAAATCTCTGCCGAAAAATGCAGATCTGCCAAAAAACTGTACCCTTATCTATTGGGATTATTATAAAACGGAGGAAAAAGACTATATCCGCATGTTTGAGCGGCACACAGAACTCGGCTTTACACCCGTCTTCGCGGGAGGCGCGTGGAACTGGATCGGCTTTGCCCCGGCAAACCGCTTCGGATTCGGACGTTCGCAGCCCGCTTTGCATGCTTGCCTTACATACGGGATACAAGACGTGCTTTTAACGGATTGGGGCGGCACCGACTCTACCTTTTTTACCGCACTCCCCGCTTTTGCCCTCTATGCAGAATTCTGTTATACGCAAAGCACAGACGATCTTGCAAATCGTTGTAAAGCTTGTTCCGGTGCAGTGTGGGAAGATTTGTTTTTATTCGATCAACTCAATCCCCCCGTCGGCGGATATCAAGACGTCACCAATCCATGTAAATATCTTTTTCACAATGACCCTCTTGCAGGCACGCTGAATCACCACTGCGCACCCGAACAAAAAGCTGCTTACCGCAGCGCCGCACTGCAACTGCACAAGGCTAAAAAAAGAAACCGATCGTATATCCGCGAGTTTGATATGGCGGAAAAACTTGCCGATTTTATGGAGATCAAATGCTGCCTCGGCGCCGAGCTCAAACATGCGTATCTCAATAAAGACGTCGAAGCGCTCCGCATAGCCGCAGAAAAAACCTTGCCGCAGTGTTCCGCTCGCCTGCATACCTTTGCCCGTGCATATCGGCAACTTTGGAATTATGCCAATAAACCGTTCGGATTTCTAATGCCGCAACGCGAGCTCGGCGGTTTAGCAGTAAGACTGCATGAAACACAAAAAAGACTTAAGGAATATATAAACGGAAAAACAGATCGGATCGAAGAGCTCGAACAGAACGATCTTCCTTTTGAACGCGGAAGTGAAATCTCGACCTTTATTCATATCAATTCCAGAACCTATGGCGGGTTCCGCCGCTTATAAAAATAGTAAAAGTTTAAGAAATACATACACGATATGTTCTTGCGTTAAAGAAGAAAAGGTTTAGCGAACAAATAGAGATTTTAACATTTACGGAACTTTATAAGCTGCTCAATATTACGGAAAATTCATTAGAACAGATGCTTGTTCCGATTATTGAAGAAAAAATAAAAAACGATAAAGCACCATTATAAGGCATATGCGCACATCTATTCCCTCAACGGGGAAATGGACGAAATCACGGTTTTGGAAGAAAGCGGGAACAACGAATATCTGATCGATTATCGCGGGGTGAAATGCTCCGCGATTTTCAATACCGCCAACTTTCAGTAATACGCGGACGACGTGTATGGGAGGAAAAAAGAATGAGGCGAACCATCTATTATTACTACAACAGGCACGCAGGACTTGTGTTCCGGTACAGCGATTCGGGCGGCAATTACGCTACCCGCAGTTTTATGTTCTATACTTTCCGCGAAGCCCTGCGTAGATTCCGCAAAGAGTTCGGGCTGGAACAGCGCTTCCGCAAATTCGATACCCTTTACGAGAGGAGGACTGCTTATGCAACCGCTTAATGCACAAACCATAAAACCGAGGTTTCGGTTCAAAAACAATTCTATGCGCCTAACCGTCGTACACTTTTACGGAACGGACAAGCGCAACCTCGCCCTGCTCGTGCGGGAAAACGATGCCTGCCCCTACATTACCGTCCGCGACCTGTCCGATACGGAAAACGGCGGTTATGACTGGGCGTGGGGGCATTACTTTTCCGACTTTGACGAGACACTCGAAGATTACCGCGAACGGCTTTCCGAACTTCCGTGACGGCATAACGAAGTACGAATAAACCATCTTCCGAAGGCAGCAGAAATGCTGCCTTTTTTCATGCGAAAGGGAGCATAAAATAAAGCCCCTTATCTCTCAAAAAATTCTCTTTTATTACAACTAAAAACGCGATTCCCAATGCGACTTTTCACATGCGGTTGATATGCGGTTCACATACGGTAGACTTCGGGTATGACCCTGCGGCGTGTGCCCGTATATATATACAAGCGGCGGCGCTTCGCGCCGCCGTATACGGGCACACGCCGCAGCAAACGAACCGAACGAAAAACAACGGAAAATCGGAGCGCGGCGGGCGGGGCGTTCGCGCTGATCCGCTTGCGAATCGCCCCGCGCATACCGCCGCGCAGCTTTCCGATTTTTATGCCGTTTCCTTTTCTCGCTCAATGTTCTTGTTTACTGCTTTCCGTCTTTATCCTCTTCCGCTTTGATCTCCAATGCAAGTTTGTCGCTTGCGTTCAGCGGTGATACAACAGATTGCCCCAACTGCGATTCTATATCTGTTCTCGCATTTTTTGCAACTTTGCCGCCGCGCCTTGCCACCGCTTTATTTTCATCGAATGTTCCCGGCTGTTCCTGCTTTGAAATGGCCGTCGTCGTAACCTCTGCAAGCATATTTAGGACAAGCTCTATATTCGTCATATTGTCGCGCAGATTTTCTTTTTTCAAGCCCTTCAACTCTTTATATTCCTGTACAGACAATCCGCTCCACGCTTTCGTCATTTCGTTGGTGAGGATAGCATAGTCCTTATCCCGCTCTATACCGCGCGCCTTCCACTCGTCCGTAAGCTCTTTGCGCATCTCTATCGTCTGCAATCGCTGATTGATCCAGCCTTCCGTATAACCTTTGGCACGATAAAACCCCGCTCCGCGCATGATCGCTTTTTCCGGATCAGCTATTTCATCAAGGCGCTCGCTGCCTACCTGTGCCAACCACATTTTAAAAGGCTCGGCTTTCGGCGAAGGAATGGACTGCACGAGGCGCAATACGCCTTTAGTATCGAGGCAGTCCGTTTTATAATATTTCCCGTCGGCAGACTGCATTTTCAGTTGACTACAATTTGTAGCCAACTCGCTTCCCTCGGCTTTTAACCGTGTTTTTAGTACAGACCAATATTTGCGCGGATTTGTACTGTTCGTTAAAACAGCAACCACATCTATAACGGAGAAATACCACTCTTCTTCCTCGGCATTCCACAATGTCCGAACTTGCCTGTTCTCAAATACTTTGATCTTATTTTCCATGTCGCACCTCGCTATATAATTATACCAATTCCCTGTTCTTTTTTCAAGAATTTTGCTGTTTTTCCGCTAATTCGCCTTCGGCAGCTTTGCAATCGTTTCTTTGCTCACCTGTCCGATATATTCGCCTTCATCCCAGCACCCGAACATATCCGAGAGAATAAACTTCTGCCCGTCTTCTCCGTAAGGACAGAGAATATCGT
>ERZ1643247.2594-NODE-2594-length-13940-cov-30.142384_pt1 | contig 13940 bp, 15 predicted proteins | sample MGYA00579264_ERZ1643247 | MGnify/ENA primary metagenome ERZ1643247 (study PRJEB29033, sample SAMEA4952262) | chicken gut metagenome | biome: Broiler Chicken; feature: Gastrointestinal Tract; material: Caecum | place: Ireland | collected 2018 | study: Broiler... | reverse complement strand
ACTGGCGCTGCTGGATTTATAGGATCCAATCTGGTTAAGCGACTTTTTAAAGATTTGAAGGACGTGACAGTTATCGGCATCGATAACGTGAACGACTACTACGATGTGCGATTGAAGGCAGCGCGGCTTTCTGAACTGTCAGTGCGTCCTTCATTTATTTTTATCAAGGGCAGTATTGCAGATAAGGACATGGTTAATAAGGTATTTGATCAATACAGACCACAGGTCGTTGTGAACCTTGCTGCTCAGGCAGGTGTCCGTTATTCCATCATTAATCCAGATGCTTATATCGAATCCAATTTGATTGGTTTCTATAACATCCTGGAAGCCTGCAGGCATTCCTATGATGAAGGGCATACGCCTGTAGAGCATCTGGTCTATGCATCCAGCTCATCTGTCTATGGTTCCAATAAGAAAGTGCCATACAGCACTGATGATAAGGTGGATAATCCTGTTTCCCTCTATGCAGCCACGAAGAAATCAAATGAACTGATGGCTCATGCTTATGCGAAGCTGTACAACATTCCGTCTACGGGACTCAGGTTTTTCACAGTCTATGGACCGGCTGGTCGCCCTGATATGGCTTATTTTGGCTTCACGGATAAGCTGAGAGCAGGAAAGACAATCCAGATATTCAACTACGGCAATTGCAAGAGAGATTTTACATATATCGACGATATCGTGACCGGCGTGGAAAAGGTGATGGCTAAGGCTCCTGGCAGAGCTACAGGTGAAGACGGATTACCAGTGCCGCCTTACGCTCTCTATAACATAGGAAATAACCATCCAGAAAACCTGCTGGATTTCGTTCAGATACTGAGCGAGGAATTGGTAAGGGCTGGCGTGCTTCCGGAGAATTATGACTTCGATGCACACAAGGAACTTGTGCCAATGCAGCCAGGTGATGTCCCGGTAACCTATGCAGATACATCAGCATTGGAGCGTGATTTCGGCTTTAAGCCGAGTACTGATCTGAGAACCGGACTCCGGAAATTCGCTGAATGGTACAAGGAATTCTATATGTAAGAGTCGTATTTGGACGGTAGAGATACAAGAGCTGGGAGGAGAAGAAAAGAGCATGAATGAATTTAAGGATTTGAAGATTGCGGTTGCTGGAACCGGATATGTGGGGCTTTCCATTGCCACACTGCTGTCGCAGCACCATAAAGTGATGGCTGTGGACATCATTCCGGAGAAGGTTGAACTGATTAATAATAGGAAGTCCCTTATTCAGGATGACTATATTGAAAAATATCTTGCTGAGAAGGATCTTGATCTGACAGCCACTTTGGATGCAAAAGAGGCCTATACAGATGCGGACTTTGTGATTATTGCCGCACCTACGAACTATGACAGCAAGAAGAATTTCTTTGATACTTCCGCTGTTGAAAATGTAATCGGACTGGTTATGGAGTATGCCCCTGACGCGATCATGGTCATCAAATCCACTATTCCGGTTGGCTATACGAAAAATATCCGTGAGAAAACCGGAAGCAAGAATATCATCTTCAGCCCGGAGTTTTTAAGAGAATCAAAAGCATTATATGACAATTTATATCCCAGCCGTATCATCGTGGGCACTGATATGGAAGATGAACGTCTGGTTGAGGCAGCACATACATTCGCAAAACTTCTGCAGGAAGGCGCCATTAAGGAAAACATCGACACCCTGTTTATGGGCTTCACGGAAGCTGAGGCGGTGAAGTTGTTCGCTAATACCTACCTTGCACTTCGTGTTGCGTATTTCAATGAACTTGACACCTATGCGGAAATGAAAGGACTTAATACTCAGCAGATCATTAAAGGCGTTTGCCTGGATCCCCGTGTCGGAGATTTCTACAACAATCCTAGCTTTGGATATGGCGGATACTGTCTGCCCAAAGATACCAAGCAGTTGCTGGCCAATTATGCGGATGTTCCAGAGAATTTGATTGAAGCAATTGTAGAAAGCAACAGAACACGGAAGGACTTCATTGCTGATCGGGTGCTGGAAATAGCCGGTGCTTATGGAGCAAATGATACCTGGGATGAGAGTCGAGAGAAAGAAGTTGTCGTTGGCGTGTACCGACTCACCATGAAGAGTAATAGTGATAATTTCCGTCAGAGCAGCATCCAGGGCGTTATGAAAAGGATCAAGGCCAAAGGTGCTACGGTAATCATTTACGAACCGACTTTGAAAGATGGGGATACTTTCTTCGGAAGTAAGGTCGTAAATGATTTGGATGAATTCAAGAGGCAGAGTCAGGCCATCATAGCTAATCGATATGATAAGTGCCTGGATGATGTAAAAGAGAAAGTATATACGAGAGATCTTTTCCAAAGGGATTAATGGAGACGGATGATATGGATAAAAAAACTAAACATAAACATGAAAAGCCTAGGCTCTGTCTGGTATCCTCATCGGGCGGTCATTGGGAGCAGTTGCAGAAATTACAGCCTTTAATAGATAAATACGATGGATTCATGATTACTGAAAAAACGCATTTTCAAGAAAATGCGAAGTACTTTATGATGCAGACAGATCTTAAGGATAAATTTATGCCCTTTAAGATGGCCATAAATAGCCTTAGATCCATTGTAATATGGTTTAAAGAACGGCCAGATTTCGTAATCACTACAGGGACTATGGTTGCTTATCCGTTTTATCTACTAGCTGTGTTATTCCACAAAAAATTCGTTTATATAGAGACATTTGGTCGAGCAAATATGCCTACCGTTGCTGGCAAGAAAATGGAGAAACATACCGATTTATTTATCGTGCAATGGGAATCTCAAAAGAAATATTACAAGAAAGCCATTTATGGAGGATGCCTGTATTAATGATTACATGGGAATCTATGGTTGTGGAGGATACATGAACAAATGATATTTGTAACTGTTGGATCAAGAAAATATCCCTTTGATCGATTATTTAAAAAATTAGATGAGTTGTACGAGGATGGAAATTTAAGTGAGACAATGTTCGCACAGATAGGGACATCTACATATCAACCTAAACATTATGAATTCAAGGATTTTATTTCGCCTGAAGAGTTCATCGAGAAGATTAACGAGGCAGATATTGTTGTATCGCATGGCGCATCGGGTTCCATTATGAAAGCTCTTAATGCAGGTAAAAAAGTAATTGCTGTGACGCGGCTTGAAAAGTATGGAGAACATATTAATGACCATCAGATACAAAATAACGAAGCATTTAGCAGTAATGGATATGTCTTGATGGCTGATTTAGAACTTAGTGATCTCGGCGAATGCTTCAAGAAAATATATGACGGTACAGACGGGTTGAGAACTTGGGAGAACAAGGATCCGATGGCAATAGTGAATATGATTGATAAATTTATTCAGGAGAATTGGTAATATGAGCAGCAATAGATTAGCGAAGAGAGTCAGATATGCATTACGTTTTTTGCCCGATGCATTATATATACAACTGAATTATTTTGCACATTTTAAGAAATTTGCCAATCTTAAGAAACCAGTTACATACAATGAAAAATTAAATTGGTTAAAATTACATGACCACAATCCGTTATATACGACGCTTGTGGATAAGTATGAGGTAAAAAAATATGTAGAAAAAATAATCGGGGGGGGTATATTATACCAACTCTTGGAGTCTGGGAGCACTTTGAAGATATTAATTTTGAGGCATTACCTAATCAATTTGTCCTGAAGTGTACGCATGACTCAGAGGGATTAGTTATTGTAAAGGACAAAAACCTTTTAGATAAAAAGGCTGCAAAAGTAAAGATTGAAAATTGTTTAAAACAGAATTTTTATTGCATAGGACGAGAGTGGCCTTACAAAAATGTTAAGCCTAGAATTATCGCTGAAAAGTATATGGAGGACACTGAAACAGGAGAACTTCGAGATTATAAATTTTTCTGTTTTAATGGTGAGCCAAAAGTGATGTATGTGGCAACAGGAAGAGGAATTGACCAGACAAAATTTGATTATTATGATATGGAATTTAATCATCTTGATATAACACAGAAATACCCAAATACAGAGATTCCTAATAAAAAACCGAATTGTTTTAATGAAATGATAGTTCTGGCAGAAAAGCTTTCGCTTGGAATCCCGCATGTCCGGGTTGATTTATACGAAGTGAATGGGAAAATATATTTTGGTGAAATGACATTTTTTCATTTTAGTGGTTTTATACCATTTAAACCGAATAATTGGGACAAGGTATTTGGGAACTGGCTGGTTCTTCCTGATAAAAAAGTCAAACATCAACTGTAATAAATACCAGATGGCGAATCTGGACATATTATACAGGAGATATAATTACAGATGAGAAGGCAAAAATATTTTAGGAAATTAAAGCATATGTTTCGTGCGGATTCCCGCAAAATCAGGAACGATCTTTACAAAGTGGAAAGAGAATCTGTGTTGGAGAATTTATACAGTACATATTATGTGCTTTCACCGTCTTTAAGCTTAGTAAGCGGGATAGAATAATAGGAGATTGGATAAAGCTACTCCCAATTATATCGTAGTTTAATATCCGAGGCCTTGATACGAGAGGAAACCACAGCGTGAAGAAAATAAAAATACTTATAGTTACAACTACAGGATTAGGGAAAAAAGAGGGAATATCTACAATCATCTTAGATTATTTTTCCCGCTTTGATAAAGATAAATTTGATATTGATATTATTGCATCAGGCTCATATAGCTATGATCTGGTGGTTGAATTTCAAAACGCCGGTATCAATATACGTTGCCTTCCATCCAGAAAAGCAAGTGTGAGAAAATATATCATTGCGTTTTATAAACTTTTTAAACTACAACATTACGATGTCCTTTATATTCATGGAAGTAGTGCAATTATGTCAATAGAACTTGTAATAGCAAAACTTGCAGGTTGTAAGGTGAGAATTGCTCATTCTCATAATACAACTTGTGATCATAAAAAAGCTGATAAAATATTGCGACCTTTATTTTATATTTTATATACAGATGCATTTGCATGCGGGCAGGAAGCAGGAAAATGGCTTTTTGGCGCTCGTCCATATCAATTAATAAAGAATGGGCGTGATATAAAAGAATATAAATTTGATGAGCTTAAAAGGGCAGCGCTCCGCAGACAATTAGAAGTTCATAATGAAGACTTGCTGATAGGTCATGTTGGGAATTTTAATCGACAGAAGAATCAGGAATATCTGATTAATGTATTTGCTGAATTACTTCAATTAAATCCTAATTCCTGGCTTTATCTTATGGGGGATGGGAAGAATAAACAAAAGTGCATGGAACTTGCAGATAAATTGAGAATATCAAATAGAGTCATTTTTACCGGTTCCATTACTAATGTGCCAGATATGCTCCAGGCAATGGATGTAATGGTACTTCCTTCACTCCATGAAGGTCTCCCTTTGGTGGTAGTAGAATGGCAAATGTCAGGATTACCTTGTTTAGTGTCGGATACGGTAACTAATGAATGTGTATTCACGGATCTGGTTTATTTCATGTCACTAGAAGAAGAATATTTGAAGTGGGCAAATAGAATTATTACCTTGGGAAAAACCGATCGATTAACAAATTCAAAAATTGCAATTGATAATGCAATAGAAGCTGGTTTTGATATAGAATTAGAAGCTTCACGTCTTCAGGAATTTTTTATAGAGCGCTGCGATAGGGGATGAAAATATGCTATCTATAGAAGGAATTCGACTAAAATTTAGAAATAAAGTTTATATTCCGCTTACCTGTAGAGCACGGGGCAAGAAGTTAAATAATACGGATTTCACTATTATTTCCAACAACTGTTGGGGTGGCACTGTATATGAAGCATATAACCTTCCCAAAGAATCGCCTACAGTAGGTATGTTCTTTATGGCCGAGGATTACATAACATTTTTGTCGGATCTAAAAGGTTACATAAATGGAACACTTGAATTTATAAAACCGGAAGAATCACGATGGAAAGACGCACCCCAAGTATCAGGAGATAAGCGTTTTGGTTCATATCCAGTCGGATTACTTTCAAATGGTAAAGGTTATATAGAGATTTTTTTTCTGCATTACCATAGTAAAAAAGAAGCTAAAGATAAATGGGAACGAAGGTGTAAGCGAATCAATTGGGATAGATTGTTGGTTAAATTTAATGACCAAAATGGATGTACTATAAAAAATGTACATGATTTTATGGATCTTCCGTTTAAGCACAAATTGTTCTTCACGTGTAAGGAATGGCCTGGAATTAGTGGAGAAGGATATACCATTATACGGCAGTTTCCCAAACATGATTTTGTAATGGCTTCTTATGAGCCATTTGGTAAAAATAGATATATAGATATTACGAAGGTGCTGAATTCACTTTAAACACCTTCAGTGTGGAGATAATATGAAGATAGCGGTTTTGATGTCTACATGCAACGGACACAGATATTTGGGTCAGCAGTTAGAAAGTCTTGCAAACCAGACAGTGGCGGACAATATTACCGTGTATATTCGTGATGATGGTAGCACGGACAATACTTTTAATATAATTGAGAAATGGCGACAAAAGGTAAATATTGTATTATACAAGGGAAGGTGTAATATTGGTCCAGCAATGAGTTTTTGGAAACTGTTGATTTCGTCTCAAATTCAGGCTGATTACTATGCTTTCTGTGATCAGGATGATGTTTGGGATAGCGACAAGCTGGAGGTTGCAATAGAACATCTGCAGGGTAATACACATTTTTATGCATGCAATTGTAGAATTATAGATGAAAAAGGAATTATAACAAATGAGTTAAGACTGACAAAAGCACCTCAAATAAATGTTGAAAGCCTGTTTATTTCTGGATGCACACAAGGTTGTTCAATGGTTTTTACTGATGTACTTAGAAAATATATTATTGAAAAAAAAATACAGACTATTCCGATGCATGATATTGTTGTAATGCTTTATGCAATGCAATTTGGTGCAATATATTGGGATCAGACCCCACATTTTGGATATAGAGTACATTCCAACAATGTGGTTGCAAAAAATAATAAATCAAAAATACAGCAAATAAAAACAATTATTTGGAATTGGAAGAATAGCAGTAAGAATTCAATGTCGAAAGTTGCCGCAGAAATGTTAACCAACATTTCGGATTTTCCTTTAAAAGATCGGCAATTTTTAGAATATATAGCTGACTATAAAAAACATCGCATTTGGCTAATAAAGAATATAAAAAAATATACTTTGGAAACAGCTTCTGTACGTTCCTACATCATCAGAATTTTAATAGGATTGTATTAATGTAGATTGTTTCTGAATTTGATAATACAAAGAAGGCAGGAGGTATTATGGCGTGAGTAAAAATGATATGGTTTATGTAATGAATGTGGATTGGAACTGGATAAAGCAAAGACCTCATTTTATTGCAGAACTCCTGAATGATAAATTCGAGGTACATGTTATGTACCAACATCGTTATAGAAGAAAAGGATTACAACAAAGAATAAATTCAACATTAGATATTAAACCAATATATGTTATTCCTCGAGGTGATAGATATAAATTCCTTTCGGAGATCAATAAAAAAATTAAATGTAGCACAATAAGGAAACGGATCAAAAAAACAAATGCAGGCATTATTTATTTAACATTTCCGGATCAGTTTGATGTTATCTCTGATGATTATAAAGGGACTGTAATATATGATTGCATGGACAATCATCCGGCTTTTGTAAAAGACAGAAAACAAAAGAATAAAATAATAGACAGTGAACAGACATTAGTTCATAGAGCGGATTTTATTTTTACATCGAGTGAACACTTAAAATGGGAATTAATTGATAGATATGGAAACGACATAGAAGGAAAAATATATCTGGTAAGAAATGGATATAGTGGCAATATTATTGAAAAGGAAAAGACTAAACCAACAACATCAAATAATTTATATATATTTACATACTTTGGTACTATAAGTAGTTGGTTTAATTTTGATTATATATTACGTAGTCTGAAAGAATTTCCAGATATAAAATATGAATTATTTGGACCATTAGCAGACACGCATATTCCAAAACATGAGCGTATTCACTATTATGGAACAGTTGAACACGATAAACTATTAGATTGTGTTAGAAATTCAGATTGTTTGATTATGCCTTTCATAATTAATGACATTATAGAGTCTGTTGATCCTGTTAAACTCTACGAATATATAAATTTTAATAAAAATATCTTGACTTCCTATTATGAAGAAATTGATCGTTTTGATCCTTTTGTTTACTTTTATAACAGTTATGATGAATTTAGAAAACAAATTGATTTACTAAAAAGTAATCGAAAATTGAAATATAGTGAGTCTGAAAGATATTCTTTTTTAAAAGAAAATAGTTGGGGTAGTAGAGTAAATTGTATAAACACTATTATAGACCAGAAGAGGATTTAGAAAAGAATGAAAGTCAGATTATATAATTTGCTTATTGACATATTTTTACTTATAGGTGTAGGTATCCCGCTAATCTTTGTAGGTGTCTTAGATACTTGGCGCACTATTTTAACAATGGCAATAATAGTGTTTACATTGATTTATGTTATTACACATAGATTAAATATATCAGAGAACAATAAGTTTTTGTATATTTATGTTTTTGGTGTACTTGGGATCGTTGCTTATGAAATTATAAAAGGAAGCAGATCCTTTAATTATTCAAGCTATGAAACATTCTATGCTCTACGACAGTATTTATGGATTATACTAGCAATTCCACTCTACTATATCATAATAAAGTATGATAATATAGACAAGTTTTTAAATAGTATTATTAATATTGTATTACTGTCATTGGGATTAAGAACATTTACTTGGTTTTGCAATAATTATTTGGGAATTTCTATCTTTGACAATTTACTGTATGAATATGGAAACTTATGGGGGCGCAATGGAAATCAGCGTTTGGATGCTACATCATTAATTGGTATATTAATTCCATTATTATTTTATTTTTATAAAAAATACAAAAAAAAGAAATATCTCTATTCAATGGGATTTGTTTTTTTATATCTTGTGTTTGTGTCACAAACACGAACATTGATTTTGGGCTATGCCATTTGCATTATAACAATGTTATTTTTTGAAAAGCGTTCATCAACAAAACAACTAATTTTTCAGTTGACGATAATTTTTATCTTCGCACTAGCAGTAAATATGGGCTTGGTGGATTTTATATTAAACAAGTTAAATATTTCGCTCAATGATGGATCAATAGGTTTTCGACAGTATGAATATGCGTATTATAGTTCTCTTTTGCTTAATGGAAAATGGATGACAGGCCTTGGTATTATAACTTCATTAAATTCAGAAGGCAATAGGTTGTTATTTGGAAATCTTAATACACAGATGTATCTTGATGATTTAGGTATATTTGAGTGTTTTCTTCAATTTGGCTTGTTCACAATTTTTTTATATGGCTTTTTGCTTATTTATATAGTTTATGTAACATTAAAATGCAATAGGGAAAAGAGATATGATTTTTCATTTTATCTTATAGGACAGTTCTTTTATATTGCTATTGTTTCGATACCATTGAATTTGTTTGGGATTCAAAGAATTTTTTCGGTATCAATTATAATAGCGATTGTTTGTGCAATTCATCATAATGTTATAAAAAAAGTTAAGGTGAAGTGAATATGGATATAATGAATTTACTAAAAAAAAAAGCGGTTAAAAATGGCGCCTGGTTGTATTTATTACAATTTTTTAATACAGTTGTTCCTTTATTAACACTTCCGTATATAACTAGAATCTTAGGAGTAAAACAATATGGTATTTTTTCTATAGCAATTAATATCATTGGCTATTATCAGGTGGTTGTGGAATATGGTTTTGCAATGTCAGCAACACGTAAAGTTGTTTTGTCAGACAAAAACGCAGATTTATTAAGCAAAATATTCTCGGCAGTCTTTTTTTCGAGATGTATCTTATTCACCCTATGCTTTTTTATCACAGCGGGATATGTTTTACTCAATAGAAATAATCTTTCTCAATGTTTGTGTTTATTGATTATGATGATTACACTTTTAGGAAATTGTTTTCAGTTAAATTGGCTTTTCCAAGGAATGCAGCAAATGCGATATATTACAATTGTAAGCATGGTTTCCAGAACGATTACAGTTGTTTTGACTTTTATGTTGGTAAAATCTGCAGATGATCTTTATTTGTATTGTTTATTATATTCCATATCCCCTGTTATCAGCGGCTTATTAGGCATTGTTTTTGCTAAAAAATGTTTTCATATTCATTTTGTTAGAATTCAATTGCGTGATATTTGGGAGGAAATGAAAAATGGTTGGTATGTCTTTACAACACAGCTGAGTTCAAAAGTATTTGGAGCTATTGGAATTACTTTTTTAGGTATTTTTTCATCCAATGAGCAAGTTGGTATTTATTCTGCTATTCAAAAGATTCCTAACATCTTAATGTTAGCTTGGAACCCTATTACTCAGGTTCTATATCCACTCTCCAGTCAGAAGTTCCAAGAATCATTTAAGAGCGGAGAAAAATTTGTAAATAAATCAAAAAGAATTTTTGTACCTATTTTTTTAGCAATTGCTATTGTGTGTTCACTAATGTCGAAAATCGTTATTAGAATTGCTTTTGGTGAAGAATATTCTACGAGATTCTATTGGATTATTCCGTTGTTGTTATGGATGGTCGTAGCAATATATAATAACTTTACGGGGATTCAGACATTGTTAGCTGATGGACATGATCGCGAATATAGCAAATGCTTTCAAATTGGTGTGCTAGTAACAATTACATTGAATTTTATATTAGTGTATTTCTTAAAAGGTGATGGGGCATGCTTAGCTCCACTTTTATCTGAAGTGGTTCTAGGAATTATTTTGAAACGTGAAGTGAATAAACTAAATAGAATTTAAGTACATGAAATGTCTGGAGCGAAAAAAGCAATTATCGTATTATTTATATGGATGTTAATGGAAAAGAAAGGAGAATTTCAGATGAAAAAAGTAATGTTGGTTTTTGGAACTCGTCCAGAAGCAATAAAAATGTGCCCTCTAGTTAATGAATTAAAAAAAAGGAAGGGAATCGAAACTGTAGTATGTGTGACTGGACAGCACAGACAGATGCTTGATCAAGTGCTTGAAACATTTAAGGTTATCCCAGATTATGATTTATCTATAATGAAACAGGGACAGACACTGTTCGATATCACCGCAGGAATTCTTGAAAAAATCAGGAATATCCTTTTAACTGTGAAGCCAGATGTTTGTTTGGTTCATGGTGATACTTCCACAACTTTTGTAACTGCATTAGCATGTTTCTATCTTCAGATTCCAGTGGGACATGTTGAAGCAGGCCTTCGCACTTATAATATTTATTCTCCATATCCCGAGGAGTTTAATCGTCAGGCTGTGGGAATTATTTCTCAATACAATTTTGCGCCTACTCAAATGGCCGCAGACAATCTTCTTAAAGAAGGAAAAGACCCTTCTAATATTTTTGTCACAGGAAATACAGTGATTGATGCTATGAAACATACAGTTAAGGAAAATTATCAACATCCAGAGCTTGATTGGGTTGGAAATAACAAACTTATTTTTATTACCGCTCATAGGAGAGAAAATCTGGGTACACCTATGCATCATATGTTTAAAGCAATCCGTCGCGTATTGAATGAGCATCCAGATTGCAAGGCTGTATATCCTATTCATATGAATCCAGCAGTAAGAAAAGCGGCCGAGGATGAACTTGGTGGATGTGATCGAATTCATATTATTGAACCGATTGATGTATTTGATTGCCATAATTTTGAGGCCAGATGCTTCCTCTGTTTGACTGATTCTGGTGGAATACAAGAAGAGTGCCCTTCCTATGGCCGGCCAGTTCTAGTTATGAGAGACACTACTGAGAGACCAGAAGGTGTTAAAGCTGGGACATTAAGACTTGTGGGTACTAATGAAGAAACAATCTATAATAATTTTAAAGAACTTCTGGAAAATAAGGATGTTTATAATGCAATGGCGCATGCGTGTAATCCATATGGTGACGGACATGCATGCGAAAGAATTGCTGATATACTTGAAGGAAAAAGTTATAAACCATGGAAATCTGAGTAAAGAGTTGATACATGGTTGCTTATTGTTAAAAGATGAAGGAATAAGACAGTGCAATAGCCTTTTATGTGACTTGTTTTATCATTAGTAATTTTTAGGTACAATATGATGCAATATTATGAAGATGGACTTGTCTCATGATACAAAAGATCAATATATCAATATAGCTAATGTCTACTGAACAAATCAGAAACGCGCGAGAATATGCGAGGGATGGATGATTTTGAGAGAACGGTGGAGAAATTGAGGAGAGTTGACGTTGAGGAATATCATCTGGGATCGGAAGAAGCGGTGGCTGCCGCCGCGGTAAAGGCGTATTTGATTGATTTTACATGGCAGGAGGTAAGGGAGCAGTTGAGGTCTGTGATGAAGAATACAGTATTAAAAATCCCGCCGCTTCATGCAAAGCCGGAACTTTTGAAGGCTACGATAAAAGGGGAAAAGCTGGCCGTTCTTATTGACACAGCAGTTCGTGAGAAAACTGCAGATATGAAAGAACAGAGAAACGTAATTGAAGAAGGGGAAGCATATGATCTTTGGACGATAGCTATCAAGGCTTTGGAAAGTCTTAGCGGAGCCGACATCGTGGAGAATGTTTCGCCGGAGTTTTTATGCTTCATTACCGACTGCTACAAGGAACTGAGAGATTAAAAACGCAGATTCATGATTATATAACGAAACTTTTCAGGCCCTCCAAAAGAGCTTAAAGGATAAGAGTTTCCATAAGAGACACATATCATCCCATTATATGAGTGTGCCCCCGTGGTTACCGTCCAACTTACTCAGGATTTAGTAAGCGGGAGAGTGACCATCGGGGGCTTTTTATACCCATACCCTCTCCACTCCTTTCCCACTGCTGAAGAATACCACAGACAGCACCCCGGAAAGATCTGGGGTGCCGGCTGCGGCTTACGCGGGCAGTGATTTGTCGTTTTTTAGATGCCTAAGCTGTAAAGGATTGCTTTCAGTTCCTTGACAGTTCTTGTGAGAATTTTTTCCTCAATCTCATTGCATTCAAGGATAAGCTGGTGCAGATCTTGTATATTTCAGAGGAACTGACCATCCCTCACGGTCAATCTGATCACCTTTCACGGAGATTCAGATCACTGATCTCGGAGAGGGATAGTCGGCGATCAAAGTCATTCTTATAATGATGATGGCACACATTCGTGTGACTATCATTTAAGGAGGACGATGATCATGGTAGATTATCGCGAAATCCTGAGGCTCCAGAGCCTTGGACACAACATCACTCAGATCGCCGGATCGCTGCACAGCTCCCGCAACACCGTAAGAGAAGTAGAACGGCTTGCGGATGAGAAAGGCATCCGGTGGCCGCTTGGAGAGGAGGTGACAAATCCACAGCTTTATGTTCTGCTTTATCCGGAACGACAGGAAAAAGCAAATGTTTATCTGGAACCGGACTGTGCCTGGATCCACCGCGAACTGGCGAAAAAAGGAGTGAACCTGACACTGCTTTGGAAAGAATACCAGGTCAATTGCTCCAATGCCGGGCGCGTCCCATACCAGTATACACAGTTTTGTGACATTTACCGGGCATGGGCAAAAAAATCCAAAGCTACGATGAGGATCCATCATAAGCCCGGAGATGCCATGGAAGTGGACTGGGCAGGCGGGACTCTGCCAATTAAAGATCCTGTTACCAGGGAAACGGTTCCCGCATACCTGTTTATAGGGGTCCTTCCCTGCAGCTGCTATGTTTATGCGGAGCTCTGCAGCGACATGAAGTCCGAAAACTGGCTGCTCTGCCATGTACACGCCTATGAGTATTTCGGCGGTGTTCCCAGATGTTTTTTGTCAAGTACTTTTCCCTGAAAAAAGCGTCGGAATTCCCTTTTTTCAG
>ERZ1643247.2593-NODE-2593-length-13942-cov-4.734572_pt1 | contig 13942 bp, 10 predicted proteins | sample MGYA00579264_ERZ1643247 | MGnify/ENA primary metagenome ERZ1643247 (study PRJEB29033, sample SAMEA4952262) | chicken gut metagenome | biome: Broiler Chicken; feature: Gastrointestinal Tract; material: Caecum | place: Ireland | collected 2018 | study: Broiler... | reverse complement strand
TTATCTTAAAAGTCCGCAAGGCGAAAAATTTTAAGTAAAGCGACAAAAAAAGGTTACGTTATAAGAGAATGGATAATAAGGTTACGAAAAAAAGAATAGCGCTTCACTTCGAGTACGACTGGCTTAAATATCTGCTGGTGATTGTTTTGTCCGCTTTCGTGATGTACATGATATTCATGCAGATAAACATCACGCGCGATTTCGAGCGGCTGGAGGTCTTTTTTTCCTGCTACTATAACAACGAATCCTCTTTAAGCAACGACTATCTCGATACAATTCGCGCCGAGGGCGACGACATCATACGCGAGGCTACGGTTTCCTACCAGTCGCCCGTGGGCGAGTACTACGCACAGCTTTTTACTTCCGCGGGCTTTACTTCCGACGTGCTGATTATCAGAAAGTCGGAGATGAAGGTTTACGCGAATTGGTTTCTGGAAATGGACGAGGAGGTGCTTGCCGCCTGTGTTCCCGAGGAGCTTAAAGACAGTCTTGACTATTACGTCTATTCTTCCGCCGACCGCGACCCTGAGTACGTCGACCCGAGTGCGGAAGGCAAAATTTTCGGAATACGCGTGGACAACCTTAAAAAAATAGCAGTGGAAAATCCGCCTTTCGTGTTTGACGTTTCCCTGCTTAACCCCGACCTTACGGAGGAAGAGCTTAAGGCTTACGATACCGAGTTTTATATCGTTTTGGACAAAAACAGCGTTAAAATAGGCGACAAGGGCAAAAAAGAAGAATATCATGACCTTACTCAGGCGTACAGATTTGTAAGGTTCTTCCTTGAAAAATACGCTTTATGAATGACGTCAAATCTTCTTTCGGCGGATTGTGCCCCATAAACGACGGCTGCTTAAAGCAGGGCGGGACTAATCCCGACTACCGTCTCAGCATCGAAAAAGAAGCGGAAAAATACAAAGACTTTCTGTTATTTTCCACTCCCGGGCACAAGGGTAAGCTGGACGGGAAAGACGTTACCGAATACGACGGCGGCAAAATGTTTCCCGCTTTTTCGGTGGAAAACGCCTGCTTAAAAGCGGCGCGTCATTACGGTGTAAAAAATGCAAGACTTCTCGAAGGCGGCGCAAGCATGGGCGTTAAAGCTGCCGTCATGGCGGCGGACTGCAACCTTATTGCGCCTTTGTTTACTCACGTTTCCGCGTTTAAGGGCGCGCGGCTTGCCAAAAGAAACCTGTTTACTTTCGATACGGGCGAAAAGGACGGACTTCCCGCCGTTCCCACGCCCGAAGATTACGAAAAGGCTTTTGCGCTTTATCCCTCCGTCAATGCGGCGATTGTCACTTCCCCCGATTATTTCGGAAGATGTGCGCCCTTAAAGGAAATAAAAAGCGTGTGCGACCGCGCGGGTAAGATTTTGATTGCCGATTGCGCGCACGGCGCTCATTTCGCCTCGCGTCCCGATATTTTTCCTTTGGGCGCGGAAAAAATCGCGGATATGGCTGTTTTAAGCTCGCACAAAACGCTAAGGGCTTATACTCAAAGCGCGATAGGCGTCTGCAATAATCAGTCTTTATCGTCCGCGTTTGACGGCGCGCTGGACCTTCTTAGTACGACCAGTCCGTCCTATCCGTTGCTGTTTTCGGTGGAAAACGCCATAGAGTACGAGCGGCAAAACGCATTAAAGTACGACGCGCTTTATAAAAGCTGTCTTGATTTAAAAAACAGCGTCGCGTGTTTAAAAAACGACGACCCGTTGAGAATAGTCGTTTGCGCCGCGGATTACGGCTGCACGGGTGAAGAACTTTTTTATAAACTGACAACAAAACGCATAATGCCCGAAACTTATTACGGCGGTTACTGCGTGTTTATAGTCACGCTGTCCGACGGCGTCGAAAACGTAGACGCGCTAGGTACGGCGCTTAAAGAAATTCTGTTGAAAAGAGGCTGAAGTTTATGGCGGGTAAATTCGTCACCATCGAAGGCTGCGAGGGCGTGGGCAAATCCACGCTTATCGAGGGACTTAAAAAATATTTCGCCGCGACGAACACCGACGCGGTTTTCACGCGCGAGCCGGGAGGAACCGCGGTTGCGGAAAAAATCCGCGCCGTAATCCTGGACGCCGCCAACTCTCAAATCACTCCCGTTACCGAACTTCTGCTTTACGCTGCTGCGCGCGCCCAGCACACCGAGGAGCTTATAAAGCCTGCGCTTAAGGCAGGCAAAATCGTGGTTTGCGACCGCTATTCCGACAGTACCCTTGCGTATCAGGGGTATGCACGCGGACTTAGTAAATCGCTTTGCCGCACGCTTAACGAGATAGCGCAGCAAAACCAGAAAATCGACCTTACGGTATTTCTGGACCTCAGCCCCGAAAAGGGCTTTTTGCGTAAGGGCGGCGCGGACCAATCCGACCGGTTGGAAAAGGAAAATCTCGGATTCCATAAGCGCGTATACGAAGGATTCTGCGACATAGCGCGTTCAGACAGCGAAAGGGTTGTTGCCGTAGACGCGTCGCGCCCGCGCGAACAAGTGCTTGATTCGGTGCTGGCGGAAATGAAAAAAAGAGGGATTATCGGCTGACCGATGGACAGATATTTCGTCATGAAAAACAGCGCGGAATACGCGCTTATGGCCGCCGACGTCAGGCTTAACCGCGTCATGCACGCCTACCTTATCGTGTCGCCCGACGGCGGAATGGCGGACGCGCTGTGCGACCTTTTTCTTTCGCTTTGCGTTTTCGGCAACGCGGATAAAGAATCGGTTTCGCGCGTAAAAACGCTTAGTGCGGACATAATGCGTTTGCCGCACGGCGACAAAGTGCTTACTTCCGACGTGGAGGAGCTTACCGAAACCGTCTACTTTACGCCTACCGAGCTTGACAGGAAATATTACGTCATCGACAAATGCGACACGATGAACGAAACCTGTCAGAACAAGCTTCTCAAGATTCTGGAGGAGCCGCCCTCAAGCGTGATAATCCTTATAAAGTGCATGAGTGCCGAGTCGCTGCTGCCCACGGTACTCTCGCGCGTAAAGCGAGTGGACGTAAAGCCGCTTACGGAAAGCGCCGTTACCGAATACCTCAGCGGGATTTCAGGCGACGAAACGGCTGTTTATCTCGCGGCGGCGCTGTCGCAAGGATATCTTTTTAAAGGCGAAAAGGTTTTGGCCGAACCTAAGTACAAGGAAATTTTCGCGCTTACGCTGGATATGCTTAAAAACATGAAAACCAGCCGCGAAGTCCTGAGGTTTTCCGCAAGAATATCGGCTTTGAAAGATAATTTAGCTGACTTTATCGACGTTACGGAACTGGTGCTTGCGGACTGCATGGCGGCGTCCGAGGGCGTAAGGGAAGGGCTTAAATTCAAAAACGCGGTAAGGGACATAATAACGATATCAAACGAATACGACTGCGACACGGTTTTAAGGATTATGCCGCATTTAGCCCACGCAAGACGGCGGCTTAAGCTTAACGGCAATCCGCAGTCGGTATTGGACGAATTACTTTTTTCATTGTTGGAGGTCAAGGCAAAATGCCGAAGGTAGTAGGAATAAAATTCAAACGCTCGCCTAAAGTGTATTATTTCGAAGCGGGCGAATACGATTACCGCGAGGGCGGAGGAGTGGTCGTCGAAACCGCCCGCGGATTGGAATACGGCACCGTTTCCATGATGCCGACGGTCGTTGGCGACAACGACGTGGTGCAGCCCCTTAAGCCCATCGTGCGGCTGGCAACGCCCGCAGACGAGGCAAAGGTAAAGGAAGCGGAAGAAAAGCGCCCGCAAACCATGCGCGTCGCCGCCGAAAAAATCGAAAAAAGCGGCCTTGACATGAAGCTTGTGGACACGGAATACACTTTCGACGGCTCTAAACTCGTGATTTACTTCACCGCCGACGGAAGAGTGGATTTCCGCGACCTTGTAAAAGAGCTTGCTTCCGCTTTTCATATCCGCATCGAGCTCCGTCAGATAGGCGCGCGCGACGAGTGTAAAATGCTGGGCGGAATTGCGCCCTGCGGCAGGGCTTGCTGCTGCTCCGACCATATGTCGGAGTATGCGCACGTCACGATAAAAATGGCGAAAAACCAGAATTTATCTCTCAATCCCACCAAAATAAGCGGACTTTGCGGCAGACTTATGTGCTGCTTGAGTTACCAAAACGCTCACTATGCCGAAACAAACAAAAAAATGCCCAAGACGGGGTCTGCCGTAGTTCTCAAGGATAACCGCAAAGGCACCGTTACCGCGCTCAATCAGCTTAAGGAAACCGTGCGCGTCAAGTTCGAGGACAAAGAGTCGGGTAAAATCGAGTTTGCGGACGTGGCAATCGGCGACATCGTTTCAAAGGGAAAGGGTTCGGCAAGCGACGACGTCAAGGCGGAAGAAACGGACGAAGAATTAAAAAATTTGCTCGATTAACGTTAAAAGTATAGACAAATATAACCTTTGATGATATAATAAAACCACAGGATAATCTTATATAAGGAGAGTATTGTCATGGCACATCAGATTTCTGACGAATGTATCGCTTGCGGTTCTTGCGAGGCTCAGTGCCCCGTAAACGCCATCAGCATGGGCGACGGTAAGTACGAAATCAATCCCGACGAATGCATCGATTGCGGCGCTTGCGCAGCTCAGTGCCCCGTGGGTGCTATTTCGGAAAAGTAAAAACGTAAACCACGGGCGGGCACGGATTTTTTCCGTGCCCGTTCGACTTTTTCCGCGGCGTTTTTTCTGGGGGGGAAAGCCTTCCGTTTTTATGTCCGTAAATTCATTATTACAAGTTTATCCTCGGCCGAGTCAGGTCGTTTTTATTTAATCTTCGGTGTAAACGTTTACATTTTTGTGACTCCGACTTTTTAACATAATTTTTAATTAAGGGAATATCTGCTGTGCCGTATATCCGATGCAAGTAAGAAGAGACGCAATGGAATAATTGACAAGAGGAAAATAGCCGTGAAAAAATTATCGCGCGAAGGGCAACACACGTAAGTAATACCCGACGAGAAGGGACAGCCGATAAGAGTGGTAAACGAAGTAATGTATAACTGAAGCGTAAATTGATTAACGCGAGGCCAAATAATGCTAAGAAAAACCGATGCGTTAAGATAATGCGCAATTTTTAAGTAGTTTAAACAAAATGCAGTCAGCGGGCTTATACAAAACAGGACAGCGTTTTTTTGAATATGGTGATTGATAAAAATATCGGGCTGTTTAAAGAACGCGCACAAAACGGTATTTACGGTTTCCAAGCAATTTTAATGCGTGTTGGGTTAATTGGGCAGCAAGAAGAAGGAAAGAAGAGCAATGGAGAAAACGGATTACGAAAAGCTTGAAAATGAAAATTTCAGATGGTTCTATTCTTCGGGGGCGCGACTTTACGAGGGGCTTTTTTCCTCTTGCGTCAGGTTGTGCGAGAAAGGAAAAAGGGCGCGAAGGCGAATAAAAAGCCGCGAGGCATTGGAAAAAAGGTGCAAAAAAATAAAAGCCGAATTTTTGCGTTCCGTGGGCGGTATGCCCGAAATAGCGGATTCGGACGCCGAAATAGTTTCCGTTATTGACAAGGGCGGTTATTTATTAAAAAAAGTAATTTTCGAAAGCATAAGCGGAATGTTCGTCACGGCAAACCTGTATTTACCCAAATCCGATAAACCGGTACCCGGCGTAGTAGTTGCGTGCGGTCACAACCGAAAGGGCAAGGGGGCGCAGGCGTATATAAACGTATGCGTGTCGCTGGTCAAAAAGGGAATAGCGGCCTTTATTTTCGACCCGTCGGACCAAGGCGAAAGGCTGGGATTTTACGACGAAAAGACGGGGAAGGAAACCGTGGAGTGGGGAGTGTTTGCCCATTCCCACGCAAACGTACAGTTTTTGCTTCAGGGAGCAACGGTTGCAAAGTGTTTTATCGCGGACATCTTTGCCGCGTTTAAAGCTTTGCGTTCTATTCCCGAAGTGGATGGCAAAAGGTTGGGCATGACGGGTTGCAGCGGAGGCGGAACTCAGACCGCGATTACTATGCTTTTAAGACCCGATTTCGTAACCGCTTACGCACCGTGCTGTTATCTTACGGGCTGGGAGGAGTTTAACGCAGGCCTTCAGGCGCAGGACGGAGAGCAGGTTTATCCCGGGCTTTTGCGCTGCGGCTTCGATTACGCCGATTTCCTGCTTGCCGCATTCGATAAAGACGTTCTTATACTGGGGGCGAAGATGGATTTCTTCGTCATAGAGGGGCTTTACCGCACGTTTGAGGAAGCGGAAAAAACGATAGCCGCGGCGGGCGGAAAAATGCCCGAGCTTTACGCTGAGGACGTATCCCATTCCTATGCGCCGGGTTTTGCGGCAAAGGCAGCGGATTTTTTCTCCGGTGCGCTGGGCGCAGAGAGCCTTAAAGGCAATGAAGTCCATGTCACGCCGCCGACGGAAGAAGAAACATATTGCTTAGGCGGATTGATGTCAAACCTTAGTTCGCTGTATCCCTGCGACGCGGCCGCAATGTTCGAACCCGAGAAATATTCCTTAGATAAGGCGGAAGCGTTTTTAAGAAAAAGCGTTTATTTTTGCCGCAAGCCCTTACTTCCCGTAAAAAAAATCGCGGGCGAGGTTACCTCGGACGGAATAAGACGAAGGTCATATATCTGGCTGTCCTGCGACAAGCTTTTGAATCACGCGTCGGTCTACGAACGCGCTTCGGGTTCGCCTTGTGCAAACGTGCTGATTTTTTCGGAAGCGGGCTCCTGCGATGCGGATAAATTCGCGGATTTAGCGGATAGGGCGTTAAAGGAAAACAAGAGAGCGATTGTTTTCGACGGCTGTTTAAGCGGCAAAACCGCCCCCGACGATATAGGTTCGGGCTACGATTACTGCGGCTGCTACGGTACTAAGTTCGAATACAACAATCTGGCGCTATGGCGGGGCGACTCTCTCATGGCGGTCAGGATATACGAGGCGGTAAATTTTATTAACCTGATCAGAAACGATTTTTCCGCGCAGAATACCGAGATTGTGGCGTTGGGGAAAGAAGTCATGACCGTTTTAAGCGCGCTGACGCTTTGCGGAAAAGACGAAAAAGTCACACTTTTCAAAAATCGCGACGAGTTATTCTCCTACCGAAAAATCGTGAAAACGCGCGACTATGACGCGTGCGACGTCGATTCATACGTTCTTTATGGCGCCTTCCGTTATTTCGATACGGATGCGCTGATAAATACGCTGAAAGAAAAGGGGTTAGAGGTAAACGTAAAGTAAACCTTTATACTGTTCGCAAAAAACAGTATAAATTATAATATAAGAATAAGCGGCAGTACCAAAAACAAATACTATCCGCATGAAAAGGAACATTAAATATCTCTTTACGGGGGCGGGTATGCTGGCGGTATGCTCGGTACTGGCAAAGCTGCTGGGCGCGATGTACCGAATTCCTCTTACCAATATTCTGGGCGGCGAGGGAATGGGACTTTATCAGATGGTTTTTCCGCTTTATACCCTTCTTCTTACTGTGTCAAGCGGAGGTCTTCCCGTCGCAATTTCCAGGTTGATTGCGATAAAGCTTGCGGACGGCGACGAAAAAGGCGCGGCAAAAGTGCTTAACGTCGCAGTCGTCGCGCTTTTTATCGTGGGGCTTCTGGGTACGCTTACTCTGCTTTTGTTAAACGATTTCATAGCCGGCGTGCAGGGCAACCGTGAGGCCGCGCTCGCGTATGTGGGCATTGCCCCCGCGGTAACGTTTGTGGCGGTGCTTTCCTGTTACCGCGGTTATTATCAGGGCAGGGAAAATATGCTGCCCTCCGCCGTTTCGCAGCTTGTCGAACAGGCTGTAAAACTTGGGCTCGGGCTGTATTTTGCGTCGCTGTTTCTTAAAAAAGGAACGGCTTACGGAGTGCTGGGCGCGCTTTTAGGCGTTTCGGTATCCGAATTTCTGGCAATGGCGGTGCTTATTGCCATGTATTTTTTCACGCGGCTTAAGGTAAAAAGAAATTCCGTTCACGTCCGCCGCCGAAGACTGATGCACGAGATGCCCGGCGACATGACTTATTTCGGAAGCGAAACAACGGTTATCGAGGTAAAAAACAAACGGAAAAGGAGGAAATCCGTTTCCGGCAGGGGTGAAAACGCAAGAAATTCCCGCACGCTTGAAGCGGGCGAAGAGCTTATCGACATAAACGACGAAACCGCTTTTTCTTCCCGCGCGGCGCGAAAAAAAGAAAACCACTTGCGAAATATCGAGGCTAAGGCCGAGCTTAAGGAAAAAACCGAGCCTGCCGAGGCGGTAACAAAAGGACTTGACTCCGATTTTGCGGGAGACATGACGGCGGAACTGGGACTGACAGCCGCCAGCGAAGGGCTTCAAAGCAGTTGTAAAAGCACCGGACAGAAAAACGTGCACGGCCTAAGGGAAATATTGAAAAGCATAGCTGTCGTAGCGCTTCCCGTGACTTTCGGGTCGCTGGTTCTTCCCGTAACTCAGGTTGCCGACAGCGTGCTTATAATAAACATACTGACTTCTCTTGGGTATTCCGCGTCCGCGGCTACCATGGCTTACGGTCTGGTAAACGGTACCGTAATGACGCTGGTAAACGTGCCCGTAGTCGTTATTTTCGCCTTTTCCGCCGCACTGCTGCCCAAAATCGCCAAAGCCTGTTACGACTGCGAAACAGTAACCAAAGAGGCGGGCTTTTCGCTGAAGCTGTGTTCGGCGCTGGGACTTCTGATGTTTCTTTTCATGTTTGTTTACGCCGATCCTCTGGTAAAACTTCTCTATACCCGAGGGCTTAGCGACGCTCAGCTTAAACTCAGCGCAAAACTTTTGAAATTTTCGGGATTTTCCATATTTTACGTCAGCATAGTGCAGGTGTGCACGGCGGTGCTGCAGGGGCTTAACAAAGCCAAAAAACCTGCGGTAAACCTTTTTATCGGGGCGTTGATAAAGGTCGCGCTTACGGCGGGACTGCTGTACGTCGTGGGAATTTTCGGCGCGGTAATGGGCTCCATTGCCTGTTATGCCGTGACGGCGGTACTGGACCTTGTGTCCGTCCGCCGCGAAATTCCGCTTTTTTTACGCGCAAACAAAGCCTACGTTCCCGTGCTTGCCGCCGCCGCGTTTCTTTTGTTCGGCGTGGTTACGCGGCATTTTCTGTCTTTTTTGCCGCCGCTTCTTTTGCTGCTTGTTTCCGTGCCCGTCGCGCTTGTCGCGTTTTTAGCGGTTATTTTCGGGTTCAGATGGTTCGAAATCTGGGAAATAAAGCGTCTTATACCTTTCTTTTCAAAATAAAAACAAGGTTATACAAGAAAAATCAATCTCAACTTTTACTTTGTTTAATCGGAAAATAATGTTGATTTTTTCCGCTTGTTGGTATATAATTGTTTTATATCAAGAACGAAAAAAAGAGGATTGCTTATGTTAGACCTAAAGTTTGTTGTGGAAAACGCAGATTCAGTCAAAGACGCCATGAAGACCAGAAGCGGCGAATACGATGTGGACGCCGTACTCGCGCTCGATCGCAAGCGCCGCGACATTCTGAAGGAAGTGGAAGTGCTTAAAGCCGAGCGTAACCGCGAATCCGCGCAGGTCGCCGCGCTTAAAAAGGAAAAAAAGGACGCAAGCGAGATTATCGCACGCATGAAAGAAGTGGGCGACAAAATCAAGGAGCTTGACGCTCAGCTTGCCCCCACCGAGGCGGACCTTAAAATGGCGCTTTTGTCCATTCCCAACATTCCCGACAAATCCGTACCCATAGGAAAAGACGACACCGAAAACAAGGAGATAAGAAAATTTCTTACGCCTACAAAGTTCGACTTTACGCCCAAAGCGCATTGGGACATCGGCGAAAACCTTAAGATTCTCGACCCCGCCACCGCCGCCAAAATATCGGGCGCAAGGTTTACCGTTTACCGCGGTCTGGGCGCAAGGCTGGAGCGCGCAATTTACAATTTCATGCTGGATACCCACACGGCAAACGGCTACACGGAGATTTTCCCGCCTTACATGGTCAACCGCGACAGCATGTACGGCACCGGACAGCTTCCCAAGTTTGAAGAGGATGCTTTTTCGGTCAAAAACAACGGCTATTTTCTGATTCCCACGGCGGAAGTTCCCGTCACCAATATGCTGAGGGGCGACGTGGTGGACGCGGACAAGCTGCCCATTTATTACTGCGCGTATACCGCTTGCTTCCGCGCCGAAGCGGGCAGTGCGGGCAGGGATACCCGCGGACTTATCCGCCAGCACCAGTTCAATAAGGTGGAGCTTGTAAAGTTCGCCATGCCCGAAAACAGCTATGAGGAGCTTGAGTCGCTTACCGCCGAGGCGGAGCTTATTCTTCAGAAGCTGGGTCTTCCGTACCGCGTGGTCTGCCTTTCCACGGGCGACTTAGGGTTCTCTTCCGCAAAGACTTACGATATCGAAGTCTGGATGCCCTCTTACGGCAGGTACGTCGAGATTTCTTCCTGCTCCAATTTCGTGGACTATCAGGCGCGCCGCATGAACATCAAGTACAAAACCCGCGACGGCAAAACGGGATTTCTGCACACGCTAAACGGCAGCGGGCTTGCCGTGGGCAGGACTACCGCCGCTATACTCGAAAACTTCCAGAATGCAGACGGCTCCGTACGCGTGCCCGAAGCGCTTGTTCCCTACATGGGCACGGATATTATAAAATAATCCCTGTTTAAGTTACCGTAAACAGGCAACTTAAGCATTCGTAACTTCGACAAAAGATAAAAGGATAACCGCCGGATGAAAGCTCTCGTTTCTTTTCTAAGCTTTTTGGGTAGGGGTGCGGCAAAGCTTATTGCCTGGCTCCTGTTTAAGCTGGGGCTTTGGGTGCCGGCGGTTTTTTCGTTGCTTTTCGTGCTGGTAGTGCTTGTCACGGGCACAAGTTTTAAAGACGTACTCAGCATTTATCTTTTCTGCCTTATCGCTACGGTTATCTTTGCAATAGCCGTAAACGTCCTTTTGTTTTTCCGCAGAATTGACAAACGCGCCGCGGAAAAAAAGCGCGCGACGGCTTTTATTTCGGACACTAAGCCTTCCGAAGACAAAAAAGTCGCTTTTGTGGAGGGTGCAAACGACACCGACGTCAGAATTCAGCCTGCCGAACCCACGCAAAAATCCGACTTTACGGGCGGTAAACCCGAGGATAAGCCGCTTTTCCCCACCGACAACGTTAACCCCGACCTCAACCGTCCCGCAAACAACGGCGGGTACTATACGCCAAACACGGCTAACGGCGCAGGCGGCAACAATTATTATAATCCGAACACCGATAACCGCCCTGCAGCCAACGGCGGATACTATACGCCGAATACGGCTAACGGCGCAGGCGTTGACAATTATTATAATCCTAACGCCGATAACCGCTCCGCAGCCAACGGCGGATACTATACGCCGAATACGGCTAACGGCGCAGGCGTTGACAATTATTATAATCCTAACGCCGATAACCGCTCCGCAGCCAACGGCGGATACTATACGCCGAATACGGCCAACGGCGCAGGCGGCGACAATTATTATAATCCGAACACGGATAACCGAAACACCGATAAAGGCAGATATTATACCGCCGAAGTAAAAGACGGCGGCGACGCGGCAAGCACTAACGGATTTTTACCGTATAACGTACCTTTGCGGCACGAGGAGGACGAGCGGCGTTTTAGCGATGAAAGCCGCGGCGACAGTCTTTACGGCAATAATTCTTTCAGGATTCACGCCGAAGAAAAGCCCATGATATTCCGCACCCGCATGGACAGCACGCTTTTGATATACGAGTATTCCGACAGGCTGGAGTTTTACCGTAAGACGCCCGACGGTCCCGTAAAGCTGTCCGTGGAATACAAAAACAAATATTGACGGACGTAAAAAAGCCGAAAGTTTAAGATTATTCGACTCCGTGCGCGGAAATTCGCGTTTAACCGCCAAAATAACACGTTAAATCCGACTGTATAATAAAGGTCGGATTTTTATTTTTTGCGGGAGGGGATTTCTTAATGAACGCAAAGGCCGAAGGATTGAAAAAGGTAAAACCGGTTCCTGCCGGCTTAGACACGGTTAAAGAAACGCCGTTATGGAAAACCGTCGTAAAATATTCGGTTGTGTTTGTGATGCTTTTGGTGCTGTGGCGGGCGCGGACGGGTAATATAAGTCCGTTTGCCACGGGATTTTATCCGGCGCTTGTGTTTTCAGGACTTTCGGCGCCGCTCCTTTTGCCGCTTTACGTTGCTTCCGCAATTATCGTAAACCCCGGTTTCGACGCGCTTATTTCGGCGGCAATAACTTCCGTAACGGTGACCTCGGCTACGATAGCGGCAAACAAACTCGGCAAAAAGCTGAATTTAGCCGCCGTGCTTGCCGTTTCCGCTTTAAGCCAGGGCGGTTACATATTTTTCTCCGTTCGCGCGGGGCAATTCGTGCTTTATACTGTCCTGAACCTTGTGTTTGCGTTGCTGTTCATGTATGTTTCGACATGCGCCGTCAAGCCGTTTTTGGTCAGGAAATCGGTTTTCAGACCGCTCGATACCGAGCTGGCATGTATGGGAATAGTGCTTGCCGTACTCTCGGCGGGATTCGCCGCAACCGAGTTTTACCGCATAAAAACGCTTTACGTTTTCGGAATGTTTGCCGTGACTGCGGCGGCTTTTTTTGTCGGCAAAGGCGCGGCTTTGGCGGCTGCCGTATGCGTGGGGACGGGCGGAGCCTTGTTTTCCTTTGACGTAACTCACCTTGCGCTGTTCACGTTTATCGCGGCGGTGTTCGTGATGTTTACGGGCGCGGTAAGAATTCTTGCCGTTTTAAGCGCGGTTATGGCGGCAGTGGTTTTCTTTCTTTATTTCAACGTGGATTACACTTCGATGGCGTTTGATTTGCTTTCGCTGACTTTGGGCGGGGCGGTATTCGCTTTATTGCCGCGTTCGGCGATGAACAGGGTCAGGAATATGTTTTTCACGCCCAAAGACAAACTTGCTACCAGACATCTCATAGACAGCGGCAGGGCGGAAGTCGCGGCGGAAATTAAGAAAGTAAGCGGTATTTTCGCCGAAATGCAATATGCCGCGGCGGCATCGATAAAGCCGGCGGGGTTTTCGCCCGAGGAAATACTTGCGCGTATTAAGCAGGGCGTATGCGCGGAGTGCGACAAATGCGACCTTTGCCCTAATGAAAAAGAAGACGCGCTTTTTACTCTTGTTACGGCGGCTACCGAAAAAGGCAGACCCTCGGTTTCCGACGCGCCTTTTTTCCTGGAACACGACTGTCCCCAAACCGCCCGCCTGCTTTCGGTTTGCGCCGAATACGCCGATTTTTACCTTAAGCGCACCCGCGAAAGTCAGAAGGACAACCGTTACCGCGAGGATTTTGTTTCTCAGCTGAGCGGAGTGCGCGATGGCTTAGACGCTTTTGCCGAAAAGGTGAAAGCCGTGGAAAGTTACGACGCGGACAAGGAGGCGTTTTTAATCGAGGAGCTTGAGTACCGCGGAATTTACGCCGCCGAGGCGCTTATATCCAAGTCCGATCTGAATAAAATCGTGCTTATCGTCAGAAACGAAAGTCTTGATAAGGAAACTATTGCCGATACCGCGGGAAAAGTACTGTGCGGCGCGTTCAGAACGGAAAGCGTCAAGCCTTGCCCGAAATCAGGTTACAGCGTAATAACGTTGCGCGAAAAGACGGATTACGACGCCGTATTTGCCGTGGCAAGCGCATCCAAATACCGCGAAAAAACGGGCGACACCCATTCCTTTATACGTATAAGCGATACCAAATTCATGATGGCGCTTTGCGACGGCATGGGCAGCGGCAGCGAGGCGGGAAAGATAAGCGAAACCGCCATAGGACTTGTGGAAAGCTTTTATCGCGCGGGCTTCGATAACGATTTTATCCTTAAAAACGTAAATAAATTTCTTTCGTACGACTCTTCCGACAGCTTTGCCGCGCTCGATATTCTCGTGTGCGACCTTAACTCGTTACAGCGCAACATCATCAAACTTGGTTC
>ERZ1643247.2586-NODE-2586-length-13983-cov-5.178418_pt1 | contig 13983 bp, 14 predicted proteins | sample MGYA00579264_ERZ1643247 | MGnify/ENA primary metagenome ERZ1643247 (study PRJEB29033, sample SAMEA4952262) | chicken gut metagenome | biome: Broiler Chicken; feature: Gastrointestinal Tract; material: Caecum | place: Ireland | collected 2018 | study: Broiler... | reverse complement strand
CTGTACTCGGCACTTTTCTTTATAAATTGTGTCCACTTTATTGACTATAGTCCACAATTTGAACTGCTTTTCTTATTTTGAAACTGTTCTTCATAGCACATCAAGAAATACATTTCATCATTTTAGGCAAACAGAAGTATTCTGCCTTTCACAAAAACAAAACAATCACCAAATAACACATCCTTTTTTATACAAATCCCCTTCTTTTCTACAGCCAGCAGCAATCTTTATTCTCCATCTGGGTTCGAAGAATGCTTCATTTTGCCTCTTTCGTTCCATCTGCTTTTTCCACATTTTCCTTTTCTTTGACAGTTCTTTCAGACATCAGCCGTTCCACTCTCATATCCATACAACAATAAATCACATTGTTATCTGACAGCAGTACAACAAACCTTAGGTGTCGAAAAGAAAGGGACAACAACAAAAACAGTAAGCTATTTCTCACTGCATTAGAAAAATCAAACCATCATTCAACCGATTTATATCCATTTTTTTCGTTTTATAATATCCATACAAAAAACGGCTGCTCTCACGCAGCCGTTTTCAAATATGAATAAGGAATTATAAAATGGAGTTTTCACATGTAAGCTTTTTACTGTTTTTATATTCGAAAGAGATCAAAACATGTCAACAATCATATATTGCGCTGTTTCAGATTTCTTTTTTATTGAAAGAACAACTCATACACTTCATCTGTAGGCATTTCTTTGCCTGTAAACAGATGAAACGCTGCAGCTCCTTGCCACAACAGCATACCAATGCCGCCTACGGCTACTTTACAACCAGCTGCCTTTGCTTCTTTCACAAATCTCGTTTCTTTTGGATTATATACTGCATCCGCTACCACCAGATCCGCACGGAATACAGATGTGTCTTCCACTAGGGTTTGTTGATCCAAAGGCTTCATACCGACTTTCGTAGCATTGACTAGAATATTGCTGTCGGCAATTGTATCGTAAAGTTTTTTGGTATCTTCTAAAACATGAATACTTACTTCACAATCAGGCACCATCTGTTGAATCTTTTTTACTGTTTTTTCACCGTTTGCATAAAACTCGTCTTTTCTGTTGAAAATAGAGATTTTTTCCGCACCATCCAACGCACACTGCACCTGAATAGCGGTAGCTGCACCACCTGCACCCATAACCGTAATTTTCTTTCCTTTGACATCCACACCGTTTTCTTTTAAATTTCTGACAAATCCCATACCATCTGTATTATTGCCAATCAGTTTTCCGTCTTTCACAACTACTGTATTGCAAGCTCCGATTAGTTTTGCAGCATCCGAAAGCTCATCTACCAATTCTGCCACCCTTGTTTTGCAGGGCATTGTTACATTAAATCCCTTGCATCCCAACACTTTCAGCGCCTGGACCGCTTCCTCCGTCCTCTCCAGCGGTATATCATACGCCAGATAAGCATAATCCAGCCCTGTCTGCGCAAAACTATAGTTATACATTGCGGGCGAACCGCTATGCCCCACCGGTGTACCGATCAAACAAAACATACCCGTTCTGCCTGTAATTCTCTTTTCCATTGTATGTTCCTCCTATCGTTTGTCATGTTTAGAGATGTAAAGCCGCATTCAATCCTTCTGCTGTTGCATCTAACGCTTTTCTTGCCTTAACGGCATCACCAATGACATAGGTTTCCGCAACAAGTTTTTTGATTTCTTCACTGATGGTATCATTGTTGCGATATCCCATCGCCAGAACCACATTGTCGAATCCTTCCAATCTGCCTTCTGTACCGTCTGACAGTGTATAAGATACGCCATCTGTAAAAAACTGAGATACTTTTGCTCCTGTTACTCCTTGTACATGGTACGCCGCAAAATCCTTCATCAGGAATTTTCGATGTTCTGGGATCACATCGGTACCCAATTGGTCTCTCAATTCAATAACTGTTACTTCATGCCCCAACTCTCCCAAGAAATCTGCAACTTCACAACCAACCATGCCGCCGCCGACAATCAATACCTTTTTGCCGACAGAAGCCTTGCCATCAAGCAAATCACCTGCATGGATCGCACCCGTATCATGAATGCCAGGAATCGGCAATACCAAAGGATTTGAACCAGTTGCAATGATCACTGCATCCGGTTTTTCTTCTGCCACCAGCGCAGGTGTCACTTCTTTGTTCATCACGATTCTCACGCCGTATTCTTCACATTTTGCAATGTAACTTCTTACCATATTGGTAATATCGCCTTTCCCAGGAGGATATGCAGCCAGACGCATATTGCCGCCCAAAATATCGCCTTTTTCATAGAGCGTCACACTATGACCTCTGTAAGCCGCCGTAAAAGCTGCATATAAACCGCCCGGACCTCCGCCGATCACCATGACATTCTTCTTTGTTTCAGCCATTTTCATTTCTGCTTCTCTGCCAACCAGAGGATTTACCAAACATGTAATAGGTTCTCCTTTGAACATATTAGGAACACATCCCTGCAGACAGCCAATACAAGGATTCATCATATCCAATCTGCCTTCTTTTGCTTTATTGGGCATCTCTGGATCAGCAATACTCTGTCTGCCAAATGCTACCAAATCTGCTCTGCCTTCTGCTACCATCAGTTCTGCATAATAAGGTTCTGTATAACGACCTACGGTAATCACAGGGATCGATACCGCACGTTTGATTTCAGAAACATAATCTGCACTAAAACCAGCATGAATCAAACTGGGCGCCCACATGCATTCATCATGCAGATGTATCGCTCTGGAAACATGAATTGCATCTACACCGCATTCTTTTTCCAAGTAGGCTGCCACTGTGGCTGCATCTTGCACTGTTTGACCGCCTTCGATATCGTCTGTTGCATTGATTCGGCATAAAATCGCCAAAGAATCTCCTGCTTTTTTACGGATATTTTCAATGATCAACTTCGGTAAGCGCATACGATTTTCAAAGGTTCCTCCGAATTCATCTACTCGCTTGTTTGTTCTCGCAGAAATAAACGTACTAACCAGATAACCATGCGCACAATGAATTTCAACCGCATCCGCACCTGCTTTTTTCGCTCTTACCGCTGCGTCGCCATAGCATTCAATCAAACGATAGAGTTCTTCTTTGGAGATCGCTTTTGGTGTTTCTCTGCCATATGCAGCAGGGATAGCACTTGCAGCCTTTAGCGGAAAACCAGTAATTTGGGTATTCCCCTCAGGTCCCGCATGCTGCAGCTGAATAGAAACTTTTGCTCCTGCCTGATGACAAGCTGCAATGGCTGCTTGGAAACTGCTGATTGTACTATCATCAAACAAACATGGCTTTCTAGGACCGCCTTTTGCTTCTTGATACACGACGGATGCTTCAAAGGTGATCAGCCCAAAACCGCCCTTTGCTCTTGCGCCATAGTAGGAAGCAGAACGTTCACTCATGCTGCCATCTGTATTAGCAAAATTATTGCCCATCGGCGACATCACAAAGCGATTTGCCACCGTCATCGGACCGATCTGAATGGGTTGGAACATATTTTCAAACTTCATATTTTTTCCTCCAATTCTTATTCTATTACAGTGCAAGTGCTGACTTCTGACGCTTTTTCTCGAAGTTTTGCCAACTGCGGTACCAATGTTTGAAAATGCATCGTCGCCCGATGAGCTTCCAGCGCCTGCATGTCTGCATATTTTTCAATAAAGTAGTATTGTTGCGAATCATTTTGTACACTTACCAGATCATAGGAAATACAACCGCTTTCCTTTCTGGTTTGTACAATCATCTCTTTTGCAAGTTCTAAAAACGCCTGCTGTTTTCCTTGTTTTACCGTATTTTTTGCAATCAATAGAACCATCGCTCTTTTTCTCCTCTTATTTCCCTGGTAATGCTTCCGGCCAAGCTGTCTGTAACACTTTTACCGTGTTCTCAAAATTGTATTTTGCTGCTGCAGCAACTCCCTGCTCTAAGATGGCATCGCTGATTACCTCTACTCCGATGGCTTTTGGAACAATCCCTTTTTCCTTCAGCATACGGCAGAATGCTTCTGTATTGCCGCATCCTGTGCCTGGCGCCAATCTATCATGCATGGATTCATCCCGAAGAATTGATTTTGCATATGCTCTGTCGTGTACATCATTGATCTGAACCGATACGATTTTTTCCGCGGGTATCCCCTCCAAAACAGATAGGTCTATCGGCTGGTTCGCTCTCAGCCAATGCCAACTGTCCAAAATCAGCTTTGCGTTCTCACATCCACTTTCTTTCACAACTGCCCATGCTTTCTTCACATCCGGCAAACCGCTGTATGGCATTGGCTCCACACCAATGGTATACCTGCCTGCTCTATGGCAGAGTTCTTTCAATTTCTGCGCTGTATGTTCCACAGAATAGTTTTCCATCAAACCGCAATTGATGTGCTGTACATCAAACAGTTCGCACATATGAAAACAAATCTGTTCTTTGTATTTCTGTTCATAAGAGCGTACATCGTTCGCCCACTGTACGATATACTCTACTTCCGTTACCTTCATCTCATATTTTTTCAGAATATTTAGAATATCTACATCAAACAACCCCTCATTTAGTGCGTCAACATAAGTTTCTGCCCGCAGTCCGATACCTTCAAAACCGGCTTCTTTCGCTGCTTTTACTCTTTCTTCAAATGTACATTGATCTCCTAGCGTCCATGAACTGACTGTAATTGGATATTCTTTAGACATAATTGCTCCTCCTTATCGTTTTTTATTGTTTTTTTGAGGTATATCTCAATGCAGAGAGTTTCTGCAACAATTCCTCACAGATTTCTTCAATTCCTTTTCCTGTGGTATCAATTTTGATATCCGCAGCTCTTTCGTATTTTTCTCGGCGGCTTTCCATCAACTCTCTAATAAATGGAACATTCATGTTGTGATTGAGCAAAGGACGTTCTGTACTATCTTTCACCCGCTCATAAATCGCTTCAGGTGTCGCTGTCAACCAGACAACATAGCCGCTGTTTTTCATCAATTCTACATTTTTTTCTCTGAGGGGTACTCCCCCACCACAGGAAACGACCATATGTTTTCGCTCTTTGAGCTCAATCAACGTATTGCTTTCACAATTACGGAAATACTCTTCTCCATGGACTGCAAAAATTTCCTGAATAGACATCCCTTCTTTTTTCTGAATCTGTGCGTCCATTTCCATGATCTCCATAGCCAACCATTGACTCAATTTTGCAGAAACCGTAGATTTTCCCGCTCCCATAAACCCAATCAGCAGGATGTTTTTATCAAATAGCGTTCGTGCCTGAATACGTTTACTGTTTTCAATAATGCCTTCAAAAATATGTAGAATTTCTTCCTCAAATACCGTTCCTTCGACTGTTTTTCGAACTCGTTCCAGTTGTTTCTTCTCTTGTTCTGGCTGCAATACAGGCAGTCCATGTTCTCTTTTATAAGTAATAATACCCTCAATGCATTCCATGCGTGTCTTCAATGCAGACGTGATCTCTCTATCACAATCTGCAATCATTTCTCTGAAACAGAAGATTTCTCGTTGCATACGGTTCTCCCTTTCTTTTCACTAATAAGTTCTTTTGTCTAAATACTCTGTGTATCTTTTTCGAATCGCAAGTTCAGGATCACTGCCAACAGAATTCCAACAGCTGTTACTGCTACGTTAAATAACAGGATATAACCAGGACCATTCTCTCCGCCGATACGGGAAAGCATTCCCGCAATATTCAGCACGATATAGTTTGCCAGACTAGATACAATCATAACAATGGATGTAATCTTGCCTTTATTAGCAGGAAACATTTCATTCGCTGTGGATGTTGCCAGCTGCAACACGCCACCTGCCGCAGAATAACCGATCACAAAGCCACCGATCAGACAAATTTGCGGAATCCGTACAAAATACATTACCAGCAGCATCACCAGTGCAATCGATGGATAAATAATCAGTACACGAATCGGTTTTAATCCTTTCTTCATTAGAAAAGATGTGAAAAATACGGCACAAACAATCCCTACAGAATAGAACGACTGAATCATAGAAGGATTAGACAGACCATATAACGTACCCAGTTCTTGGTTACAGTTCAAGTATAGCTGAAAAGTGGTTGTAGCTGTAAAACCAATGCAGATCAAAGCAATGGTAGAGGGCGTAAACTTGATTTTTTCCGGTCGTTTTACTTCACCTGCCGCCGTTGCCTCTTCTTTCGGAGGAAAAGGAAGAAACGCAATAAAGATACCGTCAATGATGATGATTACTGCTGCCACAAAATATAAAGTACGGAAGCTCATATTCTGAGCTGCTACAAATGTAATCATAAAAGGCAGCAGGAACTGGCTAACAGAAATCGCAAATTTCGTAAACAGGTTTGCGATAGCACCATTTTCCTTAAAAATTTCCATACAGGAAGGCGTGATACTGGTATCTAAGAAAGAGTTTGCCATCCCACTGAAAATCATCAGCACATATGCCACATAGAGATTAGGTACGAATACAATGCCGATGAAAAAGATGGCAAAGAACAATACGCCAACCAAAGCACTTTGTTTCCTGCCGCATTTATCAGAGAATGGTCCTGCAATTGGGAAAGCAATCAGACGCCCAAGCCCTGTCGCTGCAATCACTGCCATAACGGTACTGACATCATAAGTCCCGTCTGCCAGCTGATTTGCCCCCCACATAGCCGCAAAATTTTGTTTATACTGACTCATAATAGTAACGGCAATCCCCAGAATAAAGTAGGTCATGTACAAAGCCAGAGCTGTCGGATAATATTTCTTCTGATTCATTTGCTTCCCTCATTTCTTTCTTTTACAAAAAATTTCTGCTTCACTTCGTCTACCGGCATATCCAATCCCGTATAAAGTTTTGCCGCTGCCGCTCCCTGATAAATGAGCATACCCAAACCACCAATCACCTTACATCCGGCTGCTTCCGCATCTTGCAGCAGCTTTGTCTTTTCCGGCTCATAAACCACATCTGTCACAACCAACTCTTTTCGAAATAAGGTTGGATCTTTGTTGCATTGGAAATGATATCACTCGTTTTGATTTCTTCTGCAAGTTTTTCCGTATCATCCAAATCATATAATGCAATTTTTTGTTCTGGAAAAGCCTCCTGATATGTTTTTATTTTTTTCTGCGCGTTTTCCCAAAACGCATCTCTTTTGTTAAATACAGATATTTCTCTCGCGCCATCCAAAAGAGCCTGCGCCTGTATCGCAGAGGATACGCCGCCAGCTCCCAGAATAGTAATTTTTTTGCCTTTGATTTCTATTCCCTCCTGACGGAGATTTTCCACATACCCTTCACCGTCAGTGATGTATCCTGTCAAAACACCGTCTTCATTGACAATGGTATTGCAGGCACCTACCAGTTCTGCAGCCGGAGAGATGGCATCCAAATATTTCAAAACTTCCTGCTTACAAGGCATAGTGATATTGGCGCCTTTCATGCCTAAAGTACGGAGCGCTTTCATGGCATCCCCCGTTTCTTCTTTTGATACATCGAAAGCAAGATACTTTTGATCCAGATTCCATTTTTCAAAACAGTAGTTGTACATAGCCGGGGACTTGGAATGCTCCACTGGGGAACCGATGAGTCCAAGCAATTTTGTTTTTCCTGAAATCTCCATAATGTTTCTCCTTTGTTGTTTGTATTTCGGCGCCACTGTTGTTTTACAAAGCCAGTGTAACGTAGAAATTTCAAAAGAACAAATGGATTATTTGTTATCTTTTGATAGATTTTATCTATCTCTTGTGCTATGATAATAGCAACAAAATCTCTGTTCCAAAGAAAGGAGCGCCTTATGAACCTTTATCAGCTTCGATATTTTACCACTCTCGCAGAAATGGAACACTTCGGCAAAGCAGCAGAAAAACTTTGTATCGCTCAGCCCAGCTTAAGTCATGCCATTGCTCAGCTGGAAGCAGAATTGGGGGTCACGCTCTTTGAACGAAAAAGCCGCTCTTCTGCTCTGACAAGGGAAGGAAAACAGTTTCTGGAATATGTGAAACAATCTTTGGATATACTGGACAGCGGTATCCAGTCTATGGAGCGCATCGCCCGCGGAGAGGGGGTCATCGAACTTGGATTCCTACGTACGCTTGGCATTTCTTTTATCCCAGAACTGGCTGCTGGCTTTTTGAAAGAACAATCGGATAAAGAGATTCATTTTCAATTTCATAGCGGAATTTCTCAGCCTTTACTAAAGGGGCTGAAAGAAGGGAAATTTGACATCGTTTTCTGTACAAAAATCGACACCGAAAAATCCATAGAATTCATCCCTGTCTCTAAACAAGACTTGGTTCTTATTGTTCCCAGAGAGCATCCCTTGGCAAATCGTTTTACTGTTGATTTAACAGAGACTCTACCCTATCCACAAGTCTATTTTGCAGAAAATTCCGGTCTGAGGGTTGTCATAGATCAGCTTTTTGATAAAATTGGTCAACGCCCTAAAATCGCTTATGAAATTCAAGAGGATCAAGTAATTGCTGGATTGGTTGCACAAGGATTTGGCATTGCCGTTGTACCTTATATGGAAGAATTGCTTCGCTTAAATGTAAAAATCATCCAAATCTCCTATCCTTACTGGGAGCGAAATTTTTATATGGCAACATTGAAAGATCGTTATCTGCCTCCTGCCATACAAAAATTCAAGCAATATGTCATCGAAAAACATAGAATATAAAAATAAACAAAAAAAACAGCATTTTTTTGACATATTAAAATCATCTATTCCAAAATAGATATTTTCTATCAAAAAATGCTGTTTTTCTCAATGAACTTTTATCTTTTGCCAATGCTCCACATACATCTACGATCCAATGGATCTTCGGTCAGATTTGGCAACATTCTTACTACGCCGTTTTATGATACTTACCCAAATTAAGGCGGTGTTATATCATTGCACAACATCACAAAATCATTTATTTCATTCTTCCCCATTTCATTTCCACTCCATCTGAATCATATTGTTTTCTCTTCCCCGTCGTCTGGGTAATATCAATACGAATCACTTCTGTTCGATCCAAACTGCGTTCCACTGCTTCTTGAAAATTGTTCATATTTTGCTTTGCAAAGCGTTGGCATAGTAAAGAAAGACCATGAATCTTTTCTTCTTTTGCTTTGACCATAACAGCTTTTCCAAAAAACACTGCCGACTCGTATTCCAATGTAAACCGATCAGGAACCGGTTTGCATCTGCTGACCGCACTAATGCAAATTTCATTTTGATGTAAGATGCTTTCTATCTTTTCCCCTTCCATAGCAGAATGAAAATAGAAATGATTTTCCTCCCGAACGATAGATATGGGAATTCCATAGGCAGTTCCATCTGTCCGAACCATACTAATCGTTGCAAACGGAGCTTTATCTACAACATAATAAGCAAACTCTTGATCCATTTCTCTATCTTTTCTTCTCACATGTCATCACCTCTATTTTAACATAGCATATCATCATTCATTTTTCTGTTGTATATACAACAGAGAATAAAAATTTCATTGCTTCTATTTTTTATTTCCGTTTGTTCTCTCCATTCCAACAGATTCCGACATCCGTCCTGTTTCCAGATTGATCGGAAATTTACGCTCTCTTATTGATAGAATGATTCCTTTCTTCGTCTTTTCGTTCTCTATTTACTTCTACAATTTGATAATTGTTCGTCTTATATTCTTGTACTTCTTCTGTGTCACAGCATACAATTCAGCATTATCTTCGCATATAAATCAGTTCTGCCATTCCATTGTATGACTGTATGTTCATCAATCGCAGTTTGATTTCTTGGGTCCCATTTTCAAATAATCGAATGCCGCTTCCTAACAATGTTGGCACTATCGTAATATGATAACAGTCAATCAGGTCTTCCCGGACTAACTGCTGAACAACATTCGCACCGCCACAAACCCAAACTCCCTTCCCGTCTTCTTCTTTCAACCTTTTAACCAAATCAACTGGGCTCTTCGTTGAAAATCGAATGTTCTCAGAAGAACTATGCTCGTTATATGAAACGACATAAGTTGTAAAATCAGTATATATCCACTGCTCTGGCGAGAGTTCCGTAACAATTTGATGATAAGTGTTCCATCCCATCAAAATAGTGTCCATATCTTTTATAAATTGAGAATACGTATCTACATTTTCATGAACATCCCCTTGCCCATTCAGCCAATCCACACTGCCCTTGTGATCCGCGATATATCCATCAAGACTCATCGCAATAAACAAATAAGTATTTCTCATCCTTTTCCCCCTTATGAAAAATTTTATTTTATCATTTTATTTTTCCCATTTTAACACAATTCTAAAAACATAAAAAACATCTTGTCCCAACTAGATTTTCTACTTTTCGCTAGATAGCAGTCAAAGCAGCGCAGCCAGAAATGAGTTGCTATATGGGAAAATATCTCTTGTCATCATCGTCACATTGCTAGATCCATAGCTCCAAAAACAATGATATTATCGTGTATACAATTGTTTTTAGTCACAACTGTAATCGTAACACAGTGAAAAACAGACCACCGCAAATATCACCATACTGAATATAAAACAAAGGTTATATCTCCTTTTCCAATATTCCCTATACTGAAAAATGATGATTGTATCGTTTTTTCAGTAATATCCTTGACAAAGGAGAATCCACACGTTTTGTTTTTGCAACATTTCAAAAAACCAATTTCTGGCAATGACAAATTAAGAATCCCTACAACGCAAAAGTAGACTGTAATAAAACACCAGTAAACGATCTGGCAGCAGATTATCCAGAAATTGCTTTCACTTGATTTTCAGTTGCTCACTCATACGGAATGAGCATTTTTTGTTGCTTACCTTCAAAATAGATACCTCAACTCACATAACTTCCATTATTTCCGGGAAACATACGTAAATATAACACATTGAATCTAGGAGGGATTATGTTTCAAGAAGCATTTTATGAAGTACTCAAACATGAGGGTGTCGTTTCTATCACATCATGGTCAAAGGATAATGTGCACGTTGCCAATACCTGGAACAGTTATGTGCAAATAACGACCGATCATAGAATTTTGATTCCAGCAGCTTGGTTTCACAAGACACAAAAAAATGTAGATCAAAACAATCGAGTCATCCTTACACTTGGAAGTCGAGAAGTGCAGGGAAAAATGGGAATGGGTACTGGTTTTGTCATAGACGGAACAGCAAAGTTCCTAACTTCTGGTCACGACTTTGAACAGATGAAAGAAAAATTCTCGTTTCTCACCCGTGTTTTAGAGATTACACCGGAAAGCGTCAGACAAACCATCTAATCCATTGTAAGAAGAAAAATGCCGACTTAGCAAGTAATTGACAGAGACATCAACGCAAGGCGATATCTGTAGATACCGCCTTCAAGGTCTCTTCACTCATTAAGAACAGATTTCTGACTTTCACAAATAGACAAAAGCATAAACAAGGTGCCTTACCTGCATCAATCCTCAAAAACTCCTTGTTTATCCAAATGGAACTCTATTTCATTGATAGATATGCTTCAAAAATTTTTCCATTCTCCAAACGATTTGTCAGATATCATTCCTTCAATGCTGCTCCATCTTTTTGCTATGCCCGATCCAAAAGCCATAGCTTATTTACATTTCTCACTGATATGCATGGAAGAGTGGACTGTCCTGAAATAAAATCTCGGAAAAATCACCCCTTTTGTTTCTTAAAATTATAAAAGTAAAAGAAGCAGAAATAGGCGTATTCTGTTTACTGCGCTGCATTCTCTTGCAAAAAAACATCGTGCAAAGTCTCTCAACATGGATCGGTCCATGCAAGCATTTGGTATCATCGTTCCCTGATTGCTTTGTCATAATATATTGCTTTTTATCATAGTTTATAAATAAGGAGGTGACCACTTGAAGGTTAAATGGAAACTGTTATTTTTATGTATTGTAATTCCATTATTGGTAGGTGGTATTGCCGGATTTATTTCCAAAGATAGTATGAGCATATATACAAATCTGAATCAACCGCCATTATCACCACCAGGATGGCTATTTCCAGTTGTTTGGACAATACTTTACACTTTTATGGGGATTGCTTCTTATCTAGTCTTAACATCTGGAGCGCCTGAATTCTCTATTCATAAAGCAATTAAGCTATATGGTTGGCAATTGCTGTTTAATTTTTTCTGGACCTTTTGGTTTTTTCAATTGCATTTATACTTTTTTTCATTTGTTTGGCTGTTTGCTTTATGGATTTTAATCATTTTCACAATAAAATCCTTTTCACAGATTTCGAGTAAAGCCGTATATCTCATGATTCCATATTTACTATGGATAACTTTCGCCGGATACCTAAATCTTGGCATCGCTCTACTAAATGCATAAATGAAATCTTATTTCATCAGAAACACATCGTGATAGAAAAGCCTGGTTCCGTTTATCCGGAATTGGGCTTTCATCCAATCCTTCGACATCTCAATGATGGGAGTCCTCTTCAAATCATTGCACGAGATATGTGAAAGCCCTAATGTGTTTAACAGAAAATCTGAAAGAATAATCATATCTTTGATCCTTGTACAAAAAACAAATAGAGACGCTTATTCTCCTCTTTTTTTCTACCAATAGCGTAAAATCTTTGAATGAGCATCTCCGAAATAAATGATTCGTGCACACCTTCACTGTTTCTGTATATACAAAGTTTCTTTTTTTGCTGAAACTTGGTTCCTTTCTCCCGATTGCTTTATAGGACAAAAAGAGAATCTTTTTTATCCCTCGATTATTGCGTACCCTCTCAGAATCAGTAATATATATACTGTATATATCATTCTGCTGCATATCCTTTCTATATCATTCCTCTTTTATATAAAGCACGTTGAACCGTTGACTGTTTCTGTTTATTTGCCTTCTAATGCATAACTTGCTTAATACAAAAAAAGATAACCCCCAAATTTAGGGATTACCTTTATCGTTTGATCCATGCCATATTATTCATTGTTCCATTTCTTTTTCAGACGCCTCCGTTGCTTCTACTCAATGGAGTTGTGCTAAATGAACATCAGCCGATATGGTAAGGTTATTTTCATCGTTTTCCTTTTTTCAGATAGACTTTGGGAATACATGATATTCAAATGATTATAAATCGTCTTACAACAGGACAATCAAACCATTTTCTATTTCCTCTGTCATCATGGATATCAAAAAATAGATAGCATCCTGGTATCTATAAAAAACAAAATAACGCTTTTCAAAAGATTCTTATCAATTCTTTGCTCTTTCTAGGTGCATTACAAAATATAACAACTGGAATCCCTCCTGCATCCCTCCAAAGCAAAACGCGTTCTTCTAAAATAGCTCTTGTTACGCTTCATTTTCCATATCTTTGTAACATTCCTTCTGCAACTTTTTGTTTTTTAGTACCCCCATCACTAAAATAATTGATAAAAAACAAACAGATACCTCTATAACAGATGAGATCATTCGATTTTCAAAAAAATAAGAAATTCCCAATATACCTGTAAGTATAATCAATATTTTATGTACCTTTTTGCGATATGCTGTCTCTTCCTCCCAATCTAATGGTTTATTTTTATCTGGAACTGGTGCAAGTTTCCAAATAATACACAATGCCGTAATATAACATACTATCCCGATAATACCAACTAGATCATGAAACAATGCAATGAGATTCAAGATAAATACCGTAGTAATTGTTGACATAATGTAACATCGCAACTGCGTTTTCGCATGATATCCCCCCGCAAATATTCTCAGAGGGATAAAACATATTAGAAACAAAATACTCTCAAGAAACATGTTTAGGATAATTCCTATCGACAGAGTTGTTACAATATTTAGTAAAAGAATCATTCCCTGATAAAAACCAAACAAATAAATCTCTTTGTCTTCTTCCGCAACATTACCTGCTGCTTTCATTTTCTTCCATACATTCTCCATTATCTTTTCTGTCATTGAAATCACCCCATATCATCAATATCTTTCGTTTCCAATCTCTTTTCTCTATATGATTGATTGGACTATAGTCAATAAAGTGGACACAATTTATAAAGAAAAGTGCCGAGTAC
>ERZ1643247.2584-NODE-2584-length-13989-cov-23.368092_pt1 | contig 13989 bp, 9 predicted proteins | sample MGYA00579264_ERZ1643247 | MGnify/ENA primary metagenome ERZ1643247 (study PRJEB29033, sample SAMEA4952262) | chicken gut metagenome | biome: Broiler Chicken; feature: Gastrointestinal Tract; material: Caecum | place: Ireland | collected 2018 | study: Broiler... | reverse complement strand
TGTACGACGCGATGGTGCGCATGGCGCAGGATTTCAACATGCGCATGACCCTCGTGAACGGGCACGGCAACTTCGGTTCGGTCGACGGCGACCCCGCCGCGGCGATGCGTTATACCGAGGCGCGCCTCGAACCGCTCGCGCTCGAACTTCTGCGCGACATCGAAAAGGATACGGTCCGCTTCGGGCTGAACTTTGACGACAGTTTGAAGGAGCCGGAGACCCTTCCGGGGCGCTTTCCGAACCTGTTGGTAAACGGCGCTTCGGGCATTGCGGTCGGGCTCGCGACCAATATCCCGCCGCACAACCTCGGCGAGGTCATCGACGGCGTCGTGGCGTATATCGACAACCCGAAGATCAAGCTCTTTGAAATGATGAAGTACATCAAGGCGCCCGATTTTCCGACGGGCGGCTACATCATCGCGAACGAGCTCGTGCAGGCGTACGAAACGGGGCGCGGCAAGATCACCATGCGCGCGAAGGTGAACATCGAGGAGGGCGACAACGATAAGCGCCTCATCGTCATCACCGAGCTTCCGTATCAGGTCAACAAGGCAAAACTCCTTGCCAAGATCGCGGAACTTCGCGAGGAGAAAAAGGATCTGCTCGGCGGCATTTCCGAAATCACGGACGAATCCGACCGCGGCGGCATGCGCGCCGTCGTCAAGGTCAAAAAGGACGCCGACGCGGATAAAATACTCAACGCCCTCTATAAGTATACCGATCTGGAATGCTCCTTCGGCATCAACATGGTCGCCATTGCCGACGGAAAACCGCAGCAGATGGGGCTTTTGGACATCATCAAACATTACGTCGTGTATCAGCGCGAGGTGGTTCTGCGCCGCACCAAGTTCGACCTCAACCAGGCGAAGGAGCGCTGCCATATCCTCGAAGGGCTGATCATCGCCGTTCAGAATATCGACGAGGTCATTCAGATCATCAAAACGAGCGAGAGCGTGCCCGTGGCGAGGCAGAGGCTGCGCGAGCGGTTTTCCCTTTCCGAAAAGCAGGCGCAGGCGATCCTCGATCTCAGGCTTGCCCGCCTGACCAAGCTGGAAATTTATAAGCTCGAACAGGAACTGGAAGAACTGAAAAAACTCATTGCGCGGCTCACCGCCATCGTCGAGAGCAAAAAATTGCAGATGGAGGTCGTCAAAGAGGAACTCAAAGAGCTCAAAAAGCAGTTCAGGAGTGAAAGAAGAAGCTCCCTCGTGTTTGACGTTACCGACATCAAAGTGGAAAAATTCGACGACAAGCGCCCCGTGGAAAAGTGCGTTCTTCTGTACACCGCGGCGGACGAGATCAAAGTCGTTTCCGAAAAGAACTTCAACATGTCGGATAAATCGCTCGGTGAACGCGCGGCCCTTTCCGACGTGTTCCTCCTGCAATTGAAAACGAGTACAGACAAGATCGTGTATTCCTTTACGAATATGGGCAACTGCTACAAGATCGACTTTGAAGACGTGGTCGTGGGCAGGCTTAAAGAGAAGGGCATGCCGTATAAAAACCTGTGCCCCGACGCGTTGGAGGGAGAAAAGCCGATCGCCTTTTACGAAGTGGGCGAAAAGCTGCCCAAAGGGAGCCTGCTGTTCTATTCCCGCCTCGGATACGTCAAAAAGAGCGACTGGAAGGAATACAATATCCTCAAATACGCGTTCCAGGCGTGCAAGGTCAACGAGGGAGACGAGCTCATCGGCATGGAAACGGACGATCCCGAACCGACCACGACCCTGTTTTTCGTTACCGAGCAGGGCATGTGCCTGAACGCCTACAAAAACGACATACCCACGCAGGGCAGGGTCTCCGCGGGCGTGCGCGGCATTGCGCTTGCCGAAGGGGATAAGGTCGTGTTCGCGGGGCAGATCGACGGCGAAGGGGAGATCATCGTGGCGACGGACGGCAACACCTACAAAAAGGTCATCGCCTCGCAGATCGATCCGATGGCGCGCTACCGTAAGGGCGTGAAGATCGTCGACCTCGGCAAGGGCAGAAAGGTCTGCTATGCCGATTACGTGACCGTGCCGTATAAAATCGCCGTGCAGATGGACGACGGTTCCCTCGTCATGGCGGATACCGAGGAAGACATCACGATAGAAGACCGCACCACGAAGGGCAAGAACGTCAAGCTCAAAAAGGGCTGCAAGGCGACGGGCTTTATTTCCATGAAGTACCTCGCGGATAAATAACGAAAGATAAACCGAAAAAGAAGGGAGCCCTCCCGCCGATATCAGGCGGGAGGGCTTTTGTCGTATGCGCCGCGATCTTTTGCGGCGCTTTTATGGCCGCGCCCGGGCGCGGTTTTTTTTGTGCCCGCGCATTTTCGGCGGAAAAGGAAAATATATATAATTAAACGATACGCGATTTTGATTTTTACAATAAAACTCTTTGTTCGGCAAAAAAGCATAAATTCCGATACTGCGTTTTTTGTAAAATATGAGGCGGTACATGAAGGTTTTGTTTGTGCGCAAAAAACTCGCTCTGTTTTTTATGGCAAGCGCGGCGATCGCCGTCATTCTTGCCGTTCTGCTTTCGGCGACCGGCGCTTACGCCGTGTTTACGGGCGGTACGGTGCGCAAGCTTCCCGTGTATTCGGTGGAAACGACGGAAAAAAAGATCGCCATTTCCTTCGACTGCGCCTGGGGCACAGAGCATACCGACGCCCTCCTCGACGTTTTGGAGCGGGAGAACGTCCGCGCGACCTTTTTCATGGTCGAATTCTGGGCGGAAAAATATCCCGAGTACGTCAAAAAGATAGACGAAAAGGGGCACGAGATCGGCACGCACAGCGCCACGCACTCGTATATGTCTAAACTGAGCGAGGCGGAAATACGGCAGGAGCTCACTTCTTCCTCGCAGGCGATCGAAAGCGTAACGGGCAAAAAGGTGGAACTGTTCCGCCCGCCGTACGGCGATTACGACGATCTCCTCATCGAAACGGCGCAGAGCATGGGGCTGTACAGCATTCAGTGGGACGTAGACAGCCTCGACTGGAAAGACCTTTCCGCCAACGACATCGCCATGCGCGTTATAAACCGCGTGCAAAGCGGCAGCATCATTCTCTGCCACAACAACGGGCTGCACACGGCGGAGGCGCTCCCCGTTATATTGGATACGCTCAAAAATAAGGGATACGAGTTCGTGCCGATCGGCGAGCTCATCTATAAAGATGATTATACGATCGACGTGAACGGAAGGCAGCACGCCGCGGCTTAGCGGCATAAAGATTTTTTGAAATACATTGAGGAGGATCTTTCATGAACAGCACCGAGAAGAACAACAAAGTGTTCGTTATGGGCGAGATCGTGAGCGAAGCGAGCTTTTCTCACGAAGTGTACGGGGAGGGCTTTTACGAGCTGAAAGTAAAAGTGATGCGGCTTTCGGGGCAGGCAGACGTTCTGCCCGTTACCGTGTCTGAACGGCTGATCGCCGACGGGGATCTGAAACCGGGCAAAACGCTGTGCGCGTTCGGGCAGTTCCGCTCTTACAACAAGATCGAAAACGGCAAATCACGATTGATGCTCACCGTGTTCGTGCGCGAGCTTGCCGAACTGCCGCCCGCGAAAAATCCGAACAGCATCGTTCTGAGCGGTTATATCTGCAAGCCGCCCGTATACCGCACGACCCCGTTCAATAGAGAGATCGCCGACCTTCTCGTCGCCGTAAACCGCGCCTATAACAAGTCGGATTATATTCCCTGCATCGCGTGGGGCAGGAACGCGCGCTTCGTAAAAAATTTGCAGGTCGGAGACAAGATCGCGCTTTCGGGGCGGATCCAAAGCCGCGAATATCAGAAAAAGCTTTCCGACTACGAGGTAAAAACGATGACCGCCTACGAGGTTTCCATTTCCAAACTGGCGGCGTTCGACAGCGCGGACGATTTTGATTTAGACCGCGAATTTTCCCTCTATACGGGCAGCGGCGGATTTGAAAAACACGAAACGCAGTCATAACAGAAAAACCCGCGGGAAGCGGGTTTTTTTATGCCGTTTGCACGCTCTGCGGCGTGAAAAATTTTTTTGGAAAAATTCGGCAAAAGGATTGCTTTTTGCGGTTGCAGATGATAGAATAAAGGCGCTTCAAGGAACGTTCACCTTTTTGAAAAACAGACGATGCCGAAGCGCGGAAACAGACGAGAAAGGCACGAGGGGAGAGAGAATATGGACGCGGCAAATCCTCAGCAGACCAAGAAGTACAAGCGCAGCGATAACGTGATTCCCGATTTTGAGCATTTGTTCGACGAAGACGCGTCTGCGCTCCGCGGCAAAAAGAAAAGGCGGGGCGTGGGTTTATTATATTACAGGCGGCTCCTGCAAAAAAACAGGGGCGGTTTCTTTTTGAGCCTTTTTATGTTTGTGCTCAAAAACCTTCCCGTTTGGGTGATGCCCATCATCACGTCGAACATCATCGACCTCGCGAGCGGGGAAATGTCTGACGGAACGGTGCGCTCTCTCATCATAAACGCGGTCGTTCTCGTCGTCGTGCTGCTGCAAAATATCCCGACGCACGTGATCTATTCGCGCATCACCGACAAGATGCTGCGCCGTACGGGTGCGGGAATGCGCGGCACGGTGATACGCAAATTGCAGCACCTTTCCATCACCTATCACAAAGAGATAGAAACGGGCAGGTTGCAGAGCAAGTTTTTGAAGGACATTGAAAACGTAGACGCCCTGAATACCAACATGATCAAGGTGCTCATACCCAACATCATCGTCGCGCTCGTGTCCATAGGCATATCCGTCTATAACAGCCGGCTGGTTACGGTGTTCTTTCTCGTGATCATTCCGGCAAACGTTCTGCTGACGCAGCTTTTTCTGAAAGGCATGCGCAAAAGGAATCATCAGTACCGCGTGGAGAACGAGGCTGTATCGGCAAAATTCACGAATATGCTCGGCATGCTTCCCGTTACCAAGGCGCACGGGTTGGAGAACGAGGAGATCGCTGAGTGCGACAAAAATATCCGCGAGCTGACGGCAAAGGGGCTCGCGGTCGACAGGACGAATTCTTATTTCGGGTCGGCGCTTTGGGTCGTGGCGAACCTTCTCAACGGCGCGTGCCTCGTGTTTTGCGCCGTTTTTGCGCTCAAAGGACTGATCTCGCCCGGCGACATCGTGCTGTATCAGTCCATGTTCGCCTCGATCAACGGGGCGGTGCAGACCATCGTCAACGTTTTGCCCACCTTCGCCGTGGGGTTCGAAGCCGTAAATTCCCTGTCGGAGATACTGCTTTCCAAAGACGTGGAAGACAGCGCCGGCAAACAAAAGCTCGCTTCGCTCGAAGGAAGCGTCGTTTTCGACCACGTCAGCTATAAATACCCGAACGGCACGGCGTATGTGGTGGAAGATTTCAGCCTGAACGTGCATAAGGGGGAGTGTATCGCCGTGGTGGGCGCCTCCGGCAGCGGCAAATCCACGCTGATGAACCTGATCATCGGTTTTTTGAAGCCGACGTCGGGCACGCTTTACATAGATGGGAACGACATCACCGGGCTTTCCCTTTCCGATTACAGGCACTTTATCTCGGTGGTGCCGCAGAACAGCATCTTGTTTTCGGGTACCATTCGCGAGAACATCGTTTACGGGCTGGAAAAAGTCGACGAAAAGGCCGTCGAGCGGGCGGCGGAAATGGCGAACCTCAATGAATTCGTCAAAGATCTCCCCGGCGGGCTCGATACCTTTATCGGCGAACAGGGCGGCAAGCTGAGCGGCGGGCAGAAACAGCGCGTTACCATCGCGCGGGCGCTGATACGCGATCCGAAGATCCTCATTCTCGACGAGGCGACGAGCGCGTTGGACAATATCTCGGAATACCAGGTTCAAAAGGCGATCTCCGGGCTCATCAAAGGACGCACGACGTTCATCGTCGCCCACAGGCTGTCTACCATACGAGACGCAGACAGGATCGTCGTCATGGACGCGGGCAAGTGCGTAGAGGTGGGTACTTACGAAGAGCTCATGGAAAAGAAGGGAAAATTTTACGAGCTCAAAAACCTGAACGACATGAATTACAAGATAGCGGAAGAATCGCTAGGGGAGAGCGGGGGCTGACCGCGCAAATGCCGCGGCGTGATGGCTGCGTGCGCGGCGCTGTCGGCGGCTTATAGGATAATAAAAAGCGGGTTCCCGTACGGGGGCCCGCTTTTGGCGTTTTATTTATTCTGAAAGCCCTTTATGTTATCCGCTATATCGGAAAAAACATCCAAGATATAATTTCCGGAAGTATCCTTTTCCTTTTCGGAGATCTTGCCGTCCGAACATGCCAGAGCGGCCAAAATGAACGAAGTGTTCTTAACGAGGTTTTGCAGATAATCTTTCGGGGAAGCCGCGTCGTACAGGGCGAAAAACGCGCAGAAATCTTCTTTGACGGAATCCATCAGAGGGCGTATTGCGCTGAGCCACGTGCTGATCGCCGCGATTTCTCCTTTGAAAATCAGCTGCCAGGAAAAATCCGTGTCGCAGATCGAATTCAGATAATCCATCAGATCGGCATGCTCTGTGAGATCTCTGATAAAAACGACTTCGTTCAGGTCAAAATCATTGTCGATGATCGCTGTGTGGAGCAAAGAATATTGCAGCAGACAGTCGTATTGGCGGTAGAAAAGATCGGTATTGAATTCCTGCCCCTGGGTACGGAAAAAATTTTTCAGCGAGACGGCTATTTCTTCCAGGTCCTGCATCACGGCCGCATAAAAGCTGCGGGCGTTTTCAAAATGTTCGTTCATGATGTTCCTCCCGTAAAGTTTTTGTTGAAGACAAGCCCGTTTGAACGAACGGTTGCCTTTTCAACAAATATTATATCATAAAACAAAAATCATTGCAATACTTCATGAAAAAAACATAAAAAATCAGGCAAATTTTCTTGCGCGAACCGACGCGGAAAGGTATAATGGTAAAAGCAAAACAATGCATAACTAAATGCGACTGTGGAGGATTTATTTTTATGAGATGCGCAATTTACGGCGCGGGCGCCATGGGAACGGTGCTCGGCGCATATATCGCAAGGGCGGGCAAACAGATCGACCTGATCAACCGCAACGAAAAGCATATCGCCGCATTGAAGGAAAAGGGCGCCCGTATCGTGGGAACGGTGGAGTTTACGCAAAAGGTGAACGCGCTCCTTCCCTCCGAAATGCAGGGCAAATACGATATCATTCTTCTCATGACCAAACAGCGCGCGAACGCGGAGATCGTAACCTTTCTGAAAGACTATCTCGCCGAAGACGGCGCGCTCTGTACCTGTCAGAACGGGCTGCCCGAGCCGAAGGTGGCGGGCATCATCGGGGAAGACAGAACGCTCGGCTGCGCCATTGCGTGGGGCGCGACTTTTTTGGGGGAAGGGGTGTCTGAGCTCACTTCCGATCCCTCCGCGCTCACCTTTTCGCTCGGCGCGTTGGGCAGGGGCAACCGGCTTCGCGAGGTCAAAGAGCTTTTGGAGTGCATGGGCACGGTCGCGGTGGAAGAAAACTTCATCGGCGCGCGTTGGTCGAAGCTGCTCATCAACAGTACGTTTTCAGGGCTTTCCACCGTTACGGGCGCAACGTTCGGGGAGGTTTCCGAGAACAAAAGTTCCCGCAGGGTGGCGCAGCGCATCATGAAGGAGTGTATCGACGTGGCGAAAGCCGCTTCCATAAAGATCGAACCGGTGCAGGGGCATAAGATCGACAAGCTGTTCGACTACAAAGGAGGGCTGAAAAAAGCGATCTCCTTTGCGCTCATTCCCGTCGCGATGAAAAAGCATGCAAAGCTCGTTTCCAGCATGCTGCAAGACCTGAAAAAGGGGAAAAAGTGCGAGATAGATTTCATCAACGGCGTCGTATGCGAATACGGAGAAAAATACGGCGTGCCGACGCCCTTCAACCAAAGAACGGTGGAGATCGTGCACGGCATAGAAGAGGGGAAATATCCGATAGAATTTAATAACATCGGTCTTTATTCCGATCTGCCGAAAAAATTAAAAAGAAGCGGTGCGCTTAAAAACAAAGCGCACCGCTTTTCTTATCAGTGTACGATCCTGTCTATGTCTGATTTTTTGCACATCACGATCAGCCGTTCCGCACTGTTGAAAACGTAGTCGGGCGAGGGCAGGGGGATCAGGTTGCCGCCCCGCTTGATGGCGAGAATATTCAGGTTGTATTTTACGCGTACGCCCTTGTCGCGGATCGTTTTGCCCTCCCACGATTTCGGCGTGGGGATCTCGTAAATGGCGTATTCGCTGGTCAGCTGTATATAGTCGAAAATATTGTTCGCGCTGTACTTTACGGCGAGGCGCTCCGCCATCTCCTTTTCGGCGAACACCACTTCGTCGGCGCCGTTGCGCAGCAGGAATTTTGCCTGTATCTCGGTAGACGCGCGCGAAAGCACGAATTTCGCGCCCCCTTCTTTCAACAGAGAAGTCGTTTCCAGCGAGGATTGGAAGTTTTCGCCCACGCACACGACGCATATGTCAAAATTGTCGATGCCAATGGATTCCAGCACGGAGGCTTTGGTGCCGTCGCCGATCTGCGCGCTCGTCACGTAGGGGAGTATTTCGTTGATCTTTTCCTCGTCGGTATCCAGAACCATTACGTGATTGCCGAGCTCGGTAAATTTTTTTGCCATATATGTCCCGAACCTGCCGAGACCGATGATGAGTACAGATTTCATAAATGCTGTCCTTAAAAAAGATTTCTTATAAAATGCGTGCAGAAGCACGTCGGGTACAGAATTGAGGTGTTCATGATAAATGCGCGCCGATTGACGGCATTTTAAGGCTGAACGCGCCTTTAATTATTTAAATAATCATGCGAAAAAGCAAAAACCGCGCTTTTTGCTTTTTCACTCAATTTGGCAACGCTTTGCCTTACGGAAAGGGTGAATGTCCGCGATTGTATATTATGTGTGCCCTTAAAAATCGCGGGCAGAGGGGGAAACCGTTTGGTTTCCCCTTAACTCACGGAAAACCGCAGGCGGCAGCCCGCCGAGGGTTTCGTGAACACAAAAATTTATTATCCTATCCTCACCTTTTCCATCGGGAGCTCCGCTGCGGGGGCGGAAGGGGTCTTCCAGGAAAGCATGACGGTCATGCAGCCTGCGCGCCCTAAAAACATCAGTACGCACAGAACGATCTGCGAACCGAGCGTCAGTTGGGGCGTAACGCCCGTCGTAAGACCGACGGTCGCAAGGGCGGATACGACTTCGAAAACAGATTCCGTTACCGTAATGCCGGTGATTTCGGGGTCGTCAGGCCAAAGGGAATTGCCCTGCTCGAACAGGCACAAAAGCACCGCTCCGACGACGATAAGCGTCAAAAAGATGGTCAGAAACTGCGCGGCGTTCTTAACGTTGGTCTCGTCGATGCGCCTGCCGAAGCACTCCACCGAACGCTTGCCGCGCACGAGAGAGATCACGGAAAGCCCGAGTACGGCGATGGTGTTGGTCTTTACGCCGCCGGCGGTGGAGCCGGAAGAGCCGCCTATAAACATGAGTATGATGGTGAGGAGAAGTGTGACCGATTTCACGCTTCCCGCTCCGGAAAGGGGAAGAACGTTGAACCCCGCCGTCCTCGGCGTTACCGCCGTAAAAAAGGAGGAAAAAACGCGTTCCTTCCAGGGCAGATCGTTTTCCGCAAGCATGATCACGAGCGTCGGCACGATCACGAGGATCGCCGTCATGATGAGCACCAGTTTTGTGTGCAGTTCATATTTGCGGAAGCGGAAACGATTGTCTTTGATGTCCTTCCAAACAAAAAAGCCGAGGCCGCCCACGATGATGAGCAGAGGGATCGTCAGGCAAACGATCGGATCTCCCGAATAGGCTGTCATGGAGGAGTATTTGCCCGTTTTGTCGCCCATCAGGTCGAAGCCCGCGTTGCAGAAGGCGGAAACGGAGGTGAAGACAGAGATCCAGATCCCTTCTCCCCAACCGTAGTCGGGCACGAAGCGGAAACAGAGCACAAAGGCTCCGAGCGCTTCGAAAGCGAGCGTGCCTATCAGGATGGTGGTGGTAAGCTTTCCCATGCCGCTCAGCGTGGGGGCGGAAACGGCTTCCTGCATAAAGGTGCGCTCTTTGAGTCCGATCTTTCTTCCGCCGAGCATCAAAATGGTATAAACGACGGTCATAAAGCCGATGCCGCCGATCTGAATGAGAAAGAGAATGACTACCTGCCCGAAGGTAGACCAGTGGGTCGCGGTATCCTGTACGATCAGCCCCGTCACGCAAGAGGCGGAAACGGTGGTAAAGAGCGCGTCCATAAAGGAAGCCGAGCCCGTTATTTTTGAAGAAAAGGGGATAATGAGCAGGAGCGTTCCGATGATGATAACGCTCAGGTATCCGAGTACAAGCAGTCTTACGGGGGTAAGGCGTATTTTACGTTGCATATAATCTCCGTTCGATCCCGATGATCTCGGCTCACATTATATCATCTTCGCAGTCAAAATTCAATCGAATAGGGGATAAAAGATAAAAATAGGCAAAAATGCACAAAAAAGGCGGAGAGAAGAGGCGGAAATGACAAAAGCGCGGATTTTGCGCACCTTTTCCTCTCTCCCCGCACTATAATGGAGGGGAGGGAGGCGCGATGAAGATACATTTTGTAACGGAGGGCTCGCTCAACGAGTATTGGGATGCGTCGCCCGCGGCGGACTGCGACCTGCTGTTTTTCGGCTTCAACGGGCTGGGAGACGTGGATTATGCGAGCGAGCTGAGCGGGGCGACCTCTAAAATGGAAGACGCCGCCATTCTGAGCCGCGAGGCGGGGTGCGTTGTCGTTTCGGGCTGTTATACAAATTCCTGCGGCGTCAGGCGCAAGAGCGCGCTCGTTGCCGAACGAGGTCGGATCCTCGGCGTTTCGGATATGTTCAGCGGCATCGACGAAAGCGAGTACAAGAGCGGCGGCGCGCTCAAAGTATACGAGACCGCGGCGGGCAAGATAGGGCTGCTCATCGCGGAAGATCTGTATTTTCCGGAGATCCCGCAAATGCTCTCCGTAGGGGACGCCGACGTGCTTTTAAGCGTATTCGGGGAGATAGACGATTTTATTCCGCAGCTGATGGCGCGTGCCGACGCGTTCGTTTCCGGCGTGCCCGTGGTCATGTGCGCGGCGGGCAGGGCGCAGGCGGCTGCGGTTACGGGAGAGGTCTCCATGCTTTCGCCGAAAAAGGAGTGCGATTTCGACTTGACTACGGAACGGGAATACCATATATTTTCCCAGCGGCGCAGGGGGCTTTGCCGCCGCAGGCGCGCGGATTTCTGAACAATGGCTAAAATTCGGCGCAAAGGCGGGCGAAAACACAAAAAAAACGAAAAAGGGGCTTGCGTAAAGCTCCTTTTGTGTTATAATATAAAAAATAAGGAGACATTTATGGATAAAACCAACGCGACGCTGTTCATCAACTCGTATAACAAGATAGACGCGCAGCTGCGCCAGCTTTATAATTTCAAACCTTCTCAGTCGTTTTCGGATATGGTGCGCAGGAGCGCGGAAGAAAACGCGGTGATCCGCAAGTACGAAAACGACCTGATGGATTTTGCCAGGCTGAGAAACGCCATCGTGCACCAGAGCACCGACGGGCGGATCATCGCCGTGCCGTGCGACGAGGTGGTGGAGGAAATGCAGCTCATCGAAAAACTCCTTTGCACGCCGCCGAAGATCGGAGACACGATGAAGCCTAAAAAGATCGTCAGCGTAGACGACGCGATCAGCGTCAGGCAGGCGATCCTGCTCATCGCGCGCACGAACTATTCCAATATTCCGGTATATCGCGGCAAACGCATGGTGGGCATCGTAAATAACCGCTGCGTGATCAAGGCGCTTGGGTCTGTTCTGGAACGGGGCGGCACGCTCGACGAATTTGCGTCTTCCACCCCCGTCGGCGATATTTTACGGGAAGGAGATCTGTTCACTTATTATAAATATCTCAGTACAAAAGATACCTTGCAGGACATTCTTTCGGCGTTTGAAGAAAATAAAAAGCTTCTTGCCGTTTTGGTGAGCGAGCACGGCGTTATGGGCGAACGGATCGAAAACATCGTCACTTCGGCAGATCTTGTGGAGGTCAACAGGATCCTGGAAGATTATCAGTGATTTTTTGCGCGCGGAACAAAAATCATAATTTTTCCGATGAGCGCAAAATCGCTTTACAAAACGCGCGCTTCCTGTTAAAATAAGCGTGTATATAAATAGTTGCGGCGTTTATAAAGGACAGGCCGCATGCAAAACCCGTTCCAAAGAGAGCCGCGCAAGGTGAAAGGCGGCGTTCGGGAGGCATGTACGGTATCACCTTTCAGTCCGCGGGGCGAGATCCCTCTGCGTCGGCGGGGGAGCGTAGCTTCGCGCGCGGTATCCTTTCCGCGTTACCAAAACGGGCGTATGTTTGTATGTTTTGGTGGTCCTTTTGTTTTCCGAAAACGAGAGGGCCTTTCTTTTTGAGAATCATTTTTAGGAGTCAAGGCGATGTATAAAAAAGTAGACACGGCGATGAACTTCGTAGACAGGGAAAAGGAGGTCATCGGGTTCTGGAAGGAAAACGAAGTTTTCGAAGACAGCGTGAAGGAGCGCGAAGGCGGCGAGGAGTTCTCTTTTTACGACGGCCCGCCCACGGCAAACGGCAAGCCGCACATCGGGCATATCCTCACGCGCGTCATGAAAGACATCGTTCCCCGCTATCAGACGATGAAGGGCAAACACGTCCTGCGCAAGGCGGGGTGGGATACGCACGGGCTTCCCGTCGAGCTGGAAGTGGAAAAATCCCTCGGCATGGACGGCAAGCAGGATATCGAAAAGTACGGCATCGAGCCCTTTATCAAAAAATGCAAGGAAAGCGTCTGGAAGTACAAGGGCGAATGGGAAAAAATGTCCGAGCGCGTCGGCTACTGGGCGGATATGGAAAATCCGTACGTTACCTACGACGACAAGTATATCGAATCCGTCTGGTGGGCGCTCAAAGAGATCTGGAAGAAGGGGCTTTTGTACAAGGGGCACAAGATCGTGCCGTACTGCCCCCGCTGCGGCACGGCGCTCTCCTCGCACGAGGTGGCGCAGGGCTATAAAGACGTGAAGGAAACATCCGTTTTCGTCCGCTTTAAGAGAAAGGGGGAGGAAAACGCCTATTTCCTCGCGTGGACGACCACGCCCTGGACGCTCCCTTCCAACGTGGCGCTGTGTATGAACGCCGATGAGGACTATGCCGAGATCGAGGCGGAGGACGGCGCGCGCTATGTTCTGGCGCAGGCGCTCGTTCCCTCGCTGTTCGAAGAGGGTACCTATAAAACGCTCTCCGTCAAAAAGGGCAAGGAATACGAACACGCGGAATACGAACCGCTCTTCCCGTACGCGGAAGGCTCTTACCGCGAAAAAGCGCACTATGTGGTGTGCGACGGTTACGTTACGCTGACCGACGGCACAGGCATCGTGCACATCGCGCCCGCTTTCGGCGAAGACGACTACCGCGTGGGGCAGAAATACGGCCTGCCCGTGGTCAATATGGTAGACGAGCGCGGCTGCTTCAAGCCCGCCGTTACCGATTTTGCGGGCGTATTCGTCAAAAAGGCGGACAAGGGCATCATAGAACTGCTCAAACAGAGAGGGCTGTTGTTCAAAGAACTCGTGTACGAGCACAGCTATCCGCACTGCTGGCGCTGCGACACGCCGCTGCTTTATTATGCCCGCGAAAGCTGGTTCATCAAGGTCACGGCGGTCAAAGACGAGCTGATCAAGGCGAACAATTCGGTGAACTGGATCCCCGAAACCATCAAAACGGGGCGCATGGGCAACTTCCTCGAAAACGTGATCGACTGGGGCCTTTCGCGCGACCGCTACTGGGGCACGCCGCTCCCCGTGTGGGTGTGCGAAAAGTGCGGCAAGGTGCACGTGATCGGCAGTAAAGCCGAACTCAAAGAAAAGTGCGGCATAAAGGGCGACATCGAACTGCACCGCCCGTATATCGACGACTGCACTTTCGAATGCGAGTGCGGCGGCACGATGAAGCGCACGCCCGAGGTCATCGACTGCTGGTTC
>ERZ1643247.2583-NODE-2583-length-13990-cov-5.505705_pt1 | contig 13990 bp, 11 predicted proteins | sample MGYA00579264_ERZ1643247 | MGnify/ENA primary metagenome ERZ1643247 (study PRJEB29033, sample SAMEA4952262) | chicken gut metagenome | biome: Broiler Chicken; feature: Gastrointestinal Tract; material: Caecum | place: Ireland | collected 2018 | study: Broiler... | reverse complement strand
TCGATATAAAATTGACTGCTTTTCAATACTTTGACCGTCACAAATCCTTCTTCCACCATTTTTTCACCGGCAGTAACATGTTCCGGCTGAATATCCGCAAAAATTTCCATGGTGTTGCCCTTTTTAGACAAAAGACATCCCAGTACACAGGATAATTCAATTCCGTTTGTGCCAGCATTGGGGATTTGCACGCTATATGCATTTTTGAAAATATTTGAACTAATTACCATATCCAGATGCGTTGCCGGCTCTTTCAATAATTCACATGTTCTAGATACGGCAAGCCCAATTGCCACAGGTTCTGTACATCCCATACTGGGCTGCATTTCACCTTTGATTGCCGCTAATGCTTTTTTCATATCCATAAAAAATCCTCCTTTGATGATATCGTATATTGGTTTACCAATATAAATAGCAAAAAACATGCCAAACAAAAAACAGCCCAATTTGGCTGTTTTCGTTCTGCTGTATTTCTCAAAGTTGAGAACTTTTTTTTGAAGAAATCACAATATTTTTGTTGAAAAATATTGTTTTAACATTATTTCTGTATTATCAAACCGAATTCTGCTGAAAATCGTATGATTTGGTATACATGATACCAAAAATCACAGCATCATACGATTTTTGTCCTTTTTCTCAATTTTGAAAATACTTTTTCGTTTTTGAGAAACCTATAAAAGCTCATATTTCTTCAGTTTTCGATAGAGGGTAGCTTGGCTGACTTGTAAATTCTCTGCCAAACGCTGCTTATCTTCTGTTGAGGAATGCGGCTTTAGCATACGAGATAAAATACGTTTTTCATAGTCTGCCAACATTTCATCCAGCGATCGATTCGAGATCCCTTCCGCAGACTGCAAAACCAAATGATCCGGTAAATCTGATATGTGAATCCAATCCTCTTCTACAATATTTGCCAAATATTCTACAATATTTTTCAGCTCTCGCACATTGCCTGGCCAATGATATCCTGTGATCACCCGCAGCGCCTCAGGAGCAATTCCACGAATGTGTTTCCCTAATTTTTGATTGTAATAACCAATATAATATTCCATCAGTGCAGGCAGATCTTCCTTGCGCATCCGCAAAGGAGGAAGTTCAATGGGAATAATATTCAAGCGGTAATACAGATCCTCACGAAACGCTCCGTCTGCCACCATCTGCTCTATGTTTTTATGTGTTGCGCAAATCACGCGAATGTCGATGGGAATGGGTTTGCTTGCGCCAATTCGTTCTACTTGTTTTTCCTGTAATACCCGAAGCAATTTTGTTTGTACATGCAGCGGCATATCCCCAATTTCATCCAAGAAAATGGTACTTTTATCTGCTAATTCAAATTTTCCGACAGAGCCATGTTTTTTTGCACCGGTAAACGCTCCCTCTTCGTATCCAAACAACTCACTTTCCACTAAATTTTCTGGTATAGCTGCACAGTTAATTGAAATCATTAACTTTTCCCGACGGTCACTTAAATCATGGATCATTTTTGCCATAATTTCCTTTCCAGTGCCGCTTTCTCCGCGTAAAAAAACCGTAGAATCTGATTTTGCAACCTTTCTTCCAATACGAAGTGCCTCTTGCATTTTCGGGCTATTTCCTACAAAAGACCAAACACTTTCTGCCGTATGAACCACTTTTAACTGTTGTTCCAACCGATCTTTTGCTTCATCTGCATACAATTTACTTTCCAACAGTACACTCATATACTTTAAAAACTCTTCTAATTTTTGTGTATTTTCTAGTAGATTTTTCCGTTGATCTTCCCGAAAAGCAATGATGGAAATGATACCAACTACAGTATGATCTTTGAAAATCGGATATGCCAAACTTGCCAATTCCTTACAGTATGCACGTTTTTCACAGCCGATACAGTTACTGTCCACAGTTACATCTCGGATAACTCCACTGACACCTGTTTGTAGTACTGTTTCAAAAAAATTTGCATGTGAAACCGTATTTCCAATTTCATTGATATAATCCCCAGTGCCAGCTACACGAATCAGTTCAGAATCCACAATCGTGACATCCGCTTCCAAAATAGACGCAATCGCCTGTACGTAAGCTTGTATAAATGGTTGTATTTTCATCAACGGTGTCATAGAGTACCTCCCGTAGTATAACATACAGATGAACGGTATCCAGCCATTCTCGCTTCTTGATAATAAGGCATGTTTTTTTGCTGTATCATTTCATCTTCAGACTCTTTCTATAAATCTCCACAATATCAGATTCCTGCAATGCAAATTCTGGAAATGTTGCCATTTTTTTCGGATTTTCCATTGCGCGTTTTGCATAATAAGCAATTTCTTCTGGCACAAATGTTTCTTCTGTATCTAAGATTTCTTCCAGCAGCACACCAAAAGATTCTAAGTTATCCAATCCCAAACAATACAATATCCGTTCTACTTTGGCATGATGACTGCCGAATAATTCTAGATAACCACGCATAACCATACCATTTGCTCGCCCGTGAGGTATCGCCTTTTCATATGTCAAGAAATAGCCCAGCGCATGGGGTATTGAGGTGCTGGTTTGTGCAATAGCTGCCCCACCAAATGCGGATGCCAACATCAGATTGTCTCGATCTTCCGCTGTGTATCTTCTCGCCCGCAGTGCCGGAATTACCGCTTTCCAATGCAGCAAACCCATTTCCGCGATTTTTTCACTCACTGTATTTGCATGCGAGCTCAAATAACTTTCTACTAAGTGACTCATAGCGTCTACTGCCGTATTATTTGTGATTTTGGCAGAAAGCGTATCCATGTATTGTGGATCCAAAAACGCAGCTTCTGCAAACACTGGCATGGCAATACCAGATTTTGTACGTTGTTTATGCAGTGTCAAAATGGCGTACTGCGTAACTTCCGAACCAGTACCTGCCGTTGTCGGAACCGCCACCACTGGCAAAGCTTTCGCAGAAGCATCTGCAAATAAAATATTGCTGTCTTCATTTGGATTTGCCGCCAATACAGCAATTGCCTTTGAAGCATCCATAGGAGATCCGCCACCAATACCAATGAAAAAAGAAACCTGCTCTGCTTTTGCAACTTCCGCTGCGCGTACAACCGTTTCTACATCCGGATTTTCACCAATTTCATCAAAAACAACCCAGGCAATCCCTAACGCATCCAGAGCTTCTGTCACATCTTTCTGCGCTCCATTTTTCTTTGCAGACGTTTTGCCTGTCACAAGCATCGCCTTTGTTCCATAGCGGCGTAATACATCCTGATTCGCTTTGATACACCCTCTGCCAAAATAAGTATCTGTTGGCATAAAATAACGAAATTGATTCATATGACATCCTCCTTACATTACATCCTGCTGGATTGTACATGTCCAATCCACTTGTCTCTTGATGTGTTGCAGATAACAGCAGAACCTGAGAAGAATTAAGTGGTCCCAGTTACATTTGCAAAATAATCCATTGCCATCTTCATCAGCCATATCCAATGTACAAATCGTATTTGATTTTCAAAAATCGAATGCATTCTACTACTTTCATTGTCTCCCAACGCTACAATACCGTCCATGAAGAAAGATTCGTTTTCTTAAATGATAATCCAAAACATTCATTCATTAGAGTTACTGAAAATGAAACACCTTTGTTTTCCTGTTAGCAAAGAAAATCATACCAATCCCATTCCATAGATAAAATGCCAGATGCCGTCATTGCTCCTGGTTCTTCCAGCAATGCAAATTCAATTTGGAAGTCATGATACCTCTCGCCTTCTATAGTAGCAATCCCAGAAATCACATAATGTTTTCCTTCTCCCTCCAGCCATTCCCCTTCCATCAAAAGGTCTTCCTCTTCCAGATAAATTTTATGCAATTCCTGTTCCTTCTCTTGTTCCGAAAATAAAAGTCTCATTGGCGTCTCCTCCTTATGATACTGATTGTACCATCGCCTTGTCAGATATACAAGAAAAATTCTCTTTGTCCACTGCTTGTTTCATGATATAATAGCAACGAAGGAAATCATGCGAAACTTTAACGTTCATATAGCGGATTTCATGAATAACATCCTACCCGCTGACGTTCCGCAATCATATAGGAGGTTTAAATATGCAGTATATTATATTGGATCTTGAATTTAATCAATCCTTTCCCTTCAAAACAGGAAAAAAAACGGAACCTGTGCCAGAATGCCCGTTTGAAATTATACAAATTGGTGCCGTTAAAATGAATGAAACCTTTGAAATCGTCGATACCTTTGACCGTATGATTCGACCACAAATTTATCCTCGCTTGCATCCTTTTGTAGAAAGAATTACCGGTATTCAAGAAGAGCAGCTGCAACATCAGCCTTCCTTTGCCGATGCATACTCAGCATTTTTGCAATTTATTGGACCAGAACCATCTATCCTTTGTACATGGGGTCCCGATGATATCAAGTCTCTTTTCCGCAATATTCTGTATTATCATTTGGATGTGGATGCAATAACAGAACAATATTTGAATATCCAACCTTATGCTACGCAATATTTGAATCATGAAACAGGCAAAGCCATCGGATTAAAAAATGCAGTGACTGAATTAGGTATCGAGATGGATGCACCCTTTCACAACGCTTTATGCGATGCAGTCTACACAGCAAAAATATTTCGCATCGTACATCCCAATCCTGTAACCGCAGAACACTTTCATCCTCTGACAATGCTCTCCAAACGGGCGAAACGAATGCGTACAGATAAAAAGGCTTTATTTCAGCACTTTATGTCTCTTCTGAATCGGGAACTAACAGATAGCGAAAAGAAATTAATCAAAATGTCCTATGCCTTAGGGCGAAACCATACCTTTGATGTCACCCCGAATCCCCAAAAAAGAAAACCTGTGCGAAAGGCATAACAGCAATCTCTGCCGTGTAATCCCCTAATTACATGGCTTTTTCATTACATATTTGTTCCATTCCGATGCAATTACATGGATTAATAAAAATATATTAACCATATTTATGAAAGCCATCAAAATTTTCTATATCCAATCTTATCTTGCAGATATAAAGTATTTTTGTATTTTTATTTTTCAAAGTCGGCAATAATCTAAAATTTTACGCCATTTTTGTAATAAATACGGTATAAATATTCTATTTATAAATATAATTATTCATCATCGCTGTATTTGACATCATCATTTCCCCATATTATAATTTTATTATTGTAACGCATGTAATCAATTTTATTTATATAATTTCAAAGGAGGGCTCTTCATGTTAACTTCTATCGTAGGCATCAACTGGGGCGATGAAGGCAAAGGTCGTATGGTTGACCTGCTTTCTGAAGAATATGATATTGTGTGCCGCTATCAGGGCGGAAATAACGCGGGTCATACTGTTGTCAATGACCGCGGGAAATTTATATTGAATCTTCTGCCTTCTGGAATTTTACGAGAAAATGTCGTGAATGTTATGGGAAACGGCATGGTCATTGATTTGGAGCATCTGCATCATGAACTGCAGCGCTTAAGAGATGGCGGGATCATCATCACACCTGCAAATTTAAAAATCAGCGATAAAGCGGTTATTTGTATGCCTTACCATAGACTACTGGATTGCCTGGAAGAAGATCGACTGGGCGATGCAAAATACGGCTCCACCCGTCGCGGCATTTCACCAGTATATGGTGATAAATATATGAAAAAAGTTCTGCGGATGGGAGATTTATTGCATCGGGATATTTATACGGCTATACTGGAAAATCTGGTTGCATATAAAAATCTGATAATCCAAAATGTATATGGTTCGGAACCAGTTTCCTATGAAGAAATGCTGCAATGGCTGGATACCTATGCAGCAGAATTCAAAGATTATATTACAGATGTCAGCCTGTATTTAAATCAAGCGGAACAAGAGGGAAAGAAAATTATGTTTGAAGCGCAGCTTGGTGCATTGCGGGATATTGATTTCGGCATTTATCCCTATACTTCTTCCTCTTCTACAATCGCTGCCTATGCACCAGTCGGCGCAGGCGTCCCAAATTTGAAATTGGATCACGTCATCGGCATCATGAAGGCATATTCCAGTTGCGTGGGAGAGGGTCCCTTTACTTGCGAATTGTTTGGTGCAGAAGCAGAAGCACTGAGAGAAGCCGGCGGAGAATATGGTGCTGCGACCGGTCGCCCGCGCCGTGTTGGTCCCTTTGATGCTGTTGCCTCTCGGTATGGTATTCGGATACAGGGCTGTACGGAAATCGCCTTAACCAAATTAGATGTCTTATCCTACTTGGAAGAAATTCCGATCTGTATTCATTATGAATTGGATGGAAAAATCATTGACGAATTCCCTTACCCAGCTTTGTTGACAAAGGCCAAACCCGTCATAGAAACAGTAAAGGGCTGGCATTGTGATATCAGCAAATGCAGAACCAAAGAAGATTTGCCCAAAGAAGCATTGGACTATGTTCGCCGCTTGGAACAACTGGCTGGATGCCATATCAAATACGTTTCCGTTGGTGCAGAACGGGATGCCTATATTATTTTATAACGCATTTTACGTACAAATCTTTTTCCAAGAGCAATTCCTATACAAACACTTTGTACAGAATTCTTTTACATGAGAAAAAATATGTTTGGAATTGTATTTGCAGCAGTTTAACTGATTTCGCAATGATGTAGACCACAGAACCCAATACTCAAAAGCCTCTCAAATAACCCATAAAATAAAGAAAAAACAATATATCTTATTTTCAAAGACAGAGTCAGCGTGTTTGACTCTGTCTTTGCTTAATCATACGATACAAACATAATTCTGTACACCGACTCGGGAGACCAATGATTTACACATGTTTCCATCGAATCCCCTCTTCTGTCACATAGTATGTTAAAAAACATCAAAATAGCGTTCTCTCTCTGATTCATTATGATCGACAACCCGTTTGGATTTCATTCAACAATTGCCAAAATTTTAGGTGATTCCTTTTGGTGTTCCACGATATCAAATTTGCTTGACCACTATTTTTATATTTTCCCATCATATTTTTCCAAGTACAAAAAGAAAACCTCCAAACAGACTCATTTTTATTCATCCCTTCGGAGGTTTTCAAAAATTTTGTTCTTATTTGGAGCCAAACTTTGTGCCATATAGAATGTAGATTCTAATCATGATTACATATCCATTCCCTTGTTTTTCCAAAGGCAACCGTTTCGCTCTTCCTGATTGATGCAACCACTATGCTTCTTTTACGAAATCCAATATGCCTCGTATATCCTGCACAACGTAATCCGCACCCGCTTCGTAATAAATATCTGCCGCTTTCTTGCAAACAGCCGCTTTCTCTTCCACAGACAATGCTTCATATTCTGCTTTTGTGAGTCCAAGAACGGAACTGCCTTCTATCACACCAATCGTAACCAATCCAGCATTCTTTCCTTCTTTCATATCCGCTACAGTATCTCCCACTTTCATCACGCGTGATACACTCTGCAATTTCAGCATCTGCATATTTTTGAAAATCATGTAAGGATACGGTCTGCCGCAGTGTTCCACCGCATCTGGACTAACCCAGCAGTCTGCTTCATATCCCTGCGCTTTTGCTGCAGGCACAACAATCTGCATCATTTCATCGGTATATCCGGTAGTTGAACCAATCTTCAGCCCTAACTCCCGCAATGCCGCTACTGTTTCTATAACATAAGGCTTCGGCTCTGCAAAACGATATACAATCTCTAAAATCTTGCGCTCGCTCAATTCGTATATTTTCTGCACATCTTCTTCTGTCCAGTTTTTTCCATAGGTTTTCTGCCATATCTCACGGATTCGGTCCATGGATAACATGGTACGTACATGATCTATCTTCAGCATGCCCATGGGTTTTCTGACTTCTTCCAGTGTCGGCGTAATGCCAAATGTTTCAAATGCTTCCAAAAACGCCTGCACCGGTGCAAAGCTGCCATAGTCTACCGTTGTACCAGCCCAGTCAAAAATGATTCCATCAAATTTCATGCCTTTTTTCCTCCATGTAGCTTCTGATGATTTCACACAGTTTTTCCATATCTTCCTGATAAATCTCACCAATATGACCAATTCGGAACGTATCTGCATCCGTCAATTTTCCAGGATAGATCGCATAGCCTCTGTCCTTGATGTATTGATACATTTCTGCAAAATCATAATGCGTATTTTCCGGATAATAAAATGTTGTAATAATGGGTCCTTGTGCTTCCGTATCAATGAACGGACGAAATCCCATTTTTCGCATCTGTGCAATCAAGTACAGATTGTTATTACGGTATCTTGCAGAACGGGCAGGAATACCGCCTTCTTCCTCCAGTTCTTTCAACGCCTGCCAAAAGGCAAGTACTACATGAGTCGGAGAGGTAAATCTCCATTTGCCGTCTTTTTGCATGGTTTCCCATTGATCATATAAGTCCAGAGAAAGGCTTCTGGCTTTCCCCTTGCTTTCCAGCAATTTATCTGTGCGGCATATCACAAAGGAAAATCCAGGAACACCTTGTATGCATTTATTCGCACTACTAACAATAAAGTCAATTCCCCATTCGCCCACAGGAATGTCTACACCGCCAAAGCTGGACATCGCATCCACAATCATGGTTTTTCCTGCTGCTTTCACGACAGATGCGACAGACGCAACATCATTGAGTATGCCAGAGGTTGTTTCACTATGCACCATAGCAACATGTGTAATCCGCGGATATTCTGCCAACAATTCTTTCACTTTTTCTGCCGAAGGCATGGTATCATAGGGTTCTTCATATAAAATGTAGGAAATGCCTGCATGATTAGCAATTTCTGCCATACGTTTGCCGTAAGCGCCATTCGCCGCAATCAAAAGCACGTCTTCCGTTCCAATGACACTGGTTAAAACCGATTCCACACCGAATGTACCGCTGCCCTGCATCAATACCGTCGTATATTCCGGTTCAGAAACATGTGCCAATTCTAGTAATCGTTCCCGAATAGCGCGGGTAATTTTTTTGTAGTCATCATCCCATGTACAGTGATCATCCAACATTTGTTGTTTTACTGTTTCTGTGGTAGTCAAAGGACCGGGAGTCAATAATTTATAATGCAACATGATATTCCGTTCTCCTTACTTCTGTTCTTTTTATTTTATTTACAGCTTTCCGACAATGCTTGATGTGCTTCCAACAATTCTACTGTCAAAGGTTCTGCAAATGTTTTCGGATACGCAGATGCATTGACAGAATCTGTCACTTCACCTTCGTACAACGCATTTGGATAGTATTCCTGCAGTGTTGCTCTTCCATTTTCAATGATGCACTGTGCCATCTCTTGTGCCAACGGATTGGTTGCATCTCCTTTATCAACAACAGCAATCGACTCTGTCAAAGAGAAATTGCCTTCTGTAGGGTCCACATAATCAATGGGCAATCCTTCAGCTTTGTCTGCAACTGCCTGTTGACGCAAACCAAACCCAACAGCTACTTCACCGGCACGTACTTTTTTCAGTGGTGCAGAACCAGAACTTTCAATATGGGGACCTGCATTTTCATAAATTGCGCTCAATACTTCTTTTGCACCATCTTCACCATATTCACTTACCAGAGCCTGAATCAATAACCATGCAGTGGAAGAACTCTGAATGTCAGTTACTGAAATCATGTCCTTGTACACCGGATCTGTCAAGTCTTTCAGACAAGTGGGCATCGGCAAATTGTTTTCCGCCAGCATTTCCGTATTTACAATGATTGCACCTTCCTGAGACGTGATAGGCGCACAATATGTTTTTTCACTGCCATCCAGCAATTGATAAGTAAAATTCAAATCTTGGAACATATTCTGTTGTTCCTGTGCGCTATCAATATAGAACGTACTCAACGTAATCAAATCCGCTTCTATATTTGTACCTTCTGCCAATACTTTGCCACCCAATTCAGATGTGCCAAACGTTTGGAACATATATTGATCTGCATACCCATTTGCATCTAATGTTGCTTTCATCGCTTCTACTGCCTCATCATCTGCATTGGAATAAATAATCACCTGTTCGCCTTCTGCCGCAGTGGATGCTCCGCCATCCGCACTTTCTGTACTTCCGCCGCTGCAGCCAGTCATGGCAAATGCAGAAACGGTCATCAATCCTGTCAGCAATAATGCAAGTCCTTGTTTTCTTTTCATTGTTCTTTCTCCTTTTTCTTATTTTCTCTTTGAATCATATAACTTAGAACACCCTTAATGATAAGGTTTGTTCCCAGTATAAACAACGAAAGTACGAATACTTCGTTGAATTTGGTATAGTACTGTAATTCTTTAATTTTTGTAGTCAATACCATTGTCCGTGCGCCGGCAATGAAAATCACCGCACTGACCGTTACCATTGCATTGACAAAATAATAGCTGAATACTTCCAAAATGGTTGATTTCATATTAGGCGTCACAATACGTACAATGGTTTTTACCCAAGTGTCTCCCATCAAAGACGCTGTTGTTTCCCATGAACTATTCAGCTTCTCCAATGAATTTTTCATCATAAGATATGGCGTGGAAAAGAAATGTACCACATTACACAGTATCATCAGCCAAAATGTATTTTGCAGCGGTGTACCTGAAAAAATCAGCATATATGCAATACCGATTACCATTCCCGGTATAGTGTTAGTAATTAAGGCAATGCTGTTAATCGCTGCCTTATATTTTTGCTTGATACTGCTACGGGCAGTCGCCAGAGCCGCACCATAAGTAATGAGCAATCCCAATACAGCCGTCGCTACAGCTACAAAAATAGAATTGCGATAAACCATCGTCAGGCTATTATCCCGCAGTACCGCCTGCAAATGTTCTAAGGTAAACTGCGTTTGATACGGCCACTCCTGCACAAATGGCACAATAAAAATTACCAAAAACACCGAAAGCAATGCAATTAAAATTACAGCGGAACCAATCCCACAGAACCAATCGCGTGCTACGTTTTTACGCAGTTCGACCGTTGAGATTTTATTATATCGAATATTATAACGCTCCAGATATCGTAATAATGCAATACTGACTATAGAAGGCACCAGCATCAGCATCGCAACAACCGCTCCTTGTTGGAAATCTGGTATACTGCCTAACATTTCGTTATATAGCACAGTTGCAATCACTTCATATCGTCCGCCTACAGAAGCCGGAATTCCGTAATCAGTGAAGCACAGAAAAAAACACTGTACCATAGAAGCAGCCAATGTTCCTAACAGTGGACGGAACACTGTCTGGAAAAAGGTTTTAATGCCGTTATCTCCCATCACTCTGGAAACAATCATAAATTTTTTATCAATGTATCCCATAGTATTGAGAATCAACAGGAAAGAAATCGGCAGCGTGTAAATCACATAACCAAACAGCAGTCCGCCGAATCCATAAATGTCAAACAGCTGTACCCCCAGTAGCTTGGTCAACAGTCCCTGCTTTCCAAAAGAATAAATGATTGCAAAACCATAAGTAATAGTAGGCAGCAGCATCGGCAATACCGCCAATAACCGTATCCATTTTTTGTATCCGCTTGCAAGATTGGTATATTGGATGCTGTATGCCAGGAAAAACGCCAGTATCGTGGAAATGAGCGCACTGCTCAATGAAATTACAATACTGTTGCCAAATGCATTGCCAAATCCTTTTCCTGCCAAAACAGAAATATAATTCTCCAATCCAATCCCTTCCTCTGCAAGAAAGGACTCGCCAAATAGACGAAGAATCGGTACTGCCAAAAACGCCAAAAATAACGCAATCGTAACTACATAAATAATCTTAATTTCTTTTTCTCTTCGGATTACCATAACTTATACCGCCTGTACTGTTGTTTTCTGCTGGAATAATGCAAAAATATTATTACGCTTAATTTCCAACTGATTTAAAATGAATTCTTTGATAAAGGCATTCTGCGGCATAGTAATGATCTCTTCCGGTGCGCCATATTGAGAAATACATCCTTCATTTACAATCAATACCTTATCTGATAACGTCAGTGCTTCTTCGGGATCGTGCGTTACGATGATGGTTGTCAGATGATAATCCCTTGCAATTTGTTTGATCTTTTCCTTAATCGATTCTTTAATAACACCATCTAACGCGCTTAATGGTTCATCCAGCAACAAAATTTTCGGTTTCATCACCATGGTTCTTGCTAAGGCCACTCTTTGTTTTTGTCCACCGGAAAGCTGGTCAATTTTCTTGTCTAAATGCGGCTGCAATCCCAATAATGCAATCAAATCATTTACCTCTTCTTTTGTGGATAAATCCGGTTTATTTTTCAAACCATATGTAATATTCTGATATACATTCAGATTTGGAAACAATGCATAATCTTGAAATACAATATTAAATCCGCGTTTCTCCATCGGTACATTGGTAATATCTTCTCCATTAAACAGAATTTTGCCGCTATCTGTATCTGTCAGCCCCAAAATAATATTCAACAACGTAGTCTTTCCACATCCAGATGGTCCTAAAATAGAAACAATCTCTCCATCTGCAATGGATAAGTCAATATTCTTTAATACTGGAACTCCATCATAGGATTTTTTGATGTTTTTTAATTCTAACACTCTTGTCCACTCCTCTCTTTTCTTGCCAAATAGGTAGACATACCAATTTTTCTACTCCTCTTCACTTCCTCGGATATTAAAACATATTTCTTTTTTTACAACCAGCCGCCTTTTGTAATATTTTTGTAACATATAAATCAAAGACCTTTCTTATAAAACAGAATATTTAACCAAATCATTTGACCGCGTTTTCCTAAAATTGAATTGTTTTCTGCAAAAACAGATAATCTTGTGTGTTAATTTTTTCTAATTGCTTTATTAAATTCATTTCACATTTTTCACAGCTTGACGTCCGTACGGATTACCCTTGATTCTTGTTTTTCTTTCTCAAACATATGCCAGCATTTGTCTGTTTTTAATAAGGAGCGTAATTCACATGCTTGAAACCTTGTTTCCAACAGATACAACATACATATTTGCCTGCTGCAGATCTCCTCCTAATATTTCAGAATAAGACCAGTTATTTTTTTTCTCTATTCAGCCACAAGTTATCCTTTTCTCAAAGATTTCAGACAAAAGAAGCAGCCGCATATGATTCACTTCATATCGACTGCTTCTTTTTGAAATTTCTACTATATAATATACCTTTCCATACAGTTAACTTTTTTTCTGTTGTAAGATGGATTGATATATTTGAAAATCTTCCTCTTGAAACACATTCCATATTATCTTTTTTAACATCTGATTTTCATTCAAAAAAGAATAGACCGTATTGATTGCAATCTCTGCTGCTTCTTGCTTCGGGAAGCGAAACGCTCCTGTAGAAATACAACAAAACGCAATGCTTTCCAACTCCATCTTTTCCGCCAACATCAGACAAGATTGATAGCAACTTTTCAGCTGCATGCGATCCAACGCAGTTACCTTCCCCTGTACGATTGGTCCCACTGTATGAATGACATATTTGCTTGGCAGATTATACGCCGGTGTAATCACCGCTCTTCCAGTAGGTTCTTTATAATCCTTTCCGTATTTGTTCCTCTGCCGCTTCATATAGTGAGCGCAGCACTCCCGAAGTTCCAATCCAGCAGCAGAATGTATTGCATTATCAATACATCCGTGGCAAGGAACAAAGCATCCCAACATTTCCGAATTGGCAGCATTGACAATGGCGTCCACCCGCAATCGGGTAATATCTCCTCGCCAAAGCACTGTTTTATCTGCATTTTTCCAGTTCGCCTGCATGGTTTCTTGAATGGTTGATAATTCGGATACTTCCACAATCCCCTTCTCTCTTGCTTCCTGTTGTAAAAATGCATCCTGCACTGTCAGAAAAGATTTCGTTATCTGTCCAGGCATCCGAAGATTCATCAATGCCCGGACTGCCTTTCGTTTTTCTTCCTCAGATACTTTCCATCTAAAATATTGCGGATGTTCCGCACAAAGACATTGAAATAATTCCACCAAGCGTTCTTTCTGGTCCATGTGCTCACCTCTTCCATTTTTTCAATATCCACTGAATATCCAAATTCATACATAATGACCTGTTTTCTAA
>ERZ1643247.2582-NODE-2582-length-13994-cov-5.652271_pt1 | contig 13994 bp, 7 predicted proteins | sample MGYA00579264_ERZ1643247 | MGnify/ENA primary metagenome ERZ1643247 (study PRJEB29033, sample SAMEA4952262) | chicken gut metagenome | biome: Broiler Chicken; feature: Gastrointestinal Tract; material: Caecum | place: Ireland | collected 2018 | study: Broiler... | reverse complement strand
TGAAAATTTTGTCGTACCTGTTGGAAAACCGTCAGGTGGGTGAGCGGAAAGCACTGGACTATTTTGTCGAAGATAAGAAGATTGTAGACCCGATAGTGCTTGCAGATATGAAGCTGGCTGCCGACACACCTACGGATGTGATCCTTTTCAATATCGATTCCAAGAGCGAAACAAACGGCAAGCAGAATAAGGACGCCATCGTAAATGTATTCCTCAAAGTCTTTAACCAGATGCAGGGCTTTTGCGGCTCTATTCCTCATGTAGCTGATTTGGAGCGCCGGCTGTCCGAGGAAGGTCGCTACACTGAGTTCACGGATACTTTTGAAGAGGAATACGGCGAACCGTGGGAAGATTCCCGGCAGGATTTTGACTTTATTCAGGACAGCGTTGTAGATACCCTCGTCTCCATGAATTTTATGAGCGAGTCAGCGGCGAGAAATTGGTGTGAGAAGGCTGTCGAACCATATACCATTAGCATTGAAGACTTTGCCAAGCGGGTGAAGTCTTACATTGACAGCAAAGGAAACAATCACCATGTCGTATTTCTGGTGGATGAGATTGGCCAGTATATAGGCGACGATTCCAAGCTAATGCTTAATCTCCAAACTGTAACCGAAGAATTAGGCAAAGAGTGTTTGGGTAAGGCTTGGGTCATCGTCACCAGTCAGCAGGACATTGACTCTATCACCAAGGTCAAGGGTAATGACTTCTCTAAAATTCAGGGGCGCTTTGATACTCGTCTTTCCCTCTCTTCTGCCAATGTGGATGCTGTTATTAAGAAGAGAATTCTTGAGAAAACGGAATCGGCTGCACAAGCGCTTCGCCTTCTCTATGAACAGAAAGCAACGATTATCAAGAACCTGATTGTCTTTAACGATACGGTAGAAAAGAAACTGTATGCCAATGAAAATGATTTTGCCGAGGTCTATCCGTTTGTTCCTTACCAGTTCAATCTGTTGTCCAGCGTGTTGACTTCTATTCGCACCCACGGGGCTTCCGGTAAGCACCTGTCCGGAGGTGAGCGCTCTATGCTTGCGCTTTTCAAGGAGTCTGCGGTCAACGTTATGAATGAAGAGATGGGGATTATTGTGCCGTTCCATCGCTTCTATGATGCGTTAGAGAACTTTTTGGATCACAGTCACAGCGGGGTAATCATCCGGGCTTATGACAATAGCTTTATTAACCCGGAGAAAAAGAGTAAGGATGTTTTTGCCATCAATGTCTTAAAGACTCTCTTCATGATTAAATATGTACTGGAGATTGAGGCAAACATAGACAACATCACCAGCTTGATGATCGAGAATATAGACGATGACCGGATTGAGTTGAAAGGTCGTGTGGAAGATGCGCTGAAAGTTCTCATGCGGCAAATGCTTATTCAGAAAAACGGCAGCATCTATGTTTTTTTGACCGATGAGGAGCAGGAGGTCAACAATGAGATAGAAAAAGAAAATGTGGAGACTCCGGAGATTATCACTAAGGTGTCGGAGATGATCTTCGAGGACATTTTCCCCGGCAAGCGCTATATCTATCCGGAATTTAATGGACGTTATGCTTTCGGATTCAATCAGTTTGTGGATGATCGCCCTTATAAGGCTAATCAGAACTATGATATTGGTCTTCGCATCTTGACTCCGTGGTATGACGGCAGCACGGATGATGCTACCTTGCGTATGATGTCAGGGCAGGGCAAGGAAGTCCTTGTTGTTCTTCCTAATGACGCAGAGTTCCTGACGGAAATTCAGGCATATTTGAAAATTGAGGGCTTCCTTCGGAAAAACACTTCCACGCAACTTGCGAAATATGAGATGATTAAGGAAGCAAAGCGCGTGGAGATGCGTGAGCGCAATCAAAACGCAAAGCTCTATCTTACAGAAGCGCTGAAAGAAGCGACGATTTATGTCAACGGCGATGTTATCCGCGTGAGCGGGAAGGAAGTTAGCAGCCGAATCAATGAAGCCATGGGGCGTTTGGTTCAAACGGTTTACCACAAGTTGTCCTACATTGACACGCCGATGGGGGAGGCTGAAATTCGCAAGATGTTCCATCAGAGCAACCAGCTTTCCCTTGCGTTGGAGGGCAGCACAGAGAGCAATACTCATGCACTGGATGATGTGCAGGGCTTTATTTCCATGAACACCCGCAATCACATGAAGACCTCCATGAAAACCGTGAAAGATCGCTTTATGAAGGCTCCTTATGGGTTTGTTGAGGATGATGTACATTGGTTGGTAGCACGACTGTTTAAGCGCGGTGATTTGACCTTCACAGTCAACGGAATCACAGTCAGTCTGAACAATAAAGGTGAGGACGAAATCATTGGCTTCATTACCAAAAAGGCTTTTGCAGAAAAGCTTCTGATGGAAGAGCGCGTCCGTGTCAGCGACAAGGATAAAAAGGCCGTCCGTGATGTAATGAAAGAGGCGTTCGGGGCTACCGTGTCTTCGGAAGATGAAGATACGATCATGAAGAACTTCCAGCGCTTCGCGCAGAACAAAATTGATGAAATTGAGCGTTTGGAAGTCAAGTACACGCAGTATTCCTACCCGGGTAGAAAGGTTTTGTCCATCGGGAAGAATTTGATGCAGTCTGTAATTCAAATTCAATCTGCTATTGAATTTTTCACAACTGTCTCAAGGAAACAGGATGAGTTCTTGGATTTTGCGGAGGACTACGAGCCTGTCAAGGTTTTCTTTAGCGGCGAGCAATCCGTTATTTTTGCCCGCGCGCTGGATATGCTCGCAATTTACGATGACAGTAAGACTTATATTGTAAATGCCGAATTAGAAGGTATAGTCGAGCAGATGCGCTCCATCACGCGGCAGGAAAAGCCTTATTCCAACATCCCGAAGCTTCCCGAATTGCGTGAGAAGTTCATGTCCTGCTATGGGGATATCCTGCAACAGCAATCCGCTCCCGTATTTGACTCGATTGGTCAAGCAATGAAGCGCGTGTTGGATGTCCTTTCCACAAAAGAATACAATGACAAGAAGCGTGCTGCTTACATTGAGAAGTTTCAGGAAATCAAAGAGGGGGCAGAGCATTGCAACAATGTCTCCACGTTGAGAAGCTTTGCGGATAAAGCGGAAGCGCTGAAATTGCGGCTGCTTAATGAAATGGATGAGCTTGACAACGAACTTGCCGCACAAAAAGCCGAGGAAGAGGGGGCGAAACAGGCGACATCAGCAGATAAAGTTGATGGCGCTCCTGCACCCGTTAAAATCCGCAAGACGAAAAATGTTTCCATCAAGATGATGACTGGAACTGCTTCTTGGCGTTTGGAAAGCAAAGAGGACATCGACAAATATATCGACAGCCTTCGTAAAACGTTGGAAGCGCAGTTGGACGAAGATACGATTGTCAATGTGGAGTTCTGAGGAGATATATAATGTTTAGAAATACTCTCAGAATGTTAGAACAGCTAAACGGGACAATGACTTACAAAATGGCAGTACTTCCTGATGAAGACGGATATTATGATAAAGAGTGCCCTAACGAAAAGTGTCTATCTAAATTCAAAGTGAACGCTGAAGACTGGGAAAACTTGTTTTCTGACGAAGCAGTCTTCTGCCCTTTTTGTGGGCATTCAGCGCCTGCCAGAAGTTGGTGGACATCGGAGCAGGTTGAACAAGCCAAGGAACAAGCAATCAGCCAGTTGTCTGCGCAAATTGGTCAAGCAATGGAAGCTGATGTCAGAGAGTTCAATCGCTCACAGCATAGAAAGAGCTTCATCAAAATGTCTATGAAGTTTTCTGGGTGTACGTCATTTATCAATTTACCAGCTAATGCGCTTGAAGAGATGGAACAGAAAATCCAATGTGAAAAATGCGGTACACGGTACGCGGTTGTCGGGTCTGCATTTTATTGTCCTTGCTGCGGCCATAATTCTGCAAAATTAACATTCTTCAATACTATTGATAAAGTTAAGGCAAAGATCAATAATCTGGATGTGGTACGAAAAGCTTTGGTAGCAGTTAGCAAGGACGAGGCTGCTCGAACCTGTACCTCGCTTGTGGAAACTTCGGTTTCAGATCTCGTTGTTGCATTTCAGCGTCTGTGTGAATGTGTATATCCACAGATTAAAGGGGCAAAGACTTTGAAAAGAAATGTATTTCAGCGATTGAATGACGGAAACAAACTTTGGCATGAGCTGGTCGGAAAAGGCTATGACGATTGGATTACAGATGTGCAGTATGCGAAATTGCGAAAATGTTTTCAGCAACGGCACTTGCTACAACACCAAGATGGCGTTGTAGATCAAGACTATATTACCCAAAGTGGCGATATTTCCTATCAGGTCGGGCAACATTTAATCATTAAGCCAGAAGATATAACAGAATATGCTGAAATTGTGGAGACTTTAGGGAAACATGTCCTTGTTTTTCTTGAGGAGGTAAAAGCGGATGAACAAGACGTCCATTAAAAATTTTGCAATCTGGGCGCGGAATAAACTTATTGCGGACATTCAATACCGCGCGGGGCTTATGGGCATTACGGCGAACGGCATCAAAGATCCGCTGCCGCAGTCTACCGCGACAATGGAGTTCTATGACATTGGGACAGCGGAGCCTTATGCCATCACCGGCAATGCAATTTCTCAGCGAAAAAGGTTGGTTGAGGTGATCCGCAAAAAGGAAAAGGACAGCAACTATGCCACGGCCTATAAAAACATATTGGAGGAAGTTGCCTACACATGGTTTAACCGATTGATCGCTGTGCGCTTCATGGAAGTCAACGATTATCTGCCTTCTCATATTCGCGTTTTATCTTCGGAAAGTGGCAAGATTGAACCGGATTTGGTGACAACTCCCTTCGATGCGGAGCTTAACTTTACCTCCGATGAAAAGGAAACGGTTTTGCGTCTGAAAACGGAAAACAAGCTGGACGAGCTGTTCAGGCTGCTGTTCATTAAACAGTGCAACGCGCTGAACGAAATTCTTCCCGTATTGTTCGAGCAGACCAACGACTACACGGAACTGCTCCTCAGCCTTTCGGTGGTGGATCAGGAGGGGGTGGTCTATCACCTTATTCATGACATTGAAGAGGATAACTTCAACATTGAAAAGGGCGGTCAAGTGGAAATCATCGGCTGGTTGTACCAGTATTATATTTCTGAAAAGCATGAAGAAGTCGTTGATCCTCTTCATGGGAAGGTAGTCAATAAAGAAGATGTGCCCGCCGCAACGCAGTTATTTACGACCGATTGGGTGGTCAGGTATATAATCGACAACTCTTTGGGTCGTTATTGGCTGGAGCGCCACCCGGAAAGCAAATTAAAAGATAGCTTGAAATTTTTTGTTTCGTCAAAGACAGAGCCGTTAAAAACGGTTGCCGAAGAGATTCAGCCGCAGGATTTGACGGTATTTGACCCTTGCATCGGTTCTGGGCATTTCCTGCTATATGCCTTTGAAGTGCTCATGAAAATTTATTTTGAATGCGGCTATTCGGACAGGGATGCAGTGCGGCTTATTGTTGATAACAATCTGTACGGTATAGATATAGATGATCGTGCGGTACAGCTTGCTTATTTTTCCGTCATGATGAAGGCTCGCTCTTACGATCGCCGGTTTCTTGGTCGTGGCATCCAGCCGAATGTTTACCCGGTAGTAGAAAGCAACTATCTTAGCAAAAATACATTGGAGTATATTGCAGAAAAAAATACAACGATACATAACGACATACAGACGCTTCTTGGCGTTTTCACAGATGCAAAGGAATACGGTTCGATCATTCAAATTCCAAAAATTGATTTCGACGGAATTTATGCCCGCTTTGACGAGATTGAGAACGATATATCTTTATTCAAGGAGGACGCACTTTCGTCCTATCTGCCGCTCGTTAATGTGGCGCGCACTCTTTCGCAAAAATATACCGTCGTTGCAACTAATCCGCCGTATTTGAATAAGTACGATGCAAAACTGAAAAGTTATGTGCAAAATCACTACAAAGATTATGGCGGTGATCTTTTTAGCGTGTTCATCTATCGTAATTTCGACTTCTGTAAGTCGAATGGTTATTCCGGCTTGATGACGCCCAATGTTTGGATGTTTATTAAATCTTATGAAAAACTGCGCCATTTTTTATTAGAACAAAAATGTATCGTAACATTGGTGCAAATGGCTAAGGGTGCTTTTTTCAAAGAGGCAACGGTAGATATTTGCAGTTTTGTTTTGAAAAATGCAAAAGATAACGGGAAGGGCTTATATTTCAGGTTGGAAGATTTCAAAGGCGGTATGGAGGTTCAGAGGCAAAAGGTAGAAGAGGCGATTGCGAATCCCGGCTGCGGGTATTTCTACGAGGCAACTGCTTCAAACTTTTCCAAAATCCCCGGCTCGCCGGTGGCGTATTGGGTGAGTGCAGTGATGATCGCTGCCTTTGCTCAAACTAAAGTAAATGATTATTGTCAGCCCAGACAGGGTTTTGCAACTGGTGATAATGAAAGATTTATAAGGTTATGGTATGAAATAAATATTAGACAAGCAAATTTTGAAGGTAAGAACGGCGTGGAAAATCCTGGTAAATGGTTCCCGTGCAATAAGGGGGGAGAATACAGAAAGTGGTATGGCAATAATCTGCGATTTGTAAATTGGAAAGATAACGGCAAGGAAATGAAAGAATTTTCAGGTTCTGTAATACGTAACCCGTCCTATTATTTTAGAGAGGGAATAACATGGTCAACTATAAGTAGTGCTCAAATATCTATGAGATATAGCCCCCAAGGGTTCCTTTTTGAATCAAAAGGATCGGTTTGTTTTTTTAAGCATCAAGAAGATTTACCGTATATAATGGCTATATTGAATAGCAAAGTTGTCTACGCCGCGTTGCTTATACTTGCACCTACTTTGGATTTTCACGAAGGCCCAATTGGACGAGTTCCCATCATAGATAAAAGAGAATATCGTCGAGAGGTAAAAGATAATGTGTCCCATAACATTTTATCTGCAAAATCCGACTGGGACTCCTATGAAACCTCATGGGACTTCAAAAAACATCCATTGGTTTGAGGAAGGGCAAATGAAAAAACGTCTTATAGACCTTATAGACCAAACAGAGGAAATCGAAAAGGGGTTTCATTATTTAACTGGTATATATTCTTACATGGATATGATTAGTGATGTCCCTCAATTTCAGGAATGGAAAGAGGAGTTATTATTTGAATTTAGAAGTATTCCTGATTCATATTCAAATGATTATATCAAAGAGATAATCAAAATTTTAACGGGGAAACTCAATAGTCATCAAGAACACAAAGACTTTAATATTTTGAAAGCAAAGTTAAAGACAGTAAGAAAAAAAACGATCAATATTTTCCCGTGGAGAACGCACAAAGTCATACTGGAGTAACAATCATGCAAAAACAACCTAAAATTTTTATAAGTCATTCATCAAAAGATAAGAATTATACGGATATGCTTGTTGACTTGCTTGAGGATATGGGATTGCGTGAAAATCAAATCTTTTGTAGTTCCGTTCCCGGATGCGATATCCCTTTAGGGAAAAATATTTTTGACGATATATTAAGTCAATTTCATTATAATGAGTTGCATGTCATATTTGTTCTTTCTGAGAATTTTTACAATAGTCCGGTCTGTTTAAATGAGATGGGAGCCGCCTGGGCGTTAAGTACAGAAAGCAATTTTATACTATTGCCGGGATTTGATTTTTCAGAGATCGCCGGTGTTATAGATAGAGACAATATAGGTATAAAATTGGATGGAGATAATACAGACGTAAGGAACAGACTGAATCAATTAAAAGATAATATTATTAAAGAATTTGGACTTCCAAAGATTAATAGTGCTCGTTGGGAGAGCAAAAGAGATGCGTTTATTAATAACGTATTAAATTTAGCAAGTGGTGTAGTTGAAACGGCGAGGAAAACCGCACTAAGCAATGAGGCAGAAGAAATATTAAAAGAAGTTGCAAATTCGCCCAGAGAAGAGATAATTATAGTCAGTGTTATGCCATCCGGAAAGAGTATTCAATACGGATACAAATGTCATTCTGAATCAGAAAGACCGCGTGAATTTAGCAAGTGGGACGGAGCGATTGACGAACTAATAAAAATTGGTTTTATTAAAGCAATCGACAAAAAGCATGAAATATTTAAGATCACCCCTGAAGGATACAACTATTTAGATACTACCGGAGAAAAGTAAAATGGGACGATTAATTTCAGATAAATACAAAGAATGGAAAGCCGAATGCGAGCAGCGCTTTTTGCAGATGAAAGCCAACGAGGAAGAACTCAACCGCATCTTCATCGACATCTACGGCTTGCAGGGCGAATTGACTCCCGAAGTTGACGAAAAAGAAGTTACCGTTCACCGCATCTTCGACACAAAGGATGATGTGCCGGAAAGTATGCAGGGCAGCGCCTACGTCCGTACCAAGCGGGATGAGATCGTCTCCCTGCTATCTTACGCCGTGGGTTGTATGTTCGGGCGGTATTCTCTGGATGTGGACGGTCTTGCCTATGCGGGCGGGGAGTGGGATGCAAGCAAGTACAAGACTTTCCAACCGGATCGGGACGGTATTCTGCCCATCACCGATGAAGAATATTTGCAGGACGACATTATCTCCCGCCTGTGCGATTGGCTGAAAGCTGCATACGGGGCAGACACCTTGGAGGAAAATCTGGACTTCATAGCCAATGCGCTGGGCGGCAAGGGAGACAGCAGCCGGGAGATTATCCGAAACTACTTCCTCAAGGATTTCTTCAAGGATCACTGCAAGACCTATCAAAAACGCCCGATTTACTGGCTGTTTGACAGCGGCAAGCAAGACGGCTTTAAGGCGCTGATTTATCTTCACCGTTACACGCCGGATACCATCGGCAATATCCGTGTGGATTATCTCCACAAGATGCAGCGCGTCTACGAGTCGGAAATCGGCCGTATGCAAGACATGATCGACCACAGTACCAACGCCCGCGAGGTGGCCGCTTCTACCAAGCGGAAAGAAAAGCTCCAAAAGCAGCTCAAGGAGTGCCGTGACTACGACGAGATGATCGCCCATCTTGCCCTGAGCCGCATCGAACTTGACTTGGACGATGGCGTGAAAGTCAACTATGAAAAAATTCAAACCGCCGGTGACGGAAAGCAATATCCCGTTCTGGCAAAGATATAATTGTCGGTGGGGCTGCAAGCGGAGTGGATTGTCGTAAATCCAAAGGAGTAATGTGGCATGGCTGAAATGAGCATCAAACAAATAACAGATCGGCTGAATACAGAGTTTACCGGAGATACCCGTAAGCTTGTTTTTTGGTACGATGACAATGGTGAGTTTGTAGAGGATATGCAGAATGTGGAACTTGAAAATGCCAAGGTCTATTTTTTGCAACCGGATAATCAGTTTGCAACAAAGCGTTTTCTGGAACGGCAGGATACTACGACAAACTATTTGATTTATGCTCCGTTTCCCAAACCGGAAGTGCGGGACAACCATCTGGAGGACACTTTGCTGTACTCCAAACGCTTCTTTGCCGACCGTGCCTCTCTGCTTTCCGTCGATCTGGGGATTGAAGAAAAATATAAACCCGTTATTGAGAAGTACATTAAGTTCTTTGCCAGCAAAGAGCGGACGCAGCGCTTCTATGATCTTGAAATCGAAAACTTCAACGAAGAGAACATCATTACGGGGCTTTTGTCCGCTATTTGCCGCACCCGCACCTGCTCTTTTGAAGAAGTCATTCGGGTAATGTTTACAGACAGTGAACTTTCGGAGAATAAATTTTTGTCTGAGGTAGAGAAGTACGGATTGCTTGAAGACTTCTGGAAACTCTGCGAGCAGCATTTCGGCTATACGGATGTCAAACCGACGCTGGAAAAGCTGGTGGTGACCATGTTCGTAACCTATACTGCAAAATATGTGCAGGCAGAACTTCCGAAACCGTGGAAGACATTTCTGTCCTATAAGGCCGGGAACGTCATCGCCTTTATGGATAACTTGATGAACAATATCCTTTACCGTGGCCGATATGATGAACTGTCCGCCCATGTCGCCGCAGGGCTGAAAGTGTATGCTGCGTTTTCCGAGTACGCACCGGAGGACTTGGTAAACTGTGATACTTTCCTTGCCATTGATAAAATCCTGATAAATTGGATTGTGGCAAGACTTTTGGCTGAGGATGTAGGGGCTAAACTGAATGATTTGGCCATTCCGCAGATTTGCGAAAAGCGGAGCAAGATGCACTTTGGTGAGAAGACTGCCGGGTGCTATCAGATGCTTGAGAGTGCTTTTCAGCTTATACAAGCTGGAAATTATAGGTGCCCGGACAGTTTCAAAGATATTATCAGCCGGTATCAGGAAGTTGATTCCCGGATGGATTATGAGTACCGTCGCTTTTATTCTGCTTATGACCAAATCGAAGATACTGCGGATTTCGAGCCACTGCGTGATTTAGTAGAGAATATCTATACAAACGAGTATTTGGAAACTCTGCTTCCAAAGTGGAATCATGCAATCATGGAGCAGGATTCCTTTACGGCACTGCCTTTGCAGAGGGATTTCTACGCTCGCAATCTGAGGAATGCCAAAGAGCGCACTGTGGTCATTATCTCCGATGCTTTGCGTTATGAGGTGGGGAAAGAGCTGTTTTTACGGATGCAGGATGACCCCAAGTGTACTGCGAAATTTGAAGTCCAGTTAAGCGTTTTGCCGTCCAACACACGTCTCGGAATGGCCGCACTGCTTCCGCACACCGCTTTGGAATTGACTGACGATTTTAAGGTATTGATTGACGGACAGCCTTGCGATAGCCTATCTGAGCGACAGGCTATTTTGCAGAAATATAGCCCTGATAGCGCGTGTGTCCAGTTTGACAGCATTAAATCGCTCAAGATAGCTGACCTGCGCAGTGTTTTTACGGGCAAACAAGTTGTATATGTGTATCACAACCAGATCGATGCGAGAGGGGACAAGCCAAACACGGAAGACGAAGTGTTCGTCGCTTGTGAAGAGGCGATTTCAGAAATTATCGACCTGATCCACAGGATTTCTACCAGTGCGAATACATACCGATTTATCGTTACGGCAGATCACGGTTTTATCTATAAGAGGGATAAAATAGCGGAAAGTGATAAAATCGATGGAGTTAAGGGCAAGAACGCGCTTATCAACCGCCGCTTTGTCGTATCACAGGAGCCGATTTCCGGGGACGGCATTGTCAGCATGGAAATGAAAAAAATTCTGCGTAATTCTGACACAAAATGGGTGTCATTTCCCGTAAGCGATGATGTATTCAAGGTGTCCGGCGGCGGGCAGAACTATGTGCATGGCGGTTCATCCCCGCAGGAAATGCTCGTGCCTGTTCTTGACATAAAAATGGAACGCGGACACATGGAAACACGAAATGCAGGGATCGCATTGGTCAGCATGGTGCGGAAAATCACAAACAAGATAACAATACTGGATTTCATACAATCTGAACCAGTCAGTGATGAGGTTAAAACAGCAACCTATCGTATGTTCTTCATCTCTGAGGATAATGAGCGGATCTCCAACGAGAACAACTGCATTGCGGATAGCCGCGAGCAGGATGCAGGAAAGCGCATTTTCCGCATGAAATTTCAATTCAAGGATAAGAAATACGCTAAGGATAAACAGTACTTCTTTGTAATATACGATGATACGACAGGACTTGAGGTGTTCCGTCATCCTGTCATCATGGACATGGCTTTTGCCGATGACTATGGCTTTTAAGAAAAGGTTGGGGTGACAGGAGGTAATTCAGATGGTCGGTATGACGGAAAATGAAGATAAAAGAGCGGTCATTAAGTCAAAGCTGCGGCAGTATTTTGATGGAAAAATTGTGCGCAAGGATTTGACTAAGAAAATAAAGGAAGGAGCAAATGTTCCTGTCTATGTCCTTGAATTTCTTCTCGGACAGTATTGTAGCTCCGATGACCCCGAAATCATTGAGGAAGGCGTGAAGAATGTGAAGCGTATTCTCGCGGATAACTTCGTCCGTCCGGATGAAGCGCAGAAAATCCTGTCCGTTCTGCGCCAGCGGGGCAGCCATACGGTAATCGATAAAATCACTGTCGGATTGAATATAAAGAAGGATATTTATGAGGCAGAGTTTTCTAACCTTGGTCTGAAAAATATCCCCATTGATGAGGAATATCCGTCAAAATTTGATAGGCTGCTTTGTGGCGGTATTTGGTGCATCGTGCAGCTTGATTACGAGTACACCGAAGAAGATCGGAACGGAATTCCCATCAGCATTCGGAAACTCACGCCTATCCAAATGCCTCATGTGGATATTGACGAATTAAAATTGGGCCGAAAGGCTTTCACGAAAGAGGAGTGGATGGATGTGCTGCTGCGCTCCATCGGCATGGAACCGGATACGCTCACCTCCCGCGAAAAATGGCTCCTCTTGATTCGCATGATTCCGCTGGTAGAGAATAATTTCAATCTGTGTGAGTTGGGGCCGAGAAGTACAGGTAAGTCCCACATTTACAAAGAAATTTCGCCGAATAGCATACTGGTTTCCGGCGGTCAGACAACTGTGGCAAACCTATTTTATAACATGGCACGCAAAACTGTCGGATTGGTTGGGCTATGGGACTGCGTGGCTTTTGATGAGGTTGCCGGTATTAAATTCAAAGATAAAGATGGCATCCAGATCATGAAGGACTATATGGCTTCTGGTTCTTTTGCCCGTGGCAAAGAGGAGAAGGCGGCGAGTGCTTCTATGGCCTTTGTTGGCAATATCAACCAAAGCGTAGATGTGCTTCTGAAAACATCCAGCCTCTTTGATCCATTCCCGCCAGAGATGGGGACAGATACGGCATTTCTCGACCGCATACATTGCTATATTCCCGGATGGGAGATCCCCAAATTTCGCCCAGAGCATTTCACAGATGATTATGGCTTCATTACGGACTATTTGGCGGAGTTCATCCGAGAACTGCGAAAAGAGCAGTACGGTGACGCGCTGGACAAGTATTTTCGGCTGGGTACCAATCTCAATCAGCGCGATACGATTGCTGTACGCAAGACGGTCGATGGTCTCTTGAAGTTAGTTTATCCTGACGGAGAGTTTACAAAAGAACAACTGGAAGAGATTTTGAAAATTGCACTTGAGATGCGCCGCCGCGTCAAGGAACAGCTCAAAAAGTTGGGCGGTATGGAGTTCTATGATGTCAATTTCTCTTATATCGACAAGGACACTTTTGAGGAATTTTATGTCTCCGTGCCGGAGCAAGGCGGTGGCAAATTGATTCCCGAAGGGATGTGCAATCCCGGTCAGGTTTATACAGTTTCGCAGGGTAAGTCAGGCATGATTGGTGTATTCCGTCTGGAATCGCAAATGCTGCCCGGCAACGGTAAATTTGAGCGAACCGGTCTTGGTTCAGAACGAGAAGTGAGGGAGGCAACAAATACTGCCTTCAATTTTCTTAAAGCGAACGCCAATCATATCAGTGGGACAATCAGCACAACGACAAAGGATTATATTGTCAATTATCAGGATTTGCAGGGGATTGGTATGACCAACAAACTTGCTCTTCCGACACTGATTGCGTTAGCTTCTATCGCCTTAAACAAGCCTACGGTCAGTAGTTTAGCTGTGCTTGGCGAAATCAGTATCGCTGGAACGATGATAAAAGTGGAAGAGCTAGCAAATGCCCTTCAAGTTTGCCTTGACAGCGGAGCTAAGAAAGTACTACTACCCATTATATCTGCCGCAGATATCGGTTCTGTTCCATCCGAGTTGATTGGATGCTTTAACCTTATCTTTTATCAGAGTGCAGAGGATGCTGTATTCAAGGCGTTGGGCGTAGAGTAAAAAAAGAGACGCTACCAACACCCCCAAAAGTATCAACAGACTAAAAGTCACTTTATATAAAAGCAACGGCGGCCCCGTAAATAGGGCCGCTGTTGGTTCTATAACTACTCATTTGTTTTATACAATTTTAAGAAGATTTCAATTTTTCATTACCAATTCTCGCAGTCTTCATCGCCGCAGTCGTCGCATTCGCAGTCAT
>ERZ1643247.2581-NODE-2581-length-13995-cov-4.009756_pt1 | contig 13995 bp, 15 predicted proteins | sample MGYA00579264_ERZ1643247 | MGnify/ENA primary metagenome ERZ1643247 (study PRJEB29033, sample SAMEA4952262) | chicken gut metagenome | biome: Broiler Chicken; feature: Gastrointestinal Tract; material: Caecum | place: Ireland | collected 2018 | study: Broiler... | reverse complement strand
GATCCACCGGAGGTTTTTATACGATAGGAAATGAAATTTCCTATCGTATAAAGAAAGAGCCGCATTAAACGGCTCTGTGCAAAGAAAAGGAGATCACCATGATCGCGCTTCAGATTAAGGATGTAAAACATTTTATGGGCCGGCTTCTCGGCACGGATTTTCTGGATTCCTTCCTACTGGAGGAAGCCGTCATTTCTACCTATAATACATTTACCATAGACGGCCGGATGAACCGGGCCTTTTTTTCCAGTGAGGAGTGGAATGAACCGGAGATACGCCCCTATGACTTCTCTCCCTGGAAAACCATGCGTCCCATTCTGTTTGAGCTGATCCGCGGAAAAAAAACGCCTGTCAGCTTCCGTTTTGTTCTGCATCTCATGCCACAGTATGTTCCCGGCATTCTGAAGCCTTCCGAAACCTCCATTACGGCGGATCAGATCAAGGCCCTTGTGCTTACCTGCAGATATGAAAACGGCACGCTGACCCTGCTGACCGGGACATCCCTGCATACCTTTCTTCCTGACAAAAGCGCTGATGTGCTCTGGGACCGGACGGTAAGGACCTTTCTGGACAGACGGGAAGTGGCGTATGACGAGCTGTGAGACTCCGCGTCTCTTCTGAAAACAGGGATTTTCTCCCGCATAATCCGATCCCCGGCAGGGCATACTGTTCTTATCATACAAATATGCCGCTGTACTGCCGGCTGACCGCGCAATCTTCAGAATTCATCTGATGGCGGACTTTCCTGAATGACAGGATATACGCTGCCGGCGTCCGCGGCGGAAATGGAGTCAGGTATGGATTATCTGAACGCGTTCTGGATCGGCGGGCTGATCTGCGCCCTGGTTCAGATTCTGATGGAAAAAACAAAGCTGATGCCCGGCCGGATCATGGTGCTTCTGGTCTGTACCGGAGCCGTCCTCGGAGCGCTCGGCATCTACGAGCCCTTCCTGAAGTTCGCAGGGGCCGGCGCCAGCGTGCCGCTTCTCGGCTTCGGCAATACGCTGTTTCAGGGGGTCAGGAAAGCGGTTGATGAAATGGGCTTTCTCGGCCTGTTTGCCGGAGGTTTTAAGGCAGGCGCCGTTGGCTGCGCCGCGGCCCTCATTTTCGGCTACCTCGCCTCACTGATTTTCAATCCGAAGATGAAAAAATAGCGGGTACCCCGTAAGGTACCCGCTTTTGAGCAGGCCCGGACAGGCCGTCAGCTCAGCCGGCTTTTTGCCGGATCACTCTGCGGACGCTTCCACCAGCACTGCTCCGCCGTTCAGGTCAAATTCGCTGTCATACAGAATCCCATCATAGTATTCCAGCAGGAGCTGCACCACGCGGCTGTAGCTTTTCATGCCGTCGGAAACGCCGTTGATGACCAGGGTAGTTTCCGTGAACTGGTTGGAAGCCGCCTTCACCACCGCGGTTTCGACCACCGCCTTTTCTTCCACCCTTTCCCATGCCTCGGAGGTGAGGAAAATATCGTCCGAACGAACGCTTTTCGCAATCGAAAGGCAGTCAAATTCCTCTTTTCCGGAAGCTTTTTTGTATTCCTTTTCCACATAGCCCAACACGCTCAGATAGCCGCTGTACCGGTAGAAGGGATCGTCCGAGCTGATGCAGGCAAGAAAACCGATGAAGTCCGCGTCGTCCTCATAAATGAATCCCTTCAGGTGCGCCAGCTCATGGCAGAGCGTGGCGGGCACATTTGCGACATACATGCTGGTATTGTAATTCGCTTCCATGGAAAACGGAAAATAGTAGCCCATCATATACTGCTGGCTCAGGAAATCTGAAGCGGCAATCCCTTTTGCCCGCGGATAATACCCGGAAAGCAGCTCATATTCTTCTCCAAGCCCCTGCATTGCGCGGACGGCCTCCTGCTTCATATCTTCCTGATAGACCAGAAAGCCGTTTTCATCCCGTTCCAGCTCCTCCGTCAGTGCGTTCAGTTCCTCCACGATATGATTTCTCACCTGAATCAGTTCCCGGTCCGTATAAGTCCTCTGCGCCTTCTGCGCCATGTAAGTCTCATCAAATTCAGAAGCATGATACAGAATGAAGCAGTTCCAGGTCATGATCATGAAAACCGCCAGGAATACCCAGGCATAAGCACGGACATATGTCCGGGAAAAAACAGAAATGAGCCGCTTTATCCTTCCCTTCCTCACGAAAATGCGCATGATGCCAAGCAGAATAGCCACGGCCGTGAAAAAGACGGCCAGAGCGATCATCCCCTCTCCAACAGAAAAAGGAAAAATCGACATCAACCTTCCGTAAAGGTTGACGGAAAGCGGAAACAGATGCTTCACATGCCAGTCACAGAACGCCTGGCTGTTCCATGCGATCACATTTACCGCTGCCGTCAGAAGAAATAAAGCTGCCCATATTTTTTTTCTCATTAATAATCCCCCGATTTCCTGTACCCGACAAAACCCTCCTGTTTCTTTCTACTTATAACTATACCCCCGGGGGAAGGGGAAAACAACCGAATCACAAAAAAGCTAGAAAGTGTTCACATCACATTTACATTTCCGACACAGTTTCCGGAGATCCGTTTTCCACTCTGTCGTTCATTTCTCTGAAATCTGTTCCAGCGCTTCCGCAAGCTCTTCAACGATGGTCCGGATACTCTTCCGGTCGCATTCCAGGATAAAATCCGCATACTTTTCATAAAGAGGGATTCTTTCCTCATACAGATCCCGAAGAGTCTGGCCCTCCTTCAGGGCCACACCTCTTTTTTTCAGATCGCCCAGCCTGCTTCTGATTTCTTCAAAAGAAAGCTTCAGATAAACCACGGTTCCCGTCTGTCTCAGGTGGTCCATCGCCTGCTGGCCGTATATCACGCTCCCGCCTGTGGCGATGACGCTTCCGTTCTTTTCAAGACCGCTGTTGATCTCATTTTCTACGGCGAGAAAACCCTCCAGCCCCTTCTCGGAGATGATCTCATGGAGCAGTTTTCCCGTTTTTTCCTGGATGACCAGATCGGAATCCAGAAAGCGGCGGCCCATATGCTTGGCCAGAACCACGCCCACCGTGCTCTTTCCCGCGCCCGGCATTCCGATCAGGACTATGTTCTCATTTCTGCGCATGTTCTGCTTCTCCGGCATGCCTCGCTTTATCGGCATGCCTCGCTTCTCCGGCATGCCTCGCTTCATCGGCATGCTCAATCTTCCAGCGCGGCGATGACTTCCACCTCGCAGAGCACGTTCTTGGGAAGGGCCTTAACCGCCACACAGCTTCTTGCGGGCTTTTCGGTAAAATACTTTTCATACACGCCGTTAAAAGCCGCAAAATCAGCCATATCCGCAAGGAAACAGGTGGTCTTTACCACATTGGCATAATCGGTGCCAGCCGCCTCCAGAATGGCTCCCACGTTCTTCATCACCTGCTCAGCCTGCGCTTCGATCCCTTCAGCTTCCACCTCGCCGTTTTCCGGATTGATCGGGATCTGTCCTGAAGCAAAAAGGAAATTTCCTGCCACAATCGCCTGAGAATAAGGGCCGATCGCCGCGGGGGCTTTTTCTGTCGTAATCTTCTTTAACATCTCTACCTCCTACCTGCCGGTTCATACCGGCTTTCCGTTCATTTGCAGCATATAGCACAGCGGCGCCATACGGCGTCCTTTTCTATCCGTACTGTCTACCATCTTATCATCATTTTGTTTTGAGAACAAGCTTCTTCCTCAAAATCTACAATTCTCTGGTTACTGTTCAGGCCCAATATCAGTGAACGGTAACGGTTCTTCTCTTTCTACCAGGAAAGCGTCCTTCCCTCGTTGTCCATGAAAATCAGATTCCTGTCCGTTCTGTCAAAGCCGGCAAACAGCTCTGCCAGACGGACTGATGTCTCATAAGGGTCCAGGTCAGCATTCTGTCCCCCCATATCAGTTCTCATCCATCCGGGGTGTACCGCGATTACGCGGATTCCTTCGCCTGACAGGTAATTGTCCAGAAGCTTCGTCGCCATGTTCAGCGCAGCCTTTGACATGCAGTAATCAAATTCCTTATTCCGGCGCGCATCTCCGATGCTTCCGCTTTCGGAAGAAATATTCACAATCAGCCCCTGTCCGCTCTTTTTAATCAGAGGCAGGAAGGCCTTTACCACACGAAGCGGCCCCACCGCATTCACATCGTAAACAGGAAGGCATTCATCCAGATCAGCATTCTCCAGCACCTCAAAGGAAGATGGCGCATGAATTCCCGCATTGTTAATGACGAGCTCAATCCTGTCTGTTATGTATGATGCTTCTTTTGCAGCCTGCCGGACAGAAGCAGTATCCGCCACATCCATGGTAAGCGGATACAGGCTTTCCGGATATTCTTTTTTCAGCGCTTTAAGAGAGCTTTCATCTCTGACGCCTGCCAGAACGCGCCATCCGTCCTCAAGATACTTTCTGACAAAACAGAATCCCAGACCACGGGAAGCTCCCGCGATCAAAACTGTTTTCTGTTCCATATTTTCTTCCCCCTTTCTTTCTATTCATCGAAAGACACCGTCACATAAAATCCTCTTTCATTCTGTACGATTTCGGTCACATCCCCTTCTCTGGCGAGCAGGCGCTCCCGGAAGGGGTAGTTGCCCGACATCGCAAGAGAGGGGTCAATGGTATAATAATAATTGCTCGGAAGCAGTCCCTCCGTCACCGTCACGTGATCGCCCTCCTTTAAAAGGCCCGGGCGTTCCATTTTAAATTCCATGGTCCGCATGGTTTACCTCTTTTCCGCCGCAGGGCGGCATTCACATCATTCTGTCCGTCTTCTATTTTAGTCCGCACGGACGGCCTGCGCAAGGAAAACTTCCTTGGAAAATTTCCGAAAAGGCTCCCTCATCTGTTCCCGTCGTCAGGATACAGGCTTTCCAGCACCAGACAGTGGCTGATTCCCGGCACAGCCTGACCTTCATTGAAGCTGGTTTTGGAAAGCAGAGCTCCTGTGGGTGCGAAAAGAACCCGTTTCCATACGCCCTCCTCCAGCATTTTCAGGATATAGGCGGAAAGCACCACGGCGGAACAGCCGCAGCCTGAGCCTCCCGCATGGGTATCCTGCTCCTTCGCGTCATAGATCTCAATGCCACAGTCCATATGATTTCCTGAGATATCGATCTCCTCCTTTTCAAGCAGATCCAGAAGCACAGTCTGCCCAACCGTTCCCAGGTCACCCGTGATGATTTTATCATAATCCTCCGGCCGTCTGCCGAAATCCTGCAGGTGCTGTTTAATGGTGGATGCCGCGGCAGGCGCCATGCACGCTCCCATGTTCATGCTGTCCTTCAGGCCGAAATCCACGATTTTCCCAGGTGTCATTCCCGTGATGGCTGCTCTGGGCCTTTTCCCTCCGTCCGGAGCCTTTGCGAGCAGGAAGGCCCCGCTCCCGGTTACGGTCCAGGTAGCGGACAGGGGACGCTGGTTTCCATAGCCGAGCGGGTAGCGGAATTCCTTTTCCGCGCTGGCAAAATGACTGGAAGTCACGCAGGCTGTCCGTTCCGCAAATCCTCCGGCGATGATGAGAGATCCCAGCGTCAGTGAAAGAGCACAGGTAGAACAGGCTCCATACAGGCCGAACAGGGGCCTCTCAAATTTTTCCAGTCCAAAGCTGGTGGCGATTTCCTGCCCCAGCAGATCCCCGGCAAACAGAAATCTCACATCCCCCTGCTTCCAGCCCGCCTTCTGCAGCGAAAGAGAAAGCGCCTCCCGCTGCAGGCAGCTTTCCGCATCCTCCCAGCTTTTGCACCCGAACAAATCGTCCTCCCCCACCAGATCAAACAGATTTCCCAGAGGGCCTTCTCCTTCCTTCTTTCCCACCACAGATGCGCTCTCGATCAGATAGACCGGCTCATTCAGCACAATGCTCTGTTTTCCCAGAATCGGATTTCTTTCTTCTTTCATCATAATCTCCATTCCGGAGCGTAGCAAGGCTCTGCTTTGCCAAAACTCTGCTTTGCCGCAACAGGGGCGATGCCTAAGAGCAATTTGTGACGCTCCGGCACATAATTGCTGCGCTATCCGCCCCTGATTCTGCCGCCGAAGGGCGGCTTTCATTCAAACGTATCCGTTTTCCTTAGTATCCGGATTTTTACCGGAAACTATTCAGAAATTGCGGATTGTGGAGGTGAAGCCTCATGATAAGACAGGCGGAGATTTGCGGTCGTCCCGATTTCAGATGCGTATTTTTTTCAACTGTGATAGAATGAAACAAAGCTTTTTCGGAAGGGATGCGGGTATGAACAGCCGACAGGCGAAAAACCGGCTTACTCTCTTGGGGCACAGCTGTGCGGAATTGCGGGGATGGACCGTTTCAGGGACGCGCAGGACAGTCCAAATACAGAAGCATAAAGAACTGCATGAGAGCCTGAACTGCTCTTTCGGTCAGAAAGAAGGAAATTTATGAGTGAAAATAAAACCATGATTCAATACTTTGAATGGTATCTGCCCGAGGATGCCGGACACTGGAAACGGGCTGCGGCGGATGCGGCTCATCTGAAGGAGGCCGGATTTACTGATGTATGGCTGCCTCCCGCCTACAAGGGCGCGCAGGGGAAAGCGGATGTGGGATATGGCGTTTATGATCTTTATGATCTGGGAGAATTTGACCAGAAGGGCAGCGTCCCCACCAAATACGGCACCAAGGACGAGTATCTTGCGGCCATTAAGGCACTACACGATGCCGGTCTTTCCGTTCTTGCGGACATCGTACTTAATCATAAAATGGGAGCGGACGGCTGTGAAACCGTGATGGCAGAGGAATGCGACGAGACCAACCGGAATGAGGAGGAAGAGCCGGCACAGGAAATATCTGCCTGGACCAGCTTCCGCTTTCCCGGCAGAGGCGGAAAATACTCTGATTTTCAGTGGAACCATACTCATTTCAGCGGCGTTGACTGGGATGACCGCAGAAAGAAGCACGAAATCTTTCAATTTGCCGGCAAGGAATGGGACGATGAGGTGGACCCGGAAAACGGGAACTACGATTATCTGATGGGCGCTGATCTGGATATGAATAATCCTGAGGTGGTGGCGGAACTGGACCGCTGGGGGGAATGGTACCTGAATATGACCGGTGTGGACGGCTTCCGGCTGGACGCGGTCAAGCACATCCGTTTTCCTTTCTACAACCACTGGCTCATGGAGCTTCGGAAAAAAACAGGGAAACGCCTTCCCGCCGTCGGGGAATACTGGAGTCCGAACGTGAAATCCCTGATCCATTATCTGGACGAATCCGGCCTGGTCATGCGGCTGTTTGACGTACCGCTGCATTTTCACTTTGTTCAGGCTTCATCCAGCAATGGCTGCTTTGATATGAGCAAAATCTTCGACGGCACACTGACTGCCGAGCGCCCCGACCGGGCCGTGACCTTCGTGGACAATCATGACACCCAGCCCGGACAGGCGCTTTCCTCCTGGGTGCAGGGCTGGTTTAAACCTCTTGCCTACGCGCTGATTCTCCTGCGTCGGGAGGGCATTCCCTGTGTCTTTTACGGGGATTATTACGGAATTCCCCATGATCATATCGGTTCGGTGGGCGCGCAGCTTGACACCCTTCTGCGGCTGCGCAGGGAAGCGGCATACGGGGAACAGATCGACTATTTTGACGATTATAATATCATCGGCTGGACGCGGCTGGGAGAAGAAGACCGCCCCGGCTCCGGCTGTGCCGTCATCCTGACGGACGGCCCCGGCGGCAGCAAAACCATGTGCATGGGCGCCCGCTTCGCCGGATGTACCTTCCGGGACGCGCTGGGAAACCAGAAGCAGACCATTGTGCTGGATGAGAGCGGAAGCGCCGCCTTCTGCGTGGGCGGCGGCTCCGTCTCCGTCTGGGTTCCTGACGTCCGGTAGAGAAGGGGTGTAAATCCGGCAGGGCAGGGCCGCTGACGGGAAAGGCCGGAAGAATTCTTTCAGGAAACCGGACGCTGTCAGGTTTCCGTCTCTGAGGTGAGGGATTCAAGCTGTCCGTCTCTCACCTCAACATCCACTTTCCTGTCCCTGTAATAATACTTCCTGTCGTGCTCGCCGATTTCCCGGATCACCCGGCAGGGATTGCCATATGCCACCACGTTGGCCGGAATGTCCTTCGTCACGATGCTTCCCGCGCCGATGACGGTATTATCCCCGATGGAAACGCCCGGAAGCAGAACGCAGCCTCCGCCAAGCCACACATTTCTCCCGATATGGACCTCCATATTAAACTGCGCCTGAACGTCCCGCAGTGCGGGATCAATCGGATGTCCTGCTGTTGCGATGGTCACATTGGGGCCGATCATGGTATTGTCTCCCACATAAATATGGGTATCATCCACCATGGTCAGATTGTAGTTTGCATACACATTTTTTCCGAAATGCACATGCTTTCCGCCGAAGTTGGCATGCAGCGGAGGCTCGATGTAGCTGCCTTCCCCAATCTCGGCGAACATGTCCTGAAGCTTTTCGAACCGCTTATCCATATCCTTTGGCTGGATCTGGTTATACTCCCACAGCTTCTGCATACACACTACCTGTTCTGCCATGATTTCCTCATCTCCTGGCGGATAAATTCTGCCCTCCATCATTCTTTTTTTCGCTTCTTTTGAATCCATGGTATGTACTTCTCCTTCCTGATTTTCATTTCCATGCTGATTCCGTACTCTTCTTCCAGAATATGTTCCTTCTCTTCCGGCGTCAGTGAAAAAGATAACAACGTATTCAGAAGACTGTTATAAGCGCAATGCCTTCCATTTTCCCGGGTTCCCGCCGCCTGTACTTTGTACTGAGATTTTTCGGCAGAAACTGCCAGAATGTGTGATTACACGTTTGAAGTCCGGACAGAATTTCCGGCTTCCAAAAGACAAGTTCAGCATAGCTCACGAAGGAGAAGATGTCAATGGTTTCCCGGGCTCTTAGAGAAATCTTAATATTTCGTTATGGGAAAAAAGATTATGTATTATCCAGCTTTTCTGTAAGATATTTCACTTTTTGATTTTATTGATTGCAGACATATGGCCGTGTAGACCTTTCCCATTTATAATCACAAAGCGGGCATCCCCACGATACCCGCTTTCCCAGATCTTATGTCCTTTTTTCGTTTAAATTTATCTGGTAACATTTTATATAATTCCCATCATTTTCAGCACCCAGTAAATTACCCCGAGAACCCAGGAGGTGAAAACCCCGTACAGGATCACGGGTCCGGCAATGGTGAAGATCTTACATCCCACGCCGAACACCTGGCCCTCCTTCTTGAATTCAATCGCACAGGCCGCCACGGAATTGGCGAAGCCGGTGATCGGCACCAGCGCTCCTGCACCTCCCCATTTCACGATGGAAGGATAAAGGTTAAAACCGGTCAGGAGTACGCTTAAGAGGATCAGAAGAAGCGCCGACCAGCTCCCTGCGGTCTCTCTGTCCAGCCCCATTGCAGCACAGACGTTCAGGATCGCCTGACCGATCACACAGATCGCTCCGCCAGTCACGAACGCCTTTATCATCTGCAAAAGCAGATTGTGGGTTGGTGTGATTCTGCTGACATACTGTTCATATTCCTTTTTCTGCTTCTCGTCCATCTCTACCTCCATACATGAGCGCCGCAGGCTTCGCAGCTTATGTGCAGTCCTTTTCGGGACTGCACGCCTGTTTATGGGGGTAGTATGCGCAGTATACGCCGGAAATATGCACAGGACATTCTTCGCCCGCAAAATCGGGGGAACCGGCCGCCGCCTCCTCTCATTTTCCGCACAGCGGGCAGTTACATCAGATAGAGCAGAACCGCAGCCGGCATGGTAAGGATGCAGACGAGGGTGGAAAGCACGTTGAGCACACCCGCATATTCCGAGTCCTGTCCATATACCTGGGACATCTGGATCACTGCGGAGGCAGGCGGCGTGATGGCTGCAAGGAGCGTGATCAGCAGGATGGTCTGCGCATCGGCGGATACGCCGGCCGCCGCCGTTTTCAGAAGGCGAAGCACCAGCAGGCTCACAGCAGGAAAGGCGAGCATGCGCAGGCAGACGATTCCATATGCCCGCCTGTTTCCAAAAATCTGCTTCGGACGCATGCCGGCGATCAGCATGCCGGCAATGAACATACTTGCAGGGGCCACCATGCTTCCCACCGAATGCAGCGTGTCAGACAGCACATCCGGCAGGCGGAAGCCTGTCAGGAACAGGAAAATCCCGGCGAAAACGGCCAGAAGGTTGATATTCGTGAGTATCTTGCGGATATCGGCACCCTTCTGTCCGGAAAGAAGCACCTTGCCGTGGGTCCACAGAAGCAGAAGCTGCACGCTCACATAGGCGGTGGAATAGACCACCCATTCTGGCCCCAGGACCGCCGTAATGATCGGGATGATCAGATTGCTGGAATTGGAATAAATGACCGACGCTTTTTCCACGGCGGTCAGATGCAGCGTCTTTCCCAGAAAGCCCGCCGCAAGAAGCAGGATCACGTGACAGATTATCGCTGCTGCGAAGGCGAGCATGAGCCCTTTCAGGACTTTGCCGTCATATTCCACCTGAAAGGAATCCAGAATCGCACAGGGCAGGGCGAGATACAGGAGCAGAACGGAAAGGATTCTGCTGTCCTGCGCCTTCAAAAGACCTGCTTTCACCAGGGCAAATCCCATCAGGAGCATCAGGAACATGGATAAAATCTGCCAGAAAAGAAGAATACTGATTTCCATTTTTACCTCGTCTCTTTTGTCTTGCCTCACTCCTTTCCGCACGCTATAATAGGAGGAAGCTTTCATTTTTTGCGGACTATAAGGGGGATGCCATGAACCGGGTCATCATGATATTTTTTGCCGCCGCAGCCGTGCTGGGCGGCCTTGACTGTATTGCCGGAAACCGAAAAGGATATGGGGAGCGGTTTGAAGAGGCCTTCCGGCTTCTTGGGCCCACTGCCCTTTCCATGGCGGGCATGATCTGTATCTCCCCCGCCCTTTCCTTTCTGCTGGAGCGGCTGCTCGCCCCTACTCTGCGTATGCTCGGAACCGATCCCGCACTGGCGGGCGGCTTTTTCGCCATTGACATGGGCGGCTACCAGCTCGCCGTGCAGCTGGCGGATGCTCCGGACTGGGGCGGCTTCTTCGGCATCATCGTGGCCGCGGTATTCGGCTGTACCCTCACCTTCACCCTGCCCGTGGGCATCGGTGTAATTGAAAAAGGCGACAGCGGCTATTTTCTGAAGGGCGTCATCATCGGGCTGATCACCATGCCGGCAGGCTTTTTCATCGGGGGCCTGCTCTTCGGCTTCAGTCCCCTTCAGCTTCTTGGACGGCTCGCCGTTCTGCTGGTATGCGCCCTGCTTCTGGTTCTGGGGCTCTGGAAATGCCCGGCCCGGATGCTGAAAGGCTTCCGGCTGTTCGTTCGGGCGCTGAAGGTTCTAATCACCCTCGGCCTTACCATCGGCGCAGTCCTGTATCTTCTGGATCTGCAGAGCCGGTGGATCACGCCGGTCATGGAGGCCATGCAGACCGTTTCCTCCATCTGCGTGGTCATGCTGGGAAGCCTGCCCGCCGCCCTGTTTCTGCAGCGGCTTCTCCGGGTTCCCCTTCAGAAGGCGGGAAATCTTTTAAAGCTGGATGAAACCGCCGTCACCGCCATCCTAATCGGGACCGTCAGCGTCCTGCCCGCCCTGACCATGTTAAAGGACATGACGCCCCGCGGACGTGTGGCCGTCTCCGCCTATCTGGTGAGCGCCGCCTCTCTGATGGGTGCGCACATCGCCTTCACCATGGGCGTCTCTCCGGATCTGACCGGGCCGCTGATCGCCGCCAAGCTCACCGGCGCCTTTGCCGCGCTGGCCGCTGCGCTGTGGATGGAGCAAAAAAGCTGCAGCTGACCTCCTCAATTGTCTGTATTCTAATCCATTTCTTCTCCCATTTCAACCTTCCCGCCGCAGATCCTCACGAAAGCATCAAAGGCTCTGGAGTGGTATTTATTCCGATGGTAGACAATACTGAATTCCCGGGTGAAGTCCATCCGCTCCACAGAAACCGCCTTCACCTCTCCGTGGCGGATATCCTCCTCCACCAGGTAATATGGAAGGACCGAGACACCCATATTTTCTCTGACCGCCCGGACCAGAGCGCGGGTACTGACGCTTTCCCAGAGCGGCTCGATTTCCAGCCCTGCCTCCGCCATCCGGGTGTCGAACAGTTCTCTGACCGCGCTCCCCTTTTCCCGCAGAAGCATGTCCTCTGCAGCCAGAACCTCCGGCACGATGCTTTTCCAGGAAGCGTAAGGGTGCTCCGGAGAACAGATCATCACCAGCCTGTCCCTCCGATAGGGAAACTGCACCAGAAACGGGCTGTGGATGCTTCCTTCCACCAGTCCCAGATCGATTCCGTTTTCCAGAAGCAGCTTTTCAATGGTATCCGTATTTTCTACCGTCACCCGTACCCGCACCTGCGGAAATTCCTTCTGAAAGGCTTTGATGTAACCGGGCAGAAAATAATTTCCGATGGTGACGCTGCTCCCCACGTGGAGTGTTCCTGAAACGCCCAGGCTCTTCATGGCATCCTCCGTCTCTTCAAACAGGCTGACCAGATGTCTGGCATACTGGTACAGCTCCTGTCCCGCCTGCGTCACATAAAGGCGTTTCGACATCCGTTCAAATACCCTGACACCATAATGCTCCTCCAGCTCCTTCAGGGCCACGCTCACGGAAGGCTGGGCGATGAGCAGCTCCTCGGCAGCGGCCGTTGTGCTCCCCGTTTCATAAACGGCAAGAAAAATTTTCAGATGGCGAAGTGTCATGACAGTTCCTCCGCAAATGTTTTCTCTTCTATAATGAAATAGCTATTATCTTCATTATATTATAGTATTTTACAAATAATCAGGCAAGGGGTATGGTGGGAATAGAAAAAACAGAAAGGCAAGGGATTTTCGCATGGATAAAAGGAAGAAGTATCTCACTCTGTTCCTGTCAACCCTGACGATCAGCAGTTTCACCTTCGGCGGCGGCTACGTCATCATTTCTCTTCTGAAGAAAAAATTTACCGACGAGCTGCACTGGATTGAAGAAAAGGAAATGCTGAATCTGGCGGCAATCGCCCAGTCCGCTCCGGGAGCCGTGGCTGTCAACGCGGCAATTCTGGTTGGATACCGGACGGCGGGTATCATCGGAACCATCATCGCCGTATTTGGAACCATCATTCCGCCCTTTGTGATTATTTCTCTGATTTCGCTGTGTTATACGGCCTTCCGGGAAAACCTCATCGTGGCGGCCGTATTAAAGGGCATGCAGTCCGGAATCGCTGCGGTTATCGCAGACGTGACCATCAACCTCTGCGGCAGCGTATATAAGGAAAGCGGCATCCTGTCCGTTCTTGTCATGGCAGCCGCCTTCTGCGCTTCCTGGTTTTTTGGTGTCAACGTGCTGTGGATCATCCTGGCCTGCGCCATCTACGGAATTCTACGTACCTTTTTCACACTTTCCAAAAAGAAGGAGGAACCTGCCAAATGAATTATCTGGATCTGTTTTTCAGTTTCTTTCAGATCGGCCTGCTCAGTTTTGGAGGCGGCATGGCTGCCATCCCTCTGATCCAGGAGCAGGTGGTTGCGGGCCACGGATGGCTGAGCATGACGGAATTCACCGACCTGATCACCATTGCCGAAATGACGCCCGGCCCCATCACCATCAACTCCTCCACCTTTGTGGGAATACGTACCGCCGGCATTCCCGGCGCCATCGTCGCCACGGCCGGATGCGTCCTGCCCTCCTGTCTCATCGTGCTTGTGCTGGCCTGGCTGTACTTTAAATATGGAAATCTCGCCTATATCCAGGGTACGCTTTCCGGGCTTCGGCCCGCCATTGTGGCGCTCATCGCCTCTGCCGGACTGTCGATCCTATGCCTTGCCATCTGGAATCAGGAAAGCATCTCCCTGCATCCGGCGGACACCAACCTGATCGCCGTCCTGCTTTTCCTGGTGTCCCTGTTCATCCTGCGGCGCGGGAAAACCAATCCCATCTTCGTCATGCTGGGATGCGGCGTAGTAGGAGGCATTTTATATACTCTGACAGGAAGCGTGATG
>ERZ1643247.2578-NODE-2578-length-14020-cov-41.918869_pt1 | contig 14020 bp, 18 predicted proteins | sample MGYA00579264_ERZ1643247 | MGnify/ENA primary metagenome ERZ1643247 (study PRJEB29033, sample SAMEA4952262) | chicken gut metagenome | biome: Broiler Chicken; feature: Gastrointestinal Tract; material: Caecum | place: Ireland | collected 2018 | study: Broiler... | reverse complement strand
CAATAGCAGGAAAATCGGGTGAATTGTCTGAAAATTATATATTACATATTCTTTATTATACTATAACATAATTAATATAATAAATCATTAATAATCTGTTGACAATTTTTTAATTCTGTGATACAATCTATAGTGTAAAGAGAAAAACATATTAAAGGAGGATGCTGAAATGAAAAACAAATACTACGAAATTGAAATGACAATTGCAAATAATACATGGGAAGGTGATCACGGGTATGAGTTAGACAAACAAATTATGGTACAGCTGTTTTTAGTAATGGATTATGCAATTGAGATTGGAGATTATGATATGTACAATTATTTTAATGAAACAGTAACAAATATAACACATAGGCAATGTATGGAGGCATTATATGACTAAAAACGATTTAAAGAAACTAATTGCGGCAGATTTATTCCAGATTTTAGAACCAGTGCGCGCCTATGATGGTGCCCTGGTTAAAGATTGGAATCATATAAAAATCATATCAACTCTAGAGCCTGACGGATTGTTAAAAATAAGAATTACACCAACACAAATAATAACAGTAGCATAGAAAGGAAACACATATGATTGGACAATGAAGGATGGTATTTTATGATAGTATATACAAATATTTATAAGCGTGAAAATCAATATCTAATAATACAAGTAGAAGAAAGTGAAAAAGAATTAATACATGAAATAGAAAGAAAAAGAAATATTTATCCGCTTGCAACATTATTAGGAGCGGCAGTTACTAAAGATTTTGAGTTATATTTTAAAAACAGTAGGAGGGTTAATCATTGAGAAAAGTAGTTACTAAAACATATGCAGTACCAGCAAACGTGCATGAAAAAATTTCCGACATTGCGTATAAAGAGGGTGTAAGTACATCCTCTTTAGTCACCGCTATTTTAGAAAACTTTATCCAGGAGGTTGAAGGAAATGAAAAAGCACTTGAGTTGGAATTACAACGAGTACACGCCATTAGGATTAAAAGCGTATAGTGAACGTGAGTTAAGAAAAGAATATTCTAGACTACGTTCTATTGCAAGAAAACGCTTAGAGAGATTAGAAAAATCTGAATTTGCTACAACGTCAATCGTAGATATTAATAAAGATAAATTCAGGCCATTATCAGCCATACGAACAGAAGGGCAGTTACGCTATTTATTATCCGATTTAGCAAGATTTATAGCATCACCACAGAGTACGGTACGCGGTCAAAGTGCACGCGTTAAACAGACAGTGAGAACACTACAAGAGCGTGGCTATACATTTGTAACACCAGGAAATTTTCACAAATTTACACAATTTATGGATGAAATGAGACGGCAGAAACTAGATAGGCTATATGATAGCGAACGAGTTATAGAACTATTTGAATCCATAGAAAAACGTAGCATAGACCCTGATTTAGTATTTATCAATTTTCAAGAATTTTTGGAAAAACAAGAGGAAATATCTAAAATACCTGAAAGGGTAAATGGAAAGAAAATTTCAAAAGCGCAAGCTGAAGATATGTTAAAGAAGATATTAAAATATGGTAAAAAGAATGTGTGAAGCCGTAAAAAATGAAATATGTGATTTAATCCTAAATTTACCTAACGAAAAGCGGAAAAAAGGAAATCAGGGAAATCATAAACGAGTAGAATATAAACATATAGTCACAGCGTTTGATATTGAAACAACCAGATTGGAAGATATCGAACAATCCATAATGTATATTTGGCAATGGCATTTTGATGTATATGGAACGGTATACGGAAGAACATGGGATGAATTCTTAGAGTTGTTCAACGCTATAAATTCCGTGTTAGACCAAAGACAGTATATAGTTGTTTATGTACACAATTTATCATATGAATTCCAGTTTTTATCTGGAATATATCCATTCCAACCAAATCAAGTTTTTGCGGTAAAATCCAGAAAAGTTCTAAAAGCCAACATGGGGCATTTAGAATTGCGTTGCTCATATCTACATAGCAATATGTCGCTAGATGAGTATACACATAAAATGGGAGTAGAACACGCTAAAATATCTGGTTTTGATTATAATAAAATTAGATATCCATGGACAGAATTAACTAGTGATGAACTAGAATATTGTGTAAGTGATGTAATTGGTTTGGTAGAAGCAATAAAAATAGAAATGCATCATGATGGCGACAATTTATATACAATTCCATTGACATCCACCGGCTATGTAAGAAGGGACGTTAAGAAAGCACTGCACGATGCGCACTATAGAATATTTAAAGATTTATTTCCAGACTGGAATTTATATCAGTTGCTACGAGAAGCGTTTCGCGGTGGGAATACCCACGCAAACCGGTATTACGTTGGAAAGATATTGAATAATGTGTATAGTGCAGACCGTTCGAGTAGTTATCCCGATGTCATATGTAACAAAGAATTTCCAGTAAAGCCATTTTTTCATCAAGGAGAAATGTCCATAGATGAAGTATTGCACAAGATACGTGTAAGGCACAAAGCAGTAATAATGAGAGTAGCTTTTACTAATATACGGTTACATAATGAATTCTGGGGCTGTCCGTACATATCATATGATAAATGCAAAGTATGTAAAGAATATGAGCGCGATAATGGTAGAATATTGAAGGCATCATATATAGAAACCACTATCACTGATATTGATTTAGAAATCATAATGGAAGAGTACGATTGGGACGATATTGTTTGTTATGACGTTTATACTTCATCATATGGAAAATTGCCGCGTCCAATAATTGAACAGAATTTGAAATATTATGATGCGAAAACGTCATTAAAAGGCGTACATGGAGAGGAAATATTTTATATGAAATCCAAAAATAAATTAAATTCCATTTATGGAATGATGGCGCAAGACCCGGTAAAGATTAATATTATCTATTCAAATGGAGAATTTACCTTAGAAGATACAGACCCTGAAAAGGTTCTGGAAGCATACAATAATAAAAATCCATTTTTGCCATATCAATGGGGAGTATGGACAACCGCATGGGCTAGATGGGCATTAGAACAGGGAATAAAGGCGGCAGGAGAAACTTTTGTATATTGTGATACAGATTCCGTGAAATCATTAAGACCAATAAATATTAAAGATTTTAATGAAAAGGCAAAATCTGATAGCATAAAATCAGGAGCACACGCAAGAGACCCTAAAGGGCAAGAGCACTATATGGGAATCTACGAAACAGAAGATACATATACAAGATTTTTAACATGGGGAGCGAAAAAGTATGCCTACGAATATGAAGATGGCTCACCGCATATTACCATTGCAGGAGTTAGTAAGAAATTTGGTGCGAAAGAATTGGCAAGTAAAGGAGGATTGGAAGTATTAAAGCCAGGTTTTATATTTACAGATGCAAATAAACTGGAATCGGTTTATAATGATGGCAACTATGGCACATATACAATGGGAGATAATACGCTATATATTACCAGAAATGTGGTATTGCGACCAACCACATATCAGCTAGGAATCACAGCAGAATATATGCGTTTGTTGGAATATTGTTAATGAATTATTAATACTAATGTATTATAATTTAATCACAAATAAAAATAAAGGAGAGAACAACATGAAAAGAACAGATTATACCGTAAAAATTGTAGAAATGTCTAGAGAATTAAGCCTTACTGAAGAATTATATATTAAGGGAGGGCCAGACGCTGTAACCATTGACAGTATAATGGATGGGCAGGAAGCATTAATCATTGATATTGATTTTTATTGCGTTGCAGAAATCCATAATGAAAATGCAAAGAATGACAAGGACTATAGGACGATTTATTTAATTGATAAATCGGGAATGGTATATCAATCTTCCTCAAAATCATTAATCAATAGCATTGATGATATCTGTGATATCCTGTCAGAGCATGAAGCTGCAATTACAGACTACCCAATTAAAGTAGTTGCAATTCCAAGTAAAAACTATGCAGGAAAGAATTTTTACAAAGCAAACGTGTTATTAAAGAAAGGAGAATAATAATGACAAAAGTAGAGCAGAAAGTATTTGATAAACATTTAATGCAAGCATTACAGGCGGCAATCTGTGAAAATGCAACCGAAATTGATATTGAAGTTGCAAGAGAGCTGAGCGCATTAAAAAATGAAATGAATTATGCCGTTGAGATTAATAAGAAAAATTCAGATGAAGCGGCAGAATATGCTGAGTAAAGACAACCTCTTTCTTCCTTCTGGATATGTTAACATGGACGCCGCAATAAATTGTGGCGTCCCTTTTATTTTTCTTTGGGGAGGAAGAGGAACAGGCAAAACATATGGATTCATTGACTATGTATTAAGGAATAATATAAAATTTGCATTAATGCGTAGAACGCAAAGCCAGCATGAAATTATCCAAAAACCGGAAACGTCACCGTTCAAGTCATGGTGTATGGATAATGATATTGATATTGGTATTAATCCTATAGGTAAATATGTAGGCGGCATATATAATATGAAAACGGTAAATAATAAGCGTATTCCGCAGGGCGCGCCAATAGGATACACATTAGCATTATCTACCATATCAAATGTTAGAGGTTTTGATATGTCCGATGTATTAATATTAGGATATGATGAATTTATTCCCGAACGCCACGAAAGACCTATTAAAGGGGAAGCAGATGCATTATTTAATGCATATGAAACTATTAACCGAAACAGGGAATTAAAGGGAAAGTCGCCACTAATTCTAATTTGCATGGCAAATGCAAATATGTTAGCTAATCCAATTTTCATGGGATTAAACCTAGTGCGCAAAGCGGAAGAAATGGAGCGTACCGGGAAGCAGTATAGTATAGATACGCGGCGTGGCATATGCATGATTAATCTATGTGAATCCAAAATTAGCGATTCTAAACGCGACACGGCTTTGTACAGAATGGCAAGGGGAACACAATTTGCAGATATGGCATTAAATAATAATTTTGCGTCAGAAGAATATGGTAGAATCAAGTCTAGGAATCTATCAGAATATAGCCCGGTAGTGACGGTTGGAGAAATTACTATTTACAAGCATAAATCCGGCGGCAGGTACTACGCCAGTGGGCATAAAACCGGAACACCAATAACTTACGGTTCGGGAGATGTCGAATTATTACGATTTAAAAAACAATTTGACTGGCTATGGAGACAGTATATTGCAGATAATATAGAATTTGAAGAGCATATCATTGAAATATTATTCAACCAATATTTTAAATAATTGTTATTGAATTGATAACTAATGCATTATATAGTAAAATTAATGGAAGGAGTGACAGGACAGACGCAAACCCCTGAAGGGTGTCCATGCACAGGCGTGTGCTTGAAGTTCACCCTTCCATTATTTAATATTTAAGGGGGTGAGAAGGTGGAACAATGGTTAACGCCCGATGCAATTGGAACTTTAGGGATTAGCACAGTGCTTTGTTTACTAATGGCATTATTTGTAAAATATATGTTTGACAAATTTATGTCAGAGATGGAAAATGAACGGGAAGCACATAGGCAGGAAGCTAAGGATGTAACTGAAGCGGTAAATAACAATACGATTGTAATTAATCGACTATTAGAAAAACTAGGGGGTGATATGGATGAAGAAAAATCTAGCTGACTGGCTAAAAGAGACGGTATATGGTCATAAAGAATGGGATGGAGTTATTTCCGCTTGTCAAATGTGGTATTATGGTTCGGTTGTAAAATCCGCCTGGTGTGCAACATGTGTTTCATGGGCCGCCTATCATTGTGGGATTATGCATCAGATTGGCGGGAAAAACGAGAATGTATATTACATGATGGAAGCGTGTAAAGATTCCGGATATGGAACTTTTATTTCCGGTAACGATTCCGACATTCAGAAAGGCGATATACTTTTCTATAACTGGGACAGTGGCAAAATGTCCTCAGCCAGCTCAAAACACGTGGGCGTAGCTGCAACAGACACAAAATCAACAAGAGATATGATTTTAACAATTGGCGGGAATCAAGACGATAAATGTCGTAATAAATACTATCCGCGCAAAAATTTGTATGCAATTTTTAGACCAAACTATGAGGAGGAATAAACATGACAGTAAATGATATTGTAGCTCTGGCAAATGCCGGTTTTACATCGGAACAAATTGCTAAAATGATGAGCATTCCAGCACCTGCTCCTGCTCCGGCTCCGGCTCCGGCTCCGGCTCTGGCTCCGGCTCCGGCTCCGGCTCCGGCTCCGGCTCCGGCTCTGGCTCCGGCTCCGGCTCCGGCTCCGGCTCCGGCTCCGGCTGACCCATTTAGCGCAATCATGCAACAATTAACAGGACTATCAACTGCTATTCATCAGTCAAACATTTATCAGGCAGCAAATTTAAATCCGCAGCCGGAAAATGCAGAAACAATTTTAGCATCAATTATTAATCCACCGCAGAAGGGAGAGAATAAATAATGGCAAACGATTTAACATTTACCCAAATTTCCACCGTTTTGAATGATATTGTAAAATTAGCCACGGGCAATGAAGCATCAAAAGCGTTGGATTATTCAGCCTTTGTAAATCAGGCGCAGTCGGCGTTAAAAATGGGATATGACCCGGTACTTAACGCTATTTCACAGGTAATGGCGCGTACTATTTTTTCAATCCGTCCATACACTCGTAAATTCAAAGGAATTGAAGCAGACAGTCAGCGATGGGGAAATCATGTTCGGAAAATTAATTGGATTGATGGGGACTGGGAAAATGATGCGCGATACACATTAACTGATGGTGAAACCGTAGATATGTACACAATTAATCTGCCAAAAGTTATGCAAACAAATTTCTACGGTGCAAATACGTTTGAGCGATATGTAACCATTTTGCGCGACCAGTTGGATAATGCGTTCAGAGGGCCAGAAGAATTAGCAAGATTTATGACCGGCACAATGCAGAATATTTCTGATATTATTGAGCAGTCACATGAATCATTAGCGCGCGCAACAGTGGTAAATTTCATTGCGGCAAAATATACAGCAGACACCACGTCTGTTATTCATCTTTTGACAGAATACAATACGCTTATTGGTGCCAAAACAGCATTAACAATCAATGATATCTATAAGCCGGATAATTTTAAACCATTTATGCAATGGGTGTTCGGTCGTATTCAGGGGATTAGCTCAATGATGACCGAAAGAAGTGAAAAATTCCAGTTAAATATTACCGGTAAACCGATTAGCAGACATACGCCAGTAGAGCGGCAGAAAATTTATATGTATGCCCCGTCAATTTACTACAATTCCACTATGAATTTGGCTAACACATTCCATCCAGATTTTATCAAAATGGGAAATTTTGAAGCGGTCAATTATTGGCAGTCTATTGATAGTCCAGATAATATTAATATTACTGCATCATATACAGATGTAGACGGTACTGTTAAAAAATCATCTGCTGTCAATATCGATAATGTATTAGGTGTTATTTTTGACGAGGAAGCATTAGGTTACACTGTTGTAAATCAGTGGTCAGCACCAACGCCGTTCAACGCTAAGGGTGGATATTCTAATATTTTTTGGCATTTTACTGATAAATACTGGAACGATTTAACTGAGAAAGGTGTAGTATTAATGCTGGATTAAGGGGGAAATTTAATGGCAATATTTGCTAGATTTTGGAATTTTCCGAAAAGAGAAAACAGCACACAAATTCCTACTGATAGTGATATCGGTTTTGGATTTACAATCAATATTGTGGGGGAATCATCTGTGATTTCCCCTACAATAACATTACGGCAAAATCATCCGTATAATACAAATTACTGTTATATACCGGAATTCGAAAGATATTATTTTGTAAGGGATTGGTCGTTTACCGCGCAGACAGGATTATGGACGGCATCTCTAGAATGTGATGTGCTGGCAAGTTTCCGCGATGAAATCGGCAAAAGCTCGCAGTATATATTACGTTCTGCCAGCGCGTACAATGGAAATATATTGGATACAACATATCCTACAAAAACAGATTTCCAACAAAATGTTAATTATATCACAAATTTGGGTTGGGTAAATACTATTGACAATGGTACATATATAGTTGGCATTGTTAATTCTGATAATGATTCAATCGGCGCAGTGTCATATTATACAATGCGGCAGGCAGAGTTTAATGTGCTGATGGAGTATTTAATGGATAATGACACAAACTGGTTAGATATTCCAAGCAGTGAAATTAGTGAGGAATTGACAAAGGCATTATTTAATCCATTCCAATACATAGTTAGTTGTATATGGATTCCAGTAGACCCGTCAATCGTGCAGGGCGATTTAATGATTGGATTAAAATTTGGTTGGTGGACTACTAATATTAGTGCTCATAGATTAAAAAATAATGCTATCACCACAACAAATTTTACCATTGATATCCCTAAACACCCTGACAGTAAAGCTCGCGGAAACTATTTAAATTTATCGCCATTTAGTAGATATAGCATATTTGTTCCACCTTTTGGTTCAATCCCGTTGGACAGTACAGAAATAATAAATTTTTCCAACATTTCCGGTTCAATAATGATTGACCTAATTACTGGAATCGGTTCACTTAGTCTGAGTGGTACAGATAATGAGGGCGCGCCTGGACAATATATATTTAGGTCGTTATCAACTCAAGTGGGAGTGCAAATACAGTTGGCACAAATTACGCGGGATAATTTGGGATTGGCCGCGACAGTAATTGGAGCCGCCGGAGACATTGCTTCAGAAGCACTATCGCTAGATTTCGGCGGCGCAATTTCTGCTACGGCAAATGGCATTTATTCATCCGTCAAAGCAGCTATGCCACAAATGCTTTCCGGTGGAACTAATGGTTCAATGTTATTTGCATCACAGCAACCACGGTTACAGGCACAATTTTTCCTTCCAGTGGAAGAAACATTATCGCATAGAGGCAGGCCGCTTTGTGAAGAACGTGTGATTAATACGCTACCTGGATTTATTTTATGTAGTGATGTAGATATGGCAATTTCCGGAACAGCTGAAGAGTGTAGAAAAATTAAAGACTATATGGACAATGGTTTTTTCTGGGAGTAGATTATGGCGTGGGAATATGGTCAACAAATATGGGACATATTAATACAATATATTGGAAATGAAATAGGTGTTTCGGCATTGATGGGAAATTGGGTTGCAGAATCGTCATTAATACCGTATCGTGTACAGGGTGATTATTCTAGCGGATATGCGGAATCAAAAGAATATACTGCACAAGTAGATAGTGGTACAATTTCCGAAACCGATTTCGTGCATGATGGGCCGGGCGGCGGTGGATATGGGCTTGCGCAATGGACGTATTATACGCGCAAACAGGGTATGTATGATTTCTGGAAGTCAAGTGGCTATAGTTCAATAGGTTCACTAGAAACAAACGTGTTTTGGTGCATTCAAGAAATGCAATCTGACTATCCTAGTGTATGGAATTCTCTCCGAACAGGGAATGATATGCGCACACTATCAGATATGGTACTACACGACTATGAACAGCCGGCTGAACAGTCTGAGAAAGAAGAAATAAAACGCTATAACTATTCACTTGAAGTCTATAATACATACGGTGGGTCGGGGCCAGGGCCAGGGCCAGGGCCAGGGCCGGGAGGAATATTGCCGATATGGTTATTGCTATATATGGGAAATAAAAGGAGGTTGTTATGATACCCACATTTTATGATTATAACAACGTAGCAAATTCTGTGATTAATCCTAGTACCGTACATATACACGGAACAGGATTAGCAAATTTTTTCAAGAGATATTTAATGCAAAAAGCAATGTATCCATTTGTATGGACAGCTCCTAGCACATGGAATATGGACTATTTTAAATATGTTTTGTACACTTTTGGTTTTATCAGTGTAATTAATACTGATAAATTTGGAGTAATACCACAAGATTGCACATTGCGCGGATATGATGTGTTTTATGCGCCTACGCATTGTATTATTAGCAATCCATTGCTAACCGGAATTTTGGAACCGCGTATTGACGTACAATGCGCATTAATCAAATTAACACCAGACTATCATGGCATATATGATTTAGTTGATTATTATGGGGATTTAATGGCACTTGCGGCAGAATCTATCGGAGTAAATCTGCTGAATACTAAAGTTGCATATGTATTTGCCGCTAAGAATAAACAAATGGCAGAGTCAATGAAAAAATTAAATGATACAATTACATCAGGCGAACCGGCAGCATTTGTTGACAAACAGTTATTTAATGACGATGGTAGCCCCAACTGGCAATTATTCCAAAATAATGTCAGAAATACCTATATCGCTGGCGATTTAATTAGTGACTTGAGAAAAATTGAAGCGGAATTTGATACGAAAATTGGTATTCCAAACGCAAATACAGACAAGAAAGAACGATTAATTATAGATGAAGTAAACGCTAATAATACTGAAACAAAATCCTTAATTGAACAGTGGTTTGATTCAGTTTCGAAAGGGTGTGAAAAAGCGGTAGATATGTTTGGTATTAATTTGAGTGTGAATTGGAGGGACGGTTATGAGGGCTATAATGAGCCTATTAGGAATGTACAATTACCAGCCTGATATTCTGGATGATTTTGTAATACCGGATGGATTAGACAGAGATATGCTAATTGGCAATTTATTAGCAGAAACTGCTGAACTCGAATTATTATATTCAGATGCTGATTTTATGAAATTAATGGTCGGGCTGTGGAGCAAAAAAGAACTTCCAATATGGGAAAAATTAAAAGCCACAACTGAATATGATTATAACCCTATTTGGAATACAGATGCGGAATATACTACAATTGATAAAACAAGTACGGTTAGAAATGAAATTGTTGATAGTAACAGTAAAACAAGCACTAATACAGAATATTATACGGATACAAATAATAGCCAGGATAGAACAGACACTCTGGAAGTTTCCGCTTTTAACGATGGTCTAGAGGATGCTCAAAAGAATACAATTGATGGGGAGGGAACTGAAAGCACTAATGCAGATTCTAGCGGAAATACTAATAGCGATTTAAATAGTAATACAGATGAAAACACTCGAGTAACTTATGAGCATCATGATGAAAGGCATGGCAATATTGGCGTTACAACTACTCAATCAATGATAAAAGAGGAAAGGGACGTTGTAAAATTCAATATTATTGATTTCATTATTGATTCTTTTAAAAATCGTTTTTGTATATTAGTTTATTAGGAGGATTAAAATGCCATTATTTGAAACATTCCCATATACAAATTTTCATGATTTAAATCTTGATTGGATTCTTAGAATTGTAAAAAAGATGGATGGTGTTATGGACAATTTAGATGATACAATACATAACATTGTTCAAGAGGAATTAGACAACATAAATTTGGAAAAAATTGTTTTGGATATGGTCACAAAATATGGTTTGGCAATTAATGTTGTTGCACCGCCAAATGAATTAGAGCCAGCAGACCCGAACGGGGAACATGATAGTACAAATACAATTCAGGGTTGTATTGATTATGCAAATTCCATTGGCGGCGGCGTTGTATTTTTCCCGTCTGGACGCTATTTAACTGGCTCTCTCACATTAAAAAATAATGTTTCACTTGTCGGATTTGACCAGTACACAACGCGCATTACGCTTAAAGGTGGAGCAACCGCGCCATTAATTAGTGGCGATGTGCAAAATTGTTATATTGGTGGACTTACTTTAGACGGCAATGCTGAAGTGCAAGTTGAAGATATTACTGTATTAGCACTCACTTGTAATAATTGTGGATTCAATAATTTATATACTACTGCTGGATTTATTCTTATGACAATCACCGGTAGCGGTGGGCTTGTATGGGGGGATAATTTAAGGTTTGGTACTTGTGTGCAAAATGCTTTTGTTTCTCTTGGCTCCGGTAAATTTAGATTTACAAATATGTATTTCGAAAATTTATCATCAGTAGGTGGCGTAAATGTTATTAATATTAATACTGATAGTGGACTGTTTGATTTTACATCCGTAGCAAATTGCACGACTTGTTGTGATATCTCAGGCGATTATAACATTGTTCACGCAAATATTGAAAACGCCACAAATAAAGTAGTAGACAATGGAGAACATACTGTAATTACTAGTTACAGAGATATCTTAAAAGCCGCCTACGAAAATTACTCATTATATGTAGACGGCGATATGATTGTAGGCTCTGAAACGGCAAATGTGGAAATTATCGGGAACAATACGCATTTTGAAGGTAGTGACGTAAGATTTAATCAGACTAACCCTATTACATATTCGAAACCGCAAGTACTTAATGAAAAATTTAATTATGTAAATTTTAAAGATAATGAAGGCAATAATTATAAAGTATTAACAGAAGGCAATAATATATCTGACTATGTATCAGTAGATAACTTTGGAGCAGTGGGCGATGGAGTTACTGATGATACGCAAGCGATAAAAAACGCTGTTGCAGATGCTAACAATAAAAATAAAAAATTAATATTTGGAGAAAATAAAAAATACAGTGTTAAAGCAAATTCGGTTGTTTGTAATGTTGGGATTGATTTAAACGGAAGTACCATCATTGTAAATAGCGGAAGCGGTGATTCTGTTTTCAATATTGAACCGAAACATAGTAGTAATTTAACTTTAAGCGAAACAGCTTTTTCTATGAATAATGTTTTAGATAATAGATTATATAATAAAGTTTTTATTCTAGAAAGCCCTATTTCGTTAGGAAACAGAAGCGGAAGTGTAGAAGATATTGCTTTAGAAGTTGTATTGGTCACAGATGATTCAGGACAAATTAGAAATTATCCATTATTCTTTACACTAAAAGAGGGCACTTATAAAGCTACAAATATTCATGAAATCGAAAATAAAATATATGTTGGAAATGGAAGTGTAGTATATAATACAAGTAATACTCCGCCTTTATTTTCCGTTCATAGAAGCAATGTTATTGTAGACAATATTACATGCTATACTGAAATAGATAATACAGACTATGCTATGGGGGTTATTTCAATTTCAAGATGTGCATATGTTGAAGTAAGCAGAGTATTTGGACACAACCCATCTGGAAGCGGAAGTGGATATTTATTGCATGGTGGAGACGTATCAGACTTATATGTGCATGATTGTATTTTTGGAAACAAAAGTGGATACAGTTGGGGTTCTATTGGTATCTCAAGAGCAACTAATCTATATTTTGAGCGTGTAGAATCAAATAGAATTGATGTACATTATGAGGGTGTTGGAAATATCATAGTAAATGATTGCTCGACAAATTATATAACAATTCCATGCATTATGTATGGAAACTATATAATTAAAAATACCATTCTTCTACACAACCCCGATGATACTGTATCTATAGAAACCAGAGGGGATTTATTCAACGCGCTCAGCGGAAATTTAAAAATTGAAAATTGCAGAATAGATAATGAAGCAAGTAATATTATTAATGTTAACATGGGAGGCAATAATCCCGCATATGAAGATTTAAATTTAAATGATTTACTATTAGAAATTTCAGATTGCGTAGCTCCAACTAGTGGAGGACTTGTATATATTAGATGTGTAACAAGCGAAAATGCTGGAAGAACGCATTTACGATTTAAAAATGTTCAAATGAATGGTGCTAAACAATGGATAAATGCTGATAATAATGTTAAACTATGCGAAATGTTATTTGATAAATGTTTTGGTGCTAATTTCCAAACTGCTGGAAATTTTAAAAGAGCATTTCTTTTAAATTGTTATTGCATTGGAAACTTAAGTTTAAACACTACGCCAGACTGGCTTGTAATTGGAAATTATATCACAAATGTGGCATCGGTTACAATTCCTAATATTGTATTTGCAAATAATATTATTGAAGCAAATATAGCAAATAATCTAACTACAACTCATTCTGCATTTAATGGAAATGTTTTAAAAAGCGGTTCAAGTGAAAATATATCAAGTTGGAACACAACTACGAAATAGTCAGACAATTCACCCGATTTTCCTGCTATTGTGGGAAAATTGGGTGTTTTTTCGTCTATTGTATTATGGTAATCCC
>ERZ1643247.2577-NODE-2577-length-14021-cov-4.087856_pt1 | contig 14021 bp, 14 predicted proteins | sample MGYA00579264_ERZ1643247 | MGnify/ENA primary metagenome ERZ1643247 (study PRJEB29033, sample SAMEA4952262) | chicken gut metagenome | biome: Broiler Chicken; feature: Gastrointestinal Tract; material: Caecum | place: Ireland | collected 2018 | study: Broiler... | reverse complement strand
CTTTCCCGCAACCGATTTCCAATTCTACGGGGAAATCGTTTCCGAACACGGCGGGAAAATCGACGAGCGCGCGGTAATTTTCCGCCGCTTCCTTCATGTTGAGAATTCCGCCCGCGCCGCGCGCGAGAAGAAGGTCTTTACAGGCCTCCATACGACTTTCGAAATTGCGCTTTTTTCTCATTCTCATGGACATGGCGTCTTTTCCTCATCCCCTGCCCGTGCTTCCGAATCCGCCCGCGCCGCGGACCGTATCGGAAAGCTCGTCCGCTTCCTGAAATTCCGCCTTCAAAAAGGGAGTGACGACGAGCTGCGCAATGCGTTCCCCGCACTCTATCGTCTGGACGGAATCCGAATGATTATAGAGAGCGACGAAAACCTCGCCCCGATAATCCGCGTCTATCACGCCCACTTTATTCGCGGGAGCAAGACCGCGCTTGCTTGCGAGCCCGCTTCTCGCATATACCAATCCCGCATATCCCTCGGGAATTTCCACCGCAATCCCCGTCCGAATCATCTTTGTTTCTCCGGGACGGAAGCTCACTTCTCCGTCGGTCACGGCATATAAATCCGCGCCAGCCGCGTAAGCGGAACCGTATTTGGGCAATACCGCGCGTTCGTCAAGTTTTTTCACCGATATCGTAGGCATATTTTTTCTCCCGACAATAAATTTTATCCGAAATTTATTATATCAGATAACAGACGAAAAAGCAAACGAAAGAAGGGGCCGCCGCAGGCGAAAAAAAGTTTTCTCCCGTCACTTGCCCCTTCTTTCATTTCCTTAGGTCTTTCGACGAGTTTCGTCCTCTTCGTTTCCGTAAATCCCCCCGATTGAAAAGCTCTTTTGCCTCTTTGTTCCCCTTTCGGGAATTTTTACTCCGCTCTTTTTCTCACCCCAGAGCCGTATCCAAAAGCATCATTAGCGCAAAGCCTGCCAATAAACCGACGAGCGCCAAAGATTTGTTCTCCGAAAAGCTCTCGGGAATAAGTTCGGCGGCCGTTACGGCCACCATGGCCCCGGCGGCAAAAGCCAGCGCCCAGGGCATCAGACTTCCGATAACCGTAGCCGCCAAAGCGCCCAAAACGGCGGAGGGAATTTCCACCGCGCCCGAAAGCACGGAGAGAAAAAAACTTTTTTTACGGCTCATTCCGCGTGCGCGCAAAGGACAGGCGACGCAAAGCCCTTCGGGGAAATTCTGTACGCCGATTCCGAAAGCCAGCATGGCCGCCGGGACGAGACCGCCGCCGGCGAAAGCCACGCCTACCGCCATGCCTTCCGGAATATTGTGCAAAGTCACCGCGGTATATAAAAGGCCGCTTTTTCCGCCGTTCTCCGCCCTTTTCTCGGAACGGGAAAGGAGACGGTCGGTAAGGACGATAAAAGCGCCGCCGATACAAAAGCCCAAAGTCACGGCGACATAGGGCGGAACGGCACAGGGATAATCGAACGCGGGAGAGAGCAGAGAAAAGAAAGACGCCGCCAGCATGATCCCCGCCGCGGAGCTTTCCGCAATCACCGAAAATCCCTTTTTCGGTTTATCGGAAAAGAAAATCACGCTCGCCCCCGCCGCGGTCATGAAACAGGTATATAACGACGCGAACAACGCCTGCCATACAGGCGAAAGGTTTTCCAAAAAATTCATCGGTAAATACATTCCTTTTTTATCTTGACAGCGGCTCCGTATATGCGGAGTACCGCTTATAAGCAGTATATGCCCGATTGCGCCTTTTTGTCCGTAAATCGCCCTTCGTCCGCCGCAAAAAAACAGAGTCCTCGCGCGTATCCGCAAGAACTCCGCAAAATTTTTCCGATTTTTCGATTCTGCCTCTTTCCTCTTTCGGCCGCTCATTACATGCCGGAGAAATAATCTATTTTCATCGCTTTTCTGACTTCAAAGAGCGTTTCCGCCGCCGCGGCGCGGGCCTCTTTGCAACCTTTGAAGAGAATGTCCCAAATTGCAGGGAGATCCTCCGCCAGCTTTTCTCTCTTTAAGCGAATGGGTTCCAAAGTCTCCTGCATGACCGCATTCAAAAACTTCTTTACCTTCATGTCGCCGAGACCTCCGCGTTCGTAATGCGCTTTCATCTCCGCAAGGTTCGCATACTCCGGCAGATACCGCTGAAAGTGCTCTTCCCTGCAAAATGCGTCGAGGTAGATAAACGTGGGATTGTGTTCCGTGTCGCCGGGATCGCTCACTTTCAAGTGATTGGGGTCGGTATACATTCCCATGACTTTCCGCTTGATTTCGTCCGCCGAATCGGAAAGATAGATACAATTTCCCAAGGATTTACTCATCTTTGCCATGCCGTCCGTTCCCGGCAGACGAAGACAGGATTTATTCTCGGGAAGGACCGCCTTCGGCTCCGTCAAGGTCTCTCCGTATAAGCCGTTAAAGCTCCTCACGATCTCCCGCGCCTGTTCCAGCATGGGGAGCTGATCCTCTCCGACGGGGACGGTATTGGCCTTAAACGCAGTAATGTCCGCCGTCTGAGATACGGGATAGGTCAAAAATCCCATAGGCAGGGAAGCGCCGAAATTCTTCTGTTTGATTTCCGCCTTTACGGTCGGATTGCGTTCCAACCGCGACAGGGTGACGAGATTCATGTAATAGAACGTAAGTTCCGTAAGTTCCGTCACATAGGATTGAATAAAGACGGTGGATTTTTCGGGATCGATCCCGCAGGCGAAATAATCGAGCGCCACTTCCGCGACGTTGGAACGCACCTTTTCGGGATTGTCGAAATTGTCGGTGAGGGCCTGTGCATCCGCAATCATGATATAAATTTTATCGTATTTTCCGCTGTTTTGCAGTTCTACTCGGCGCTTCAAGGACCCGACGTAATGCCCGATATGCAGTTTTCCCGTAGGCCTGTCGCCCGTCAGAATGATATTTTTCATAAAAATTTTTCCTTTCCGAAGTATCCGTTTGAGGGATATTATACCACGCGTCCGCCGAGGTTGTCAAGGAATTTTCTTTTCTGATGCCGCCGGATATTTTTCGGATATTTATTTTTACTTCCCGATATTTTCCGTCGTCCGCCAACCGACTTTACTTTCTGATGCCGAAGGCATAACGGGCGGTAAAATGGTAAACCTGTCCCGCGGGAACAATCGAAGAGCCGTATTCCGCATAAGCGGGTACGTTGACGTTATTGGGGATCGCCTGCGTTTCGAGGCAAAGCCCTCCGCAACGGCCGTAATAATGTCCTTTTTTCCCCGTCTGATCGAGTCCGTTTCCCGCATAGAACTGCACGGCGGGCATATCGGTATAGCATTTCATTTCGATGCCGCTCTTGGGGCTGTATAAAACGCCGTAAGGCTCAGAGACGTCGCGGTTTTTATCGAAAATGAAACAATGGTCGTAACCGCCGCCGTAAGAGAGGTCCCTATTCGTCGTCCGCTGCCCGTCGTCCTTTCCGACCTCTTTGGCCGTCGTGAAATCGAACGGAGTGTCCTTCACGCTCAAAAATTCCCCGTGGGGAATGAGTTCGGAATCGGTCGGAGCGATATACGGAGCATCGAGGAAAAGTTCATGGTCCAAAATCGTGCATTTGTCCCCTTCTCCGCTCAGGTTGAAATAAGCGTGATTGGTGAGGTTGATCGCCGTCTTTTTATCGGAAACCGCCGTATATTCGATCCCCAGAACGCCGTCGGAAAAAGTATATACGACCGTCACTTTGAGATTTCCCGGATAATTTTCCTCCCCGTCGGGCGAGAACAGGGAAAGTTCCAATTTATCCCCGTCGATCTTTCCGTCCCAGAGCTTTTTGTCGAAGCCTTCTTTTCCGCCGTGGAGGTGATTGCTTCTGTCGTTGATATAGAGGGAGTACGTCTTTCCGTCGATTTCGAGATGCCCTTTGTCGATACGGTTTCCGAAACGTCCGATGAGCGCGCAGAGATAGCCTCCGTTTTCGAGATATCCCTTTACGGTATCATACCCCAAAAGCACGTCCGTCGGACGGCCGTCCTTATCGGGAAGGACGAGGCTTTGTATAATCCCGCCCAAAGAAAGTACCTTCATGCTTTTATCGCCGTCCGCGAAAGTATAAGCGTATACTTCTCTTCCGTCGGGCATGTCGAATACCGATTTTGTAATTTTTGTCATATAAATCCTCCTTACGCGGAATCTTCCGCAGTCAAATTTTTTCAACTTTTTAATTCTATTTTCCGTCGAGGTCGCGCACAAAAAATACACTTTGAAAATTTTCATACACGTCCCGTTTTTCGATTTTCTATCCGCCGATAAAAATCAAAAATTTACGCGCACGGTTCCGACTTTTCTCACCGCCGCGGGGAATACGTTTTCCCGCCCGAATACGCGCGCCATTGCGCGGATATATTTTTCCTTTTCCGCATCGGAAACGCAGGCGAGCACCGTTCCCGCGAAGCCGCCTCCGTGCAGGCGGTACCCGCCGTTTTTCAGCAGCTTTTCCGACAGCTTCAACGCGAGGGAAACGGGCTGAACATCGCTGTTCGGAACAAAACAGTTCTGTAAATATTTCTGACTGCTTTCGCCGCTTTCCTTCATGCAATTCAAAAACACGGACATATCGCCGCGGCGCAGAGCCTCTGCCGCACGATCGACGCGAACGTTTTCCTCAAAAAAATGAAACGCGCGCAAGATCGCCCGTTCGGAGACCTTCTTCCGAAGACTCGGAAGAGCGTTCAACAGCGAATTTTCATTGATTTCACGAAGCGTCCTTTTACCGAAAAAAGCCGCCACTTCCGACATTTCGCCGCGGATTGCGGCATAATATTCCGTCAGTTCCGAATGGGAGCCTCCCGTATTCGTAATGACGAGACTGTATCCTTTCGGAAGAGGAAGAGAAGATACGGAAGGAGCCGACGAATTTCTGAAATCGATTTTATTCAGTCCGCCGTAAGCGACGCCGGACTGATCTAAAAGTCCGCAGGGTTTTCCGAAATACTCGTTTTCGGCAAAACGGCCGACCTCCGCCTTTTCCGAAGGCGTCATTTTTCCGTCCAAATGCAAATCGTTGAAAATTTCCGCAATCAATACTTCAAAAGCCGCGGAAGAAGACACCCCCGCGCCGCGGAATACCGTGCTCTCCGTATAAGCGGAAAAGCCGCCGAAGTCTTTAAGGGAGTATCCGAGCCTTTCTATCCCCGCGGCGACCCCGCGGGCAAGGGAAGCGCTCCTGCCCGTCTCCGCGCGCTTTCGCGCCGTGTCCGAGACCTGAAAACGGACGGGACGAAAACCTTTGGAAGCAATTTCAACGAGTCCGTCCCCGCGGCGTTTCACCGCCGCCACGATATCGCAGGAAATCGCCGCGACGATTACTTTTCCGCCGTTATGGTCGGTATGATTCCCGATAATTTCCGCTCTTCCCGAAGAGGAATAGAACGCTTCGGGCTCACACCCCTTCAACGACCTGAAACCTTTTGCGACCGCACGATATCGTGCTTCGGGGACGCCCGCGGCCGTTTCGCCGTATAAAATCCGATAATCCAAAAGTCCCTCCTCCCGCTTCGGCAATTTTTTCAAATCCGCAAAGCGTTCTCTTTCGCGAGCGCATTTTATCTTTCCACGATCCGCGCCGCTATTTTCAAAAAAAGCCGCGAAAGTTCCGAAGTTTTTCCCTCTTTTATAAGGAGATGGTTCGGATACACGTTTATTATATCACACTTTTTTGTTTTTGTAAATATCGGAAAGCGATTTTACACAAAATAAGGACATGAAAAAAAATCTTTTGCCCTTTGCGGCGCTCATGTTTTTATGCGCGGTTTTTTTCGTGGCGGCAGGAGCTTTTCTGCTCTTTCCGTCCCTTCCCCTCTCCGACCTGCCCGTCATTCCCGCTTTTCTTCCCCTGCGTCCCTTTTGACCGCTTAAACAAAAAATGCGGGCATACCGAAATCGGTATGCCCGCATTGTGGGATTTTTAATTTTAATATATATTATCTCCTTTTTCTATATTACATCTATGGCACAAAGTTTGTAGGTTATTATATACGGATTTTCCACCTTTTGCAATCGGTATTATATGATCTATTTCTAATTGAGCAAAATTTCTGGAAGCGCCACATATACAACACCTATATCCGTCTCTGGCGTAAATCGAAAACCGCATTTTATTAGAGACTCTTCCTCTTTCAACACGACAGATAGAATTCCAAATTTCACAATCGGTATAAAATGCCCCGTTCTTTTTATTCAACCGCGCGATAAACTGCATGATATCTTTGTCATAAAAAATCTCTACTTTTCGGCTATATACATATCCTCTTATCGTGGCGCAATATAAAGTTACCGTCAAATAAAATTGTGTAATGGGAGCAGAATAAATTTCATTCTCAAAAATCTTCTTTTCTCTTTCCAATAACTTTTTAATTTTTATTTTCCCAGGCGAATCGTAAAACCGACCAAATTGATCTATGGTTTTTATCTCGGTAACATATTCAGTATATCGTTTTTTGTTTATATCGATTTTCCCGATTTGATCAACCACCTTCTTTTTGATAAATTGTAACTGATAAATTAAATAATCTTTGCAAGAAATGTTATCATAAAATTTCTCATTATCATATGTATGTTCTTGATTTAAATCTATAATCGGATAAAATTGATATCGATTATTTATTTCGTTCAGCTGTTTCAAACAAATACTATTTCTCAAAATAAAATCATCATATTTTTTTCGTTTTGAGACGCATATTTTCTTTACCGTAAAGAATGTAACGATACCACCAAAAATAATTAGAAATATCCCCAATATGATCACTGTACTATCCTTTCGGGCATACCGAAATCGGTATGCCCGCATTTTTTCTGTTCTTCAATTTATTTCTCAGGTATACTTATTTTCTTTAATCCACTCCGTAGGTCTTTCTGTATTCATACATCGCGGGGAGATATTCCTTTCCGTCGATGACGCCCTTTTCGATCGCCGAAATAATATCCGCCATCGTGACGATGGAATATACCTTTACGCCGAATTCTTTATACGCTTCCTGAACGGCGGAAAGTCCGCTTTCCAAGCCTTTTTCCATTCTGTCCACGGAAATGACCATTCCCGCTATTTCCACATCCGCCGCCGATTTGAGTTTGGGCAGAATTTCCCTCAAAGCTTTTCCCGATGTCATGACGTCCTCGACGATAACGACCCGCTCCCCGTTCTCCAACGCTTTTCCGACAAACAGGCCGCCTTCGCCGTGATCCTTCACCTCTTTTCTGTCAAAGCAGTAATTTACGTCCGTGCCGTATTTTTCATACAGCGCTACCGCCGTAGTGACCGCCAAGGGAATTCCCTTATATGCGGGTCCGACCAGCGTATCCGCCTGCAAGCCGTTGTCGTGCACGCAGGCCGCGTAATAAGCGCCCAAACGCGCGAGCTGCGCCCCCGTCTTATAATTTCCCGTATTGATGAAATACGGGGCTTTCCGGCCGCTTTTCAGCGTAAATTCCCCGAAGCGCAAAACGCCGTTTTCCACCATGAATCTGATAAATTCTTCCTTGTAGGTAAGTTGCTGCATTTTTCTTTTCCTCCCGAACGGTTATCCGTTTAATTTTACCGTACCCGCCAATTCGGATACGTTTTTTATTCCGTGACGGTCGCACCAATCGTTTAACCCGTCGATAATCTTCGGACAGGCAAACGGGTCGGTAAAATTTGCCGTCCCCACCTGTACCGCGACGGCGCCCGCCATAAGAAACTCCACGGCGTCTTCCGCACAGGTAATTCCGCCCATTCCCACGACGGGAATTTTTACCGCATTCGCGGCTTCATATACCATACGGACGGCAATCGGCTTGATCCCCGCGCCCGAAACGCCGCCCGTATTGTTCGCCAATACGGGTCTGCGGCGCTCGATATCGATCGCCATGCCCGTAAAGGTATTGACGAGCGAAACGCAGTCCGCGCCTCCTTCTTCCGCCGCACGGGCATTGGCGGCGATGCTTTCCGCGTTCGGCGAAAGTTTGACCATCAAAGGCGTCTTTTTCAGGGCGGTTTTTGCCGTTTTCGTCACCTCTTTCACGCTCTCGGGGCGAATTCCGAACGCCATTCCGCCCGAGCGGACGTTCGGACAGGAGATATTCAGCTCTATGATATCCGCCAGCCCGTCCAAACGGGCGCAGATTGCCGCGTAGTCCTCCAAAGTTTTTCCCGCGACATTGGCGACGACGGCCGTCCCTTTGGCTTTCAGCCAATCGAAATCGTATTTTATAAAATGTTCGACTCCCGGATTCTGCAATCCCACGGCGTTCAAAATGACTCCGCGCGATTCCGCTATGCGGGGAACGGGATTTCCGAGACGGGGCTCCATCGTCAGTCCTTTCGTGGATACGCCGCCCAGACGCCCTATATCGTACAATTCGTCGAATTCGCGGCCGAATCCGAAAGTACCCGACGCGGCGATGACGGGATTTTTCAAAGTCACTCCGCAGAGATTTACCGATAAATTTGCCATAATTCTCCCGCTCCTTTATAAAATCACGTTCCGAATATCAAAGATGGGACCGTCTTTACATACCCGCGCGTGCTCACCGTTCGTAAGATTGCATACGCATACGAGGCAGGCTCCGATTCCGCAGCCCATGCGCTCTTCCAAAGAGACGAAACAGGGAATGTTTTTCCCGTCCAAAGCCTCCTTCAACGCACGGAGCATGGGCAGAGGGCCGCAGGAAAGCACCACGTCGGGACGGTACCCCGCGCCAAGGTCGCGCACAAACGCCTGTACGGCGTTCATCTTTTCTCCGAAGCTGCCGTCGTCCGTCACCGCCAAAAGCCTGTCCGCCCGCTTCAAATCCTCCATGCCGCAGACCGCGCCTCGATTGCGGAAGCCGATATAGGCGGAAAGCTCCTTTTTCCCCGCATATTCGCGGAGGACGGAAATGATGGGAAAAATCCCCACGCCGCCGCCCACGAGAGCGACTTTCTTTTCGTTTTCCGCGACAAAAAAACCGTTGCCGAGGGGCATGAGCACGTTCAAGGTTTCTCCCGCCTTCTTCAAAGCCAAAAGTTTGGTTCCTTCGCCCTTAATCTGGAAACAGACGGTAATTTTCTTTCCCTCCGCACGACACACCGCCAAAGGGCGGCGCAAAAGATGACTGCCGCCGACGGAAAGCTCGGCAAATTGTCCCGCACGCACTTCGGATTCCTCGGGGAGTTCAAAAGTCAAAGAATGAATATTTTCCGCAATCGGGATATTTTCGACGATTTTCGCCGTATATTCGCGCATGATTTCCTCCGTTACCTGCCCATTTTTCCGATCGCTTCGGACAGGTCTTTCTGCATTGCGACGGCCGCCGCGCGCGCCGCTTCGTAATAAGTGCCGCCCGTTTTCTTATATGCGCACAAAATCCCGCGGGAATTATTCACTACGCCGCCCAGCCCGTCTTTTCCGAAACAGCAGCGCAGCATTTCCGCGCTTCCGCCCTGTGCGCCGTAACCCGGAATGAGGAAAAAGGTATGCGGGAGCTTTTTCCTCAGCCGTGCCGCTTCTTCGGGGTGCGTCGCACCCACGACCGCGCCGACCGCGGAATAACCGTATTTTCCTATGGTACTTTCACCCCATTTCTCCACGAGGCCGCCCATGTATTCGTATACGGGCGTTCCGTTTTCGAGGAGGAGATTCTGAAGCTCCCCGCTCGACGGATTGGAGGTCTTGACGAGCACGAAAATTCCTTTATCCCGCTCTTTGCAATCTTCGACGAAAGGCACGATTCCGTCCGTGCCGAGATAGCCGTTGACGGTCACATAGTCGGAGGGAAAAGCGGAAAAACGCGCACCCTCCACGGACGTTTCGCCCAGAAATGCCCTGGAATAACAGGCCGCCGTGGAGCCGATGTCGTTGCGTTTCGCGTCCGCGATGACGACGAGCCCCTTTTCCGCCGCGTAAGAGAGCGTTTCCCTGTACGCTTTCAGCCCTTCCGCCCCGTACATTTCGTAATAGGCGATCTGCACCTTTACGGAAGGGACAATATCGCAGAGGGTATCCACGAGTTTTTTATTGAAATAAAAAATGCGTTCCGCGACGTCGGAAAAATCTTTTGCACCCGCACGCATATCGTCGGGCAGGTAATCGAAACTCGTATCCAGCCCCACGCAGGTGGGATTCTGCAATTCTATGATGCGTTCAATGAGACGATCGGTAATCATAATTTTTTCTCCTCGTTATAAACGGTCAATAAACATGTTTCTTGCGCTCTGACAGGAAACATTCGGTAAGATGTTTTTTCGTTCTTGCCATAAACCGTTGGATAAGCGCGCTTCTTGCGCGTTGCTTGGAAACGGTCGGCAAACACTTTTTCCGCCGCTTTACGCTTTATACTTGATGTCTCCGTCGACAATCGTATATTTTACGGCGCCGCTGAGCTTCCGCCCGTTAAAGGGGGTATTCTTTCCCTTGGAGACAAATTCGGAGGAATCCACGACCCATTCTTCGTCGAGGTCGGCTATCGTGAGATCCGCGGGCACCCCCTCTTCGATTTTTCCGCCCTCCAAGGAGAGAATTTCCGCGGGGAGGCGGCTCATTTTATCCGCGAGCTGATTGAGCGTGAGAATCCCCGTCTTATAGAGATAGGTAACGGCAAATCCGAAAGAAGTCTCTATTCCGCTGATCCCGAACGCGGCCAGATTATATTCGACGTTTTTGTCGTTCGCGTGGTGCGGGGCATGGTCGGTGACGATTGCGTCGATCGTTCCGTCCTTCAAGCCCTCAATAATCGCAAGCCTGTCCTTTTCCTCCCGAATGGGCGGATTCACCTTTGTATTCGTGTCGAATCCGGTAATGACGTCGTCCGTCGCCGCAAAATAGTGCGGGCAGGTCTCCGCCGTCACTTTGACGCCCGCGCGTTTGGCGTCGCGGATCATGCGCACGCCGCTGTACGTCGAGACATGGCAGATATGCACGGGCACGCCGAGGCTTTCGGAAAGGCAGATTTCCCGCGCGATAACGACGTCCTCCGCCGCGCGGGGGATTCCCTTCAACCCCGCCAAGGTGGAATTATAGCCCTCGTTGACGACTCCGCCGTCCGCGAGTTCCTTGTCCTCGCAATGACACAGGCAACGCATATTGAAGCCGCTCGCGTACTCCATGGCAAGCCGCATGAGACGGGAGCTTTTCACCGTCTTTCCGTCGTCGGAAATCGCCACCGCGCCCGCTTTTTTCATTTCGCCGATATCCGCCATCTGCTCCCCTTCTTCTCCTTTCGTAATGGCGCCGATCGGACGGATTTTACAAAGTCCCACTTCCTCGCCGCGATGGCGGATATAACTGATCACGACTTTATTATCCGCTACGGGCTGCGTATTGGGCATGCAGCAGATCTGCGTAAATCCGCCCTTTACCGCCGCTTTCGAGCCGCTTTCGATGTCCTCTTTATATTCGAACCCCGGCTCGCGAAGATGAACGTGCATGTCGATGAGGCCAGGAAATACGTGCAGCCCCGTCGCGTCTATAACTTCTTCGCCCTGTTCGGGAGAGAGCTTGTCCGCGATCTTTTCGATCTTTCCGCCGAGAACGCGGATATCCTTTTTTTCCACCGTATCTTTGAAAATTACGCTTCCGTTTTTGATAATCATTTTTATAACCTCGCTTATTTACCCGATTTTCTGTACTGCTCCAACAGGAACAGAATCGCCATTCTCACCGCCACGCCCGAAAGCACCTGATCCTCTATGCGGCTTTTCCCGTCGTCGATGACGTCGCTGGTAAGCTCCACCCCGCGGTTGACGGGTCCCGGGTGCATGACGATCGCATCGGGGGAAGCCAAAGACAATACCCGCTCGTTGACGCCGTAAAATTCCGCGTATTCGTTGAGAGAGGGGAAATTTCCCGCCTGCTGGCGCTCCAATTGAATTCTCAGCCCCATGACGACGTCCGCTCCCTCCACCGCTTCTTCGCGGGAGGTGCAGAGCTTTGCCCCCAAACGGTCGATTCCCTTGGGAATGAGCGTCTCGGGCGCGTACATTCTCACTTCCGCCCCGAGTTTGGCAAGGGCGAACAGATTGGATTTCGCCACGCGCGAGTGCTTGATGTCTCCCAGAATCGCCACCTTCAAGCCCTCGATTCTTCCGAATTTTTCCCGCATGGTGCAAAGGTCGAGAAGGGCTTGGGTGGGATGCTCGTTCATGCCGTCGCCCGCGTTGATGACGCCCGCTTTGACCGTCCTCGCAAGCAGATACGGCGCCCCGCCCATGGGGTGGCGGATAATGATGAAATCGTTCTTCATCGCGTCCAGCGTCTTGCCCGTATCGATGAGCGTCTCTCCCTTTGCGACGGACGAAGAACTCGCCGCGATATTGATGGTCGTCGCGCCCATGTATTTTGCCGCCAGCTCAAAGCTGGTGCGCGTCCGCGTGCTGTTCTCGTAAAAGAGAATGGTGGCGGTACAGCCTTCGAGATGCGGCAGTTTCTTGATTCCCTGCCTCAAAAGCCTCTTCATGTTCGCGGCGGTGTCGAGTATTTCGCAAATCTCTTCCGCGCTCGCGTCCACAAGGCCGAGCAAATCTTTTCTTTTAATCATTCGCGTCCTCCTTTCCGACGACGATTTTATCCTCCGCCGCGCCCAGTTCGGTAAAGTATGCCTCTACGTATTCTCTGCGCGCGGTGGGTACGTTTTTGCCCACGAAATCCGCACGGACGGGCAATTCTCTGCCGCCGCGGTCGATAAGTTCCAGAAGCCGGATCGCCTTGGGTCTGCCGAGCCTGAAAATCGTTTCGATAGCCGCGCGGACGCTCCTGCCCGTATGCAGGACGTCGTCGCAGAGCACCACGATTTTATCCTCTACGGAAAAATCCAGCTCGCAGTCGGTATGTTCGGGTACAAAAAAAGCGGAGACCAGATCGTCGCGCTGCATGCCGATATCGATTCCGCCGCAGGGAAGAGTGATCCCCTCCGCTTCGGAAAAACAATCCCGTATGCGCTTCGCCACGATTTCTCCGCCGCGCCGAATGCCGACAAACACCACCGTTTCGGGATTTTCGTCCCGCTCGGCAATTTCGTGCGCCAGTCTTATCAGCGTCCGCCTCATTCCGTTCGCGTCCATAATGATATGTTCCGCCATGCGATTCCTCTCCGAAAAATAAAAATACGGCCCGGGCACCGACGCCCAAGACCGCAAAAATCCTCATGCTTTCCGCGCCGCGCGAAAAAACCGCGGCGAATATACTGTCTGCGTTTTGTCTTGTCGGCATCTCGGTACCGCTCTTAAAGATAGTTTTATTATAGCACACTCCTTTTCGCTTGTAAAGAGTTCCGAAGCCCTTTTCGGAAAAAAAATTTTATTCTTTTCCGCGGAGCCGAACAAACCCGCAAAAAAAAATTCTTCAATAAATTTTCACCAATCTGAAATCCGTCTTGTCGCAGGAGGTGAGATAGTATTCCACCCCGTTTTTTTCCGAATACAGAGGGAAATATACGGGGCCGTGCAGGTGTCCGAAAATAACTTTGTCCATGCCGCTCTTTTCAAACATCTGCGTGAACAGACTGTCGTCGCGGCGCAGATTGAAGGGAGGGTAATGAATGAGCGCTATCGTCTTATCCCCCTCTTGTCGGAGCGCCTGTGCGCAGGCGAGGGCAAGGCGGAAGCGCTCCGCTTCGCGGCGATAGAGTTTTTCGTCGCGCTCGGTATAGTCGGGGCTTCCGGGACACGTCCACCCGCGGGAACCGCAGATAACAAAATCCCCGATTCTGACCGCGTCCGTTTGAAGAAAGACGAAAGATTCGTCGGGCGCCCTGTCCCTGAGCCGCGTGATGCCGTTCCACCAATAATCGTGATTGCCGCGGATAAAGACCTTTTTCCCGGGCAGAGAGGCGAGCGCGTACAGGTCGGACATCGCGCCGTCCATTTTCATCGCCCAGCTGATGTCGCCCGCAACGAGCACGACGTCTTCTTCCGTCACTTTTTCCCGCCAATCCGCTTTTATTTTTTCGAAATGTCCTTCCCAGTTTCCCCCGAAAATATTCATGGGTTTGGAGGAATCCGAAGAAAGGTGCAGATCGCTTATCGCATAAACATTCATGGCAATATTATAGCAGATTCTCTGCGGAAAAGCAAGG
>ERZ1643247.2575-NODE-2575-length-14030-cov-5.270769_pt1 | contig 14030 bp, 14 predicted proteins | sample MGYA00579264_ERZ1643247 | MGnify/ENA primary metagenome ERZ1643247 (study PRJEB29033, sample SAMEA4952262) | chicken gut metagenome | biome: Broiler Chicken; feature: Gastrointestinal Tract; material: Caecum | place: Ireland | collected 2018 | study: Broiler... | reverse complement strand
GCTTGTCAACAACTTTTTTCTTTTTTTTACAATTTGTTTTCAATAGGAACACAATCTGTTGTTTTATGACATTCCTTTTCATTTGTCAACAAATTTTTCATTTCTTCAACATCATTACCGCCATTTACAGCGGCGAGTGTTATCTTATCATAGCAAACATTCACTGTCAATGTAGAAATGATAATTTCTTTGTCCTTTTTCTCATACAAAGCTTTAGTCCTCACTGCCGCACATACAATATTCATATTTTTGTCAACTTTGTCAACATCAATCGTTCTCGTTCAAAGAAATCGTTTGATATGCTGCATTCCCTAATAAATCTCGATTTCCATAATCAAATAGTATCGCTTTTGCTTCTGCGCCATCACCAAACACTTCCAAATGTGTCTGCCGCATGGTCGCCCGTTTTCCTTCTTCCCAATACTGTGGCAAATATCGCTGCATCTGCGTTTGAGAACTATAAAATGCCAAAATCTCTTTCCGCCACCGTGTTTCGTTGCTGACGGTCAGCCATTCCGGCAGTTTTTTAGGCTTTTCATGCAGTGTCAGATCAAACTTGATCAACCACTGCAGCTTGCGCGCATCCACCTGTGGGTTTTTGTTTGCAAACTTCCATATCATGTCATATATCCCTAGTTTAGACACTGCCTGCTCATGATACCGCCCTGCTACCCAATATTGCGACAGTTGTTCATAAAATGCAAACGGGCTGTCGTATCTTGGCACCAAGTATGCCAATGTATGGATAAATCTGCCGCTATTGTAATACCGCTCCACCATTTCTTCTATATATTTTAAGCGTAAAGTATCTGCATATGGTAATCGATGCGTCGTCAGCACCTCATACGGTGCTGTATCATGATATACAATCGAAAATTCCTTTTGTCTCTGATGGATCATGGAACCTTTGAGCACTTTCAAAAACCCCAACTGTAACTGCTCCGGCTGCAACGCATAGACATCATTAAAAGAGCGTCCGAAAGACGCAAAATCCTCATAGGGCAGTCCCGCAATCAAATCCAAATGCTGATAGATGTTCCCACCCTGTTTGATTTTTCGCACAATTTCAGAAAGCGCCGCAAAATCCACATTCCGTTCAATGGCACGAATGGTTTGTGGATTGGTAGACTGCACACCGATTTCAAATTGAAACAACCCCTTTCGTACCAGCTTGAGAAAATTTATCGTCTGATCATCAATTAAATCTGCAGTTATTTCAAAATGGAAATTCGTCACACCATTATCATGCTCATGCAAATATTGCCAAATTGCCATTGCATGTCCCTTTTTGCAATTAAACGTGCGATCAATCAATTTTACCTGCCGCACTTTGGCATCCAAAAACTTCTGTAAATCCGGCAGCACCTTATCCAATGGCACAAAACGCACACCGCTTTCCACCGATGACAAACAGTATCCGCAATGATATGGACATCCTCTGGAGGTTTCATAGTAAATAATTTGATTTTGCACATCTCCAAAATCCTCGTCATATGGAAATGGAAGCAATGCCAAATCCAGCGCGTCCTGCTGCGGTGTGGATACGATTTCTTCTCCTTCTCGGAAAGTCAGCCCTCGAATCTCGCTCAGAAACGCCGGATTCCCATTGTCCCAGTGCTCCAGCAGTTCACTGAAAACCATCTCTCCTTCTCCTCGCAGAATCAAATCCACAGATGGATTGTTCTGTAGAAAATCTTCACTGTCATAACTCACCTCAGGCCCTCCCAAGCCAATTTGACAAGCAGGCAGAATCTTCTTCAAAACAGGACAAATCTGCCGCAGGATCTCTACATTCCAAATATAGCAAGAAAATAATATGACATCCGGCTGCATACGAAACAATTCTTCTACGATAAAATCTGCACGTTGATTGATGGTAAATTCTACTGTTTTGATCAGATGCCGCCGGTTATTATCCCGAAATCGAGACAAATAACGCAGTGCCAAATTAGAATGAATATATTTTGCATTACACGCCGCAAGAACCACTTTTTTCACATCATACGCCTCTTTCCTGCTTTTTCCGCCCTCTTGTTCTCATAAAAATCACATCTGTCCGCTACCGTAGTTGTATATGAAACATGCGGCGCCCTCCAGCCTGTTTTTCCACTTACAAACCTGCTGCGTGCGCCGCATCTGTTTCCTTCATTCACATCTGCTACTATGCCGTCAACGTTTGCCAAACTGTCGCGCAATTTCCTCCAGCCGTTCCGGACTGGCACTTCTGATTTCATCTTCGCTCAGCAGCATCGCCGGCATACCGGCAAATGCACCAGCATACACCTCTGTCAGCAGCTCTTGTCTCAGCTGTTCGGTATTATCCTTGTCATACATTGCGCATTCCTCCTTTTTCTTATTATTTCCCTTGTTCTTCTTACTTCCATGGGCATGCTTGATTGTTGCATACACATCAACTCCACCTACTGCTGGTCGAAAAACAAGCTCTCTCCTTTTTTCTTTTATTATATAATGCTTCTTCCCAAAAAGCAAACCCTTTGCTTTTTCTTGACAAATCGCCTTTGCCTCTCTTAAGATAAAAAAGAAATGCTGGTATTGACAAAGGAGAGATGATCATGCAAAGAAAAACATTGGGATTTCTTGGTGCTCTGTTGCTGTTGCTCTGCATCCTCTTTGGAATGCTTTCTCTGCACTATCTTCCACAAACCACTGACGGACATAAGAGTATTGCCATCGTTGTTGTTCATGGGGATGGCACAGAAAAAACGTTTTCCTATCAGACCAATGCTGCATATTTGGGCGAAGTCTTGGAAGAACAAGCCCTAGCAAGCGGCACCGACAGCATCTATGGCACTTTTATCACCACCGTAGACGGCGAAACGGCAGACAGCAATCAACAGGAATGGTGGTGCATTACCAAAAATGGCGAAATGCTCTCCACTTCCGCCGATCAGACGCCGATCGCCAATCAGGAACAATATGAATTGACTTTGAAAGAAGGCTATTGATTTGACTGTAAAACCCACTGCTTCCCCTGCCATACTGGGGCTAATGACCGCAATTCTTTTTTTGGGACAAGTTCTCCTGCGGGCACTGCCCAATGTTGAAATCGTCAGCTTGCTTCTGCTCCTTTACACACTGTTTTTGGGCAGGAAAGTATTTTATATCGTATACGCCTTTGTCCTGCTGGAAGGGTTTTTATACGGCTTTGGCATCTGGTGGTTCAGTTATCTGTATGTCTGGAGTATTTGGGTGACCGTGGTTTATCTGCTCCGACAAAATACCTCCGCCCTTTTCTGGAGCATTCTCTCTGGTCTGTTCGGGCTATTGTTTGGCGGACTCTGTGCGCTTCCATACCTATTGATTGGCGGCGCAGGCGCTGCATTTTCTTACTGGGTTTCCGGTCTGTTCTTTGACTTGGTTCACTGCGCCGGAAACTTTGCACTGTGTCTTGCGCTCTTTCACCCGTTGCGCCGTCTGATGCAGACCATATTCGGTACACACTAGCCTTTCCGTTTCCCACGCCGATTTCTCCGCATCTCCCTCGCATCCCTTTCGTATCCACTGGTCAACAGCTATCTCTATCCGCCGGAAATATTTTGAAATGCAGCTATACCGGAGCACGATCGCTTTATTCACCGATTCCGAATGTCATTGTCGAATAAAAATGTTCCAAATTCTTTGCACAACCTTCTGTCCCTCACCTGAAACCAATCCTTCACAGACGTTCTATCGGAGTCTGTTTTATTTTCCTTAGTGCTACAGAAAATTGGATTCCCAAAAATACAAAAACAGGAGCCGACCTATCTGCCGTCTCCTGTCTTTGGTTCTCATCATTTTCACATCACGGATTTCCTCCGAATCCCCGCTGACTCCTGTCTCAAAGAACATCCCCTTCCTAAAAACGCTCCCCTCTTTGCGCCACCTGTGGTCTAATCCTGCACAAGTGCGCCATATCGTTCACAAATGGCAAGGATTTGTTCTTTCGGAATCTGCCAAACCGTTTGAAAGGGCAGCGGCGTTTTCCGTTCAGTAATCGTCTTTTCCAGCCAGATCAAGTTCAACCATTTTCCCAGTTTATAAGCACATCGCTCAAATCGTGCCGTTTCTGTAAATCCCAATCTTGCATGCAGGGCATAGCTATCCGCATTTTCTGCTTCAATACAACCGTATATCTTTTCCACATGCTGCAAATACAGTATATCCATCAAGGCTTGATAAAATGCCTTCCCCAATCCTCTTTTTTGAAATGACGGCGCGAGATACACCGATAATTCTGCTCCCCATTGAGAAGCCGCACGCACCATAAATTGATGCGCATAAGCGTATCCTCCTATCTCTCCATCTTTTTCATACACCAAAAACGGATACTTTTCCAAAACATCTGTGATCCGTTTTGCAAATGCTTCTTCTGTCGGGACTTCGTATTCAAACGTAATCGTTGTATTTCGGATATACTCCGCATAAATACGCAAAATACGCGCCGCATCCGCCTCTGTTGCCATCCTGATCCTTCCCATAGATTATCCTTTCAGTACCTGTATATTTTTGACAATATAATCCACACCGGAAATCACCGTAAACAGCACTGCCAACCCCACCAAAACCGTCTCAATAACCGGCATTGCAGCAAAGGGCATCTCTAGCAGCACCACAATGATCATCACCATCTGCGTCGCCGTTTTGATCTTCCCCCACCAGCTTGCTGCCATGACAATATTCGCTTCCATTGCCAAAGTGCGAAATCCAGTAATCGTAAATTCTCTTGCCAGAATCACAATGACTACCCACGCCGGAAGATCTTCCAACGCTACCATGGATACCAGTGCAGACATAACCAACAGTTTATCCGCCAACGGATCCATAAATTTTCCAAAATTGGTCACCAAATGATATTTTCGCGCCAAATGTCCATCCAAAAAATCCGTCAGAGACGCTGCAACAAAAATCACCACCGCACCATAACGGTTCCCGGGCGCCTCCATGAAAAACAGCACCAACAAAAACACCGGAATCAAAATGACCCGCAGCGTTGTCAGCTTATTTGGCAAATTCATCTGCATAAACCACATCTCCCATCAAATCATAGTCTCCCGCTTCCCGAATGTGCACAGAAACAAAATCGCCGGAATATGCTTCTTCTTCCGCACGGAAAAACACCATGCCGTCGATATCCGGCGCATCCCGCCGCGTTCTGCCGCAATATACTGCTTCTTCCGGCAGTCTGCCTTCCACCAATACCTCCACAGTTTTTCCTATCTCCTGTGCACATAAAGCCGCAGCAATGCCTTTTTGGATCTCCATCACAATCGCACGCCGTTCTTCTTTCGCCTCTTCCGGAATCTGATCCGGCATCTGTGCCGCCGGAGTACCTTCCTCTTGGGAATAAGAAAACACACCCAGACGGTCAAAGCGCATTTCCTCCACAAAACGGCAAAGCGCCGCAAACTCTTCCTCTGTTTCTCCCGGAAAGCCGACGATCAGAGTCGTTCGGATGGCAATATCTGGCATGGCTGCCCGTAATTTGCCTACCACATCCCGAATCAGCTGCTGGCTGCTTTTTCTGCCCATCCGCTTCAATACCGTATCACATCCGTGCTGAATCGGCATGTCGATATAATGGCAGATTTTTTCGTTCTGTGCCATCACTGCAATCGTCGCATCTGTCAATGTCTCTGGATAACAGTACAGCAGGCGGATCCACCGGATCCCTTCCACTTCCGACAGCTTTTCCAACAATTCATGGAGTTTTGGCTCACCGTATAAATCCCTACCGTAAATGGAAGTATCCTGCGCAACGATCACCAATTCTTTCACACCTTGTCCTGCCAGCAGTTCTGCTTCTTCTACCAAGCTGTCCATCGTGCGACTTCTGTGTCGTCCGCGCATTTGGGGAATCACACAATAGGTACAGTGATTGTCACACCCTTCAGAAATTTTCAGATAGGCAAAATATGGTGCTGTGGAAAGAACGCGCAGTTTTCCATTGTCATCCTTCATCGGCTGATTGATATCTTCCAAACATTTGAAGGCGTGTTCTCCATTCAGGATCCGGTCTGCTGCATCTGCGATTTCCTCATACGCCGCAGTCCCCAAAATCGCATCTACTTCCGGAATTTCGTTAAAAAACTCTGCTTCATACCGCTGTCCTAGGCATCCTGCCACAATCAAACCCTTGCACTTGCCTTCTATTTTATATTTCGCCATTTCCAGAATGGTTTCAATGCTTTCCTCCAGTGCGTCCCGAATGAAACAGCAGGTATTGACGACGATAATATCCGCCTCTGCCTCGTCTGCCACCGCCTGATACCCTCTTTCCTGCAACAACCCCAGCATGACTTCGCTGTCTACTCGATTTTTGTCGCAGCCCAAAGAGGTAAATGCTACCGTTCCTTTCATTGGTTTCCTCCTTCAACATCCATTCTCATAAAGGAAGCGGAACAAAAATCTGCTCCGCCTCTGCTTCTATCTTTTGAGTATACTATACTTTTTCCAAAAAATCTATGTTTCTGACTGAATTTGTGTATTTTTCCAAAAGTCGTTCCAACCGTTCTGTCCATTCTGCCGGATTTTCACCTTTGTCATGATATTCCCCAGTTTCTCCGAACACCCGACCATCATCCAAAAAACCAATCTGTCCCACCGGGTGCTCTCCTTGATAGATCCTCAGATGATACATGACCTGATCGCCATCATACATCACGCCTTGGGAGAATTTCGGCACAAACGTCACTTTCGTTTCTTCCAATGCCTTCCAAATCTCCTGCATATCCTTCGGTTCCGTTACCCAGCACTGCTCCGCGCCATCTCCCACAGCGCTGATGCTGTAACGGGTGATTTGTTTCCCCTTGTCTGCCACACCTGCCATATCCGTCAGACACTTGGGGCGAAATATCCAGCAGAACACAACAATGAAAAGGCAAAGCGCCATAACCCATCTTTTTCGTACCTTCATTTGCGTTCCTCCTTTTCCCCCTGCTTGTTTCATAGACAATCACACAAACAGATGCCCTTTTCCGTCCCTTTGTGCGCACTCACTGCCGCAGCCCCTCCGCGATCCATTCTATGCCCTGATTCGCAAAACTGATTTTCCACTTGCCCACTGCCTCTCCCTCTTCCAAAACAGACACAACGGCAATTGCCAGCTGATCCTCTTTTGTGGGTTCCGGATTTCCCATAAGCGTCGTCCATTGTACCGCAATGTCCGCTTCGGTTATTTCCCGATCGTAATCCCATTCATATTGCAGCGGTTCAAAAAAAACAGTATCTGCCTCTGCACGCACCTGTATTTGATTGTTCTGATTTTGGGATACCTTTACTGTAAAATGCACCACATCTTCTTTCGATGAAACATATGCTTCATTGGGAGATATGGTTTCTTCATAGACTCGGTTCCTCTCTGCGATTGCCTCTGCCGTCGTTCCGTTTTCCGCATCTTCCGGCTCACACCCAGCCAGTAAACCCAGAGACAAGTACAGCAACAAAAAGCATAATAACAGATTTCTTTTTTTCAAATGCGCCACCATCGCTTTCCAATGTTTGGTTCTGCCTGTATGTTCCAAACTATCCATCGAATTCTTTTTCCGTATTTTCCTATAAAAAAAAGAATATCATCCACGTTTTCTCACGTCAATGATATTCCTCTTTTTACTGTCCATTTTGCAGCTTTGCCGCTGTGATGCAATTTTTCATCAGCATCGCCACCGTCATCAGCCCTACGCCGCCGGGTACAGGGGAAACGGCGCCAGCCACTTCGCAGACCGCATCAAAGTCCACATCCCCGCATAATTTCCCGTTTTCATCCCGGTTAATCCCAACATCAATCACCACCGCGCCGGGCTTTACCATGTCTGCCGTCACCATATGCACCCGACCTGCCGCACTGACCAAAATATCTGCCTGGCAGCAAATTTCTGCCAAATCCCTTGTTTTGGAATGACAAATCGTCACCGTGCCGTTTGCCTGCAGCAACAGCATGGCAATGGGCTTGCCTACATTATGGCTGCGCCCGATGACAACGCATCGCTTTCCTTCCACGGCATATCCGCTGCGAGTAATGAGCTCCATCACGCCAGCAGGCGTACAAGGCACAAATCCTTGTTGCCCCATCTGTGCCAGTCCCACATTCCATGGATGGAAACAGTCCACATCTTTTTTCGGATCAATGGCCAGAATCACTTGATTCTCGTCCATATGCGGCGGCAGCGGCAGCTGCACCAAAATGCCATGTACCCCTTCATCCGCATTCAGCTGTGCCACCAAATCCAGCAGCTCTTTTTCTTCCGTATCCGCAGGCAGCACATAAGAACGGGACAAAATTCCCACAGCTTCACAAGCCTTCTTCTTGTTGTTGACATATACCTTAGAAGCAGGGTCTTCTCCCACCAAAATCACAGCAAGGCAGGGGACAATCCCCTGCCGCTGCAGTTTCTGCGCTTCCAAGGCAGCTTCTGCTTTGATTTGATCGGAAATCGCCTTTCCGTCAATCCGATGTGCCTTCATACGCATGACTCCTTTTTTCTTAGAATAAGCCGACGATATTTCCGTCTGCATCAATATCAATATTCAGTGCAGCAGGTTTTTTCGGCAGTCCCGGCATCGTCATCACATCGCCCAGCAATGCAACGATAAAGCCCGCCCCTGCGGAAATCCGAATCTCCTTTACCGTTACCGTAAAGCCTTCCGGGCGTCCCAACACCTTCGGATCATCGGACAGAGAGTACTGTGTTTTCGCAATGCATACCGGGAAATTGGAAAATCCCAATTTTTCAATCTGCGCCAATGTTTTCTGTGCCGCCGAGGAGAAGTTCACCTGACCTGCACCGTAAATTTCTTTGCATACCTTATAGATCTTTTCCTCAATAGACAGCGTATCTTCATACAGTACATGGAAATGATTTTCCTTTGTTTCCAATGTTTCCAGCACTTTTTCTGCCAGCGCTCTGCCTCCTGCACCGCCTTCTGCCCATACCTTTGCAACCGCAAAGGTTGCGCCCATTTTTTCACAGCGTTCTTTCACATATGCCACTTCTGCATCGGTATCCGCCACAAAGTGATTCAGCGTCACCACCACCGGCACACCGTATTTCTGGATGTTTTCAATATGTTTTTCCAGATTGACGAAACCTTTTGCCAAAGCATCCAGATTTTCATTGCTCAAATCTGCTTTGGGCACGCCGCCGTTATATTTCAATGCGCGAACAGTAGCTACCAGTACTACAGCATCCGGCTTCAAACCTGCTTTTCTGCATTTAATATCAAAGAATTTTTCCGCACCCAGATCTGCGCCGAACCCCGCTTCTGTTACGACATAATCTGCCATTTTCATAGCAAATTTGGTTGCCCGCACACTGTTGCAGCCGTGCGCAATATTGGCAAACGGTCCGCCATGGATGATAGCAGGGGTATGTTCCAGCGTCTGCACCAGATTGGGCTGTAACGCATCCTTCAGCAGTACAGTCATTGCGCCATCCGCACCAATCTGTTTTGCGGTAACCGGTTCGTCCTCATAGGTGTAGCCTACAATAATTTTGCCCAGCATTTCTTTCAAGTTCTGCAAATCATTCGCCAGACAGAAAATTGCCATAATTTCAGACGCTACCGTAATCTGGAAACTATCCTCTCTGGGTACGCCATTGGCTTTGCCCCCCAAACCGGAAATCACGTGACGCAGTTGTCTGTCATTCAGGTCTACGACTCTTTTCCAAACCACTTTTCTGGGGTCTATGTTCAGTTCATTGCCCTGCTGAATGTGATTGTCCACCATAGAAGCCAGCAGGTTATTGGCTGTAGTAATCGCATGCAGGTCACCGGTAAAATGCAGGTTGATATCTTCCATCGGCACCACCTGTGCATAACCACCGCCCGCAGCACCGCCTTTTACCCCCATACAGGGACCCAAAGAAGGCTCTCTCAGACAGGTCAAAGCATTTTTTCCCATCTGCTGCAGTGCTTGGGTCAAACCAATGGTCACTGTTGTTTTCCCTTCTCCTGCAGGCGTAGGATTCACCGCTGTTACCAGAATCAGTTTTGCATCCGGATTATCTTTGATGACGTCATAGTATTTGTCGCTGATTTTTGCTTTGTACTTTCCGTAGCATTCCACATATTCTTCTGGAATACCCGCCTTTGCCGCAATGGCGGTGATGGGTTCCATCGTGCATTCCTGCGCAATCTGCAAATCTGTTTTCATCTTCAAAAACTCCTCTCTCCGATTCCATTTTTCTGCTTGTCCGAGCTGTCATTTTTGAAAAAAGCCGACAATCCGGACGCTATCGCCCAGACGGTCGGCATTTTGATTGTCATACTCCATGTGGTTCCTTCCACTTCCGTCAGTCATATGACCCTAACAAAATAGTACTATAAGAACCGCATTTTGTCAATGCAAAACCTTTCATTTCATATCTTTCCGGATTCCTGCTGTGTATCCTGCTGCATGGCATTCCATTCTTCCCGCGTAATCAGGACTTTTCTTGGCTTACTGCCTTCTTCTGGACCAACCATTCCGCGCCGTTCCAATTCATCCATCAGCCTTGCTGCACGGTTGTACCCGATGCGGAACTGCCGCTGCAGCATAGAAACAGAAGCTTTTTCCTTCTCCAGGATCAGTTCTACTGCTTGTTCATAGTGTTCATCCGTTTCTTCTCCTCCGGCAGCGGACTGCGGCGAAGACGTGATCCTGTCCACCATCTCCTGTGTATAACCGGGTCGGCTGTTTTTTCGCAAAAAGTCTACCATTCTCTCTACTTCTTTATCCGTTACAAATGCGCCCTGCATCCGGGCAGGCTTTGCCTGTCCGGATGGATAGAAGAGCATATCTCCTTTTCCCAACAGTTTTTCTGCCCCCACCATATCCAAAATGGTACGGGAGTCAATGCCGGAGGATACTGCAAACGCCAGACGGGAGGGAATATTTGCCTTAATCACACCAGTGATCACATCTACAGATGGACGCTGCGTCGCAATAATCAAATGCATACCGGCTGCCCGCGCCATTTGCGCCAAACGACATATCGCATCCTCCACTTCTCCGGGCGCCGCCATCATCAAATCCGCCAATTCATCAATAATAATGACAATTTGACTCATTTTTGCCTCCGGCTCTCCCTGTTCTTCTTTCATCGCGTTAAAACCCTTAATATCACGCACACCGCAAGCCGCAAAATCATTATATCGCTGCAGCATCTCCCGTACCGCCCAATTCAGTGCAGCAGAAGCTTTCTTCGGGTCAGTGACTACTGGAATCAATAAATGAGGAATTCCGTTATAAACGCTCAATTCCACCACCTTCGGATCTACCAGCAGCAGCTTCACTTCTTTCGGGCTGGCTTTATACAAAATACTGGTAATCAATGTATTGATGCAAACGCTCTTTCCGCTGCCCGTTGCCCCTGCAATCAATAAATGCGGCATTTTCGCAATATCCGTTACCACAGGATTTCCTGTAATATCTTCCCCCAATGCAAATGCCAATTTTGACGGATGTTTCTGGAAAGCATCGCTTTCCAAGACCGTTCGCAGGTAAACCGACTGCGTTTCCCGGTTGGGCACTTCGATCCCTACCGCCGCCTTTCCCGGAATCGGCGCCTCAATCCGAATGCCGCTGGCTGCCAGGTTCAGCGCAATGTCGTCTGCCAAATTCACAATTTTACTCACCTTCACACCTTGGCTGGGAGAAAGCTCGTATCTGGTAACCGTTGGACCCTTGTTGATTTGAATCACCTTGGCATCCACACCAAAGCTTTTCAGCGTAGACTCCAATTTCTTCGCATTCTCAATCATTTCCAACTTACTGCCGCCCGACGAAGTACCTGGGTCTTTCCCCAGCAAATCCATGGGTGGGAACTGATATGGTTTTTCTTCCATTTCCTGCGGCATTTCGGCTTCTTTCTCCACTGTTTTTCCTGTCATTGGAGCCGCATCCTCTCCTTCTTGCGTCGCTTGTAAATCCATATCCATTGTTTCCGATACCGTTCCTGTCTCTGGCATCTCTTCTGCATGCCCTGTCTGGATTGCGTCTACAGCTCCCACTTTCTCTTCTGCTGCTTTCCATGCTTCTGCCGCCAAAACAGAAACTTCCGCTTCCCAATCCACATCGGCAGACGTTCCCTCCGATACCGCTGCTTCTGTACCAGTACCGAAAATTGCTTCATAAATGTCCTCTGCTGCCTCCGTTCGGTCTGGTTCCAGCACCTTATCCTGCATCGGTTCTGACTTTGTTTCCGGTACGGGTGCTGGTGTCAAATCCTCTTCCCGCAGCTTTCCGCCAAACACGACATTAAATTCCCGCTTCGGCTCTGTTTCCTCCGCTTGTGATTCCTTGACAAAGTCATAAATCGGCTCCCGTTTTTTGATGCTGTAATCCTGTTTTTTCTTTCGGAACACCGTTTCTTTGATTTCCGGCGTTTCTTTCCGCTCGCTTTCTTCCAGTTCTATGTTAAAATCTTCTTTTGTCATACGCCGCTTGCGTGTCTCTTCCCGTTTGCGTTCCTGCTCTGCTTCCATTTTCTCTGTCTGGCGAATTCGATCTGCTCTGTTTTTGATCTTTTCATTGCGCCGTTGTTTTCTCATTTTTTGATGATCTGCCAAAGTCCCCACTGCTCCGAAAAAGGAACGCCCTGTCATCAAAATCACAGAAATCACCAATAACGCCAGCAGTACCATGACGCTGCCCAATGCATCCAGCAGTTGAAACAAACCACCGCCGATCAGCCCGCCAATCAATCCACCATTGGTCAATGCTCCCTGAGAAAACAGTGTTGCACATGTTTCTGAAACTCCCCTCTGTGCAGAAACTGACACCGGATGAAACAAATATGCTGCTGACGCAATGGTCAGTAAAAACAGTGTACCGCCAACCGCTCGACCGATTGGCCAGCTTCTCTCTTTTGCACATAGCAGCCAAATGCAATACACAATCACCAGAACTGGCAGTAATAACCCGCCGATGCCTAAAATTCCTTGAAAAAATGTGCCAAACACATTTCCAATCACTCCCATTTTGTTCGTCACCTGACTAATGGCAATGACTGCACAAACGACAATGATCAAAATTAAAATAACCTCATCTAGGATGGTATCTCCAAAACGCCCAACCGGTTCTGTCATCCGTCGTTTTTTTCCTTCGCTCTTAGCAGGCTTGGCTTGTGAAGTTGTTCGCTTCCTCCCATTTCCTCTCTTTCCTGCAGCAGCCGTTCTTGTCGTTTGTCCGCCTGTTTTTTTCACCGCGGGGGAGTTTGCCGTTGTTTTCTTTCCCGTGCCCTTCCCTTTTTCCGCCAATGCTTTTCACCTCTGTCTTAAAGTCTATTCTCTTAGATTTTTCCATTCGCCCGATACTGCAACAGACGCCTTTCGTCTTTCTATGTATACCAACCGTTTCTATCCGAACTCAATTTCTCGCATTTCACTTTCTTAAATTCGGAACAACTGACTGTATCTCTTGATATCTATGATATCGGATCGTTACTGCATCCATCATCGTTTCGAACGATGTCCGTTATCCAAACACAGATTGTCCCAGAAACCATAAGCTTTCGAAAAATCCATAATATATAATTATACAATAGAATGATATGCAGCGCAAACAAAATTCCGCAGCCAACTTCCTTTCTCTGCTTCTCATGCCGTACTATATTTTCTGCACAGTACGCACGCTCTCTGCATATGCCACTATCTTTCTCCGCGCATCGTTCGATATTCTCCGATCGAAACGACAATTCACCTTTTATCGCTGCCATCGAAAATTCCTTCTCTCTCCGAAAAAATGACACCTCAGAAACGAAACCTCCCTGCCACACAATTGACCATGCAAAACCAGACAGCCGTTCTGCTTTATCCGCGCATGGAACTTCTTTTTGATCTCACCTTTTCCGATGTTGTGATTCCTGTCTCACCACTCCCTCATTTGTTTCGTTAATCCAATAACCAAATGCAACAGACGAATCAATCGAACGTTTTCACTGTTTTTTTGAATTTTGATAAATTCGCATAAAAAAACCCGCTCTCCACAAGCGGGTCTTGATAACAGACAAAGCAAACATAAGCAATCCATAAAAGCATCGGTTCATATTGCG